>Ga0209761_1000865_pt1 | contig 19242 bp, 21 predicted proteins | sample GraSoi013_1_40cm_4_FD_185818 | JGI IMG/M metagenome (GOLD analysis project Ga0209761, IMG submission 185818) | Grasslands soil microbial communities from the Angelo Coastal Reserve, California, USA - Sample 09_25_2013_1_40cm (SPAdes) (version 2) | ecosystem: Environmental > Terrestrial > Soil >...
GCGGCCCGACCCTCGAGACTCGAATCGCCGGCGCAGCTCCGCGATGCGCTTTGCGCCGCCGTCGAGCGGGAGCTCATGTCGGATGTGCCGGTCGGCGTGTTCACGAGCGGCGGGCTCGATTCGTCGCTCCTCGCCGCGGCGGCGGCGCGGGTGCTCGCGGGCGAGAAGATCCACACCTATGCGGTGAAGTTCGTCGAGCCCGGGTACGACGAGAGCCCGTTCGCCCTGGCGGTCACCCGCCACATCCGCACGACTCATCACGTCGTCACGGCGGACGACCCGGCGTTAGAGCGGGCCTTCGAGGTTGTGACCCGCTCGCTCGCCGAGCCCGTAGGCGATCCCGCGATCTTGCCCACGTATCTGCTCGCGGAGGCGGCGCGGGAGCACGTGAAGGTCGTGCTCTCGGGTGAGGGCGCGGACGAGCTGTTCGGCGGCTACCCGACCTACCTCGGCCATCGCGCGACGCTCCAGTATCTACGGCTGCCCCGCCCCGTGCGTCGCGTGCTCCGCCGGGCCGTCGACGCCTGGCCCAGCTCCACCGGCAAGGTGACCCTGGAGTTCCTGCTCAAGCAGTTCGTCGCCGCGGCCGAGCTGCCGTCGCTCGAGCGGCACCTCACCTGGTTCGGCGCGCTCGGGCCGGACGGCGACACCGTGCCCGAGATGGCCTGCAAGGTGACCCCGTTCCCGAAGTCGGATCCGCTGAACCGGATCCTGTGGCTCGACTTCCTGTCCTACCTTCCCGATAACCTGCTGGTGAAGGTGGACCGCGGCACGATGCTCGCGTCGGTCGAAGCGCGCGCGCCGTACCTGGACCGGGAGGTCCTGGAACTCGTGTTGCCGGCTCCGTCGTCCCTCAAGGTGCGCGGCTTCACCACCAAGGCGATATTGAAGGAAGCGGCACGCGGCCTCGTGCCGGACCAGGCGATTCGCCGCCGCAAGCGCGGGCTCTCGGTGCCCGTGGCGCGCTGGCTCAACACCGGGCTCGCCGCTCTGGCCGATCGCGTGCTCGCGCGCCCGCGGCTCTTCCCTGGCGCTCCGACCGCGCGGCTGCTCGCCGAGCACCGCGCCCTGCACCGCAACAACGCTCGCAAGCTCTGGCCGCTGCTCATGGCGGAGCTGTGGGCGGAACGGTGGAACGTGGAGTCATGACCCGCGACGAAGCGCTGGCACTGATGCACGAGCAGACGCAGTCGCCGTCCCTCCGCCAGCACATGCTGGCGGTCGAGGCGGCGATGCGCGCCTACTCGGCCAAGTACGCCGAAGACCCGGAACCCTGGGGGATCGTGGGCCTGCTGCACGACTTCGACTACGAGCGCTACCCCAACGAGGCGCACTCGCCCACCGAGGAGCACCCGAGCTGGGGCGTGCGGCTGTTGCGCGGCAAAGGGCTCCCCGAGTCGCTGTGCCGGGCGATCCTGGGGCACGCGAGCTACAGCGGCGTGCCGCGCGACACGCCGATGGCGAAGGCGTTGTTCGCCGTCGACGAGCTGTGCGGTTTCCTCGTCGCCTGCGCGCTGGTGCGGCCCTCCAAGAGCTTTGGCGACCTCGAGGTCTCCTCCGTGAAGAAGAAGCTCAAGGACAAGGCGTTCGCCCGCGGCGTGAACCGGGAGGAGGTGCGCCAGGGAGCCGAGGAGCTGGGCGTGCCGCTGGACGAGCACATCGCCTTCGTGATCCAAGCGCTGCGCCCGATCGAGCGCACGCTGGGGCTCGGCGTGGGGTGAGCCTCCCCGCCGCGCGGAGACCTGCCCCCGCGCCCGTCGCCGAGCGCGACGAGCTCGCCCTCGCCATGGACCGCGCCTGCGGCGCGCGGCCCATCGACGGCAACAGGATCGACCTGTACTCCGAGAGTCCGCGAGCCCTGGACGCGATGCTGGAGCTGGTCGCGCGGGCGGAGCGCTGGATCCACTTCGAGAACTACATCATCCGTGGAGACCGCACCGGCCGGCGGTTCGCGGATGCCCTCGCGGCCCGCGCCCGCGCGGGCGTGCGCGTGCGCGTGCTGTACGACGCGCTCGGCTCGCTCGGGACGTCGCGCGGCTTCTGGCGGCGCCTCGCGCAGGCGGGCGTCGAGGTGCGGGCGTTCCACCCGCTCCTGTCGCTGCGTCCCTTCGACGTGCTTTCCCGCGATCACCGGAAGCTCGTCGTCGCGGACGGCACGCATGCAGTGACCGGCGGCTTGTGCGTCGGCGACGAGTGGGCAGGCGACCCGGCGCGGCGGCGGCTGCCCTGGCGGGACACCATGCTCGCCATCAGCGGTTCGGCGGTGCCGGCCCTGGATCGCGCGTTCGGCCGCGTCTGGCGGCGCGCCGGCGTGCCCCTCCCCCCCGATGAGCTCGTGGGATCCGCCGAGGCGACCGGCGGCTGCACGGCCCGCATTGTCGAGGGCGTGCCCGGCCGCGCCCGCATCTACCGGGCCGTGCAGCTGCTCGCCGCGGGGGCGGCGCAGCGCCTGTGGATCACCGACGCCTATCTCATTCCTCCGGCCGCGCTCTACGCCAGCCTGCTCGACGCGGCGCGGGACGGCGTGGACGTGCGACTGCTCGTCCCGGGCACAAGTGACATCCCGGTGTTGCGCAACTTCACTCGTGTCGGGTATCGCGAGCTGCTGCGCGCCGGCGTGCGGGTGTTCGAATACCAGGGCCCGATGCTGCACGCCAAGACGCTCGTCGCCGACCGGCGCTGGGCGCGGGTCGGCTCGAGCAACCTCAACGTCTCGAGCCTGCTGACGAACTACGAGCTCGATGTGGTCGTGGAGTCGGAGACCCTCACCGACGCGCTCGCCGACCAGTTCGAGCGCGACCTCGCCGCCGGGCGCGAGATCGCGCTCATGGCGCGGCGCCGCGGCCGGCTCCCCGCGCGCCTCATGGGAACGCCGGCGGCCGCGGGCGATCCGCTCACGACGACCGGGGAGCACAAGCGTTCCGGCTACGAGCTCGGCGCCGTCGCCGTCGTGGCGCTGCGGCGCGTGGCCGGCGGCCTGCGACGGGCGATCGCCTGGACCGCCGCGCTGACGTGCGCCGGCCTCGGGGCCCTGCTGCTTTTGTTTCCCCGCGTGACGAGCATCGTGCTCGCGGCCGGGACCTTCTGGCTCGCCGCGACCTTCGGCCTCTACGCACTCGAGCGGCGCCGCGCCCGCGACTATGACGACGATGGCCTCTGAGGCCCAACCCCCGGGGGGGGCTCCGCGTATTGAGCACGGGGACGAAGCCGCGCTGGTCGCGCGCGCACGTGCGGGCGACCGGGCGGCGTTCGGCGTCCTGGTGGAGCGCTACGCCGCGCCGGCGCGGCGCGTGGCGCGGGCGGTCCTGGACGATCCCGACGACGCCGACGACGCCGCACAGGACGCGCTGCTGGCGGCGCTCGTGAAGCTGCATCAGTACGACCCCCGGCGCCCGTTCGGGCCGTGGCTGATGCGGATCGTCTCCAACGCCGCCACCGACCGGCGGCGGCGCCGCTCGGTGCGGCGGGCGGAGCCGCTCGACCCGAATGCCACGGCGGGCGGTCCCCGACCCGATGTGCAGACCGAGCGACGGGCCCTCGGCGAACGGCTGCGCGAGGCCCTGGCCGAGCTGCCCGAGCGGCGCCGCGTCGCGGTCGTGCTGTTCGACGTGGAGGGCTACTCGCACGCCGAGATCGCCGAGATCCTCGGAGTGGCCGAAGGGACCGTGCGATCCGAGGTGTTTCACGCGCGCCGACGGCTGCGCGTATTGCTGGCGGATTGGAAGGAGGAGGACGCATGACGCCCGAACTCACCCCGTTTGACCACCGGCCCGATGCGGCGCTCGGGGCCGCCCTGCGGCGCGCGCTCGCGCCCGGAGATCAGGCGGCATTCGTGGCCCGCGTGCTGGCGCGCTTGGAGGAGGCGCGTGGCACGACCTGGCATGGCGTGCTGGCGCGCTGGGCCCGGGCGGGCGTCGCCGCGGCCGCGCTCATCGCGCTGGTCGCGGGCTACCTGGTCGGGCGGACCCCACGGGCGAGCGCGCTGACGGTCGCCGAAGCGCTGATCGCACCGCCGGCCCAGGCACCCGTGGTGGAAGTCGTGCTCGCCTCCGTGATCGGCAGCGAGAGATAAGCGGCATGAGAAAGGCGGAAGGGGCCGTATGCTGAACCGTTCGCAAGCCTGGGCCGTCGCGCTGCTCGCGGCGGCGTTCGTCGTGGGAGTCATGGTCGGCGCGGGCGGCGAGGCCGCCTGGGCCCGCCACGCGCACGCCGCCGATCCGGGCCGCGGCCGCGGCCTCGAGCGAATGAAGGCGAACCTGGACCGGGAGTTGGGGCTCGCCGGCACGCAGCGGGACTCGGTTCACGCCACGTTGGACCGGCACTGGGCGAGGATGACCACGGCCTGGGAGACGGTCCGCCCCCGGTTCGACTCGCTGCGGGCTCAGATGGACTCCGACGTCGCGCGGCAACTGACGCCGGAGCAGCAGGCGCGCTACCGCGACCTTGTGGCCCGGTACCGGCACCATACGGGGAAGACCGACGGCGGCGGGAAGAGGCCATGACGGTGATGACGGCGATGGTCGTGCTCGCGGCGCAGCAGCCGCCGCTAAGAGTCACGCTGGCGGAGGCCGTGCGGCGGGCGCTCGAGGTGCAGCCGGCCGTCATCCAGGCGCGGGGCGACGTGCGCAACGCCTCGGCTGGCGAGCGGGCGGCCTGGGGCGCCTTCCTCCCGACCATCACGACCTCGAGCTCCGCCGCGCGCAGCAACGTCGGCCGCATCGACCAAGTCACGGGCCGGGCCGTGCCCCCCCAGTACACCTACACCGTCGGCCTGAGCGCGAGCCTCGATCTCTTCAACGGTTTCCGGCGCGAAGCGAATCAGCGCGCCGCGGCCGCCACGTCGGACGCCGCGGACGCCGGGTTCGTCACCAAGCGCTACGAGACGATCTTCGGAACCCAGCAGTTGTTCTACAACGCGCTGGCCGACGCGGACTTGGTGCGCGTTGCCGACGCGCAGCTCAAGCGGGCGCAGCAGCAGCTCCAGGTGGTGACGGACAAGCTCCGCGCCGGCTCCGCCACGCGCTCCGACTCGCTGCGCGCGGAAGTGGATGTGGGGAACGCACGCCTCTCGCTGCTCCAGGCGCGGGCGAACCTCGCCACCGGTCAGGCCGATCTGGGTCGCCAGATCGGCGTCGAGGCCGAGGTGCAGGCCGTGCCGGACACTGTGCTCGCCCCGCTCCCCGACACCACCGGATTGCGGGCGGAGGCCCTCGCCCGCGCGCCCCAGGTCCAGCAGGCGGATGCGCAGGCCAAAGCCGCCCGCGCGCAAATCTGGGTGAGCCGGTCCCAGTACTGGCCCACACTCAGCCTCTCCTACAGCGACAACCGGCAGGGACCGGGCTCGCCGTTCAACAACTTCTCGAGCTACCCCGAGACGTTCTCCTGGCGCTTCGGGCTGTCGTGGACGCTGTTCAACGGCTTCACGCGCGAGGCGAACCAGGTGGCCGCGTCGGTGGACCGCGATGTCGCCGAGGCGCACGCGGCGGACCTGCGGCGGCAGACGAACGCCCAGGTGACGCAACAGGTCGCCGCCCTCACCACCGCCGGCACGCAGATGGACATCTCCCGCGCCAACGTGGCCGCGGCGAGCGAGGACCTGCGGGTGCAGCAGCAGCGCTACCGCGTTGGCGTCGCAACGATCCTCGACCTGCTCACCTCCGAAGCCAACCTGACGCAGGCCGAGGTGAGTCTCGTGCAGTCGCGCTATAACTACCTCATCGCTCGGGCGCAGCTCGAAGCGCTCGTGGGACGCTCGCTATGACCACCGCGCAGCCGATGGCCTTCCGCACCGGCGACACGCCGCTGCCGGACATCGTGATCCTCACGCACAAGCTCGCCCGCGACTACGACATGGGCGGCGAGGTCGTGCACGCCTTGCGCGGAGTCGACATCCAGATTCGACGCAACGAGTTCGTGGCGATCATGGGGCCGTCGGGGTCCGGGAAGTCGACGCTCATGAACCTCATCGGCTGCCTCGACACCCCCACCGCGGGCGAGTACTGGCTCAACGGCCAGAAGGTGAGCGACCTCTCCGACGACGAGCTGGCGCGCATCCGCAACAAGGAGATCGGATTCGTGTTCCAGACCTTCAACCTGCTGCCGCGCGCCACCTCGCTCCACAATGTGGAGCTGCCGTTGATCTACGCGGGCATGCCGGCGCAGGCACGCCGCCAGCAGGCGGCGCGGGCGCTCGAGCGCGTGGGGCTCGCCGACCGCATGACGCACAAGCCGAACGAGCTGTCGGGGGGGCAGCGGCAGCGGGTGGCGATCGCCCGGGCGCTCGTGAACGAGCCGAGCATCCTGCTCGCCGACGAGCCCACCGGGAACCTCGACTCGGCGACGGGCGAGGAGATCATGCGGCTGTTCGAGGAGCTGCACGACCAGGGCCAGACGATCCTCCTGGTCACCCACGAGCACGACATCGCGGCGCACGCCCGCCGCCAGATCCACCTGCGCGACGGCAAGATCGAGCGCGACGAGAGGATGGAACGCTGACCGTGAAGCGAGTTCTGTTGACACTGGCGCTGGCCGGCGCCTTCGCCGCCTGCAAAAAGGCCGAACCGGCTCCCCTCTATGAGAAGATCGCCGTGCAGCGGCGCGACATCGTCGTGTCGGCGTCCGCCGCCGGCTCGATTCAGCCCATCCTCACGGTGGACGTGAAGTCCAAGGCGTCGGGGCAGATCATCGAGATGCGCGTCGAGACCGGCGACGAGGTCCGTCCCGGCCAGCTGCTCGCGAAGATCGACCCGCGGATCCCGCAGGCGAACCTCGAGCAGGCCCAGGCGGCCCTGGAGGTCGCCGACGCGCAGCTCGCCAACGCCAAGGCCCAGCTCGCCCGTTCCGACACGCTGTTCAAGGCCCAGGCGATCACCGAGACCGATTACGAGAGCGCAAAGCTCGCCTACGCCCAGGCCAACGCCCAAGTCGTGAATGCCCGGACCAACCTCCAGACGGCGAAGGACGCCATGGATGACACTCAGGTCCGCGCTCCGCTCAAGGGCACCATCATCCAAAAGAACGTCGAGCTCGGCACCGTGATCTCGAGCCCCACAAAAGACGTGGGCGGCGGCACCGTGCTCCTCCGGATGGCGAACCTCGACACCGTGCAGGTCTCGGCGCTCGTGGACGAAACGGACGTCGGCAAGGTGCAGCCCGGCGTCCCGGTGACCATCACCGTGGACGCCTATCCCAACCGCCCGTTCGAGGGGCAGGTGCTGAAGATCGAGCCGCAGGCGCAGGTGAACCAGAACGTCACGATGTTCCCGGTGCTCGTGAACATCCTGAACCCGGGGCACCTCCTCAAGCCCGGGATGAACACCGAGGTCGAGATCCACATCGGTGAGCGCCAGGGCGTGCTCGCGATTCCGAACGGCGCGCTGCGCACGTTGCGCGACGTGGCCTCGGCGGCTCAGGTGCTCGGCCTCGACCCGCAGCTGGTCCAGCAGCAGCTCGCCGCGGCGCAGATGGGCGGCGGAGCACCGCCTAGCCAGGGCGACTCCACGGCGCGCGCGGGCGACGGCACCAAGCTGCACGCCGCCGAGGCACCGAAGCCGGGAGCTACGGACTCCGCGGCCACGTTCACGACGCCGAGCGGCCGCACGATCACGCTGCCCAAGGGTGTGACCGCGGAACACGTGCGGGCGGCGTTCCAAAAGCGCATGAGCGGGGCGGAGCTGACTCCCACCGAGCAGGCGCTGCTGGCGCAGTTGCGCGGCCAGTTCCAGCGGCCCGGGGGCGGGGGAGGCGCGAGGGGCGCCGTGCGGTCGAGAGCTTTCGAAAGCAACTACATCGTCTTCGCGCTGCGCGCTGGCCAGCCGGTGCCGGTGGCGATCCGCACGGGACTCACCGACCAGGACTACATCGAGGTGGTGGACGGGCTACAGGAGCAGGACACGGTGCTCGTCCTGCCGAGCGCCTCGTTGTTGCAGGCGCAACAGGACATGCGGCGGCGGTTCCAGAACGTGACGGGCGGCGGGCTGCCGGGGCTGCGGCAGCAGTCGCAGGGCACCAGGCCGAGGTAAGCGATGCTCCTGGGCGAGATCATCCGGGTCGCGCTCGAGGCGCTGCGGGCGAACAAGCTCCGCTCGCTCCTCACGATGCTGGGGATCATCATCGGCGTGGGCGCGGTGATCACGATGGTGGCCCTCGGCTCGGGCGCGCAGAAGTCGGTGCAGGACCGCATTCAGGCGCTCGGGCCCACGCTGCTGAGCCTCTATCCGGGCCAGAGCTTCATGCGCGGCGTCGCGAGCGACGTCCGCGTCAGCCTCACCATCGACGACGACACCGCCCTCGCCAACAACGCCCGCTACGTGACGGACGTCGTGCCCGAGCTCTCCCGCAACCTGCAGGTGCAGAAGGGCACCCAGAACATCAACGTGACCGTCGTGGGCACGACGCCGAACTACGTGCCCGTGAAGAACTACACCATCACGGCAGGCCGCATGTTCACCGCGGGGGACGACGCCGCGCGCCGGCGCTTCGCCGTCCTCGGCTCCGCCGTCCCGAATTTGCTCAACGCGAACGCCGCGGCGATGATCGGGCAGGAGCTCCTGATCCGGGGCATCCCGTTCGAGATCATCGGCATCTTGTCGGAGAAGGGGTCGCAGGGCTCGTTCTCCAACCCCGACGAGCAGATCCTCATCCCGCTGCAGACCGCCCGCTACCGCATCATGGGGACCGATCGCCTGCGGTCGATCACCGTGAAGGTGCAGGACATGAGCTCGATGAACCTCGCGATGATCGATCTCGAGCGTGTGCTGCGGCGGCAGCACAAGATCCGGCCCGGTCAGGACAACGACTTCCAGATCCGCAATCAGACGGACATTCTGGCCACGCTGCAGCAGACGACCGAGACTTTCAAGTATCTGCTGGCCGGCATCGCCGCCGTGAGCCTGCTCGTGGGCGGCATCGGGATCATGAACATCATGCTGGTGTCGGTCACCGAGCGGACGCGCGAGATCGGCGTGCGCAAGGCGCTCGGCGCCACGCGGTTCAACGTCATGTTCCAGTTCCTGGTCGAGGCGCTGGTGCTCTGTCTGGTGGGCGGGATGATCGGCGTCGTGGTCGGCACAATCGGCGCGGTCGTGCTCTCCAAGCTGGCGCACTGGAACACGCTCATCTCCCCGTTCGCCATTCTGCTGGCGTTCGTGTTCAGTGCGGCGGTCGGCCTGTTCTTCGGCATCTGGCCGGCGAAGCGGGCGGCGAGCCTCGATCCCATCGTGGCATTGCGATACGAATAGCTGACTAGCTTTAGCCTCCATGACCGCTCCCGCCGCGCTGCAACGCCAGCTCGCCGACGAGCACACAGCCAAGCAGCGCCAGTACGTCCTCTCGAACACCCGCGTCCGGTGGAGCGTCGTGGGGATCGCCGTGGCGCTCCTGGCCGGGGCGCGCGTGGCGGGCGTCATCCCGATCTCCTGGAGCTTCATCGCCGGCTTCGGCGCCGCGTTCGCGGCGGCGAACTACGGGATGCGTCGGCTGGCACGCGACGCGGGCTTCAGAGTCTGGTACGCCCACCTCAACGTGGCGCTCGGCACGGCGCTCATCACGGCCGTGGCCTACGCCGTCGGGGAGACGGGCCACCTCCTCTACGCCGCCTACCTCATCGCGCCGCTCCAGGCCGCCTACTACCTCGGCCGCGAGGAAGCGTGGCAGGCGCTCGTCCTGAACCTCGCCGGCTTCGCCCTGCTCACCGCGCTACGCCAGGGGGGTGGCGGGTGGAACTGGACGCTCTATCTGGAAGAATCGCTGGTGCTCGTCTTCTGCTGCGCCGCCCTCGTGCCCATGCTGACGAAGATCGTGCGGCGTCTGCGAGCGACGCGCGAGGTCCTGGCGCAGATCGAGCGGGGGGATCTCACCGTCGCGCTGCGGGACCCGGAATCCGACGAGCTGGGCTACCTGGGCGTGAGCGTGAACCGCACGACCGAGGCGATCGCGGCAACGGTGCGTCAGGTCCAGAGGCAGGCCCACGACCTCGCCGCCATGGCGCAGCAGCTCGCGGCGTCGGCTCAGGAGCTGCAGGCCGCGGCGCAGCAGATCTCGGCGGCCGCCCAGCAGCTCTCCACCGGCACCGAGCGCCAGCGGCAGCTCATCGGCCACGGGCGTGAGGATTCGGAGGAGGCGGCGCGGGTCGCGTCGCAGCTGCACCTCCGCGCCCAGGAGGCGGAGCGGCAGGTCAACGCCGTCGCCCAGCAGGCGCGCCGCCACGGCGAAGAGATCGCCCGCGCGGGCGAGCTGCTCGTGACGCTCGTGGCCCATCTCGACCAGGTCTCCCGGGCGGCCGGCGCACTGGAGCGGGGCTCGCGCGAGATCGGCAAGCTCGTGGACGCGATCACCCGCATCGCGAGCCAGACCGACCTGCTCGCCCTCAATGCGGCCATCGAGGCGGCGCGCGCCGGGGCGCACGGGCTCGGGTTCCGCGTCGTCGCAGACGAGGTGCGCAAGCTGTCGGAGCAGAGCACGCGCTCGGCCGACGAGGTGCGCACCCGGGTCAAGCTCACCCAGGAGGAGATCAGTCAGGTGCTCGAGGCGATGGAACAGGGCCGCCGCACGGCCGAGGGCGTCGGCGCGGTGTCAGCGGCCGCGCGGGAGGCGCTCGAGGCCATCTTCGCGGACCTCCACGCCACAGTGCAGTTCGCCAGCGCGTTCGCCGGCGAGACGGAAGGGCAGGCACGGCGGATCCGGGAGGTCGTCCGGCGCATGGAGCAGGCCGCGGGCATTGCCGACTCCGCCGCCCAAGGAGCGGAGCAGACGTCGGCCGCCACCGCAGAGCAGATCGCCTCGCTCGACGAGCTCACCACGACCTCGCAGCAGCTGTCGGCCGCAGCCACCAAGCTCACCGAGACGATTCAGCGGTTTAACGTGAACGGGAAGGCCTGAGAGGGATCACCACCCCCGGAACAGCGGTGCGTCCCGGTAATCCCACAGTAGGAAGGCGATGAGCCGCGGGTGCCGTGGCTCGATGCCCACTGCCGGCACCTCCGCGCCGAGCGAGGCCGCGACGTGCCCGAGCCGCGACAGCTGGACCCAGCACTGGGGATAGAAGGACAGGGTGCGATCGCCTGCGACCGGGACCCCCCACTCCAGCTCGAGCATCGGCACCACGCGCCCGATGTGCCGCCCGGCGCCCACCCGATAAGACCAGGCGCTCAGGCCCGCGCCCTCTTCCAGCGAGGCGACGACCTGGCCCTGTATCACCACCACATCTCCCGCTGCCCAGCCGAAGGCGAAGAACGGCTCGATCTCCCAGCGGTCCGCCCGGCCCAGCGGCGGCGTCGCTTCGAGCCCCACGCTCGCGAGCGCACGGCGCTCCCCGTCGTACCAGGCGTTGTACTTCGCGGCGGCGGTGGCCCCGCCGAACGGCCGCTCGAGAGAATCCAGCACTGTGCGCAGCGCGCCCTCGAGCTGCCACCGCTTGCCTACACGGCGCTCGTAGATCGCCTGCTGCTCGCGCCCGTGGCTCGTGAGCACGACCTCGTTCTCGGGATACGCCTTCTCGACGAGGAACGCCCGGGGGAAGTTCAGCTCGCCTGGCGGCCAGCCGGGCTCCCCGCACAGGGAGCGCGCGTAGCGCACCACGGCGCGGACCTGCTCGGGTGTCGCCGCCTCGCCGAAGGCCGGCATGTCGAGCGACAGGCCGAAGGCCGCCCCGCCCTGCGTGACGATGCCGATCCAGCGATCCTCCGGCTCGGCCGTGCTCGTCTTACAGTCGCGCAGGTCGGCCGGCGGGACCTCGAGCCGTGTGGATGCCGCCGGCACGCCGCGTCCATCGGCGCCGTGACAGGATGCGCACCAGGAGGCGTACAGCGCGGCGCCGTCGCCGGGCGGGGCCTGGAGCGCGAGCAGCGTGGCCAGCGCCGCGCCGCTCATGCGAGCCCCGTGCGCCGCCGCAGCTCGGCGCCGCAGCGCGCGGCCTCGCGCACGACCTCCTCGAGGGACACCGTGAGCAGGTCGCGGTCGAGCACCACCGCGCGACCGTCCACGAAGACGTCGCGCACGTCGCTCGGCTGGGCCGCGTACACGAGGTGCGACACCGGGTCCGGGGGCGTGGGCGCGAGATGCGGGCCGCGGAGGTCCAGCACGACGAGGTCGGCGCGCCGCCCCACCGCGATCGCTCCGAGCTCCTCCTGCAACCCGAGAGCGCGCGCCCCTCCCGCGGTGGCGAGCTCGAGCACCTGGCCTGCGGACAGGACATCCGCGCCGTGGCGGGGCTTCTGGATCAGCGCGGCGAGCCGCATTTCCGCGAACGCATCGAGGCGGTTGCTGCACGCCGCACCGTCCGAGCCCAGCGCCACGCGACACCCGGCCTGGAGCATCTCCGGGATCCTCGCCACGCCGCTCCCCAGCTTGAGATTCGATGAGGGACAGTGCACCACGTTCGTACCCTGCGCCGCGAGCCGCGCGATCTCGTGCTGGTCCACCCAGACGCAATGCGCCACGGCCGCCCGGGGGCCCGCGATCCCCACGGAATCGAGGTAGGCGATCTCCTCGAGCCCCGTGGTGCGGAGCACCGTCTCCCGCTCGACGATCGTTTCCGCGGCGTGCGTGTGGAGCTGCGCGCCGTGACGCTCCGCGAGATCGCTCGCCGCGCGCAGCAGCGGGCCCGAGCAGCTCGGCACGAAGCGGGGGGCGAAGCACCACCGCAGCCGGCCCCCCGCCGCCCCGTGCCAGCGCCGCGCCAGGCTCTCCGCCTCCGCCAGCGCCGCATCCGTCGACTCGGCGAGCTCGAGCGGTGCCCCCTCGGGATGGGCGTCCATCAGACACTTCCCCGCCGTCGCGCGAATGCCGCTCCGGTCCAGGGCCTCGAACGCCGCGCCGGTGTGGTGCACCGTTTCCATGTCGAGGATCGCGGTCGTGCCACCGAGCAACAGCTCGGCCGCGCCAAGCAGGGCGGACCAGTACACCGTCTCCTCGGTGTGCGCAGCTTCGAGCGGCCAGATGCGCCGCGCCAGCCAATCCTCAAGCCGCAGGTCGTCCCCGAGGCCGCGGAACAGCGTCTGGCAGAGATGCACGTGGGCCTGAATCAGCCCGGGCATGACGAGGCAGCCCGTGCAATCGCGCACGACGGTCTCCGCGCGCTTCCGTCCCGCCGAGCCGCGGGCGCGGGCCGCACCGGCCGCTCGCTTGGGGTCGAGCCACCCCACGGCCGCGATCCGGCCATCCCGCACGACCACATCCCCCCGCTCCACGCGCCACTCGACGTCGTGCAGCAGCACGTCGCCGCCCCTCAAGATCAGCTCAGGGGGAGTGGGGCCCGCCGGGCCGGACGACCCGGGCCGCGCGCGGCTCAGGTCGTCACCCGCGGAGGGGGCGGGAGGGAGTCGTCGGCGAGATCGAAGTAAACCCGCAGCTCGTCCAAGAGCTCGGCGTCCTCATAGACGCCGGTGAGGATCCGCTCGGGACCCCCCGGATCGACCAGCAGGTAGCCGAAGGGGTAGTCGAGCCCGGACAACAGGACCGTGCGGCGCTGCTTGTTGGGCAGCGCGACGTAAGCCGTGTCCGAGTTGGTCGAGAGCAGCTCTATGCCGTTGGCCGCGAGCGTGGGGGCGACCTGCTCGGTATAGTACTTGAGGTCGTCGAAGGCTTGTGCCTGATCCGCGGCCGACAGGGTGTCAGCGGCGGGGAGCCAGAACAGCACGACGCTCGGCCCGGTCACGACCCGCGGCATGAGCAACGTGCTGTCCTGCGCGTTCCGTGGCACGAGACGGCTGAGATCCAGCGTGTCGGCCGAGCGCGTACTCTTTGTCGCGGGACGCAACTGGCAGGCGGCGACAAGCGCGAGCGCGGCCGTGATGACGTACCTCACCCTGAGAAATATATTCGACCTATGAGCGACGTCCCGGCCCCCGCCCCGGCCCCCGCCCCCGGCCCCGTGCGGCGTCACCACTGGATCGTCCGGTTGACGCATTGGGCCACGGTCGTGCTCCTCGCCGGCATGATCGCGAGCGGCCTGCAGATCTACGAGGCGTACGCGCGTTTCGGAAACCGCGGCGGCCCCTACTTCCCGAGCCCCTTCAACGACGCGCAGTTCCCCGCCTGGAGCCGGCTGGGCGGCTGGCTCGCCGGGGCCCTCAACTGGCACTTTGCGCTGATGTGGCCCCTCGTGGCCTGCGGACTGCTCTATCTCTCCTACCTGGTCGCGAGCGGCGAGTGGCGTGCTCTCTTGTTCCGGCCGCGGGACCTCCGCGGGGCGATCGAGATGCAGAAGTACTATCTGGGGCTCCGCAAGGAGCATCCGCCACAGGGCAAGCACAACCCCCTGCAGAAGCTCGCCTACACCTTCATCGTGCTGCTCGGCGTGCTCGCCGTGCTGACCGGGCTCGCCCTCTACAAGCCGGTGCAGTTCGGCTGGCTCACCTGGCTGTTCGGCGGCTTCCAGGCAGCGCGCTACTGGCACTTCTGGACTGTGTGGATCTTCATCGCGTTCACCGCGGTCCACGTGGCGCTCGTGTTCCTGGTGGACCCGCGCTCGCTGGTAGCAATGGTCACGGGGTGGTACCGCGGACGCTTCCCGAGCCATGACTAAACGACAGACAGGAAGACGCCAAGACGCCACGGTGCGCGAGATCGATCGACGGGCATTCCTCAAGCTCGGCGCGGCCGGCGGCGCTGGGACGCTGGCGGCGGCGTGCGGGTGGGACGGTGGCAACGCCATCCGCCCCAACCTGCTGGCGGTGAGCCGCATCAACGACTGGGTGGGCGAGAGGGTCCTGTTTTCCCCGACACGCCTCGCGCGGACGTACAGTCCCGCCGAGCGCAGCCCCACCCTGCCGAGCTACTTCATTTCGGCCACGACGCCGATGCTCAAGGACCCGCGCCTGTGGCGGCTGCGGGTGGACGGCCTGGTTCGCCAGCCGCTCGAGCTCTCGATCGAGGAGTTGATGCGGATGCCGCGCGTGACGTACACGGTGAAGCACCATTGCGTCGAGGGCTGGAGCGGGATCGCCACCTGGCACGGCGCGCCGGTCTCGGCAGTAGTGGAGCACTGCATGCCGCTGGCGACGGCGCGCTACATCGAGTTCGTGTCCTTCGATGCCGGTTACTCGAACGGGTGGGATCTGGCGAGCGCGCTGCATCCGCAGACGATCCTCGCGTACGGAATGAACGATGACCCGCTGCCCCCCGCCCACGGCGCGCCACTGCGGCTGTATTCGCCGATCAAACTCGGCTACAAGTTGACCAAGTATCTCGTGTCGATGACGTTCACCGACCGCCGCCCGGGCGGTTACTGGGAGGATCAGGGGTACCCGTGGTTCGCCGGTTTGTAGCGCTCGCCCTCCTCGCCGCCGCGTGCGGCAAGAACCGCCCCATGGTCGACAAGGCCGACATGCCTCCCATGGATTCGACCGCGATGACTCCCGCGCACATGGACAGCATGCTGGATACGATGCCGGGGGGCGAGATGGTCAGAGGCAACGACTCGGCGACGATGCGGCTGCTGAAGAAAAAAGTGCCTGGCCATTAGCCATTGGCCGTTAGCCAACGGCCAAGGGCTAATCGCTGCTGTTTCGGGTCAGCACGAACGCCAGCCCCAGCGCTAGGGCCACGCCCAGCAGCAGCGCCGCGGCCATGGTGCCCCGCAGCGCCCGGAATGCGGCGAGCTCCGCGTCGCGCGAGCGGAACGCCACGAAGCCACCGTACACGTCGCCGCCCGCCGAGCGAATGGGGCCGGCGAGGCCCAGCAGGTGCTCGCCGCCGACCTGCGCGTCGAGCCGCACCGCCCCCGTGTCCGTGGCCAGGGCCGCGAGCTGGGCGCTGTCAGGCAGGGACGGCCCAACCTCCTCGCGCGGCAGCGTGGTGCCGACGACGGAGGCCTGGCCCAGCGTATCCAGCGCGAACAGGACGACGTCGCTGGTCGTGGCCTGCTTGATCGCCTGGGCCGTCGAGTCGTCCAACGCGTAGGCGGCGACGAGGACACCCTGAGGCGCCGCCTCGCGCGAAGCGGCGAGCGGGGTGGCGACCGCCTGGTACAGCCGCCCCGTCACGTCGTCCAGCCAGGCGCCGCTCCCCTGCACACCCGACAGCGCCCCCGCGACCAGCGCGCCGGACGACAGGTCGCGGTCGACCTGGTCGGGGTAGTCGGTACGGGCGAGTAACACCCCCGCCTCGTTCGTCACGAGTACCCACGCCGCGCCGATGAGGTCGCGGTATTCCTGCGCCTGGTGGAGAATGTCGGCGCGCTCGCGGCTCGCGTTCAGCCCATCACGGAACTGCGGCACTCCCGCGCTGACCGCGCTCATCTCCGCCAGCGTTCGGGTGCGCGTGGCTAGCAGGTTCGCGATCGCACGCCGCGTGCCGGTGAGCGCGCGCTCGATCGCAGCGTCCGCCGTGCGCGTGGCCGAGAGGGCCGTGATGCCGAGGCTCGCGCCCAGCACCGTCACCACGAGCAACGTCGAGCCGAGGAAGATCTTCGCCGCGAGGCCGAGCCGGAGCGGCTTACCCAGCATGCCGATGCGCTCCGCCACCCCCCACCCCCTAACGGGGGAGCCGCCCTTTCAGCTCGCGCGCTGTGAGCGGCCCCCGCTCCGCGATCAGGGCGCGAGCGTGGTCCACCTGCCCCCACGTATTCCACAGCAGCACACCGCGCACCCGGCCGCCCCTCAGGTAGTAGACCACGCCTTCCCGATACGGCTCCTTCCAGTCGGAGAACGTCTCGAGGCGCGAGTCGGTGTCGCCGACGGCTTCATAGCCGAGCTCGAAGAGGTCCGAGTAGAAGAACGGCAGATGGCGATACGGCTCCGCCTCGCCACCCATGGCACGGCCCGCCGCGCGGCCCATGGTGTTGGCGTTGTCCTCGTGCTCCACCCGCAGGCGGGCGTCGAGCGCCGGGTTGTGGAAGTTCGCGACGTCTCCCGCGGCATAGATGTCCGCCTTGTTGGTGCGGCACAGCTCGTCCACCACGACGCCGTTATCGACCCGCAGCCCCGCCTGCTCCGCCAGTTCCGCGTTCGGCTGAATGCCCAGTCCTGCGACGATCACATCGGTCGTAAATTGCGAGTTCTTGGTCGTCCGCACGACGGCTTTGCCGGCCCTCGCCTCGAGGCCCGTCATCCCCTCGCCCATCCGCAGCTCCACTCCCTTCTGCCGGTAGTAGTCCACGAGGAAGCGTGCCAGGTCGGCCGGAAACACCCGCGCGCCCAGGCCGTCCTCCGGGACGAGCATGGTCACGTCGCGACCCTGCATCCGCAGCGCCGCAGCGATCTCCGTGCCGATGAACCCGCCACCGATCACGGCGAACCGCAGCGGCGCCTCGGCGAGCCCCCGCAGGCGCCGGTAGTCCTCGTAGGTCCGGAAGTAGATCACCTGCTCCGACTTGAGCGGCAACCGTCGGGGCGTCCCCCCGGTCGCGAGCAGGAGCTTCTTGTAGCCGTGGATCGTGCCGCGGTCGTCGGTCACGGTCCTGGCAGCGGGATCGACCCCGACGACCCGCCGACCAAGCTGGAGGGTGGCGCCCGTCGCCTCGGTCTTGCGCCAGATGCTCGCTTCCGGCTCGCCCTTCCACAGAGCCTTGGAGAGCGGCGGCCGATTGTACGGGGGGTGCGGCTCGGCGCTCAGCAGGCCGATCCGGCCGTTCGCGTCGACTTCCCGGATCCCCTGCGCCGCCGCGTCGGCGGTCATGCCGCCACCGACGATGAGGTAGTCGTAAGGAGCCATCCTACTCGCCCTCGTCCAAGGGCCGCCGGTGTTTCCCCCGCCGACGGTACTGCTTCGCCGACCGATGGACCTTGTGGGCGGGGGTCTTCAGCCGCCCCTTCACGGGCGCGTCGGGATTCGGCACCCGCACGGTGAGCTTGTCCTGCTTTTTCCGCCTCATCCCGCCAGGCGATCCCGGATCTGCTTCGCGTGATGGGCGCAGTGCGCCGCGTGGAAGCGCAGCCACTCGGGCAGCGTGAGATCGCCGAGCCTCGGGTGCTTCACGAACAGGTCCCGGGCCCGGGCGGGCAACAGCTCGCGTTCCAGTGCGAGGAACCGCGCGAGACCCTCCCGGAACTGGCGTTCGACCGCCGCGCGGTCGGGCCGCTCCACGGGACGGACGGCGGCCGGAGATTGGAAACCGGTCGGATACCAGCCCAGTTGGAGGATCACAAGATAGCCGAGCCGCTCCCGCACGGTCCGGGGCCGGCGGCGCATGGGCGCGTGCGCGCGGCGCGACTCGAACGTGCGGGCGCTCCCGTCGATCCCGATCGCGAGATGCTGCACGATCTGCGCGGGGGACCACTTGCCTGGCGGGGCTCGGTGCCAGTCGGCGTCGGGCCGCCCGGCGAGGGGGCCGAGCACGAGCTGTGGGAGGTCGGCGAAGGCGGTCGTGCGCATCGTTCACCTCAGCGCTCGAGGAACAGCCGTCGGACGCCGTCCCCCTCGGCGAATAGCGCGTCGAGATCGTCCGGCTTCGGCAGCCGCCCGGGGCGCCACCAGAAGAGCGCTTGCCTCGCGCCGGCCACGTGCTGGCGGGGGTTCGCGACCAGGTGACGCCGGACCTCGGCCGTGAACGCGGCGCGCACGGCGGCCTCGTCATCGCCCTGCAGCTGGTAGGCGTCGGAGAACGCCGGGTCCTCGGGGAAGTCGAAATCCTGCCGTCCGAAGCGCTGCGCCAGCCGGTCCCAGAAGCCCTCCGGCGTGCAGCAGAAGCGGGGGAGCGCCACGTCGTCGCCGTCCCACTGCATCACGCTGAAGGTCTCGGTGTGGCGGCTGTTACCGCCGCCCCTCGTGACGCGGTACTCGAAGGCGGTGAAGGCGCGGCCGTTCCACCGACCACCGATCGTATAGCCCCAGGGGCGTGACCGCCCCTTCGCGGACAGTGGGACGGCGGCGTACGCCTCCGGGGCAGAGGGACGCGAGCGCTCGAAGGTGAAACCGCGCATCAGGCAGAACTCCTGGTATGCCTCGCGGCGCCGCTTCTCGAGATACAGGGACAGGGGGATGGCGCCCGCGGCCACGACGAGGGGCGGGATCCACCAGTGCGCGAGGAGCCAGTTCATCGCGGCGCCGCGACCGGGGCGAGAACGGTCTCCGCCAGGGCGTGAGCTTCGGCCATGACCGGAGACCCCGCCCGCAGCCGGGCCACGAGCCGGCCGGCGCTGTCGATGATCGCGATATCGGCTTCCGCCAGCGCGGCGCTGTCGGTCCGGACCGAGAGCGCCCAGTCGTGGCGCGCCGCCGCGTCCAGCATCCGGCCCATCACGCGCTCGGCGGCCGGCGGCGTCACGTAGGCCCTGACGAGCGGCTGCGTCCGCGCCGCGTTCG
>Ga0209761_1000866_pt1 | contig 19234 bp, 16 predicted proteins | sample GraSoi013_1_40cm_4_FD_185818 | JGI IMG/M metagenome (GOLD analysis project Ga0209761, IMG submission 185818) | Grasslands soil microbial communities from the Angelo Coastal Reserve, California, USA - Sample 09_25_2013_1_40cm (SPAdes) (version 2) | ecosystem: Environmental > Terrestrial > Soil >...
CCCCCATATTGTGGCGGTTTTATGCGGCTTTTCCGACGCCCTGCCGTAAAAAGGGAGGAATCTCAAGGCTTCTCCGGGCCCTAGACCCTCACAAGGAGATACCGTGAACAAAGCCGAGCTGACCAGTGCGCTGGCGATGCGGACCAAGATGTCCAAGGCTGACGCAAGCCGGGCGGTCGAAGCCCTGTTCGACGACAAGGGCATCATCGCCGGCGAGCTGAAGAAGGGCGCGAAGGTGCAGATCACAGGATTCGGGAACTTCGAAGCGCGCAAGCGGGCCGCTCGGATGGGCCGCAATCCCAAGACCGGCGGCGTGATTCAAATCAAAGCGTCCATTGCGCCGGCGTTTCGCGCTGGGAAGCAGCTGAAGATGGCGGTGAACAACCGGAAGTAGCCCGCCGCATGAGCGGCGGGTGCGTCGGTCACGGGCCGCCCCGCTGGGCGGCCCGTCGGCGTCTCAGGGGGGATCGGCGAGCGCGAGCCTCAGGCCCCCTGCCTTCTGGAACGACCCGCTCGGTTTCGATCATCGGACGGGCGTAATACCGCCCGCCCTCCCATCCCGTTCCCCCGCGCCGCTAGACCTGGCGGTCGAATCGCGCCAGCGCGCGCCGGCCTTTGATCGCGACTCTCGACAAGCCGCGCATGGCCTGCTCGGCGACGGCCGGAGCCAGCTCGACGACACTGAACGTGTCACGCACGTCCACCCGGCCGATGGCGTCCTTGGCGATCCCCACCTCCCGGGTCAGCGCCCCCACGAGATCCTTCGCCGCCGCGCGGTCCTTCTTTCCCACGTTGACGAACACCTTCACCCAAACCGGCGCAGCGGGAGGTGGGCTGACGTCTGACGTCTGACGTCTGAGCGCCAGCAGCGCCGCCGCCACCTCGGCGGGGTCGAACCGCTCGAACAGCGGGTCCAGCAGCGCGAGCTCGGCATCCACGCATCCCTCGGTGAGGAGGCGTGCCACCTGCTCTCGCAGGGACGCCGCGCGATCCGCGGCGCGGTCGGCGGCGGCGGGCAACCGCAGCGGCGTCAGCGGCGCTGCGATGGAGCGGAGGTACGGGAGTTGGGCGGCCGCGGCGAAGATGATCGGCGTGCCGAGTCGCCCCAGCGCCGCGAACTGCTCGCGCGTCGGCAGCCGGGCGCAGAGGACGGCGTCGGGCGCGGCCTCGGGCGGCGCGAGCTCGCCGCCTTCCCACACCAGCGGCCGGCGCGGATCGAGCAGATCGATGGTGTCACGCACCGCGGCGCCGCGGCGGGAGGGCGCGACGACGACGTAGCGCGCCGGTCCGACTGGGTACAGCGGGGCGCCGGCATCGTTCAGCGGCGGCGTGCCCACCACCAGTGCGCGGCGCGCGTGGCGCTCGAGGAAATCGCCGAGCACGGCCGGGTTCCAGCTCAGCACGATGCGGCGGGCCTCGCGGGCTTCGCCGAGCAGCGTGTCGAGCGCCGCCGCGTGCTCGCCCGCGGCGAGGATCTCGGGCCACGCGATGACGACGGTGGAGACGGCGTCAAGCTTGAGTGCGGAGCGCGCGACCAGCGCGGTGAGATCAGGCACCGTGCCGGCGAGGATGTGAGCGGAGCGTTCCTGCAGGACGCGAGCGCTACGGGTGAGACCGGTGACGGCGTGGACGCGGGCACGCGCCGGGGCGGCTGTCCCCCACTCGGCAGCGGACACGTCATCGGCGCAGATGATCAGCACCGGTAGACCAACCCCGGGGCCATGCCCCGGGGTCTCCGGGGGGATGAACTCCCAGAGCTGCTCCGCCTGCTCCACCGCCGGCGGCGTCACGAGCACCAGATGCCGGCCGCGTTCCCAGGCGGCCTTGGCTTCGTCCAGCGTCACGGGACCCTCGATTGTCAAAGGACGGAAGTTCGGTGAGCATGGTAGCTTGCGGGGGGCGGGGGCGCAACCGGAGAGGCACGAATGCGGAGTGCGGAATGCCGAGTGCGGAATGGAGCGGACCCCGTTCGAGCCCTAAGGCAGGCCTCGCCGCACGAACTCACCTTGACCCTCCGCATTCCGCACTCCGCATTCCGCATTGGCCTGTTCCTGAGCCTCGCCGCCGCACCGCTCGCCAGCCAGGCGCCGCGGCCCAGAGCGCGCGACGTGGGCATCGTCGTCGGCGTGCTCCCACCGGGTCCGCTCGATGCGATCACGGATGTGGAGGGCGTGCGCGTGGGGCACGCGACCGTCATTCGCGGCGACTCGATCAACACTGGCGTGACGGCCATCCTGCCGCACCCGGGCAACGTGTTCCGCGAGAAGGTGCCCGCGGCCGTCGTCGTCGGGAACGGGTTCGGCAAGCTCGCCGGATCGACGCAGGTGAACGAGCTGGGCGAGCTCGAGTCGCCGATCGTCCTGACCTGCACGCTGTGCGTCCCGCGGGCCGCGGACGCGGTCCTGACCTACCTGCTCGGCCTGCCGGGGAACGGGGACGTGCGCTCCGCGAATCCGGTGGTAGCCGAGACCAACGACGGATTTCTGAACGACATCCGGGCGCGGGCCATCACCCCGGAGGATGTGCTGGCTGCGATCCGGACCGCCGCCCCGGGGGCGGTCGGGGAGGGCGCGGTGGGCGCGGGACGCGGCACCGTCGCGTTCGGATGGAAGGGCGGCATCGGTACCGCCAGCCGGCGGCTCCCCCACGAGCTCGGCGGTTGGACGGTCGGCGCTCTGGTGCAGAGCAATTTCGGCGGTGTGCTGACCATCGCCGGCGCCCCAGTCGGACGGGAGCTGGGGCAGTATTACCTGAAGGACGTAGGGGCGCAGCGGAAGGACGTACGGACGCAGCGGAAGGATGTAGGGGCGCAGCATGCTGCGCCCCTACCCCCCGCGGGAGATGGTTCGATCATCATCGTCGCCGCGACCGATGCACCTCTGGATCATCGACAGCTCGAACGCCTGGCGCGCCGCGCCCTCGCGGGCCTCGCCCGGACCGGGAGTAGCATGGCGAACGGCTCGGGGGACTACGTGATCGCGTTTTCGACGAGGCGGTGGAGGTCGGTGGAGGGCGGTGCAGGGCGGTCAAGGCTGATCGACACGCTGCCCGTCGTCACGAACGACGCGGTGTCGCCCTTGTTCGAGGCGGTCGTCGAAGCGACCGAGGAGGCCATTTACAACTCGCTGTTGCGCGCGGAGACGGTGCGTGGGTATCGTGGCACGGTGCGGGCGCTGCCGCTCGATTCCACGCTCGCGGTTCTGAAACGCTTCGGAGTCATCCGCCCATGACCCAGGGCTCGCCGTTCGGCCTGTCCCCGAACCTGCACCACCTCGAGACCTCCGCGACCATCGCGATCTCGCAGGAGGCGAAGCGCCGCAAGGCGGCGGGCGAGGACGTGATCGACCTGGGTGCCGGGGAGCCGGACTTCCCCACGCCGGCGATCGCCGCCGACGCCGGGGTGCGCGCGATCCGCGACGGCAAGACCCACTACCCGGCCAACGAGGGGATCCTCGAGCTGCGGGCCGCGGCGGCGAAGCACCTGTCGTTGCTCTCCGGCGGTCGCCCCGTGAACGCCGACCATATCGTCGTGTCGAACGGCTCGAAGCAGTCGCTCTTCAACGTCTGCTTCAGCGTGTTCGGCCCGGGCGACGTCGTCGCGATTCCCGCGCCGGCGTGGGTGTCCTACCCGCAGATCGTGCATCTCACGCGCGGCCGTCCCGTGCTCGTCCCCGGAGATCCCGAGTGGGGCCTCAAGCTGAGCGTCCGCGATCTGGACCGTGTCGTACCGGGGGCCCAGGGGCTCATCCTGTGCTCGCCCTGCAACCCCACGGGCTCCGTGTACACCCACGCGGAGCTCAAGGCCATCGCGCAGTGGGCGCGGGCCCGCAAGGTGTGGGTGATCGCGGACGAGATCTACCGTCGCATCCACTACGGGCCGGGTCCGGCGCCGTCGTTCCTCGATCTGCCGGACGACTTCCTCGAGCGTGTCATCGTCATCTACGGCGTCAGCAAGGCGTATGCGATGACCGGGTGGCGCATCGGGCTCGCCCTCGCGCCGGCGAAGGTGGCGAAGGCGATGGCCGCGCTGCAGTCGCATACGACCACGGGCGCCAACCATCCGGCGCAATGGGCCGCGGCGGCCGCCCTCGGCGACGAGCGCGTGGAACAGGATGTGGTGCGCATGGTCGCCGAGTTCCGCAAGCGGCGTGAGCTCGTGGTCAGCCGGTTCCGCCAGGAGCTCCCCGGCGTCGAGTTCGTCGAGCCGCTCGGCGCGTTCTACTTCTTCTTTCGCGTGGACTCGTTCGGCGGCATCAGCGGCACGGAGTTCTGCACGCGGCTGATCACGTCGACCGGTGTCGCACTCGTGCCCGGCGGGGCGTTCGGAGATGATCGCTGGGTGCGGCTCAGCTACGCGGCGGCGACGGAGCAGATCGAGCAGGCGCTGGATCGTATCGTCGGGTTTGCGAAGAAGCTCAGCGACTGACCCCGGGCGCAAGCCCGGGGTCAGTACTTCCCGGGCCGATGGCTCAGCACTTCGATGCCGCTCTCGGTCATCACGCAATCATCCTCGATCCGCACCCCGAACTTTCCGCGCTGATAAATCCCCGGCTCGATCGTGAACACCATGCCCGGCTCGAGGCGCGTCGCGTTGCCCTCGACGAGGTAGGGCGGCTCGTGGCCGTCCATGCCGAGGCCATGGCCGAGGCGGTGCGTGAAGAAGGGGCCGTAGCCGCCGTCGCGGATCGCCGTGCGCGCGGCACGGTCCATCTCCTGGCACTGCGTATAGAGCGGCTTGCCGAGCCGCATGGCGGCGGTCTGGGCGTCGTGGACGAGATTGAAAACCTTCCGGAATTCGTCCGCTGGGCTGTCGCCGAACCAGGTGGTGCGCGTGATGTCTGAGTCGTACCCCGCGACGCGGCAGCCCGCGTCGATCAGCACTACGGTCTCGCGCTCCAGCTGCGGCCCCGCCGGGCCGCCGTGCGGCAGCGCGCTCGAGGACCCGAACTGCACGAGCCCGCCGCCCGGCGCGCCGCGCTGTTGCATCTCACGCGACAAGAGCTGCGCCACGTCGCGCTCGGTCACCTGGGCGGCGAGCTGGGCGAACGTGGCGGCGATCGCCGCTTCGGTGATCTCGATGGCGCGACGGATCAGCGCGAGCTCCTCGGGCGCCTTGACGATCCGCAGCCGTTCGGTCACCGGGGCTCCGTCCACGACCTTCCAGCCCGACAGCTGGTCCGCCAGCGCCAGATAGACGTCGTAGCTGGTGGTGGACTCGAGAGCGATCACGCCGGTGCCGTGCGGCGTTAGCTCGCGCACCACGCTGCGGACCAGCTTGTACGGGTTTTCCTGCTCCTCCCAGCCGCGGGCGTCCGTGAGGGCGCTGTGCTGCATGATGCGCTCGACCTCGAACGCGGGGCACACGACGACCGGCTTCCCGGTCGCGGGGAGGACGACCGCGATGAGCCGCTCGCTGCGGCCGGGGTTGTACCCGGTGAAGTACTCGTAGTTGGTGCTGGGCGTGGCGATCAAGCAGTCGAGCTTGCGGCTTTTGAGCTCGACCTGGGCGCGCTCGACGCGGCGGGCGAACACTTCCGGTGAAAGGGAGGGCTCCTGGGGTGGGGAAACGCGGAACGTGGAACGCGGAACGCGGAACAGGCGCCCGAGCATCCCGTTCCGCGTTCCGACTTCCGCGTTCCGCGTTGACAAACCCGCTGCCACCGCCCCCGCCACCGTCAAAAACTCCCGCCGCTCCATCGTGCTGGCCCCTCCCCGGAGTGCGGCCTATATTATCCGCCCTCCCGAATCCGTGGAAGGTGTCGTTCCGGATGAACTTCGAGACGCGCATCGAGCCACTGGACGGCAAGCTTCCCAAGGCCACCTACCACTGGGACCCCGAGACCGATATCCTTTCCGTCGCCTGTAAAGGAGGCGGCAAGACGAGCGGGTTGAACGGCACGGTGGACCTGGAAGGGAGCGACGGCTCCTTCGTCGTCATCGACGTCGCGGGCGGGTGCCTGCGCGGTGTCGACGTGGTAACGTGGCCCGAGGACATCCGCACCGTAGATACCCTGACGATCCCGGAGCCCAGCAAGGAGGGCAGCGTCACCTTCCCGAGCCGGAAGTCGCAGCCGGGCGTCGCGGCGGTCGAGGTCGACACGGCGCTCACAGTGGAGAAGAATCAGCAGGAGTCGGTCTTCCACCTGCGCGTCGGGCGCACGCGTGCCACGACCGTGGTGCGCGTCGCGGACCGGCTGCTAGTGGAGGTCGACAAGCAGTCGCGCCTCGTGGGGCTCTGGTTCCTGGACGTCCCGCCGTTCCCCAACGTCGAGGCGACCGCCTGATCGTGGACGAGCGGCTCGAGCGCTACGCCACCGAGCTGTTCGCCCGTGAAGATTCGATCCTGGCCGCCATCAGAGCGCGGCACGAAGCGCTCCAGCTGCCGCCGATCGCGATCTCCCCGGACGAGGGGAAGCTGCTGCACGTGCTGCTGCGCGCCGTGCAGGCCGTCCGCGTGCTCGAAATCGGCGCCCTCGCGGGCTATTCGGCGGTGTGGCTCGCACGTGCCCTGCCGTCCCACGGGCGGCTCACCACGATCGAGAAGGATCCCCGTCACGCCGCGCTCGCCCGGCGCGCCTTTGCGGAGGCCGGCCTGGCCGAGCGAGTGCAGCTGATCGAGGGCGGCGCGCTCGCCGTGCTGCCCACGCTCGCCCCGGGGTTCGACGCCGTGTTCGTCGATGCCGACAAGGAGCCGTTGGCGCAATACTTCGATTGGAGCGTACGACTGCTGCGCACCGGCGGGCTGCTGCTGTGCGACAACGCGTTCTTTCACGGTTCGGTGGTCGACGAGGCGGATCATTCTCCCGGGACCGAGGGGGTGCGGGCGTTTAACCGGCTGGCCGCGACCGATCCCCGGGTCGTCTCCGCCGTGGTGCCGATCCGCGATGGGCTCGTGATCGGGGTAAGAGTCCCTGGATGAGCGATCCCCTGCCGCGGGTCGGCGGGCTGCCGGAGCCCGAGAAGTACGAGCGACTCGTCGAGCGGCTGCCCGACGTCTGGTGGAGCGATGCGGGCCCGTTCGTGGGGCTGCACCAGCTCAACGCGGCGCGGGTGGAGTATTTTCGCCGCGTGTTCGGGGGCTTCGGGGGCAAGCACGCCCTCGACGTCGGCTGCGGCGGCGGGATCCTCGCCGAGTCGCTGGCGGCTGAAGGCGCCGTGGTGACGGGCGTCGACCCGTCCGAGAAGTCGCTCGCAGCGGCGCGCCAGCACGCGGCACGCTCCGGCCTCTCCGTCGACTATCGTGTGGCGGCGGCTGAAAACTTGGCGTCTTGCAACTTCACTGAACTCTTCGATCTCGTTTTTGCTGTCGACGTTTTGGAGCACGTGGACCACCTCGGCCGCACGCTGGCGGGGATCGCGGCGGTGCTCGCACCAGGCGGCGGCCTGGGGTTCCTCACCCACAACCGCACCATCGCCGCGTTTCTGCAGCTCATCTGGGCGGAGGAGTACGTGGAGCACACCATGCCCGAGGGATTCCACGATTTCACCCGGTTCATCACGCCGGACGAGCTGACCGAGGGACTGGCGCGGAACGGCATGGTCGTGCAGGAGATGAAGGGGATCGCGCGCGCGGGCGACGGCAGCGGCCGTCGCATACTCATCGACGACCTCACCGTGACGTATCTCGGCTGGGCCCTGCGGACGCGGTAACGTGGCCGGCTCCTGGGTCGACGCGATCCTGGCGGCCGGCGCGGTGCCCGCCTCCTATGTGCCGGACGCGAGCGCGGGGCGAACCGACCTCGAGGAGTTCACGGGCGCCGACTTGGTCGAGGATGCGGAGCTCCGGACGCGCTCGGTCGCCGACGCGCGGCCGCTTTCGCCCGGCGCGGTAGGGTTCCTCGACGGGATCGAGCAGTGGCGGGTGGTGGGCTACGGCGGCGTGACTCCCATCGTGCGCGGCTACGTGGCCGCGGCCGTGCGCCGCCGCGGGCCCGACCGGCGGCTCCGCACCGGATCCGAGCTGTCGCGCGAGCTCGCCGTCACCCGGCTCGCATCGCTCGCGGCGCCGGTGCGCCGGGCGCTCGAGACGTGCGGCGTCGACGTAGTCGAGTTCGCCGCCGAGGATGCCGGCCAGCCCGCCCGGGCGATCCAGGCGGCGCGGCGGGAGCTGGAGCGGGCCCGCCTGGCGCTCGAGCGCGCGCTGGCGGAGCGCTGCCTGGCGGGGCTCGGCCCGGACGAGTGGCTCGTCGTCGACGGCGTGCTGTCCGATTCGGTCGCGCTCTCCGCGCATCCCCGCGCCGTGGGCGTCATCAAGAGTCACGGTGCGCAGTATTTCGAGGGTGCCGAGCTGGAGCGGGCGCTCACGCTGCCGGCGGGACACCGCACCAGCGTGTTCGAGCCGCGGAGTCGCGGGGCGCGGCGCGCGATCTATTCCTGGTACCTCCGGTTCTGGCCCTGGGAAGGCAACGACCTGCTGTACGGCCTCGTGCGGGTCGAAGCGCGCGCGCACCCCGACACGCTCGCCCGCGCCTCTGCCCTGTCGGCGTGGCTCGAGCGCGAGCGGTCCCCGCTCTCGACGCCCGACGCACGCTGGGACCGCCTGTTGTATCCTATACATGACGTGGAGACCTATCTACGGAGCCGCGCGCCGCGGGACCTGCTGTCGCCTCCCGGATCCCGCCTCCCGAGAACGGGATCGTGATCCAGCATCGGGAGCCCACACCCATCGGCCGTGTCGTCGCCACCGAGCTCAAGCCCGCGACGCCGCACCAATTCCACTTCTGGACCGCGAACGAGACCACCATCGGCATCGGGGCGATCGTCAAAGTCGCAGGGCCCAGGGTCGGGGATCAGGGGCCCGGACGCATCGTGTTCGGCGTGGTGACGGATGGATTTGCGTACTCCGACCTGGCGACTCCGCTGCACGACGTGGTGGGCGCCGAGGGAGACCCGGCGAAGGCGGCGGAGAGTCCCACGGTCCGCCAGGAGATCCGCTTGTGGACCGCGGCGGTGCTGCGGCAACACCCGGAGGAGCCGCTCCAACCCGTGCCGCTCGGCGCCGTATACGTCGCGAGCGACGCCGACGTGGCGCAGGCGCTGCGCATGGATGCCTACGTGGCCGGCGCGCAGCCGACGGGGATCCCCGTCGGCCTCTACACGGCAGCGGGCCTCGAGGCGCCGGTCTATCTCGACGCCGACTTCCTGCTCGGCCCCGAAGCCGCGCACCTCAACATCTCCGGTGTTTCGGGGCTCGCGACCAAGACGAGCGCGGTCGAGTTCCTGCTCGCGTCCATCTTTCAGCACTTCCCGGCGCACAAGGGCCGGATCGCCGCCCTGTGCTTCAACGTGAAAGGGCCGGACCTCTGCTTCCTCGATCGCCCCGGCCCGCTCGACGACGCGGATCGCCGCCGCTACGAGCGCCTCGGGCTCACGCCGCAGCCGTTCGCGCGCGTCCGTTATTACGCGCCCTGCAAGGCCGACGGGGTGAACCTCAACACGCTCCGGACCCACCCCGATCTCGTGGGGGACGTCGAGCCCCTCGTGTGGGGGCTCGCCGAGGTGCTCGACTTCGCGGAGGTGCTCTTGAACCGCGACGACATCGACGCCAAAGCCGACGCATTCATCGACTTCCTCTCCGACCGTGTGCTCAACAAGGAGTTCGACGACGGCTTCGGCGGGAGCCACCGGGTGCAGTCGTTCGCCGACCTGGACGGGCTGTTCCGGGCGATTTTCGACGGGCTCGAGCTCTCCGGGCGGAGCGACATGTGGCGCACGCATCACATCGCCACCATTCGCAAGGTCCGCAACCGGCTGTCCAACATCTCCACCCGCTGCAAGGGTCTCGTCACCGACGACGGCCCGTCGAACGACCTCCCGTGGGGGCGGTTCGAGGACCGGACCGTGTACGTCGTGGACGTCGCGAACGTGGATCCCCTCGGCCAGGACCTCGTCTTCGCGCGCGCCGTCTCCAAACTGCGCGAGCACCTGGAGCGGCGCGATCTGGGCGTCGAGGCCGTGGTGGTGTTCGTGGACGAGCTCAACAAGTACGCGCCGGGCGACGGGCCGGAGACGTACGTGCGCAAAATGCTGCTCGATATCTCCGAGCGGGGACGTTACCTTGGTCTCGTGCTGTTCGGCGCCGAGCAGTTCCGCTCGCAGGTGCACCGGCGGGTGGTCGGGAACGCGGGCACGACGCTGTTCGGGCGAATGGACGCCGACGAGCTCGCGACGCCCGGCTACCACGTGCTGTCGCCGGCAATCAAGATCAAGCTCGCCACGCTGCCGATCGGGGAGCTGATGCTGCGCCACCCGCACTTCACGCAGCCGATCTTCGTCCGGTTCCCCCGACCCGCGGTGCTCCGCGGCCGGGACGGCGTCGAGCGGTTCCCGCCCAGTGCCGACCTGCCGTTCGAGGAGGCCGTCGTGCGCCAGCTGGTGCGGCTCGACCGGCGCATCCGGCCGAACCAGGTGAAGGACTTGATCGCCGAGCGGCGCCCGGATGACGTGCGCCGCGCGCTCGCGGCGGTCCGCCGGACGCGCCCCGACGACGCGCTCGCGTGTTTCCGCCGCATGCTGGGCGTACGGGTCGCGCCCGCTGCGGCGCCCGCCCGGGAGGCGGTGCCGCCGCTCAATCCGATCTCTGAAGAGCCATACTGAATTGATGGGAGCCGCGACATGAGCACCGCCCGTCGTCTCGCCGTCGCCGCCACGGCGGTGGTCGTGGTCGGCGGCTGCCGCAGCGCGCGCGGGCCGAAGGTCTCGCTTCGCTACCACCCGCCCACGGGCGCCACGTATCACTACGCGCTCCAGCAGCAGAATTCCGTGAAAATGGAAGGCGGCCCGATGGCGCAGCTCCCCGGACAGGACGTCACGCTGCACATCTATTACTCGCAGGCGGTCACAGGCCCCACCACCGGCGGTATCGGTGTCACGGTCACCTACGACTCGACCACGATGGTGCCGGCCGGTATGGCGCCGGCGCTCGACCGGATGCGCGGGCTGACCAGCAAAGTCGTCTATGACGACCGCATGCACGTCGTGAGCGCGAGCTTCAGCGGGATCGAGGGCCAGCCGTCCCCAGTCGCCGAGCAGATGGGGAACAGTGTCAGGGGGATGACCGTCCCGCTTCCCGAGGGGCCGGTGGGAGTGGGCGACTCGTGGAGCTCCGAAACCGAGCTGCCGATCGCCGCACGGTTGGGGGCGAGCGCGCCCCTCAAGGCGCGCACCACGCTCACGCTGAAAGAGATCCAGGTCGCGGGCGCCGACACGTCCATCCTGCTCACGGTCGAGACGACCTTCCCGGGAGATCCGTTCACGATCACCCAGCAGGGTCGGACGGCCACGGTGAAGCTCACCGGGGCGATTGCGGGCGAGCAGGTCTTCTCCCTCGCCAGGAGCGTGCCCGTGCGCTACAGCATGGGCGGCACGATGCGGATCGCGGTGCACGACCCGCAGAGCGGATCGGCAGGCATGACCATCGCCATGGAGCAACAGACATCGCTGCAGCTCACGGGCACCAACTGAGCGCGTGAAGCTCGCTCACCTCGCCGATCTCCACCTCGGCTTCCGCCAGTACGACCGGCAGACGCCCCGGGGCGGGAATCAGCGCGAGGCGGACGTGGCCGAGGCGTTCCGCCGTGCCGTGGACGACCTCCTGGTCCAGCGGCCCGACCTCATCGTACTGGCGGGCGACGTCTTCCATTCCGTCCGGCCCACCAATCCTGCGATCCTGTTCCTGTTCCAGCAGCTGCACCGGTTGCGCACGGGCCTGCCGGACGCGCCGGTCGTGATGATCGCCGGAGAGCACGACACGCCGCGGTCCGTGGAGACCGGGACGATCCTCCGCTTGTATGAGGCGCTCGGCGTCGACGTCGTGGTCGATCAAGCGCGCTACCTGACGTTCTCCAAGCTGGACTGCTCCGTCTTCGCCGCACCGCACCAGGCGGTGGCCCAGCCCGAGCGCCCGGCGCTCCGGCCGCAGCGCGGCACGACGTGCAACGTGCTGCTCCTGCACGGGCAGCTGCCCGGTCTGGGCGAGCAGCGCGGCACCGCGGAATACGGCGGCGCCCTGCTCAATCAGCACGATCTCGCCCCGGCCCAGTGGGACTACGTCGCGCTGGGGCACTACCACGTGGCGCAACCGGTCGCAGCCAACGCGTGGTACGCCGGCAGCCTCGAGTACGTGACCCCGAATCCGTGGGGGCAGCTGCAGGACGAGGAAGAGCAGGGACGGCGCGGGAAGGGCTACTTGCTGGTCGAGCTGCCAGGCGCACACGTCAGCTTCCGTCCGATTGCGCCGGCCCGTCGGCACTACGAGCTGCCGGCGATCGATGGCAATGGGCTCTCGGCCAAGCAGCTGGACCAGCACATCGCAGCGGCAGTGGGGGCCGCGCAGCCGCCGATCGACGACCAGGTGGTGCGGCTGCTCGTGTGGAACGTCGCGCGCGCGACCGCGCGTGATCTGGACCACTCCGCGATCCGCCAGTGCAAGGCGCGGGCGCTCAGCTTTCACCTCGATCTGCGGCGGCCGGAGGAGCAGCGCGTGATCGGCGCCGGCGCGCCGGGCCGCCGGCACACCCTCCCCGACACGCTGCGTGAGTTCCTGGGCCGGCGGCCGCTCGACGCCGATCTGGACCGCGACGAATTCGTGCGGCTGGGCGTCGAGTACCTCGAGCGGGTGGGACGGGACGTGGGGGAGCCGGGCTGATGCGCCTCCACCGGCTGCGGCTGTTGAACTTCCGCCAGCACGCCGACACCGACCTGGTGCTCGGGCCTGGGATCACGGGGATCATCGGGCCGAACGGCTCGGGGAAGACGACACTGCTCGAAGCGATCGCGTGGGCGATCTACGGCAACGTCGCCGCGCGCGGCGACAAGGACTCGATCCGCAACCTGCGCGCCAAGGCGCGCTCGAGCGTCCGCGTGGAGATGGAATTCGGGGTCGGGGCGCACGAGTACAAGGTGGTCCGCGGCCTGCACAACGCCGAGCTCTACCAGGACGGGCAGCTCATCGCGAACTCGCTCACCGAAGTGACGGCGAAGCTCGAGCGCGGGCTCGGGATGACGCACGACGAGTTCTTCAACACGTACTTCACCGGACAGAAGGACCTGGCCGTGATGGCGAAGCTGACCCGCCCCGAGCGCGCCGCCTTCCTGTCGCGCGTACTGCGGTATGAGCAGCTGAGCATCGCCCAGGAGCGGATCCGCGAGCAGCGGAACGCACTGGCGGCGGAGCTGCACGGCCGCGAAGTGGGGTTGCCCGAGCAGGCGGTGCTCGAGCGCGAGCGAGCCACCGCGGCGGCGCGACTCGAGCAGGCGCGCCGGGCGGCCGCGGCGGCACAGGCGGCCCGCACGCGGGCGCAGGAGGTGGACGTCCGCGAGGAGCCGCGCTGGCAGGAATGGGTGGAGAAGGAGAAGCGGGTCCACTCGCTCGACGGCGACCGGCGGATGGCCGAGCAGGGGGTGACGGTCGCGAAGCAGGAGTGCGAGCGACTCGACCGCGAGATGGCGGAAGCGCTCAAGGCCCGGGACCAGCTCGACGGGCTGCGCGCGGAGCTCGAGCCGATCGAGCGGCTGAAGCGCGAGCAGGCGGCGCTCGAGCACTTGCAGAAGGAGGAGACGGCCCGCCGGGCCGACGAAGGGCAGCTGGCGGAGCTGATGCGGACCATCGTGGTGCTCGACCGCCGCATCGCCGAGCTGGCGCTGGCCGGGGACGCGCTCGCCGGGGTGGAGCGCGAGGCGCGCGCGCTCGCCGAGCGGCTCGAGGTCGCCGAGCGCACCGCCGAGGAGCAGCGGGCGGCGTGGGTGCGGGAGAAGGAGTACGCCACCACGCGCCGCGCGGACCTGCTGAAGCAGTACGACGAGGTGAAGGAGCAGCGGGACAAGATCGAACGGCTCGGGCCCGAGGGGACGTGCCCGACGTGCCGGCGGCCGCTCGGGGCCGAGTACGCCGAGGTGCTGGGCGTCCTCGACCGCCAGATGCAGGCGATCGTGGACGACGGCAAGTACTTCCGGCAACGGCTCGAGCAGCTGGCCCAGCCGCCCGAGGCGGTGACCACAGTGGAGGCGGCGCGCGAGGCGCTGCTGGTCGAGAGCCGCCGCGCGAGCGAGCGCGCCGGAGAGCTGCGCGCCCAGCTGGAGGAGCGCGAGCGGGCGGTGGCGCAGCGCCGCGGGCTGGAGACCCGGGCCCGCGTGCTGGACGGGATGATCCGGGCCCGGCCCACGGGCTACGACCCGCAGCGGCACGACGCGGTCCGGGCCGAGCTCACCAAGCTCGAGCCCGTGGCGCTGGAGGCGGCGAAGCTCGCCGAGCGGGCGAAGCGCGCGGAGATCCTGGTCAAGGAGGCCGAGCTCGCCGAGCAAGCCCTGTCCGTGCACGAGCGGCGCGCGCGCGAGCTCGCCGCAGCGGTGGCGGCGGAGCGGTTTTCCGAGCCGGCGTTCGCGGCCGCGCGCGAGCGGCATGATCGCGCGGCGCGGGCACTGCGGGAGGCGGAGCTGGCCGTCGCCGAGACCCGCGGCGAGCTGACGGCCGCCGAAGCGGGCATCCGCGAGGTGGAGCGGCGTGAGGCGGAGCGAGCGACGCGGGAGCGCCAGATCGCCGAGCTCAAGCTGCGGCTGCGGCTCCACCACGAGCTGGACCGCGCCTTCGGCGATCTGCGGGCGGACCTGAACGCCGCCATGCGACCGGAGATCGCGGAGCTTGCCTCGGGCTTCCTCGCCGACCTGACCGACGGGCGCTACGAAGCCGTGGATCTGAACGACGACTACGCCGTCACCGTCCTCGACGACGGCGTGCCGAAGCCCGTGATCTCCGGCGGCGAGGAGGACGTGGCGAACCTGGTACTGCGCCTCGCGATCTCGCAGATGATCGCCGAGCGTGCCGGGCAGCCCCTGACGTTGCTCGTGCTGGACGAGATCTTCGGCTCGCTCGACGAGAGCCGCCGCCAGCACGTCATCGGCTTGCTACGACGGCTCGCGGATCGCTTCCCCCAGGTCGTGCTGATCACCCACATTGAGCAGGTGCGCGAGGGACTGGATCGGGTGATCCGGGTCGACTACGACGCCGCGCGGGGCACGAGCGTCGTGCGCGACGAAACGGCAACGCTGGGAGCCGCCGATGCGGGCGTGGCTGCCTGAGCAGCAGCTGTCCGGCCCCGAGCCGGCGAGCGAGCGCGACGTAGCGGGATTGAACCGCGTGTTCGCCGAAGCGTTCACCGACCGGTACCGCCGGGACGGACTGGTGGGGGTGCGGGTGCCGCACCTGAACCCCCAGGTCTGGCGCTACGCGCTGCTCGACGCCGGCGCCGGCGCGTTGCTGTGGCGCGACGACTCCGGGCAGATCGCGGCCTTCAATATCGCGCACCGCTCTGGGACCGAGGGCTGGATGGGCCCCCTCGCCGTGCGACCCGATCGCCAGGGTGCCGGGGTCGGCAAGACCATCGTCCGCACCGCGATCGACTGGCTGCTCGAGCAGGACGTCGCCACGCTCGGGCTCGAGACCATGCCGCGCACCGTCGAGAACATCGGGTTCTACGCGCGGCTCGGCTTTACGCCGGCGCACCTCACCGTCACGCTGACGAACGACATCGCGACGCGCGGCCACCCGCCTCCCACGCTGCTGTCGCAGCGCAAGGGGAGCGCGGCGGACCAGGCTCTGGCCGCGGCGCGCCGGCTCGCGCACGAGCTGGCGGCCGGGTACGACTTCACCCGCGAGCTGCTGCTCACCGCCGACCTCGGGCTGGGTGACGCGTCGCTGCTGGACGGTGACGACGACCTGAACGCCGTCGTCCTCTGGCACGCCGCGCCGCTCGCCGAGGGCCGGCCCAAGGACGAGGTGCGCGTGCTCAAGCTCGCCGCCCGCGACCTCCCCGCGTTCGACGCCGCCATCGCGGGGACGGAGGCCGCCGCGGCGCGGCTCGGCATCCGGCGCGTGGCGATCCGCTGCCAGACGCGCTACGAGGAGGCGTTCCGCCGTCTCGTCGCGCGCGGCTACCGCGTCCGCTGGACGGATCTGCGTATGACGTACGAGGGCTACCCGGAGGCACATCCCGCCGACGGTGTCCTGTTCTCGAATTGGGAGATCTAGGAACGCGGAACTGGGAACGCGGAAGGCGGAACAAAAGTGAGGGGCCGTGCGGCACGGAGCCTCCGCCAATGTTCCGCGTTCCGACTTCCGCGTTCCGCGTTCGGGTTTCCGCGTTCCGCGTTCCACGTTCCGCGTTCCCATGACCGTCGGCCTCCTCATCTTCGCCCTCACATATCTCCTCATCGCCGTCCAGCGGCTGCCGTTCGTGCACCTGAACCGGCCGGCCGCGAGCCTGGTGGGCGCCGTCGCGATGGTCGTGTTCGGCGTCCTCTCCCTCCCGGACGCGTACGCCGCCGTCGATTTCGACGTGCTCGTCTTCCTGCTGGGGATGATGCTCATCGTCGGCTACCTGGAGGTCGGGAAGTTCTTCGAATGGGCGGCGGAGTGGGTGTTGCAGCGGGCGCGCACGCCCGAGCGCCTGCTGCTCGGCGTCGTGGTGGGCGGCGGCCTCCTGTCCGCGTTCTTCGTGAACGACACGATCTGCCTGGTCGTGACCCCGGTGCTGCTGGCGGCGCTCGGGCCGCTGCGGCTGCGGCCGAATGCGTACTTGATCGGGCTCGCGATGGGCGCGAACGTCGGCTCGGTGCTGTCGGTCACTGGGAACCCGCAGAACATGCTGGTCGGGATCTGGAGCCGGGCGACGTTCGGCGGCTTCCTCTTCCACATGCTGCCCGTCGCGTTGGGCGGGCTCGCGATCACCTACGGCTACCTGCGGTGGGTGTACCGCCGGGAGCTCGGCGAGCCGTTCCGGGAGCAGCTCGAGGCGGTGCCGGTCACGCTCGATCGGCCGCTCGTGACGCGCGGCCTCGCGATGTTCGCGGTTGCGGTGGTGGGGTGGCTGGCGGGCGGGTCGCTGCCGCTCGTCGCGATCGCCGCCGGCGCGCTCATGGTCCTCGTCGCGCAGCGCGATCCCGCGTACGCGATCGAGCGGGTGGACTGGGACCTGCTGCTGTTCTTCGCCTCGCTGTTCGTCGTGATGCGGGGCTTCGAGCAGACCGGCGCCGTCGCGTGGATCGACCGGCAGGCGCTCGGCGTGGTCGAAAGCGGCTCCCCGTGGCGCGCCGCGACGGCGGTGAGCGCCGTGATGGCAATGTTGTCGAACCTGATCTCCAACGTCCCTGCCGTGATCCTGTGGCGCAACACGGTTCCCCAGCTCCCCCACGCGGAGTTGCTCTGGCGGGTGGTGGCGATGAGCTCGACGTTCGCGGGCAACCTGCTGCTCATCGGCTCGATGGCGAACTTGATCGTGGCGGAGAAGGCCGAGACGCGCGGCGTGCGGCTGGGGTTCGCGGAGTATGCCCGGGTCGGGGTCCCGGTCACGCTGTTGACGCTGGCGTGGGGGATTGTGGTGCTGGTGGCGACACAGTAGCGGCAAACCGTTTACGGGCATCGCCGAGCGAAGGCGTGAGCCGCGGACACCCTCTGTACGCAGCCCATTCATCGCGTCGCCCTTGGCGGCCGCGACTCCTCAATGAGCCGCAGGAAGCGGGGGTGCGCGCGCACGGCATCGAACTCCGGGTATTGCAACTGGTCCCAGAGCCACGTGCCGCGCGGGCGGAGTCGTTCGAGGAGGTCAAGCGCCGCTTGCTGATCGCCCAGCGCAACCAGCGCCATCGCCAATACCGCTCCGCCCCGGACACGTTGCTCGAGGAGCGCGACCTCTCGGAGCAGCCGGCCCACCCGCGCACGGGCGGCGAGGGTGTCTCCGGCCCGTGCCTCGACCAGCGCCAGGGCGGCTTCGCCGAGCAGCGGGTCACCAGCGCTTAGGCGCGCGGCGGTCTCTGCGTCGCTGCGTGCTGCCGCAGTGTCGCCGAGCAGCAGGCGAGCCTCCGCTCGCCGCACGTAGCCCGGGTAGAACCCGGGGTCTACCGCCAGGCTGCTATCCAGCCAGTCGCGTGCCGCCGTATACTCACGTCTCCTGAGGCTCACCATTCCGAGGCCGGTAAGAGTGGTTCCCCGTTGTGGATCGATCGTCAGGGCTTGCCGATACTGGCCGACCGCGGCGGCGTACTCGCCGAGGTTGGTGAGGAACGTTCCATATTGGTGATGCGCCTCGGCGTTCCGAGGATCAAGCGCTACAGCTCGCTCAATTGCCTCTCGGGCCATGGCGGGTGCGCGGGGATAGCGGTAGCTGAGCAGGAACGCGCGCGCCATCCACGCGTCCGACGAGGTGGAGTCTTGGCGCAGCGCGCCATCGGCGGCGGCCAAGCCGCGCGCCAGGACGCTGTCGGCCGGTGCGTCTTCCGCGAACGACCCCCAATAGAGCGTCTGTGCATTGGCATAGGCGATGCGCGCGAGCGCTCGGGTGAAGCCCGGGTCGAGCCGCAGCGCCGCCCGGTACTGGTCCACCGCCCGGTTGGTGGAGCGTGCGGTGCGTTGCGCGAGGTAGTAATTGCCTCTGACGAAGTGGTCGTAGGCCTCGGGACTGCGCGTCGGGCGAGCTGCGAGAGACGCCCGCTCAGCAGGCAGTAGTCGGCCCGCGATGACACCAGCCACGGCGCGTGCGATGCCCTCCTGGAGGTCGAGCAGGTCGGCCTGGGCGCGGTCGTACTGCTCGCCCCAGAGACGCACGCCCGTGGTAGCTCGGACGAGCTCTACGCTGACGCGGAGCCGAGTGCCGGAGCGCCGCACGCTGCCGCTCACCAGGTGCGCTACGCCGAGCGCCCGCCCGAGTTGCGCGGGATCGAGCTCAGCGGCCCGGTAGCGACGCACGGCGTTACGGGACTTCACGACCAGCCGCTCGATTCGCCCTAGGTGTGCGATGAGCTCTTCGGTAAGTCCCTCGGCGAGGTACGCATCGGCGGTGTCCCCGGAGAGATTGTCGAAGTACAGTACCGCAACGCTGTTCGGGACAGGGACCGGTGCGCGCGGGGGCTGCGCCTGGCACGGTGGCGCGGAGCCGTCCGGGCATTGCGCGTGAAGCCTGGTCTCCGATGCCACGACACCCAGCGGCAACAGGAGCCACGCGACTTGTTTCATCGCGGCGCTCCGAGCGGTCGCGATTCCTCCACCAGCCGCCGGAACCGGGGATCGGCTCGAACCGAGTCGTATTCCGGCAGGCGCAAGTCGAACCAGAGCGTCGCGCGGCGCGGCTCGACCCGCTCTAGAAACTCGAGTAGCCGATTCTCTCCTACCGTGGCCAGAAGTGCCGGCCCGACGTAGCGCGCGTCTCGCGGCGAGGGGTGCAGCGGGTCGACCACCGCTTGCAAC
>Ga0209761_1000867_pt1 | contig 19228 bp, 20 predicted proteins | sample GraSoi013_1_40cm_4_FD_185818 | JGI IMG/M metagenome (GOLD analysis project Ga0209761, IMG submission 185818) | Grasslands soil microbial communities from the Angelo Coastal Reserve, California, USA - Sample 09_25_2013_1_40cm (SPAdes) (version 2) | ecosystem: Environmental > Terrestrial > Soil >...
CATAAGCAGAATCAATACGTTTGATATGGGAGATGGCGAATTTACATCGGTAATATCGATATCAAATGATGGCAATCATAACATAAACCACATCGTAGTATCTCAGTTGAATCCAGATGTCAAGATACTTAGAGCATGGCTAAATCCTGATTGGCAGGCAAGTAAGACACTGTATCGTGTTACGCTTGACTCATCTTTGGCATCGCTTGTTAGCGGGCAGACAGTAAACATGGTCATAATGACGGACGGAAAACCCGCCTTCAGTCTCGATACGCTGGCTACAAGGTAGTTCATACGAGAACCTTGTATGGTAGCAATGCTACGCAAATCTTATCTTCATTTTATGGTATATTTTTATCGAAACTGTAGGGTGTCATCTTGTCTAACATACGGTTGCCATCCGCCCACCTTGCAGTTTCATAAATTTTCTAGTAAATTCTACCATCCGACCCTGAATTTTTGGCGTAGAAATCATCAGTATCAATCATAAGCAACCCTGAAATAAAAAAAGCGAGAAAAGATTGCCTTGGCACGCACGAGATATTACGTACTGATTCTCATCCTATCCTCGATGGGATATATCACATTTTCTCCTTCCTTTGCATTAACACAAGTTACTATCCCTCTTGGCGCCTCTAATCAAAATAATCCTTTTTCACTGTCACCTTCGGTGTTAGATATACAAGTTAATGATACAGTGCAGTGGAAAAATAATGATACTGCAATACATACAGTGACAACAGGAAAGCCTCATCTCGGATACGATGGTAGAACTGATAGTGGAACCATATCAGCCGGTGGCACTTTTTCCTACAAGTTTAGCAAGACTGGTGTTTATGAATACTATTGTATATTTCATCCCTGGATGACAGGTCTTGTCAACGTTGGCAGTAATGCACCAACACAACCAACCACTGGCATTTCTATTTCCACCGATAAACCAATCTATCATACTGGTGACACAATACTGATTTCAGGTCAGGTTTCAAGATTTGTTCCAAACGAACAGGTTACGATTTGGATAACGAATCCTCAAGGTCGGGGAATATCAGAAAGTCATATAGAGACAGAAAACGGAGATACCTTTTCTGCAAGTGTTGTTCCTAACGGCGGATTATGGATTCCTGGAGAATCCTACAAAATTTATGCCCAATACGGATTTAGAAGTTCTGTTGCTAGTGCCACAATACAGTTTGAGCCAGAGAGTTCCGCGCCAACAAATATGAAGACAGACACTGGTTCTGAAATCACCACATCAGGACAAGTATCCTACATGTCAGCTCATAAAAAGGTAAATGCTGATGCAAATGGTTTTGTCAGTACTCAAACAGAAAGAAATATCTACAAGCCAGGTGAGCAAGTCAAGATCTATGGGTCCATCTGGAATGGTTTATTCCAACAACTTGGAGGCGCCAAATACCTGGCCACGGTACCTCTCAATACTGCTGGTAGTAATAGCATGACTGAGTTAATCACTGTAAAAGTCCAAGACAGCAATGGTACCGTCATATCAAGCCAAGAATCTCAGGTCGACAAGAATGGGGATTATCTAATTTCGTTTAATTTACCGCAAGATTCCACAGGTACATTTAGCGCAGAATCAATGATAGAAACCAAGGCTGGAGTCTTGAATAGCTTAGATGTGTCGACTGGAGCAAAATTAGAATCTTCGACAGCCTTTGCAGTGCAAAATCCTGATAATTATGTTGTAGCCACGAAAGACGGAAATTTTGATGTTGCAGTATCAAGTAATTCTACGGTTACGAATTTGGCGTTTAATCCAGACAACAAGATGATATCATTTAATGTCCAAGGCAAAAGTGGAACAAGGGGCGTAACTATGATAACTATTCCAAAAGCACTACTAATTGGTCAGCTGCAAGTTCTAATCGATGGTAGTGCTGAGCCATACAACTCTAATGATGTTATTGTTTCGTCTGAAACTTCGGCTGAAACTACGCTTGAAATCAATTACCATCATAGTACACATGTTATCACGGTGACAGGTACTCAAGCAACGGAAGCTCCAGCGGAGAGTCAGACAGTTCCCGAGTTTGGGTCATTGGCAACAGTTGCACTTGCAGTCTCAATAATATTGATAATTACTTTTTCACCAAGAATAAGAAATGTTACTCGGTAGATTCTAGCTGACCAGAGTTTTGATTCATATCCTTGTTTGATTCGGCTCTCCATTTAATGTGAACTATTTCTATCATATTTTGAGTCAAGATTTCAAGAGCAATCAAGTACCACGCACATGTATAGCCGAGCTTATCTTTTCTTTAATTTTAGGAGGTATTGTTTCCAATTTTATTCCATGATCCTGTATTAGATGTTCTATAACAGTCCACGTTACAGCCTCTTTGGTGCTTCCTATCGTTACAAATCTGCATTTAAATCCTGTATCTTTACACCTAAATTTCAGCACCTCTCTGATATTGATATTGAGCTCTTAATTGTGATGTGTGTAATATTGAATGCTTACAACATCCGTAGATAGACTTCGGGCTTGATTAAATGATAAAAACGCTTATGGCATGCTAGTCATGAAAGGTATACTAATGGAAAACCTACTTACAGGTGACGAAATTGACTGGCTTTGCAAATTCTTGGAAGGCAAAGGTAGTAACAACGAAATGATTATGAAAATAGTTACTATTACTACGAAACTTCAGAAGATGAAACGAAAATAAAAAAAGATATCAACCTTTACGGGTTTCCAACAGTTATTGTTTCAGGAGCACCTGTTTTGCCCGCATACAGCTGCACGCTGCTTGAATGACCTGCGTCCACCGTATGAAGTACTCCATTTGGTACATGGAAGTATACGATTACGGAGTCGCCAGGCTTCAATGAAATTGGGCCACTTGTAGAGATAAAGCACATCTTTGGCTTTCCTCCTGCACCGTCTACGTCTATTTGAAGAACTGGATTAGCTGTATTGCCTGTACACGAGTCTGTAGATTGGACACCACCTGGTGGATTCAAATAGTTTTTCAGAAATCCTGTTCCATTATTTGCTCCGTAGACAAGTTGGTCCTGGATGTTTACAAGCGAGTTTGTAGTATTAGCAAAGTACCAGTTGTTGTATGGTATGGTGGTACCTAGAACACGAATGGTATCAAAGGGCTCTATCTTGTCGCCAGTGTTTCTTACGGCTACTACTCCCCATGCAACCCCTTGGGTATCTGTAGCATTTACCCACAACTTAACACCTTGTGTTGTAATTGATTCTGATTGAGCACCTGTCTGGAAAATACTTGTACCATAGATAACAACACCTGCTGCCAAAACTACAGATGCTACTACAATAATCAAAGTAGTTACTACCATGCTAATTGCCCTTCTGTTATGGGGTCTCTGCGACAAATTCACACCCAAAATAGTATCTGCAAAGGCTATCTTCTAGCGTATGTCTTTTTCAGATACATCCATGCTTCTACCGATAATGCATGAGAACAAGAATTTCTCTCATGAGCTTAGATTCGTTAACCGTGTGCCATCTTGCCAAGCTTAATCTTTCTTAATACCTTCTTGCCTGCTTTGAGACTAATCAAATGATTTCCATTTTCGGCACCAACTGGAAGCCGTACTGCTGAGATACTACCTTCTAGAATATGTCTTGGTTTATCGAGGTTAGTGTCAATCCAAACGCATGTTTCTTTATCAGATAAGATAGTACAATATTCTATTGTCGGGCCACTGTTTCTTATCCTCATGTGCAGAATACCATTTTCTGCGTACTTTTCCATCGTAAAGATGTACTCCTTTGCTATTCTTTTTGCAATTTTTGTTCTTACAAACCATGTGATTATACCAACTGCCCCTATGGCTATAACTGAAGTTATCACATTGTAAATCAAATTGTTGATTGGAATACCGCTTGTTTGAATTGGAGTAGGTGCGGGAGTGTTATTGTATGCTGGTGTTTCTGGAGCCGTTTGTGGGGTATGAAGGCCCTGGTATTTGATAAGACCTGCCAAGGAATTGTTTGCGGTGTCAGTTGTTTGCATGCTATTAGATACTATGCTTCTTGGATCCTTTATGACAAGTAACTGTTGGTAATCACTTTGTGATAATACCACTCCAATCAGGATTTTTCCATCGACAGGAGTAAAATCAAATTTTACGTTTATCACTTGTGTGGTACTGGTAGATGTTTGTTGTTTAGACGAACTAGATGCACTTGATGCGTTAGTTGTTGCTTGCTGATTCTGTGCTGTCTGCTGTTGAGTTAGAATTGTAGTTGCAGATGCTTCATTAGATGGATTAGACCTGGTATGATCATTGTATATGGCCGAAACTCTATAGGTATATGTATTACCCGGCGTAAGGGGATAAACAGAGTATCGCGTTGTAGTATTTTGAGTGTTATCGTCTATTACTATGTAATCTCCTGGTGCTCGCTTCCATTCAATTTGATATCCAATGATTAATTTTCCATAGTTTTGTGCTGGAGGAACCCACCATAGGTTGATTTGAGTTGGAGCGAATGTAGTTGCAATAAGCGGGCCAGGAACTGTGTCATAACTTAGATGAGCGTTTTGATATGCAAGGACTGTTTTTACATTATTATTTGGTGCTTGAGATGTAGAAGCTATATTAGAGATTACACTTCTCGTATCTTTCTGATATAATAACTGCACATAATCACCTTGTGTTAGTATCACTCCGACTAGTGCTGTTCCATCAGAGGGCGTAAAATCAAATTTTACATTTGAGGTTTGTTCAGAAGATGGTGGTGTTGGCTGTGTTGGTGCAGACGTTAAAGTAGGAGTAGCGGAGGCCGGATTTGATGGATCTGTGGTGGTATCATCAGAATAAACAGCAGAGACTCGGTATGTGTGCGCAGTTCCTGTCTTCAATCCTGTAACGGAATATGCGGTAAGCGTACTGGCTGTGTTATCTAATGGATTGTATACTCCACTGGATAACCGTTCTTCGATTTTGTATCCAACGATTACCTTTCCATAGTTTTGTGTTGGTGCGTTCCATGAAAGGTCGATTTGACTTGGAGATACCGGGGTTGCGACAAGATCAGTTGGAGTCGTAGTCAGTGTAGCAGTCTTCCCTTCCGCAGGGCTTTGCTGGATCAGCAAGATGCCACTAACAGAAACAAGCATGACAATAATGAAAAAATTGATAGGTTTGTTCATGACATCAATTGGGTTTCAAATCCCTTGTTCATATGTATTTTTTCACAATCATTCTTTTCCTATGTGTAAATTACAAAAGATATAGGGAAAATAGTAAGAAATGAATTCCGCAAGAACTACAGCCTGGATTTCTTACTGTATATTGATTACAGCGTTTGGATTTTTGTTAGGATGTACTACGGTTATGTGAACTGTGGCTGCAGATTTACCCCATCCATTGCTTACTAAAAGTGTGAACTCTAGTACTTGTTTGTCACCTATTGGAACATCAGGAGCCGTAAAGACTGGATTTCCAGTGTTTGGATAAAGCAATGTTACCGGGATTCCTGCGGTTTGTTTCCATGAATATTGCAAGTATCCTCCAGTGCTCTTGCTACCATCTAATGTCACTACATCTTCTTGATTTACAGTCCTGTCAGGACCTGCGTCAGCTTGTGGTGGCATTAGTGGCTCAGGAGGAGCTGCATAGACATATTGTTCACATTGTCCTATAATCGTATTACCTTCCTTAACAGTAACTTGGAAGTCTACCACCTGTCCACCCGAACCTGTTGGAAGTCTGATGACAGGTGTTGGATCGGACCCTGATGAAAGTAATACTGGCATTCCAGCTATTTGGGCCCATTGATAAGTTAATGGAACGTTATCTGGATTATCTACAATAACTGAAAGTCTGACTTGGCCGCCTTCATGACCTCTGATAATTGCTCCGCACGTTAAAGTTGGAAGATGAAACGATGCTGCGCTAACAACATGAACTGTTTCAGTATCAGATGCTTGGCCTCCGTGGCCATCATCTGCTGTAAGTGTAAATACTAGGTCCTTGCTTCCTGAAGAACCCACTGCGGGGGCAGTGAACATTGCAGTAAGTTTGTCAGGTGAGGATAGGGTAACTTTGTCACCCGATGTTTGAGTCCACATCAGTTTGAGTGGATCATTATCGGGGTCTGATGCAGAACCTGAGAGGCTAACAGTTGATAATTCTGGTATTGTGATTTGATGATCGGTGGTAACTACTGGAGGATGATTAACGTGAATAACTTGAAGTGTAAATGATGTTATGCTTTGACCTCCATGTCCGTCATTTACGGTTAAAGCAAATTTGAGATACTTTGTCTCACCTGGACTTACTACAGGTGTCGTAAATGTGATAGTAGGATCAGTGGTTGATGAAATTGTCACAGGCTCGCCATCTACTTGTTCCCAGAAATAAGAGAGTTGGTCTTTGTCTGGGTCAGATGATTTTAGACCTGAAAGTGTTACTTGAGTTTGCTCGTTAATTACAGCAGAGTTTGATTGATCAGAACCATATGGTGCGGTTTTGGCATACGCGTTAAACGATGACGCACCTATCAAAAATACACAAACTGCAAGGATCGTAAAAACTATTCTGTAATTCAACTTGTGAGTGAGTAAATTCTGGATGATTAAAAACCTTTCTCTCATAAGATCTACATCTAGGATCGGAAAAATTGCAACATAATGCAGATTCGATCTGGATAGCTGGTTTTGTGGACTTTAGCTAAAAGTCAATTTGATTTCCTTGTGTGTTTTTAATTCGCTTTTACATGTCTTTTCTTCTCGGATGTTCTTTTAGCCTTTTGCTAATTGTTTACATGCTACGAAATTTTTGCATAGAAAATTACGGCTCATCATAATCAAATATCAGAAATGTATCTAAGATATTGTCAAGGTACTGCGCTTCATTGTGTGACATTAATGCCGAGCCTGAACATAATTGAGGGTGCAAGACACCTAGGAGTTTCCTTGTAACAGATGGGATCACCTGTAGCCGCAAGAGTCGTTGTTCCTATATTGTGGGCTTGGTATAGCCCCTGAGCACCCCTAATTACCATTACATTCATGACTCTACTTACGACCGTCTGGTTTGTGATATCAACACTCCAGTCGTGGCTGTCTCCAAGCTTCAAGAGAAAGCTCTTGCCCTTTTTAAGACTGATTGCCTGATTGTTTTGTTCAAGTGTAACTATTTTGGTTCCCGTCTGCGTATTGTCAGACACTTGCTTTGCCCACCCTCTCGAGAGTAGCTTTGTAAAGCTTGTTTCTTTTACGCATGCCGGGGAGTCATTTTCTGATTTTAATACAAGAATCAAACCTTGAGAGCATTGAACATCCCTTGCCAAGATTCCTGATTTTATCTGCTTCAGAGGAGGAAAGGTTGTAACTAGTTGGTTATCAGCAGAGGAATTTGGGATCTGGCTTGATACTGAAAATATAACTGAAATAATCAACGCCACACCGGAAGCCAGTTTTTTGTTTTGAGATGACATGTTTTCAAGCATGTCATAATCTTCCAGGATTATAACTTTTGATTAAATCTGATTTTAACTCAATTTTCACACAAAATCTTTTGGATTATACTGAAACATTTTTGGATTTGGTTGATTTCGGTATAACATATCAAGATTCTGGCCAATCTCCTCCACAGTCCAAGCAGTGTCCTCTAAATCCGTTGTATCCTGGCTCATAAACTATTATCGTATTTGTTGAGTTGCAGTTCATACAGTGAAATGGTTCATCATCGCTCAAGAGAGATAATGTGGAAAATGATTTAATATTATATTGACTTGGCAAATTAGCTAAGCAATTGCAATTATTGAAATAACATCATTTTCACATTGAAGTTATGAGCTTATTTTTTATCATCCGTTCGATTCTGTCGTATTTTGTTCTCTTTTCTGAAGTCCATAACTCCAATCAAGATTCCTACGATAAACGCGACTATGCCAATTACAACAAAGCCTATCGCAACTTGCACAGTATCACACTTTATTCCATACGATGCATTGCAATTTCCACTAAGGTACGGATCTTCGCCTATAGTAACATCGACTTTAACAGGTTCGGTACCAGAATCTGAAATCTGGATCGCGTAGCTTCCCGCCGCTTTACGTTTTTGCATGATATGATACAGAAATCCATCTTTGCTTTCTTTTTCAAATGTCATTCCGCTTGGTTCTGATACATATAGCTTGACAGAACCAGAAGTTGGCTGTGAATGTATGATAATCACATTGTGTTCCTTTAAACTGTCTACGGGAATTGTTGAATTGACGGATTGATTTGGTAAAACGGTTTTACCATCGATTATAGTCTGTCTGCTCTTCAGTATTGGCTCAACTGATTCGTAGGAATTATCGAATAGATTAGCCCCTATTACAACAACTAGTAACGCAATACCGGCTATTATCGGACCTCGTGCTAGAAAGAATTTTTCCAAATTACCGAGCTTGACATATCAGCCTAATAAGAAACTTCTAGCTTCATAACTAAGGATTAGCAACTATTCCGGACTTAAAATTTTGCTTTTTAATGGACGAATACAGATGATAGAGTGTCTCAGAGCTGGGATGGAGCTTTTCAAGCATCTCACGTCTTACTCCGAAGCCTTCTAGTGCTTTGTACATCTCCTCAATTGAGATATTCTCGCAAGTCTTCGACATATGATGATCCTTCGATATTTTGTAATATGATCGGGTGTGAAGACTTTTCATGGCATGTGCTCAAGATCCATGCGCCATTGGCTTTGTTTCCAGATTTAGAGCGACAGTAAACATTCAGTAAAAACTACATCTTTAAAGATAAGATAGTACTCAAAAATCTATGCTGAAACTAAGATGCAAAGACGCTGGTTTTAAGTGCGGTTTCGTAGCAAAGGGTAAAACAGAAGATGAAATAATGCAAAAGGCTGCAGAACACGCCATGAAGGATCATGGCATGAAACCAGAAGACATTACGCCAGAGATGAAAGAAAAAGTAAGATCCGTGATTCGCAAATCATGGTTCTAGCCTCTCTCTCAAAAAATTCTTTTTTACACTAGGACTAGGATAGTGAAAACCGTAAAGAATTGCAATCCGCTTAAAATATGGACGTGCCTTTGATTTATGAGATTAAGTACTTTCAGCATAGCCAAAGAAAAAAGAAGGACTATTTCGCGTTTTGGTCCATCTGAATGATTCCAAATATGTTTCCCTCTGTATCCTTGCACTGTGCAAAGTATCCTACTCCAGGAATTGGCATCTTTGGAGAGACTATCTGTCCACCCTTTGCCTGAATCTTTTTTGTATACTCATCTATTGAGGGAACGTCGATTGTGTTGGTCAAACCAGCCTGACCAGGCATTCTCTTTGAGAGACCGCCATTAATTCCAGGTTGCTTGTCATCTCCGGTCTTTACCATCCAGTATTCCATTGGACCATTCCACTTGTCAAATTTCCAGTCAAACACTTCGCCATAGAATTTCTGTGCTCTTATAGGATCGTCAGCTGGAACGTCAAAGTGAACAATTCTTGGCATATCAACTCTTACTTACTATAATATTTAAGTTAGGTTCATGACCAGACAAAATCACAACCGGATAACATAGAACAATAGATGGATGCATTTTATACTAGTCCCATCTTTGTTTAATGTTGTTTCTTAAGATATCAGATCTTCCCCCTATTACAACTATTCTCATGATCGTAAACGGATTTGTTTTTGCATATGGTATGATAACAGGAACACAAGACAGAATAATTTCAAACTATGGGTTTATTCCAAACTATTTTTTTTACGGTAACCATTCATTTTCTGACAACATCGTAAGACTCTTTTCATCGATGTTTCTGCACGCTGGACTTGTTCATATCGCATTCAATCTTTTCGCTTTGGCATATCTAGGGGGTTTTGCGGAAAAGTCAATTGGCAAAACAAGATACCTTGGCACATACCTTGCCGCAGGTATTGCAGGTGCATTGCTTCATGGTATAATCTATACTTTGATCCTTGGAAACAGCTCTAATGTCCTAATAGGTGCTTCAGCAGCTATCTCAGGGGTTATGGGAATAACTGCCGCACTTGGCAACATCCGTGGTTACTATTGGCTTGCAATACAGATATTGTACGCGTTTATTGGTTCTGTTACTTCTATTCCAATTGCGTTTACCGCACATATAGGCGGGTTTATGGCAGGGCTGTTACTGACAAAGTTGCTAATTGTAGTCGAACAAAAAAGAAGAGGTAGATATCTGTATTGATAACAAGTTATGCAAAGTTATTGCTGTAAAAACTATAATCCTTCTGGAAACTGGTAGAATGTTGGTATGTTTGGCGGAGGATTTCCGTAAACGAGCACAATCTCGTCATGGGCATTCAATGGCGTCTCATTTAGTTTTGTGGTCACTAGGTCCCCGTTTACGTGAATGATTGGCTCCTCGTTAGTTGGTGGCACTCCACCACCGGTAGATTTCCACACATCGAAAAATTGCCCTAGGGTAAAATTGCGTGTCTGGGGAGATTCTATGTGAATAATTCCATCGGGCTTATGAGTATGTAGCCAGTAAAGACACTTGTTATCCTCTATTCCAATTCCTGCTGGAACACTAAGTGGATGACCATCTACGAAGATGTCAAGATGAGCGTGTACGTGAAAAATAGAATATTCTTTTGTTTCGCACGTTATTCCATCTATACTGGCAAAGCTGCTATCAACAGTATTGTCTAGTCTGTAACCGTAAAATGCTATTGCTGCCACCACAGCTACGATAACTCCGATAACTATGAATTTATTTTTGCGCTTGGAATCTCCTGACACCTCGTCGTGTTGTTTTTTGTCAGCTTCTTTTCTTGTCTTCTTAGCCATGCTTTAGAAAGTCTCCAACTAGCATTAACTCGAACTGTGTTATAACTCATTCCAGCTTGTTCAAAATAGTCATAATTTTCAGGCAGAAACATCGTGTTGGTTGTCTTTTTATTCCTTAACGGTTTTGTTATCAAGAAATAGTGGATTTTTTAACTTGTTTTAAGATGTCCTAAAGTTTACTTACACTTATCAATAAGAAATTCGCAAAAAAGGATTGGTCAAGTCTAATGAAAAAGAAATGAAAGACGTCAAGATATTCCATAAAAAAGCACTGAAACTACAACACGATGGTAAGCAAGAAGAAGCTGTAGTATATTTCGGCAAAGCTTTGGAACTAGCCCCCGACAATGCCGAACTTTTGTACGACAAAGCAATCTCTCTGCAAATGCTTTTCAGATTCGAGGATGCAATGAACTGCTATGATAGATCACTTGAGATTGAACCAGATAATTTTGCCGCATTTGTCAACAAGGGACTTTGCCTAACAAATCCTAAGGTGAATAGACAGGAAGAGGCCCTATCGTGCTTTGAGTATGCCCTAAAACTTGAACCAAATGATCCAGGCGTTTTGTCTCTGAAGGGTTACTCTCTAGATAGTATAGGAAGATATTCCGAAGCCATATCCTGTTTTGACAAAGTCCTGGAGACAGAGCCGAGAGATTCAAACGTTCTTTTAAACAAGGGTCTTGCACTTGCGCATCTTGGTAGATATGATGAAGCCATAGCATATTTTGATACAGTGCTCGAAGACGAACCAGATAATCTATTTGCATTGGAATGGAAAAAAGAAGCAATCAGAGCACAAAACAAGAATCTAATGTTCTAGCTTCAAAGATATGAATCACAAATTTTATGTAATTTTCTAATGGAGAATTTCCAGTATTCTCATTGGAACAGAAGCAAAATTCAGTCCCCTGTCTGCAGAGACATACAGTACCTGTGAGTTGCCAATTGGAAAGCTCATCACGACTACCTTTTCTCGCATAGAAAGTGAAAATTTGACAGGTCCTAACTGCTTGTCAAACTCTTGGCGCATCTTTACGCGCAGTGCAAGTTCCATGAAAAGCATCTCGTCGTCCTTTGGATCCTCAAGCGATTTTAGTCCCGTTCGTAACCCTCCTGCGACAAGCTTGCCTTTTTCGTTGATTATTCCTGCAAACCTTATCCTGTTGTCGAGGTCCAGCACGCTTTTGCATACAGTATCGAAATCTACCAAGCTATATGGTATAGAATCAATTTGGCAAATGTGTATTGACATCAATTATAGTTGACCTTTGACATTTTGTAGAATAGTTGACGAAAATTGATAATATCATAAGGCTTGAATAATGAAATTTTTCATCTGACATAATACCCGTAATACGCTTTCCGATTAAATCATATTTTTAACGCAAATAGCCTTTATTGTGTATCGCTAAAACTTCATTATGCATTACATTCTCTTATGCCGCATTACAGATAATGCTTGTCGTTATTTTTCATGATTCTGGGTAGTCTGCACCACATCGTGGACATCTGCTTCTCAGACCATGATATCTGTCGTCATAATACACTATAGCAGTTGGGTAGCTGCATCCACAGAACTCCACATGCTTGAATTTTACGCTCATGTAATAATATTACGCGAGCCTGCATATTATTGAGGCTCAATATTTTAGCTTATGAATCATAAGCCTAGCTTAAGAGATACTATCAGTATCCAGTATAACATAGAACGCAACGAAAAATCACACGCGATCAAACGATAGTGGTGGGAAACATGAATAAGGATTTTGGTACCCATGAGACTAGATGCACAGTTTGCAACAGTAAAGTTGAGTTTTATTGGGACCCAGCGTTTAAAGGAATAAGAGGTAGATGTGCCAAGTGCAATATTAACTGGCCAGAGTCATAATTACATGGTATTCCAGTTCAATAACTATAATCATTGTCATAAATTTAATCCAAATTTTAGGAATCGTCTGCAAATTATAAAAAAACATTCTAAGAGTCTATTTAGAAAAAGTTGGGGGTTCGATCCTCACGATTGGGCACCGCAGCATGTGGATAGAACTTTCGGATCGAACCTTTGTTTGTTATGTCAATTCTAGAATTTGAAAATTAAGAAGAAATCATGAGCAATTTTAATTACTGACCTATTATTTTTCATAGGATACTAGTACAGATTATTGTATTGGACAAAGATCAATAGGTTATGAGGTACTCGCTAGTGTTGAATATGAAAAATTCTACACCAATTTAAGTTAAATTCAAATTTAATCAAAGCCTATAAGCAAACCAAGCTATTAACGAGATATTCAAAATGAAAAATAATACAATTTATGTTATAATCGCTTCAATTGTGATTGCAGTTGTTGCAATTGCTGGTGTTGTTTTAATTTCGAATCAATCATCGACTCAATCTCTTAGACCAGGTGTCATGATACCACTGAAAAATCAAAACTCTTACCCAGAAAATATGGCTTCCCTAGCCCAGATTCAAGGTCTAAAAAAATTCAACTCAACTGATGAGCTAAGAAAATTTCTGCTTGATTCTCAGGCTAAAGCTTCAGTGTAATACACTGGCGGCCCTGTCCGTGGAGGCGTTCTAGAACAAAGACTTGGACTTTCGCAGACTTCGCCAACAGCTCCGGTACCCTCCGCCATAGAAGGTATGCCTGCATCCGAACAGCAAGAAGATAAAACAACGGCAAGCGCTGGAGTCCAATATTCAACTACAAACATTCAAGTTGCTGGAATCGACGAACCAGACTTTCTTAAAAACGATAACAAATATGCATATATTTTATCACAAGACAAACTTACAATAATTGACGCGTATCCTGGTGATGCTGCAAAGATTGTAGCAAAGGTTGGCCTTGATGTCAAAGGTGAGAACTTGCAGAATATGTTCTTGAACAAAGACAGGCTTGTTGTTTTTTACAACGATAACACGCAGCGCTACGCCATACCACAGTATGATTACATTCCAAATCCAGTTTATTCTCCTGTAACCCATGCAGTCATAATTGATGTATCCGATAAGGAAAATCCAAAGGTTCTCAAAAACTACGAGGCAGGCGGGTACTACACGGGAGCAAGAATGATTGGCGATTATGTCTACTTTATCTCAAATTCTTACGTTGATTATATCCATCCTATGCCACCGATTCTAAGAGGAGCTTCCGGAATAGCAATTACTCCAGATGTCTACTATTTTGACAACCCAGAGCCAAATTACAACTTTAATACCATTACTGCGTTTAACATCTTTTCTGACGAGATAAACTCAAAGACGTTTATGATGGGTGCTACAGGAACGCTTTATGTCTCAAATGACGCAATTTATTTAGCATATCAAAAATACCATCCCTATTATTATGATGAAAGCTATACCAAAGATAGATTCTTCAAAGCAATCTTGCCTCTTCTGCCAGATGATATTCAGGTTCAGGTGAAATCAATCGATGCAAGGAATCTGGATTCGTCCCAAAAGTGGGCGCAAATATCAGATCTATTGCAGAATACTTACAACAAAATGTCAGAAAACGACAAGAACGCATTGTTTGACAAGATTCAAAAGGCAATAGCAGAATACGACATTAAGATACAACAAGATTATAGAAAAACCGTGATTCAAAAATTTGCAATCAATAATGGAGCGATTACCTATGTATCAAAAGGCGAGGTTCCAGGATATTTGCTAAACCAATATTCAATGGATGAGTTTGGAAAAAGATTCCGAGTTGCGACTACATCGGAATACTATGGCTCGCAGGGCATTACCACTGCAAATAACGTGTACGTCTTGGACGATTCTCTTATTATCATAGGAGGTTTGGAAAAAGTAGCTCCTGAAGAGTCCATCTATTCCGCAAGATTCATGGGGGAAAAGTTGTATTTGGTAACGTATCAGAGAATCGACCCGTTCTTTGTAATAGACTTGTCTGGTGATACTCCAAAGGTTCTGGGCGCACTAAAGATTCCTGGATATTCTAGCTACCTGCATCCATATGATGACACGCATGTCATAGGAATAGGAAAGGAGACAAAACAGAACCAGTATGGTGGCCTGAAGCCCCTTGGGGTCAAAATAGCACTCTTTGATGTCTCAGATGTGACAAATCCTGTTACCGTTGATACATTTAGCATTGGTGGACAAGGAACTGACTCTGAGATTTTGTCAGAACCCAAGGCATTTCTATTTGACAAGGAAAAAAACATCTTATCCATTCCTATTTTCGAACAGTATTACGGCGGCCCTGTCCCTCTTGAGGGAGGAATAGGCGAAAGTAATTCCGGCTCTACAACATCAGGTGGAGATGCTGGAAAACCAATAGGTATAGTTCCACCACGTTATATGCCACCAAATAACTGGAAAGGCTTTTACGTATTTGGAGTAGATCCAGTCAAGGGCTTTACTTTAAGGGGAATTGTAGAACACTACAATGGTACAAGTTATGACTATTCGTTTGGAAGCAGGTCATTTTACATAGATGATTCGCTGTATACGGTAACGTCTGGTCTTATGAAGATAAATGACTTGAGCAACATCAAAAATGAAATAAACCAAATCAAGCTTGAAGATACTGGGGCAATAATCAAATACCTAAACTAGAAAATAACAAAATAAAATGCAAGTAGTGTCTTTCTGACATGACAAAGAATTCATGGTTGTTAGATATCAGACATTTCGCTTGTGGAAATGTTTATCTGACATGTTCTAATAAAAAATCCTAGTGAATATCATTACAAAAATTTTTGTCATGAGCGCAGTTCTAACCTTTGTCATTTTGCCAAGTGTAAATGCAGAACAACAAGCAACTGGAGAGACGAAACTTTCAATGAAGGGTCATGTAAGCAAAACTTCCTTCATACAACCAGGGATGACGGTATGGACTGCCATTAAAGGAAATAACGCGACCTTTATCTTTCACGGAGTGAGTGGGCTCGAAGTAATAAAATTCGCGCTATCACAAAATGAACTCTGTAGCAGCACTCAAACTCAAATGTGTTTTAATGGTAACATTACCAAAGCCAGAGATCCCGATCAAGCTTTTTCTGAAGGTGGACAAGCTAGGATAATTATCACTCCCAATGACAAAAAGGAGACGATTGGCTTTTTATCAGGAGTTCTCAAGGATACGGTTTTCCAAATAGACTTGACAGAAGTGCGCATGTCTCACAGTTAGGCAACAAAATATCAATAAATACAGGCACTAGTTAGTTCTTTGCATGCCAAGTATGAAATGCATATCATGTGGAATTGGATTCTTTTCTGCCACAGGTTCAGACAAATGTTCAAAGTGTGCAGACAAGGGAATGCAGGAAACAGAAGGAAGCCATGATTCCTGTGGTTGTGGGCATCACCACTAAACCCATTTTTTGCCAGATACCGTGTTGGGCTTTTCCCGTTCTAATGTAAATTCTTCCCACAATTGAGTTAATTGTCATACTGATTAATTGCGTATAACTTCATGTTAAAAACAAAATTTCCAACATGCTTTTCCTTAACCAATATGTAATTTCAAAACAATAGCAAAACTAAAAGAGTTCAGAGTCCTCATGATCTAACAGAGATCCAAATGAGATATGTCATTGCAACATTATTTGGCCTTATTCTTGTTTTAGCATACGTGCTCAACAACCCAGTCTACGGAGCCTTTGACGAACAGGGAAAATATTACTGTAATGCGGGCAACATTGAACTCGAGAAAATAATTTACAGGGCAGCTGTTAGCAAGCTCGATGATGCCATAGATTCATACCTTAGTCTAGAACCAAATCCTACCCCTCAGCAATTGCACGATTTTATAATTCACAGCAAATCAGGCACCATTGAATCTACTTTTCAGATAATGAATGAGGCACAATCATGTCTTTCTTCAAATGGGATAGATCCAATGTCGATAGCATCGCCGATTAGTCTGGTTTCGCATAAGGCCTTTGCTCCAGAATTCGGCTCTCTTGCTAGATTGACAGTCTTGGTTTCTATCATAGGAGTTGTAATAATAACAAGAAGATTCTTTGTTAAAAGTCAATGATGAAATAGTACCTCATCTGGTATTGTAATGGTTCTTTCTTTGGATAATTTATTTGACCAAGATTGGCAAAAAAAAGACACTCTGATTGTATAGTGTAATATATAAGATGTAAAAAATAATCGTATGCTAAATCGGTTCTAGTATGAATGAAAAGTACATCAAGGTATCAGGCAACAAAATTAGGTACCTCGAAGAAGGCACCTCAAAGAACAACATAGTACTCCTCCATGGCCTTGGCAGTCACGCCGAGAGATGGGAGAGAGTGATTCCATATCTCAGCAAAAAGTATCGTGTCATTGCGCCTGATATCATAGGATTTGGCTACAGCGATAAACCCTCCGTTGACTATACTCCAGAGTTTTTTGTAAAATTTGTTTTCGATTTTTTGGAAACACTTGGCATTGACAAGACTGGCTTGATTGGCTCTTCACTTGGTGGACAAATTGCTTCCGAATGCGCGGCAACTCAGAGCAAGTCATTAGAAAAAATTGTACTAGTCTCTCCAAGCGGAACCATGAAGGTTTCAAATCCTACACTTGATGCATATACAATGGCAGCATTATACCCCACCAAAAATACAGTGAGAACAGCATACGAGATGATGTCAGGCTCAGACAAAATAGAACCTCAAACCATTGAACACTTCATTGAAAGGATGCTGCAACCAAATGCAAAGATGGTTTTCATGTCTACAATACTGTGCCTTAGACATGCGCCTACCATAATGGAGAAGTTAGCCAAGATTTCGATCCCAACTTTAGTGGTATGGGGTAGAAAAGACACCATGATTCCATTAGAGTATTCAAAAGATTTTGTTTTGTCCATTAAAAACTGCAAGTTCGTGGTAATGGAAGAGTGCAGTCATAGGCCACACTCTGAAGCGCCCGAAAAATTCTCAAAAATCGTTCTTAAATTCTTGGATCAATGAACAAATCTACTTGCATCTGTGGACAAACTAGCTATCTAATATCTTATTTTTATTGCCTGCGCCATTTCTGCGAATTCTCCTGGTATCTCGGTTAAATTACAATATCTATCACAAAAATAAGAATTGTATAAATTTAATACTTAATTTAACACCTAACAAAGCGATATCCTTGTCGCATGAGTACAGAGACAGAATTTACATAAGAAAGGATATCATATTAAAATTGGCAGAGCATGGAGAAATGAATCAGACATCTCTTCTGAGCTACTGTGGACTAAATCTAATGAAACACAAAGACATACTTGAGAGCCTAGAAAGGAAAGGATTCATAAAAAAAACAGAAGAGCCGTGGGGAAATAAAAAGATGATAAAGTATGCTGTAACTCAAAAAGGAAGGGAATTTTGCAAGCTAGTTTTGGAACCCTATGAGGAAGTGTTTCCAAGAAAACAGAAGAAGAGCGAGGAACAAGGTTAGCGAAGCATTTTAAGTAGATATTTGTCAGTGATATCAAAATGTCCGAGCCAGAAAAAAATCCAGAGGACAAAGATTTCAAAGAGAACAAGGACGATAAAAAAGAGTCAGAGAACCTGCTTAGAATTGTGGACGACCTTATTTCTCACACCAATAGCACGAGGCGTTTATTTCTGATATTTATTGGGTCTGCACTATTCTTTGCGCCTGTAGCACTAGTATTGGGAGGAGTACTGCTTGGACACCCTTCTTACAACATTAGGCATCTAGAGAGCGGCATTGAAGAAAATTCTACAAGTATTTCAACGCAAGGAACACATCTTCAGCTAGTTACGCAAAATGGTACTGTCATAAGGGAAATGCCTTTCCCGCAACATTTTCCTAGGTCAGGTCCTCCACCATTCATTTTTATGGGAATTAGTGTTTTTATTGTAATTTCTGTTGTATTCGCTGGAATATTGTTATTCATTGCCATAAAGGAGTATAGTTTCTTTGCCAAATGGAACCAAAGATTCTTGAAATACAAATTACTCAAAGATAAAGTCGACAAGGAACTTGGAGAAGATTAGTCATAATGACTATCTATAGAGGAATAACACATGGTTGAAGCTACTCTTAGAACCCACCGGTTGCACGATCTTAGCCATTTTGGATTAAGAATTGTTGCAGGTGTTCTTTTCATGGTTCATAGTGTTGGAAAATTTGATAGCGGATCTAGTGGATTCTTTTCAAGTATAGGTCTTCCTGCAGAGCTGGGTTTCCTCATAGGCGTGTTAGAATTAGTGGGAGGTGCACTTCTTATTGCAGGAGTACTAACAAGGATAACAAGCAGTCTTCTTGCAATCGAGATGCTTGGAGTAATGATCTACATAAAAAAAGTACAAGCATTCTCTGGTAGGGGAGGCCTCGAGCTTGAGTTACTGGCATTTGTCATTTTATTAACGATCGTAGTCTTGGGACCAGGAAGAATATCCATATCGCACATTGCCAAAAAAATTCCGAGA
>Ga0209761_1000869_pt1 | contig 19204 bp, 14 predicted proteins | sample GraSoi013_1_40cm_4_FD_185818 | JGI IMG/M metagenome (GOLD analysis project Ga0209761, IMG submission 185818) | Grasslands soil microbial communities from the Angelo Coastal Reserve, California, USA - Sample 09_25_2013_1_40cm (SPAdes) (version 2) | ecosystem: Environmental > Terrestrial > Soil >...
AAAACCATCAAACATCACGCGGAAGGATAGCCGCCCCAGCCCCGGCCCCCGCTCCCGATCCCGCCCCCCCGCCGGCGGTCGAGGTACTCCCGGTTCGCGAACACGTAGATCGCCAGCATCCCGGCGACGAACCCGCCCACGTGAGCCCAGACGGCCACGCCTCCCTCGACGCGCGACAGCGAGCCCACGGCGCCCATCAGGAGCTGGAGCAGGAACCAATAGCCCAGCATGACGTACGCCGGCAGCGCCACGGTCGTCACGAAGAAGCCCAGGGTCACGAGCGTGTGCACCCGTACTCGCGGGTACAGCAGGATGTAGGCGCCCATCACACCGCTGATTGCGCCTGAGGCGCCGACCATCGGCACCACCGAGTTCGGGCCCGCCAGCAGCTGCGCCGCCGCCGCGGCCACACCACACAGCAGGTAGAACACGACGAATCGGACATGCCCCATCGAATCCTCGATGTTGTTCCCGAACACCCAAAGGAACCACATGTTGCCGAGCAGGTGGAACCAGCCGCCGTGCATGAACATCGAGGTGAGCACCGTCCACCAATGCGGATCGGCGGTGAGCACGCAGCGCAGGTCCGGGCCGAGCGGCACCGACGTCCCGGCCGGAGCGGAGCGCAGCACCTCGGCGGGGATGAGGCCAAGCTGGCAAACGGAGCGCGCCAGGGCCTCATCGCCACCAGCCCCCTGGACGAACAGCCAGGCCACCACGTTGAGGGCGATGATGCCGACCGTAATGACCGGCGCGAGCTCGGCGGGGTTCTCGTCTTTGTAGGGAAACACGGCCGTAAAGATAGCCTTTCGCCTGCCTTTTTGGCATCTTTCGAAGGCACGCGGTTTGCCAGTGCGACGAGCGACTGCGTGTAGGCATCACCCTCATGCTAAGGAGTGCTCGTCATGGCTGAGAAAATCATCGGGATCGACCTCGGGACCACCAACTCGGTGGTGGCGGTGATGGAGGGCGGCGATCCCGTCGTCATCCCCAACGCCGAAGGCGGGCGCCTCACGCCGTCCGTGGTCGGGTTCACGAAGGATGGCGAGCGACTCGTCGGCCAGGTAGCGAAGCGCCAGGCCGTGACCAACCCGCAGAATACCGTGTTCTCGATCAAGCGCTTCATGGGCCGGCGGATGAGCGAAGTGGTGGAGGAGACGAAGCGGGTGCCGTACAAGGTCGTGGAGGGGTCGAACGGTCTCGCCTCGGTCGAAATCCAGGGCAAGCGCTACACGCCCCCTGAGATCTCGGCGATGATCCTCCAGAAGATGAAGCAGACGGCGGAGGACTACCTCGGGCACAAGGTCGAGAAGGCGGTGATCACCGTCCCCGCCTATTTCAACGACTCGCAGCGCCAAGCCACCAAGGATGCCGGCAAGATCGCCGGGCTCGACGTCGTGCGCATCATCAACGAGCCGACGGCGTCGGCGCTGGCGTACGGCCTCGACAAGAAGAAGGAAGAGAAAGTCGCGGTCTACGACCTGGGCGGCGGCACGTACGACATCTCGGTCCTCGAGCTCGCCGAGGGCGTGTTCGAGGTGAAGTCGACCAATGGCGACACGCACCTGGGCGGCGACGATTTCGACGCGCGCATCATCGAGTGGCTGGTGGCCGAGTTCAAGCGCGACCAGGGGATCGACCTGTCCAAGGACCCGATGGCGTTGCAGCGGCTCAAGGAAGCCGCCGAGAAGGCGAAGATGGAATTGTCCACGGTCATGCAGACGGAGATCAACCTCCCCTTCATCACGGCGGACCAGTCGGGGCCCAAGCACCTGAACATCACGCTGACGCGGGCGAAGCTCGAGCAGCTCGTCGACGACCTCGTGAAGCGGACCATGCCGCCGATGGAGCAGGCGCTCAAGGACGCCGGGCTCAAGCCTTCGGACATCGACGAAGTGATCCTGGTCGGCGGCCAGACTCGGATGCCGAAGGTGCAGGAGATCGTCAAGGGCTTCTTCGGCAAGGAGCCGCACAAGGGCGTGAACCCCGACGAGGTGGTAGCGATCGGGGCGGCGATCCAGGGCGGAGTGCTCGCGGGCGAAGTGAAGGACGTCCTGCTGCTCGATGTGACGCCGCTGTCCTTGGGTATTGAAACCCTGGGGGGGGTCACGACCGTTCTCATTCCGCGCAACACGACGATCCCGACCAAGAAGTCGGAGATCTTCTCGACCGCGGAAGACAACCAGACGACGGTCGAGATTCATGTGCTGCAGGGCGAGCGCCAGATGGCGCTCGACAACCGTACGATCGGCAAGTTCCAGCTGACCGGGATTCCGCCGGCCCCGCGGGGCGTGCCGCAGATCGAGGTCACGTTCGACATCGATGCGAACGGCATCTTGCACGTCTCCGCCAAAGACAAGGCGACGGGCAAGGAGCAGAAGATCCGGATCGAGGCCTCCTCCGGGCTCGGTGACAAAGACATCGACAGGATGGTCAAGGATGCGGAGGCCCACGCGGCCGAGGACAAGCGGCGGCGTGAGGAGATCGAGCGGCGTAACCGCCTCGACACGATGGTGTACGAGGTAGAGAAGAACTCGAAAGAATGGGTCGAGAAGCTCGATGCCTCGCTCAAGTCCCGGCTCGACAAGGCGGTCGAGGGGGCGAAACAGGCCCTCCGCTCGGGGAGCGCAGACGAGATCTCCCGGGCATTGGATGAGCTGCAGCAGGCATACTCCGCTGCCGGCGCGTCGCTCTATGCCGCGCAGCGCGGTGCCGGCGCCCCTGGCGCGGAGCCGCCGCCCGGAGCTGGTCCGGCGGAGCCCGCGGCCGAGAAGAAGGACAACGTCGTCGACGCCGACTACGAGATCGTGGATGACGACAAGAAGAAATAAACGACGGTACACCCTCATACAGAAACGAGATTGAACGATGGCGGTACGTACGCGGGACTGGCTCAAGTTCGGGGCCTTGGTAGCCCTTGCATTCGTGTTCGGGCTGGCGTTTGCGTCCACGCTCGGTGTGCCGAACAAGGGCGGCACGGCGGAATTCGTGCCTGCGGCCCAGGCGGCGGGAGCGCAGTTCCAGATCCCCGCCGCCAAGCCCGCCACTGATATCGGCAATGCGTTCGTCGCCGTGGCGGAGCATGTCAAGCCCGCGGTCGTATTCATCAAGTCGCAGCACGTGGAGCGCGGCGAGAGCCAGCGGCTGCCGCCCGGATTCGAGGACGTCTTCCCGCAGATGCGGCGCCGCCCGCAGGTCGAGCAGGGGTCGGGCTCGGGGTTCATCGTCTCACCCGACGGCTACATCCTCACCAACAACCACGTCGTCGCCGGGGCCGACCGGGTGACGGTGAAGCTGTACGACAAGCGGGAGTTCACGGCTAAGGTCGTCGGCACCGACCCCAACACCGACGTGGCCGTGATCCGGATCGACGCCCGGAACCTCCCCACGCTCGGCTTCGGCAACTCCGACTCGACCCGGGTGGGCGAGTGGGCGCTCGCGGTCGGGAACCCGCTCGGCGAGGCTTTCGCCTTCACCGTGACCGCTGGCATCATCAGCGCGAAGGGGCGATTGCTCAACGGACTGCCGCGCCCGAGCTACGGCATCCAGGACTTCATCCAGACCGACGCGGCGATCAACCCCGGCAACTCGGGCGGCCCGCTCGTGAACATCCAGGGCCAAGTGATCGGCATCAACTCGGCGATTGCGAGCGAGACCGGCTACTACGCGGGCTACGGCTTCGCGATCCCGATCAACCTCGCCCGCACCGTGATGGAGCAGCTCGTGAAGACGGGCCACGTCGAGCGCGCCGTCATGGGGATCCGGATCAACGACGCGGGGCAGGAAGACGCCGAGGCCGTCGGCTTGAAGCAGATCCGTGGCGTGCTGGTGGAGAGCTTCAGCCCCGGGCCGTCGCCCGCGAAAGACGCGGGCCTGCAGCCGGGCGACGTGATCGTGGCGCTCGACGGGCAGCCGATCGACAACACGCCCCAATTGCAGCAGAAGGTGGGCTTCAAGAAGCCCGGCGAGACCGTCGACGTGACGGTGCTGCGGCAGGGGGGCGAGAAGAAGACGTTCACGGTACGCCTGGCCCGCGCCCCGAGCGACTCGGACGTCGCGGTTGCCTCGACGAACGGTGGGAGGCCGAAGGGCGACGCCTCCGCGAAAGAGGAGACGCTGGGCATCTCGGTGGAGCCGCTGTCACAGGACGATCGCCAGGATACCCGGCTCAGCGCGGTGTTCGCGCAAGCGGGCGGCGGGCTGGTGGTCACCGCGGTATCGCCCGACGGACCGGCGTACGGGCGGCTGTTCAGTGCGGACGATGGCGGGCCGGACATCATCGTGTCTGTGAACGGCACACCCACCCGGACGCGGGCCGCGTTGCGCGAAGCGCTCCGGAAGGTGAAGTCCGGCGACATCGTCACGCTGCAGGTGATGTCCCGCACGGGCGACCCGTCGTCCAACGGCTGGAGCAGCCGCATCGTGCGGCTGCGGGCGCGCTAGGAAGGTGCACCGGTAGGGGCGCAGCATGCTGCGCCCCTACTCTGACCGGATCCTACGGGATCGCCTGCCCTGTTGCGAAGTCGAATCCGGTCTTACTTAGCGAGCGGGTCGGGACGGAGCTGGAACTTCAGCACCTTGCTCGTCGTGCCCTTGCCGCCTTCCATGTGAAAAGGCGCCCGCGTGCTCACAGTGGCCCACAGGCCCCTCCCCTTCCAACCCGCGTTCGGATCGTCGATCCGGCCATCCAGCCACTTGGTGTAGAACCCCAGCGGATAGGGGACCCGGAGCACGACCCATTTCCCGTCCTTGAAGACCAGCAGCCCTTCAGATCCGTTACCGGTGTTGATCGGCGCGTTGTTGCCCAAGCCGAGCACGCCGAATTGATCGACCCAGGTGTAGTAGCTGGCTTCGGCGCTGCCCGGGTCCGTCACACCGCTGAGCTGCGGTAACGGCTCCGGATAGAACGTCCACCCCTCGGGACAGTGCTGCCCTGTCGCGGTGGGTCCGTTCAGCGGTCCTCGACATTTGCGCCGGTCGAAGCTCGCGAGGTGTCCGCTCGCGAGCGCCGTCCAGTAGACGCCGTTCCGGTCCACGTCTCCCCCGCGCGGCGAGAACCCGGCGACCGGCGTCCCCGACCGGTCCAGCGGCAGCTCGTACAATTCCGCGAGCGCCGTTTCCGGGGGGTTGGATCCCGGACTCAGTCGCACGACGGCGCCCGGGAAGCCCAGCGCCGTTCCCCACACCGAGCCGTCCGGGGCCGGCGCCACCGCGTAGAAGCCGGCTGCGATCCGCTTGTCCTTGGTAGGATCGACCGGCTCGTCGGGCTCCACGTACGCATCCCGCTTCCCGTCGCCGTTCGTGTCGAGAATGAGCGCGGTCCAGCCCTGCGATTTCTCCTCATCGCCGGTCGCGTCGAACATCCTCGTGTTCAACCAGCCCACGACCGGGCCGCCCCCCGAGGTCCAGAGCGTGCGGTTGGCGTCTTCCGCGAACATCAAGTGGTGTGTGCTGAAGCAGGTGCTGATGTGCGTGAGCTTCTGGGTCTTGGGGTCGTACACCGCGAGGTGGCGGCCGGCCCTGGCAAGCGGGAACAGCTGCGCCGACGGATGGCTCGACCCCGCTTTGCAGAAGGCGGGGTTGTCGGGCGGGCGCACCGTGGCGGTGAGCCAGACCCGGCCCCGCTCGTCGAGCATGGGATTGTGCACGTTGTTCTTACTGGTCCAGAGGACCTCACTGCCCCAGTAGGGCGACGGCTGCGTCGGCGCCCCCGCGGCCGGCTGGGTGGTGGGATCGCGCACCGTAAGCGGAACCCGGCTCGTGGTGTTACGCACCGGATCCAGCACTGGCAGGTAATCGGCGCTCAACTCGAGCGACCCGTAGATCGAGCCGGTCGTGTTGACCATGGGATTCCGTCGGTCGGTCGAGACCTCGTCGTGGAGATACGCCTTCGGGTCGGCCCAGTCCCATTCGGTGATGACCACGTTGCGCTCGACGCCCTGCGGCCGGGGAGGTGTCGGCGGCACGGCACCGGCGGCGATGCGATCGGTCCAGTCGGCGAACATCGCCAGCGCGCGCTTGGCGCCGAGCTGGCTCAAGGTGCCGATCATCTGGCTCCCCGCCTGTCCCGATTGCAGTCGGCGCAGCCACGCTGCCGTCGACGACTCGAACGTGCCCAGGGCCTGGGGTATTTCCCGCGTCCCCGTGCTGCCCAGCTGATGACACGCCCAGCAGCCGCCCGACTTGAGAATCCTGATCCACTCGGCCTGGCTCTTCACGTTGGGCGCCATGCCGTTCCCGTCGGCCCCGGTCGATCCGAACTCGCTCTTGGGCGGCACGCGGATCAGGGAAAACCAGTAGCCGGCCGGGTAGTACTCCGCCGCCGCCCGCGGATTGGGCGCCACCACGGCGGTGAGGTTGAGCATCGCTCCGGGGGCGGCTTGAGCTTGCGGGGAATCCACTAGTCCGTAGCCGCGCGTCCACACGCGATAGCTCGCCTTCGGGAGGTCGGGGATGACGTAGCGCCCCCGATCATCGGTGACGACGATTCTGACGAACTTGGTGGGCAGGTCGCTGGTTTCGGCGATTACCCAGACGCCCGCTTCCGGCCCATTCGGACCGGTGACCACGCCCCCGATGTCGTCGGCGTCAATGCGGACCGCTTGACCCTGCTGCTGGAGGGCCACGAATGCGGCGCATCCCACGGCCACCGTCGCGAAGTAGCAGCTTTCCTTCGTCGTCTTCTTCATCACCCCTGCTCCAGCGAGCGGGTCGCTGCACTGAAGCTGCCGGCCGACGCCAGTCGGCGCAATGGCAACGCGGCGTGCGACGCTGCCACGGCAAGGCGCGACCACGATGTGGCTGTGGCGTCGTCGCTACACGTGCGGCGCGGCCGGCCGGCCTCGCAGCAATACCGCACCCGTCACCACTTGCCACAGCACCGGCAGCACGAAGGCCGCCTCGTCGGCCTTGGCGCGTTCCGGGAACGCGAGCGCCAACCCGATCGCGACGAGGCCGCTCGCCACGCCCCCGGCTCCGAGCCGGCGCGGCAACACCTTCCCGTTGATCACCGCCCAGCCGAACAGATAGGTCGAGATGCCGAGCGCGAACGCCGCTGCCCGCTGGGCCGCGAGCGCGAAGGGGTGCAGCATGTCGTACAGGAACACCGCGTGCGTCGCGGTGAGGCCGGGCTCGGCTGCGACATAGCTCAGCGCCAGCGTCCCCCCCGCCCCTACCATGAACGCGACCAGCACCGCCCACATACCGTACGCGAAGATCCCCACGAGCACGCCCGCCCGCGCCGCGCCCTCCCCCGGCGTGCCGACATGCATCCCGACGAGACCGACGAGCCCCGTAAGCGCGAGCGTGAAACCGAACAGGAACGCCCAGTGGATCGCCCGCCACGCCGCGCACTGGGCGATCAGCGTGAGCTGCGCCGCGCCGTCGCCCTGGAGATCCGGATGCGCCACGGCCGCGGCGACCACGAGCAAGGAACCGACGAGCAGGGCCAACGGGTAAATCACGGGACGGGAGAGCCGCATCATGCGCATCTCGAGAGGTCGGGTCGCCCCAATCTAGCTGACACTATCGGTCGCGCTATATTGGAACCCGAGACCGATCCCGGGAGCGAGCATGCAGCTGACGCGGATCCTGCGCGAGGGGTTCATCGCGGGGCTCATCGGTGCCGGGGCCGTGGCGCTCTGGTTCCTTGTCGTCGACACGATCGCGGGACGGCCCTTCTTCACTCCCGCCATGCTCGGCTCGGCTGTTTTCTGGGGAGTGCACGACCCCGCCCTGGTCGTCATCGAGTACTCCCGCATCATCGGCTACACCATGATCCACGTGAGCGCGTTCCTCATCGTCGGCACGATCGCCGCCGTGCTCGCCGCCGAAGTGGAGGTCGCGCCGCCCACCTTGTATCTCGTGGTCGTGTTCTTCGCGATCTTCGAATTCGGGTTCTACGTGACCGTCGCGATCCTCGCCCAGCCGCTGCTCGGCTCCCTCGCGTGGTGGAACGTCGCGATCGGCAACGCCATCGCGGCCTCCGGCATGGGCTACTACCTGTGGCGGCAACACCCCAAGATCAAAGAGGCGCTCCGGCTGCATCCCTTAGGGGAGACTGAGGAGGGGGAGTAACAAATGCGGAATGGGGAATTCGGAATGCGGAATTGAAGGACTAGGGTCGCATCGACGAGGCGTCGTCGGCACTCGACGCTGGCCTCCGCGATTCCGCATTCCCCATTCCGCATTCCGCATTGCCGTACGCCTCCAGCGGCACCGCCCGCTCTGCATCACCGGATTCCTCCCGCGCGGCCCACCGGAACCACACCACCGTCGCCGCCGCCCACAGCACCAGCGTCCCCACCACCCACATCAGGAGCCCGCCCAGCTGCTGGTCGGCGAGCGGAGTCAGCTCCCAGACGCGCGGTGCGCGCGTGTAGAACGGGTACAGCACTTCGTCCGACAGCGTGATCAGCGCCCCGACCAGCGACATCGGCAGGCCGAGCAGGAAGAGATAGAGGAGCTGCGCGAGGTAGCTGGCGCGCGGCAGGTCGGGGACGGGTGACAGCACCGGCCACCACATCAGCACCGCGGTGGCGATGAACACCAGGTGCTGCACGATGTGCAGCGGGTGGTGGCGGAGCGCGGCCTCGTAGAACCCCGGGAAGTGCCACAGGGTGATCGGCGTCGAGAAAATGACGGCGGCCGGGAGCGGGCGGGTGAGTACGGCCGCGACCCGAAACAGCCCGCGCGGCCGGATGAGCGGTCGCACGACCCACGCCGGCGTGCCGTAGAGCAGCAGCGGCGGGAACAGCAGGGTCAGCACGAGGTGCTGCGCCATGTGAGCACTGAAGAGGTAGTTGTCCGAGAGGTTATGCAGCGGGCCATCGAGCGCGAGGAACGCAACGCCGAGCGCGCCGACGAACGACGCGACCCGCCGCCGCGGTGCCGCCACCCCGCCCAGAAACACATAGAGCCCGCCCAGGAGGACGAGCCCGATCACGACGCTCGGATGGAGATCCCAGCGCTGCCACGGCGCCACGCTCACCCCCCGCCCGCGGCTCCCCGCAGCGTCAGCGTTCCGAAGAACAGCAGCAGCAGCGCCACGAGCACGCCGGTCGCCAGGAGGAGCGGGGCGCCGAACAGGAACGAGAAGAACGGGCTGTCCATCTTGAGGTGCATATAGAACAGCACCACGAGTGAGAACTTGAGCGCCGACAACACGAGCAGCGTCGGCACCAGCACCGGATGAAACGCGGGCACGTAGAAGACCCCGACCTCCAAGACCGTGAGCACCACCAGCGCCGCCGCGACGCGCAGGTAGGTCTCGGCCGTGGGGTGCGCCTGCTCCTTCGGGTGATCGCCTTCCGCCATAACCGTTCCTCCCCTGCCGTCTCTACCCGTGTCCCGCTACCCGTCTAACCGTCTACCCGTCTATTGGATCAGGTAGACCACCGTGAAGATGACGATCCAGACCACGTCCACGAAGTGCCAGTACAGCCCGGTGATCTCGACCGTGAGGGCGTGCCCCGGCCCGAGCTTCCCCTGCAGCGCCCGCACCCACAGCGTGAGCAGCCACAGGACGCCCACGGTCACGTGCGCGCCGTGCGTCCCGGTCAGCACGAAGAACGTGCAGCCGAACAGGTTGGTCTGGAGGGTGAGCCCCTTGTGCACGAACTCGGTGAACTCGATCACCTGCCCGCCGAGGAACACGAGCCCGAGCAGCGCGGTCGCGAACAGCCAGATCTTCCCCCACTTCATATCGCCCCGCTGTACGGCGGCCAACGCCAGCACCATCATGAGGCTCGACATCAGCAGGTCGAAGGTGCTGACCGACGTGAAGGGAATGTTCAGGATCTCGTGCGGCGAGGGGCCCACGACGCTCCTGCCCTTGTACACGAGGTAGGTCGAGATGAGCGACGTGAACAGCAGGCACTCCGAGCCGATGAACGCCCAGAACGCCATCTTCCGGCTGTCGAGCCCCATACTGGTGTGATGGGTGGCCGCGGCGTGCGTCATCGCTCAGACGTCGAAGGGCTCGAAGGCCCAGCGGTAGATGCCGACCAGGAGGATCGCGGCCCCGAGAAACGCGAGCCACAGCGTGTGCGTGAGCGGCGCGAGAGCGAGGACCGGCAACCCCAGCGCCGCGACCAGCGGCCACCACGAACCGTCCGGGACGTGGATCGGGGCCGGCGGAACGGCCGGCGGGTCGCGCATCGGCTCGTGGTGCTCGGTCTTCCAGCGCGGCAGCCGGTTCGCGACCGTGGGGATGACGGAGAAGTTGTAGACCGGCGGCGGCGACGGGATGCTCCATTCCAGCGTGGCCCCGCCCCACGGATCGTTCGGGGCGGGCCGCCCGTGCGTCCGGGTGCGCAGCACGTTCACCAGGAAGACGAGGATCGCGACCGCGATCAGGAACGCGCCGAGCGTCGAGACCAGGTTCAACGCGCTGACGCCCAGGTCCGGCGAGTAGGTGTAAATGCGGCGCGGCATCCCCAGCAGGCCGATCAAGTGCATCGGGAAGAACGCCAGGTTCATCCCGAGGAACGTCAGCCAGAAGTGCCATTTGCCGAGCGGCTCGCTCAGCAGCCGGCCCGTCATCTTGGGCCACCAGTAGTAGATGCCGGCGAACAGCCCCAGGACGGTGCCGCCGAACAGCACGTAGTGAATGTGCGCCACGACGTAGTACGTGTCGGTCTGCTGCAGGTCGGCGGGCGGCGAGGCGTGCGTGACACCCGATAGCCCGCCGATGATGAACATCGCGATGAAACCGACGGCAAAGTGGAGCGCGGTGGTGCCGCGGATATCGCCACCCCACAGCGTCGCGATCCAGTTAAAGATCTTCACGCCCGTAGGCACGGCGATCAACATCGTCGTACCCGCGAACACGGAATCGGCGATCGGCCCGAGGCCGACGGAAAACATGTGGTGGCTCCATACGCCCCACCCCATGAACCCGATCAGCACGCCCGAGAACACGACCACCGTGTAGCCGAACAACGGCTTGCGGGCGAAGGTCGGCAGCACCTCCGACACGATCCCCATCGCGGGCAGGATGAGGATGTAGACCTCGGGATGGCCGAACAGCCAGAACAGATGTTGCCACAAGAGCGGTGTGGCGCCCGCGGCGGTAACGTAGAAGTGGGTGCCGAAGAACCGGTCGAACATCAGGAACACGAGCCCGACGGTGATCACGGGGAACGCCGTGATCACGAGGAACTGCGTGACCAGCGTCATCCAGCTGAACGCCGGCACGCGCAGCATCTTCATGCCGGGCGCCCGCATGTTCAGGATCGTGACGATGAAGTTGAACCCGGCCGCGAGCGACGAGATCCCGAGGATCTGGAGGCCGAGCAGCCAGAAGTCGATGTTGGGCCCGGGCGAGAATTGGCGCTCGGTGAGATTGGCGTACCCGAACCAGCCGCCGTCCGGCGCGACGTTCAAGTGGGGCGCCTGGAACAGCGGTCCCACGAGCCAGCTCGCGTTCAGGAGCAGCCCGCCGAGCAGGAACACCCAGTAGCTGAAGGCGTTGAGCCGCGGGAACGCGACATCGCGGGCGCCGATCTGCAGTGGCACGATGTAGTTGAAGAAGCTCGCCGAGAGCGGCATCAGCGCGAGGAAGACCATCGTGGTGCCGTGCATCGTGAACAGCTGGTTGTACGTCTCGGCGCTCACCAGGTGGCCATTCGGCTGGGCCAGCTGGAGGCGGATCAGCAGCGCCTCGAGCCCGCCGATCAGGAAGAAGCAGAACGCCGTCCAGAAATAGAGGAGCCCGATCCGCTTGTGATCGGTGGTCGTGATCCAGTGCTTCATCGCAGGCTCGCGAGGTAGGCGACCAGCGCCGCGATGTCGGCGTCCGTCAACGGCGGCTGCATCCGCGTCATGAGCGAGCCGGGCTTGAGCGACGGTGCATCCGCGATCCAGCTGGCGAGGTGCGCCGAGTCGTTGGGGAACAGCCCTGAGGCGATCGTCGTCCTGCCGCCCACGTGCGTGAGATTGGGTCCGATGATTCCCGGCGAGACGCCCTGGATCGTATGGCAGCCGAGGCAGGCGCTGCGCGCGAAGACGGCCTTGCCGCGCTCAGCGAGGGTCCCCGGAGCCGGCGCGGCCGGCCCCGCCAGCTGCACCGTCGCCCAGCGCCCGAACCCGGAATCCGAATCGACCACGACGCGGAGTCGCATGTTGGCGTGGGAGGCGCCGCAAAACTCGGCGCACTGCCCCGAGTAGTCGCCCACAGAATCGGCACGGAAGGCGATCCGGTTAACGCGGCCGGGGATGGCGTCCCGCTTGCCGCCCAGCGTCGGCGCCCAAAACGAGTGGATGACGTCGGCGGAGGTGATGGACAGCTGCACGGGCCGGCCGAGCGGGAGGTGCAGCTCGTTGGCGGTGACGAGCCCGAGCTCCGGGTATTGGAATTCCCACCACCACTGGTGGCCGATCACGTCCACCTTCAGCGCGTCGGCCGGAGCCTCGCCGGCGGTGGCGAAGATGGTGCGGACCGTGGGTACCGCTACGAACACGAGGATGACCGCCGGCGCGAGCGTCCAGGCGATTTCCATGACCGTATGGCCGTGGGTGGGCCTCGGCGCCGGCCGTCCCTCGCGGTGGCGGAAGCGGATCAGGGTGACGACGAGGAGCGTCTCAACGACGAGAAACACGCCGGCCGCCCACCAGAAGATGTCGGTGAAGAGGTGGTCGATCGCCCAGCCGAAATCCGACCGGGGCTCGAGCGTGCTTTGGGGAAATGGACCGCCGCAGCCCGAAACAGCCAGCGCGACGGTGAGCAGGCAGAGTCTGTATCGCGGCACAGCGTCCCTAGCGGCCCGACACTTCCCGCGGCGCGGGCCGCCGCAGCTCGGCAGCCTTCGGCACGATCGTCGCCGCGCCCGCGCCCCGGAAGGCCACATTCACCGCCCGGAGATCGCGAGTCAGCACGTCCTGGAGCGCGACCAGTTGCTTCTGGATCTCGGGCGCGAACATCTGGAACACCGCGCTCGACTGCGCGGTCGGGGGCGCATCGATCCCCCCCACGACGGAGCTCAGCCCGCTGATCCGCTCGACGAGCTTGGGGGGGAAGTTCAGCGGGTCCTGGAACGACCGGTTGCGGACCTGGTACAGCTCGCCTTCGATCGCGCCCAGCCGGTCGCTCAGCGCCCGTGCGAGCGCACCCAGGCGCGCCGAATCTGACGCGGGCGCGGCGCTCAGCCGGTCCTCGAGCTGCGCGCGCACGTTCCGAATCGTCATGACCGCGGTGGTGACCGCGTTGACCGTGTCGCGCAAGCGTTGCAGGAACGCGAACTGCGCCCGCAAGTCGGCCGGCGTCACCTTGGAGCGGGGATCGACCTTGAGCGCGAACCGCTGCACAACCGTCCTGCCGCCGGCGCGCAGGCGCACCTGATACACGCCCGGCAGCGCCATCGGCCCGTCTGTGCCGACCCCCACCATACCCCAGAACGCCGCGGCGTCGGGATAGCGCGCGTTCCAGGCGAACATGTTCAGGCCCGCCTTGTTCGCGGCGCGCGGCGCCGCGGGGGGCCGGCGCGGCCACGGCTTATCCTCGTCCTTGAGCGTGTCAGCGGCAAGGATGCTGTCGATCTTCACGCTGTCGGTGATCCCGGCCTGCTTGAGGCTGTCGGTCCGGAGCCGCTTTACGCTGTCCGCACGCACGCTGTCCGCGGCGGTAAGCGAGTCCTGCCGGCTCGTGAAGCTCCGGATCAGCCGGCCGGCCGCGTCGAGGATGTCGAGCCTCACGTCCTGGTTCTTGCTCTTCAGCCAGTAATAGATCATCGCGCCGCTTGGCGGGTTCTTCCCGACCGGGTGTGCGTCCGTGCCGCCGCCGAAAAAGCCGCCGCCCCAGTCCACGCGGTACGCGTCGCGCGGCTTGAACAGGTGCGCGCTCTCTCGCGGGACCGCGCGCGCCAGCTGGCGCAGCGGCGCGATGTCGTCCAGAATCCAGAACGAGCGTCCGTGCGTCGCCGCGACGAGGTCGCCCTCCTTGACCGCGAGGTCGTGCACCGGCACGATCGGGAGGTTGAGTCGGAGCGACTGCCAGCTCGCCCCGTCGTCGAACGACACCCACGCGCCCCGCTCGGTGCCCGCGAACAGCAGGCCGCGGCGCGTCGGGTCTTCGCGCACCACACGCACGAACTCGGTCGCCGGGATGCCCTTCACGATCTTGGTCCACGTGCGCCCGTAGTCGGCCGTCCGGTAGATGGAGGGCGCCAGATCGTCGAGCTGGTAGCGGTTCACGGCGAGGTACGCCGTCCCAGGCGCGAAGTGCGACGCCTCCAGGATGGACACGCGGGTGAACGGCGCGACATCGCGCGGCGTGACGTCCGCCCAGGTCTTTCCGCCGTCGCGCGTGAGATGGACCAGGCCGTCGTCCGACCCCGCCCAGATCAGCCCCTTCCGGAGCGGCGACTCGGCGAGCGCGAAGATCGTGGCGTAGTACTCGGCCGTCGTCTGGTCGCTCGTGATCGACCCGCCCGAGACGCCGAGCGTCGCGGGATCGTGCCGCGTAAGATCGGGCGAGACAGGCGTCCAGCTCTGCCCCTCGTTCACCGACTTGAACAGCACGTTGCCGCCGATGTACAGTACCCGCGGGTCGTGCGGCGAGATCAGCAGCGGGGCGGTCCATTGGAAGCGGTACTTCCCTTCCCCGGCGGGGTGACCGTCGGGACTGTCGGGCCAGGGATCTATCTGACGCCAGAAGCCGGTCTTATGGTCCACCCGCGCCAGAAAGCCAGAGTTGTCGCCGCCGTACGTGATGTCGGGGTCGTCGGGCCGGGCCTGGATATGGCCCGACTCGCCGGCGACGTCGTACCATTGGCTGCGCTCGATCCCGCCGGGCCAGCGGCTCGGCCCGCACACGCCGGAGTTGTCCTGCTGGGCGCCGCACACCCGATAGGGGAAGTGATTGGTCGTCGTGACGTGGTAGAACTGCGCGGTGGCGTAGTCCTGGTCGGACCAGGTCTTGCCCCCGTTGAACGACACGTTCGCGCCGCCGTCATTTCCCTCGATCATGCGCTGCGGATCGTTCGCCGCGATCCACATGTCGTGATTGTCCCCGTGCGGGTCGCGCAGGCGCCGGAACGTCGCCCCGCCGTCGGTCGACTTGTAGGCGAGGACGTTGAGCGCATAGACGGTATTCGTGTCCTTGGGGTCCGCGAAGATGCGCGAGTAGTACCACGGGCGCTGCCGCAGCCTGCGCTCGCCGTTGATGTAGCGCCACGTGGCGCCGCCGTCCTCCGAGCGGTACACGCCGCCCGAGTCGGCCTCGATCAGCGCCCAGAGGCGCGCCGGCTTCGCGGGCGAGACGGCGAGCCCGATGTTGCCGAGCAGCCCCGCCGGCAGACCGGCGTTATGCGTGAGCTCGGTCCAGTGTTCGCCGCCGTCCGAGGACTTGAAGATGCCGCCGCCCGCCCCGCCCGAGGCCAGCTGCCACGGCTTGCGCTGCGCCTGCCAGAACGCGGCGTACAGCACGGCGGAGTTCGACGGGTCGAGCACCAGATCCGAGATCCCCGTCGAGTCGTTGCGGAACAGCACCTTGCGCCAGGTCTTGCCGCCGTCGGTCGTCTTGTAGACGCCGCGGTCCGCGTTGGGGCCGAAGGCATGGCCCTGGGCGCCGACCCAGACGGTGTCCGGATTCGTCGGGTGCACGCGGACCCGGGAGATCTGGTGGGTGTCCTCCAGCCCCACATGCGTCCACGTCTTGCCGCCGTCCGTGGTCTTCCACACGCCGTCGCCGTGGGAGACGTTGCCGCGGATCGGGTACTCGCCGGTGCCGACGTAGACGACGTCGGGGTTCGACTCGCTCACGCCGATCGCCCCGATCGTCCCGCCGAAGTACTTGTCCGTCATCGGCAACCAGGTGGCGCCGCCGTCCGTGGTCTTGAAGACGCCGCCGCCGGTCGTCCCCATCCAGTACTCGTTGGGCCGGGCCGCCGAGCCGGCGACGGCCACCGAGCGCCCGCCGCGGAAGATCCCGATCTCGCGCCACTTGAGGGCGGCGAAGACCGTCGAGTCGTACGGGGCTGCAGCGCCCTGGGCGGGCGCGGGGCGCGCGGATGCGAGAAGACAACCGAAGGCCGCGAGGGCGGTGATACGGGAGCGCACGGCGAAGACCTCCGAAAGCTGGCGAAGAGTAGGGCGACGCAGCGACGACGTAGCACGCAAATCGGCCGGCCCGCAAGTGGCCCGCCCTACGGCTTTGGCATCATCATCCCCGGCATCTCTTGCGGCTTTTCGGTGATGGAGGACTTAGCGTCCATCCCATGGCCGGTGAGCACCATCTCGCCGCCGTCCTTGGGGTGCGCTTTGACGATCCCGAAGGGGACGTCGCGCGCCACCCAGGCCTCGCCGCCGTCCACGTTCTTGAGGTGCAGGGCACGTACCGAGCCGGCCGGCACGGCCACGCTCTCCCAGCCCACGACTTGGGCGCTGGCGCAGCGGCGCGCCACGTCCACCGCTTCGTTGTTCTGCCCCATGTTCTGGCCCATCATGCTCACCATCTGGTCGGGCATTTTCATCGCCGGCTGGCCTTCGGTCTTGACGATCATGCCACGGATCGCCGTGGCATCGACTCCGAACCCGGGGACGAGGAGCTGGAGGATGCCGCCCTTGCCGCTGGGCCCGCCGTTGCCGCTGATTTCGAGCCAGTAGAGCGTCGAGTCGCCGCGCCGCTCCTGCCCGACAATGGCGAGACGCAACTTCGCGCCGTCCGCCTTGCCGCCGGTCATGGAGTAGGACGACCATTGGCCGACGGTCACCCGGCCGATGGATTTGCAAAGCTCGGCCGCGTCCTGGGCGGCGAGGGGAGCGACGGGCGTAACGAGGGACGCGAGCAGGACAGCGGCACCAAGCGCGCGGCATGGGGTGGTCATGGACGAGCTCCTGACGAAAGGGGAAGGCATGCACCTACGTAATACCCGCGCGCCCAGGGTGGCAACGGGTGGGCTCGCCCGTGCGCCGCTGCAGCGCGCCTCGAGCGTTGACTCGGACGGAGGAGCGGCGTAATAAGAGTCGCCATGCAAGCCGCGCGATCCCGCTTCATCGCCGCCGCATTCGATCACGGCCAGATCCCCACGATCGCCTGCTTCAACAAGGCGCGCACGAGCCTGGGCGTGGACTTCGACCGACTGATCGCGGCGTTGCAGACGTTCGTCGATGACTACTTTGTGCCCGTCTGGGGCACGCCCGCGAAGCTGGTGAAGACGACCACCTTCCGCAAAGGCGCGTGGGCGATGGCGTTCCTCGACGACGCCGACGTCGCGAACGCGCTCGGCTACCACGATCTCACCCCCGACGGCCTGCCGCTCTCGAAGGTGTTCGTGAAAACCACGCGCGCCGTCGGCCAGAGGGTGAGCGTCACCGCCTGTCATGAGCTGGCCGAGATGCTGGTCGATCCCGCCATCAATCTGTGCGCCACCGGCCCCAACACCGTGTTCTACGCGTACGAGACCGCCGACGCCGTCGAGGAAGTGGAGTTCACGATCCGCGGCATAGCGATGAGCGATTTCGTCTACCCCGCATGGTTCGAGGGATTTCGCAAACCCAACTCGGCGCAATTCGATTACGCGAAGCGGGTGAAGCGGCCGTTCCAGATCCTGCCGGGGGGCTACATGAGCGTCTTCAAGAACGGGCGCTGGACGCAGCTTTTCGGGTCAGCCGGGAAAGCCCGCCGCTTCCGTCGGGAAGATCGCCGGGGGCACCGCAGCACCTATCGGGGGAAAACGCGCCGGATGCGGCGGTCGCGACCGGCCCGTTAAGGCAGTGGCGTCGCGCTGGAGGAGGGCTTCTCGCACGCCGGTGCACCTTCCCGCGTGGCCGGCGCGAGCGGTGTCGAGCCGACGAAGACGGCGCATTGTTGCGTCGTGTTGGGGCTCGAGATCGCCGCGGTCCAGCCGTCGCGGGTCAGCGTGATCGTCGGCATCCGATTGCCGGGCGAGACGTGGTAGGCCGGGCCCGGGTCCGTCGCGTACTTCGCGTTTTCGGCGAGATAGTTCTCTTCGACCGTCACCAGGTTGCGCAGGTCGGACTTCAGCGCGGCGACTTGGGCCCGTTCTTTCGTGTTGGCGAGCTTGGGAATCGCGATGGTGGCCAGCAGGCCGATGAGCGCCATCACGATGAGCAGCTCGATGAGAGTAAAACCGTTGCCTTTCATCACGACCAGACCTCCGCGCCGCGTGGAGCCGGCGGTGCACATACCATTCTGCCGCATGCGCTCTCAGCCTGCAAGCGGCGTACCAGGATGCAAACCGCGCGGCCATTCCCGCTGTCGCCGGTCTACCGCGACGCTCAAGCGCGGCAGCCCCACGACCGTGGCGGAACTGGTACACGCGCAAGGCTTAGGACTCGAGGGACCACTGACCCCGCGAACCCCGGGCTTGCGCCCGGGGTCAGAGCGACTACTGACCCCGCGCGCAAGCGCGGGGATCAAGCAGTCAGCCGCGCGCGGAGTGGCGAGGGCGCGTCCAGCTCAGGGAATCCCCGCCGCCCACTCGATCCCGCCCAGCAGGTGGTCGAGGAACGGCCGCTCGCTGTAGCTGCACGCCGTATGACCCATCGCCGTATACCACGCCCGACCGCCGTCATACGCGTGCTGCCAGGTGATCGGGTGCTCGACCCCCATCTTCCCTCCGGCGTACGTCGTTTCGTCGACTCTGGCCAGCACCGACACCCCCGTCGGCAGCGCCCTGAAGTTGTACCACTCGTCCGTGCGCACCCACGGGTTGGGGAGCGCGCGCGTGGACTGCTGTCCCGTGTCCACGACGATCACGGTCGCCTGCTGGATCGCCGGGTGGGAATCGAACGTGGCACCGAGCAGGGTGTGATACCACGACCAGTCGTACTCGGTATCGGACGCCGAGTGCACTCCAACGAATCCGTGCCCGCCCCGGACGTAGCGCTCGAACGCCGCCTGCTGCGCGCTGTCCAGCACGTCGCCCGTCGTGTTGAGAAAGACGACCGCGGCGAAGCGGGCGAGGTTGGCGTCGTTGAAGACGGTGGGGTCGTCAGTGGCATCGACCGCGAAGTTGTTGAAGGAGCCCAATACCTCGACGGCGGTGATCGCGGCGGGGATCGAGGCGTGGCGGTAGCCGGTGGTGCGAGAGAAAACCAGGATGCGAAACGCGGCGTGGGCCGGCGCCGGTGCCGGCGCGGGGGCGCCGCTGGTGACCGGGCACACGTCCGCCGGAGCGGCGATAGCCCCTGAATGGCAGGCGATGACGGCCGCGACGACCGACGCCAACACGGCGCGCGCTCC
>Ga0209761_1000870_pt1 | contig 19182 bp, 21 predicted proteins | sample GraSoi013_1_40cm_4_FD_185818 | JGI IMG/M metagenome (GOLD analysis project Ga0209761, IMG submission 185818) | Grasslands soil microbial communities from the Angelo Coastal Reserve, California, USA - Sample 09_25_2013_1_40cm (SPAdes) (version 2) | ecosystem: Environmental > Terrestrial > Soil >...
GAGGATATGGAGCCCCTCGTCAAGGGCGAGTTTCCGATCGTAGACTCAAACTCGGATACCAAGCTAGCGGGATACAGGTTACTCCAGCACTATCGTCGAGAACATGACTGGACACGAGCCTTTACCCGGCTCGCCAAAGAGATCAGCGGGTCCTACAGCTTCGTCATTGTCACACACGAGGGCGAGGTGCTCGCCGCCAGGGACGAGTCAGGCTTTCGACCACTGTGCTTGGGTTGGGACGAAGAAACCAGGACGAACATTGTGGCCTCAGAGAGCTGCGCCCTGACGGCTCTGCACGCCGAGCTTGTCCGGGACGTTCAGCCGGGAGAACTTGTCCGTTTCAACCAGGACGGTTTGACAGTCACGAAGTTTGCAGAATCTCCTCACCATCACTGTGCGTTTGAATTCACGTACTTCGCGCATCCAAGTAGCAAGATCGAGGACCACTACGTCTACGAAGCACGAAGACAACTAGGGCGAGTCCTGGCTCGAAAGTATCCGTTCAAGGCAGATGTCGTAATACCAGTCCCCGACTCCGCTCGACCGGCCGCTCTCGGGTACTCGGAGGAGAGTGGTATACCAATGGAAGAGGGATTGATGAAAGACCGGTATCGGAGAAAGGGAAGCCTAAGGAGCTTCATCGAACCTACTGATGAGAGTCGGGAAGAGATCGTCAGGGAGATTATAACCATCAGACCCGTAGTCGACGGGAAGAACGTCATCGTGGTCGACGACAGCATAGTACGGGGGACCAGCAGCAAGAACATCGTACGAGCTCTGCGCGACGCAGGCGCCAAGAAGGTCTACATGGTCGTGACCTTTCCACCCATACGCCATCCTTGCTACATGGGCATCGACTTTCCAACACGCGGCGAACTACTGGCAACCAAGGTTGATGGCGACGTATTGTCGATTCCAGAATTGAACACAAAGGTAGGGAACGAGATCGGCGTCGATGGTCTCGGCTACAATGATATCGAAGGACTGAGCAAGGGAATCGGGCTCAAGCAGGGCGAAATGTGCTTCGCCTGTGTGACAGGCGAGTATCTTGGATTGAAAAAGAACCCTGTGCTTCGGACCCGAGAAGAAATGAAGGCCTGACACTCGATCCGACTTGTAGCCGTATGAAGATCCTCATCGTCGGAAGCGGCGGCCGCGAGCACGCTCTTACTTGGATGCTCTCGAAGGATCGGGACGTAAAGGAGGTTTACGCGGCCCCAGGCAATCCAGGCATCGCCGAAATCGCCACCTGCGTCCCAATTAACTCGACCAATATTGATGAGCTCGCCTCGTTCGCGACCACACACGCAATCGACCTAACTGTCGTCGGACCCGAGGCTCCGTTGGGCGAGGGAATAGTCGATACGTTCAGAAAAAAGAACCTCCCGATCTTTGGGCCTGACAAGCTTGCGGCTCGAATTGAAACCTCAAAGAGCTTCGCCAAAGACCTCTGCACCAGATACGCCCTACCAACACCGCACTGGGAGACTTTCATAGACAAGAACAAAGCGAACAGAGCCCTCGACGATCTCGGGCCTCCGTGGGTGATCAAAGCAGACGGACTTGCAGGGGGCAAAGGAACGACTATCACAAGAGATAGGCGCGAGGCTGAAGCCGCGATTCAACGGGAACTGGTACGAGAGCCCAAGCGAATCGTGATGGAGGAATTCATCGACGGATGGGAGGCCAGCTTCACCGCAACCATTTCCGCAGATCGGGTCCAATGGTTAGCACCCGTCTTCCAGGACTACAAGCCAGCCTTCAACGGCGACTCTGGACCAAACACCGGAGGCATGGGCGTCTATACTCCAGTCCCCTCAGTGACCCAGTCGCTCGTCGAGAGGGTCAGGAAGAAGATTCTGGACCCCGCGGTCGCGGCACTGGCGAAGGAAGGTGCCCCTTTCCAAGGAGTTCTATACCTGAATGTCATCGTCAAGCACGGGACCCAAGACCCGTATGTGTTAGAGTTCAATGCGCGCTTCGGAGATCCTGAAGCTCAGGGAATAATGCCACTGGTCCAAGGCGGACTATTCGCACAACTGAGTGCTGTTGCAGCCAATTCGGACAGCCCACCGTTGCCGGAATCTTCCAAGTCCGCGTCCGTAGTAGTTGTCCTCGCGTCCAAAGGATACCCGGAAAATCCCTCAGCCGGAGAGCTGATCACGCTTCGCCCGTTAGCCAACAACAACATTGTCGTGTTCCATGCAGGAACTGCCAGAAACCCAAACGGGCAACTTGTAACTGCGGGCGGACGGGTCCTCAACGTGACCGCAACGGGACCCAGCGTCGAGTCAGTCCGGAAGGACGCCTATTCTGTCATCGGCAAGTCGGTCCACTTTCCAGGAATGCACTACCGATCTGATATCGGAAGCAGCCAGTTGCGTCGCAGACAACTCGAACCAATCAAAACGTGAGACAGAATGCAAGACTGCATCTTCTGTAAGATCGTAAGTAAAGAACTGCCCTCCTATCTGATCTTTGAGGACGAGAATTTCATCGCCTTCCTCGACATTCGACCACTAAACCCGGGACACACTTTGGTCTCCCCGAAGAAGCATCATCGCTGGGTCTGGGATGTCCCGGAAGCTGGAAGGTACTTTGAGACAGTTCGCATCATCGCGAAGATTCTTCAGAAGTCGATGAACACGGAGTGGGTGGTCGCCGATATTGGAGGAATGGGCGTGCCACATGCGCACGTCCATGTGATCCCGAGATTTTCAGGAGATGGTCATGGAGAATTCGCGAACGCACAGAACGTCAAAGACATACCTCCGGAAGAGATGAAGAGAATTGCGGAAAAAATCAGAAACTGCTTCCATGGACCGAAAGCCGAGTAAAATGGAATGGAGTGCTGACTCTCGACCCTCCGACTCGACAGTCTCCCACCAGACATCAAGCATCTTGTCGAGGGTTACCGAGAGGGGCTGCTGACGAGTCTTGGTAGCAACCTCGCGGGTGCTTACCTGCACGGGTCCATAGCATTTCCGGAATTCGAACCTATGGCTGGAGACATAGACTTCTACGTTGTAACTCGTCGATCTCTCAATGCGAGAGAGATCAAGGGCTTAGATCGTCTACATCGGGCTTTGGCCGCCAAGTTCGAGTTCGGAAGTAAGCTGGACGGATTCTACATTCCATACGCCACGGCACGAAAGCAGGAGAGTCCGAAAAAGCTTGTCTACGGAGCCCACGGCAGAATGCATCGCGGAGGCTCCGACGATGCGTGGGCCATCCACCGAGAACATTTCGCTCGCTCGGTATACATTCGACTCTACGGGCCTAGGGCTAGCCGAATCTTCTTACGAGCAAGCTGGCCAGAAATCAGAAGCGCACTTTATCGACAACTCATCTACGCGAGGAAGATCATTGACAGTGATCCCTGGTGGTCAGTCCTCAGTCTCTGTAGGCTCGTCTACGATTTCAAGATAGGAGGTATCGTTGTGTCGAAGTTGGGCGCGGCTAGGTGGGCTTTGAAGAGACTCCCATCGCGCTGGAAACGGGTTATCAAGTCAGCCATCAAGACATACAAGGGAATTGGAGTTAGGAAGGACCGTGTGATACTCAAGAGAGATGCGAGGAAGTTTCTTGGATTCGCGTCTATTCGGATCATCGCTTTCGACATTGCATTAAGTTCGCGGCGCCAAAAGACCGCATATCTTAGAAAGAGCCGGACGGGCACCGGGAGATAGTCTTGGTTCCTATCGGCGTCCTGGTCTCGGGGCGCGGCTCCAATCTAGAATCGATATTGGATGCCGTCGATGGAAAATACATTACGAAGGGCCGGGTGAGTGTTGTCGTCAGTAACAAGCCAAGCGTTGGAGCGCTTGAGATAGCCCGGAAACACGACGTGCCGACGGTTGTCCTTGACGATAAGGGACTAGCAAAGATGGACCATGAGTACGATCGAAAGACTATCGCCACGCTGGAGGCTCACCGTGTTACTCCCGATGACGGTCTTATTGCTCTTGCCGGCTACTTTCGAATCCTCAGCCCACAATTCGTCGACCATTATCATAACAGAATCATGAACGTGCACCCGGCGCTGCTTCCCGCTTTCCCCGGCCTCGAAGCGCAGAAACGCGCGTTGGAACATGGAGTGAAGGTCTCAGGAGCTACTGTCCATTTCGTCGCAAAGGAGGTGGACGCGGGGCCAATAATCCTCCAAGCCCATGTCCCAATCAGAGATGATGATACAGTTGAGACTCTATCAGAGAGAATTCTGCGCCAGGAGCATCGACTGTATCCGGAGGCGATCCGGCTCTTCACTGAGGATCAGTTGAAGATCGAAGGGCGGAGAGTCGTGCTCAAAACTTGACTGCGGTAATTCTAGATGGTAGGCTGGTTGCCTCTGAGATCAAGAAGCAGGTCGCACTCCAAGTTGGACAGCTAGCGAAGCGTGGTATCAAGCCGTTCCTCGCGACCGTTCAGGTCGGCGACGACCCTGCCAGCTCTAGCTATCTCAGAGGGAAACACAAGGCCGCCGAAGAAGTTGGGATCCAGTCCGAGAACCATCATCTGCCAGCCAACACGCCTCAAGACAAGGTTGAGGCTCTGCTAGGCCAGCTGAACACGAATCCCAGAGTCCACGGGATCCTTGTCCAGCTTCCCCTCCCACGCGGCTTTGATGAGGATAGAATAATTGAGAGAATAATTCCATACAAGGACGTAGATGGACTCCACCCGATCAACGAGGGAAAGCTGCTAGCTGGCAAGGAAGAACTTGTGCCCTGCACTCCTAAGGGAATCATCAAACTATTGTCCCATTACAAGGTCCCTATTGCCGGGCAGCGGGCAGTCATCATCAATCGAACAACGCTGGTTGGCAGGCCGCTCGCAAACCTGTTTCTCAACAGGGACGCGACCATAACGATATGCCATTCAAAGACGCCTAATCTCGCTGAGATAACAAAGACTGCTGACATCCTTGTCAGCGCAGTGGGACGAGAGAAATTTCAGATCAAAACAGAACACGTTAAGCCTGAGGCGGCCGTTGTTGATGTGGGTCTGACGCGATTCGATGGGAAGCTCCGCGGCGATGTGGATTTTGAAGCTGTCGCCAAAATAGCCGGGTTCATTACCCCCGTCCCTGGGGGAGTAGGGCCTATGACGGTAGCTTGTCTGCTAGAGAACACAGTGCAAGCCGCCAGCACCCAAACAAGAGGAGGATAGAAGGAGAACATTGCCGCAATCAATCGTAAGGAATGTAGAGCCAGACGAGCTCGGAGGGTTACCGAAGAACCTGCAAGACTGGACCTCTGGCTTTATTGAACTTCCCGGAACGAAGAACGTTCTGTCATCTAGCGCTTTTGACCCTGCCGGATGTTTCGTTGCTGTGGACAAAGGGTCGATTGTTGGCTGCGTGGCAGTCACAAACCTTCCCCGGAAGAACTGGATGGTCATAAGATACCTGGCTGCCAAGCGTGCCCTGTCCCGGGTCTATGCTGTGGAGAAACTGCTCAGCAGAGCACTACAGTATGTCGAGACGAAGAAGCCCGAGTTCCTAAGAGCTACTACACCTTCGATGCAACCGTACGTCGATGTTTACAAGAGCTTCGCGTTCAAACCCATTCGAAGAGACTTCAGGATAACATGGGATCTAACAGGAACCCCTGAACAGCCTAACAAGCTGGTCGAGATCAGGGAAGTCACTGAGAAGACAGCCTCAGAAATCGCCGAAGTTTATGTCGAATCTCTCCGTCCCTACTGGGACTGGCGGACAGAAGAACAAGGAGGCGAAGAAGCTGTCACTCACAACTTCAGAAATGGTCTGAAGAGAGGAGAGCGATGGTTGTCCGGTCATGTTGGGAAAGATCTGGTTGGATTTACAGGTCTCATACCCGACTACTACAACGCTCGGGATGCGCGTTTTCGAGGAACATACGTGCTTCCGGAATATCGGGGAAAAGGTTACGGTCGAATACTCATGAACGAGGTCTCGAACTGGGCGAAGACGCAGGGTCAGCACAAGATGACAGTGTACACGTTCTCATACTTAGACAGTCTTTCACCGGGAGCGTTGTTGTACATCAAGTCTGGTGGTAAGATCGACAGCGAGTATCTTCAGATGCAGCGAGCATGATCATACGCGGGACCATTCCCCACTTTGTTGTCTCATGGTTGAAGGAGCTGGTGTGATGGCTTGACCGAAGCTCAGATTGCTGTCGAGAAGGAGAATCTCAGACGGTACATGCTTCGCTTGAGAGATCGTCAGTCAGTTGGAGAGATCGAGCAGAAGAGCCAAGACATTATCGATCAAGTCTTGCATCTCCACGAATATGTTCGAGCTAGGGGAATAGCGTGCTACGTTAACAAAGACAGTGAGGTCAACACTAGACCCCTAATCCGAGCGGCTCTCGACCAGGAAAAACGCGTCCTCATTCCGGTCGTGAAGAAGGGAGACATCGAACTGTTCTTCAGCGAGATCAAAGACCTGGGAAGCGAACTGGCGCCCGGCACGTTCGGCATTCATGAGCCTAAACCCGAGAATGTTCATCCCGTGAGCCTCGATTCTATTGATGTGATTTTCGTTCCGGGTATCGTCTGGGACCGTGAAGGCTACCGGCTGGGCTGGGGACGAGGATACTTTGACCGAGTCATCAAGAACCTGCCCCCACACGTCCGTTCCGCCGGTCTGGCTTTCAATATGCAACTCATCGGTAAGGTGCCGCGGGATCAATTTGATGTACCGGTAGACATGGTCGTCACTGAGTCCCGCGTGATACGGTGTCGTCATTGACAAAAAGTGTCAGCATTCTGATGGGATCCGAGAGCGACCGAGAGATCGCCAAGAAAGCAGAGACCATTTTGGACAAGCTTGGAGTCCCGTATGAGACGAAGGTTCTGTCTAGTCATCGGAATCATAAGGAACTTGACAAGTATGTTGAGACTTCGAAAGCTGATGTGTTTATCGCGATCGCAGGTCTCTCCGCGGCTCTACCGGGATTCGTGGCATCATTGTCAACGAAGCCTGTTATCGGGGTCCCGGTCTCTGGAAAACTGAATCTGGACTCTATTCTGGCAATCGTCCAATTGCCCTCAGGCGTCCCTGTTGGGACCGTCGGTCTTGACAACGGCACAAACGCTGGACTATTGGCCGCACAGATCCTAGCCCTGTCAGACCTGGAAATCTCCAAGAAGCTCACTTTGTACCGGAGCGGACAGCTGTAAGATGCAAGAGTCCATGGAGAATCTCTCGGCCCCGTTCAAACGGGGAAAAGTCAAAGACGTCTACGAGATAGGACATGACCAACTGCTCTTTATCTTCACCGATAGAGTCTCAGCCTATGACGTGGTTCTGCCCTCCACTATTCCAAGGAAGGGCGAAATTCTCGCCAAGCTAGCAGCGTTCTGGTTCAACAACCTCAACACCCCACACCACATGGTCCGGTTCGAAGATACGAACCGAATGATCGTCAGGAGGCTGAAGATGATACCGGTAGAGGCGGTGGTTCGAGGATATCTCTATGGATCCCTTTACGAGAGGTTGACGAAGGGGGAAATCTCGATTCCTGTAGAACCAATCTTGGCCTCGAAACTTCAGGAGCCATATTTTGACCCTACAACAAAGTCCGATGTGAAGGATGAACCTGTGACGATGGAACAGATTGAGGAGGAGGGTTGGTTGGACTCGGATCAATTGGAGGTAGTCAGGAAGAAGACGGTCGAGATTTACAACAAGATATCTGTGAGAGCTGAGAAGGCTGGTTTCATACTCGCTGATCTCAAACTCGAATTCGGCTTCGACAAGCAAGAGAACATTGTGCTGGCTGATTCGATTGGACCTGATGAGTTCAGATTATGGCCGAAGGCGGACTACGCACCCGGGAAGACGCAGGAGAGTTATGACAAGCAGCCGATCAGGGACTGGCTTGGAAAGGTCGGCTACAAGAAGACGCTTGACGAAGCGAGGAAAGAGGGACGGCCCACGCCTCGCCCACCAGACCTTCCAGCAGACCTTATTCAGGAGACGAGTCGGCGGTACATTATCGCGTATGAGCGTTTGACTGGATTGAAGCTGTAGATTTGCCTCGGCCCCGCATGACCTATGCCAAGGCCGGGGTCGACGCGAGGCACATCCACGACACACACAAGCTGTTAGCTCGTAGGCTCGAGTCTACTTTTGAGACTCGAAGGGGCAAGGTTGGATGGCCAACATTTCCGATCGGCCACTACGCGGGTCTTGTCGACCTTGGTCAAGGAAGAGTGTTGAGCCTTCACACTGATAGTGTCGGGACCAAGGTCCTCGTTGCTCAGATGATGAGGAAGTACGACACGATTGGGATAGACTGTGTCGCGATGTGCGCAAACGATCTGATCTGCACAGGCGCGGAACCCACCAGCTTCCTCGACTACATAGCCATGAGCAGACCTAACCGTGCTATCGTTGAGGAGATCGCGACAGGCCTTGTGAAAGGCGCAAAGGAGGCAGGAATGGCAATTGTCGGAGGAGAGACCGCAATCGTCCCAGAGCTCCTGTCAGAAGGTGGAGGATTGGATCTCGTCGGGTTCGCAGCAGGATTTTGCAGGAAGAGGGATCTCATTCTCGGCGACCGTGTTCAACAAGGTGACGTGTTGGTTGGAGTTACTAGTTCGGGAATTCACTCAAACGGACTTAGCCTAGCGAGGAAAGTACTCCTAAAGAGATACAAGCTCAACGAGACACCCCCAGGGCTAGGTAGAAGTCTTGGAAGGGAGCTTCTAGAGCCTACAAGAATCTACGTAAAAGCCGTGCAAGAAATAATCGAAAAGGTGGAGGTCCATGGCCTCGCCCACATCACAGGTGGTGGAGCCTTTCTGAAGCTGGGAAGAGTGATCGGACAAGGTGGACTCGGCGCAGAACTCGACGATCTGCCGACGCCTCCGGAAATATTCCAACTCATAAAACGAACCGGACGTGTACATGACACGGAAATGTACCGAACATTCAACATGGGAGTAGGCTTCGTGGTGATATGCCCAAAGACTCAACTGGAACGAGTAATTCGTGCATTCCGCAAGCACCGACAGGACGCAACACGGATAGGGCGCGTCGAAAGGGAGCCGGGAATCAGAATCAAAGGAGAACCCTTGAACTGAATAGCTTGGTTGACGGGACGGAACGGTTTATGTTTGAGCAAATGATGCATCCGTCGATTTTCCTTGGGTCTTAGGGAGCTTCTGATCCCTCAAGAGAAGATATTCTTTGAACTACTAGAGCAAGAGTCCAAGAACGTTCTCGCCGGCGCTCTCGCGCTCGACGACCTCGTGCAGAATTTCGACCAATTGGCCGATAAGAGAAACAAGATCAAGGATATCGAACATCAGGGCGATAACATTGTCCATTCAATTTACGACCGCCTCATTAAGACCTTCATTACGCCCATAGATCGAGAAGATATCAGCAAACTAGCATCCCTTTACGATGATGTCTTAGACTACATCAATGCCGCAGTAAATCGTCTCTACCTTTACGAGATCAGGTCTCCCACTGAGCCTATGAGGAGATTTACCGAACTCGTGGTTAAGTCTGTTCAGGAGATCGATTTTGCGTTTGCAAGTATCCATAAAATCAAGGCACCCGAGATCGAGAGTCGGATTATTGAGGTTGACCGGTTAGAAAACGAGGCGGATGTTGTTCTCAACGAGGCTGTAGCGGCTCTGTTCAAGACGAATGATGCGATTTCAATAATCAAGCTTAAGGAGATTTACGAATTGATGGAGACCATTACGGACAAGTGTGAGGATGTTGTCCAGGTGATTCGAGACATCATTCTCGAATACTCTTAGGTCAAGAGCTCGCATGGCAACGGTTATCGTCCCTGTAGGGATAGTCATCCTGGTAATTCTTGTCGCGTTATTCTTTGACTTCTTGAATGGTTTCCATGACGCGGCCAACTCAGTAGCTACTGTTGTGTCTACTCGGGTCCTGTCTCCGCGAATAGCGGTTCTATGGGCTGCCTTGTTCAACTTTGTGGCAGCTTTTGTATTCGGAGTAAATGTCGCGTCCACTATTGGTAAGGGAACGATAGACCCGGCGATCGTAACCGCTTGGCTTCTCCTATCGACTCTAATCGGAGCGATTGCATGGGATATCATTACTTGGTGGTTCGGTCTGCCCACCAGCTCGTCTCATGCACTGGTTGGCGGATTGATCGGCGCAGGCGTAGTCAAAGGGGGATGGGGAGTTGTTCAAGTCGCGGGGGTTAGCAAGATAATTCTCTTTATCGCGCTATCGCCATTGATAGGGTTACTACTAGCAATTGGTCTCGTCCTGTTGACGATCAGACTCGGGGCTAGGTTTTCACGCTCAACCGCCGACCACAGTTTCCGTCGACTGCAACTAGTATCAGCGGCCCTCTACAGTCTTGGTCACGGCACTAATGATGCTCAGAAGACGATGGGAATAATCGCTGCTCTACTATTCGCACAAGGGTTGCTCGGAGCGGTCTTCTTCGTTCCATTCTACGTTATCCTGATGGCTGGAACAGCCATGGGTCTCGGAACGTACTTCGGAGGTTGGAGGATAGTTCGAACCATGGGCATGAAAATAACCAAGCTACAACCGTTCGGGGGATTCAGCGCAGAGGCCGCTGCTGCCACGACCCTTTTCGCAACCGCGTCACTCGGAATACCCGTAAGCACCACCCATACTATCGCTGGCGCGATAATGGGAGTGGGTTCCACACGCCGTTTGTCCGCAGTAAGATGGGGCGTTGCTAGACGAATCGTCTATGCTTGGGTCTTGACTATACCCGCTGCTGCTTCTATAGCCGGGGTGATGTACTATTTGCTCTCGTCCGCAGGACTGAGATAGCGGCACTGAATTGCCCACATCAAGTTTCGAAATGAACTAGAAAATAGGCAGTAGTTTGCTCGGACCGTTTGAAAAAGAGGGTCCGGTCCGACGCGTGGAACGTTTCTTACATTCGGCGGGCGCTCTGCCAGAGACCTACGATGTTTCCTTCGGTGTCCTTGAAGTAGGCTGTGAAGCCCATGTCAGCAACTGGCTCTTTCTTCCGCACCGTCTTGCCGCCCAGTTTCTCCAGGTTCTTCAATGTAGCCTCAATGTCGGTGACGTCGACTGTGATGACGGTGTTCTTGACTTCGTTGTTGCGTTTTGTCAACCCACCGTTGATGGCTCCGGGCGCTGTAGGCTGCTGTGTCTTCTGGTCAACCTCTGTGGTTCCAACCATATGGTACTCCATTCCCGGGTACTTGCTGATGTCCCATCCGAAGGCTTTCTGGTAGAAGGTCTTCGCGCGTTCCTCGTTGTCGGCCGGTATCTCAAAGTGTACGACCCTAGTATGATGCACATTCTGCACCGTGAAAGCGCGGCCGAGAAATCGGTCTAATAAACACTCGCTATACTTTTCTTCCCTCCGTAGAAATCGGATCTTTGATGGCTGAGTCCGATGCCCGGCACGCCCCAAAGATTCGGGAAGGAACATAGGAGATAGTCCATCCCCTTGGACCGTCGCCCGTCGACCTATTCCCGAGTGGTCCATCTTCTTAGCTTTGTGCGGAACGAAATGCCAGTTTTGGCCCGCACACCCAGAATGCTTTCCAGTGAAAATTATAGCCAGATGCCTAAGACCCTAGCGATTACTCATCCAGCAGGAAGGAGTCAGCAAAATGAATCTCGCGGATCTCTTATCTTCGAAAATCCAGAAAAAAGGAGAGTGGGAGGGTGTCAGCCTTTGAATGTGTTGGGAAGGACGACTAGGTATCCGAACATGCCGCCCTTTTGGTGGTAGAAGCAGAAGAACTTGTAGACTCCCGGCACAGTTACCGGACCCAGCCATCCCGTAGAGCTGAGGCCGAAGCATGGTGCTGGGTTGCAGTTGGGCGTTCCCATCTCATCGACCGTGCAGGTGTACTGTGTTCCGGTATTGTCGAAGCAGCTGTCGCCCGGTGGTCCGGTGAATATTTGGTCGGGTGGGTTAGTGAATTGGCCACTTAGGAGTCCCGAAGCACTGTCGTTTAGCTGGAATTTGGCACTTGAAAAGCCTCGGAGCTCTAGCCCGATGGTGAACGTATGGGCGTCACCGGTGTCGTTTGTGATTAACACGATGGTCAGGTTGTCGCCTTGAGCTACGGTGACGTATTGCGGGTTGAACCTATCTTGACCGGTATCATCCAGGGTCCAGTCAATTCTTATTGTTTTGTCTGAAGGCTTGACGTTCACTGAGACCGCTGATATTTGGGATGGAAGCTGGCTCTGCCCAAGATATACGGCGTAGCCCAGCGCTGATGCTCCTAGAACGAGCGCGATTATCCCTACTGCCAAGGCCATGCGTCCCGCCGAGGCCGAAGAAGCTCCTGACGATTGTGACATTTCCCTTCTCTGAAACCCGGGTTAAGTATTTAATGATAGTTTAAGGCGACGAAGTAACGGCACATGTTTGAGAGCCGGATTCCTGACGAGTTATCTAGTCGTTTATGCTTGCGTGCTGGCTCTGATCGAACTACTCCCAATTTGGAGTTTAGCTCACCCTCAGCGTGCCTTTCATGAATGTATGGACTGTGCAGAAGACGTTGCAATAGATCATGAAGCTACCGGGTTCATTAACGACAAAGGATACCCTGTATGCTTCTCCCGGTCTCAAAGTGACGCCGGCGGGAAAATAGTGGTCGATTGCGAGGCCGTGGGACTGAATTGGGTCGAGGTTGCAAACTAGAATGTTGACAGTGTCGCCTCGTTGAAACTCGATGGTTGGCTGACCTCTGTGGATGCTGTCATTGAATCCGTTGTCGTATAGAGTCACGAGGATGTAGCCTGGGGGTCTTTCACAGCTCTGAGCAAGGGACACGTTGAAGGCCGCGCTAGGCAAATGGAAGTATTGGATGGTGATGAATCCGGAGAAGGCAGTAATTGATATTGCGAGAATCGCCAGGGTCCTGCTGGTCAGCATGATTTACCCAACCCCATAAGACCGTCATAGAAGACGGCATGCGTACTCTGACACATGAAGAATGCGCTATTGAAGAGCCTAGAGTCTGGCACTGATCACTCAAACTAGCGCTTGCGCTCGGGTCCCGGTGTGTCCACTAAGCTTAAATCTCGATCGGATGGGACGGACGTCTCTTCTGAGGCCGGTCTGCTGGCGATCTCAGCACCCACAGCGGATACTTGGCAGTCTCTCTACAACCTGTACTGGGTTTTGGCTGTCGCTGCCGGTACAATCACGATAGGAGCCCTAGTGTTTTTCGCAACAAAGTTCCGGGCTAGACCTGGTTCCGGTCCTGCGCAGCATGGGGAAGATGGAAAGATTCCGATCCGGACCGTTCTCATAATCGTAATAGTCATGGCCTCCGTGCTTGCAGGCGCGGGCTATGCTAGCTTCCACGCCATAGGCGTTTACAACAACCCGCCGAATGGCTGGAACGATCCAAACGCGTTACACGTCAATGTAACTGGCCAGCGCTTCTCGTGGAGCTTCAACTGTACAAGCGGCTGCGGTGTTCCCGCTATACTGACCGTGCCCCACAACAAAATTGTGATTCTGAACATTACCTCGATAGATGTGTTTCATTCGTTCGGCATCCCGGACCTTCGAGTAAAGGCAGACGCGATCCCGGGCAAATACAACCTGATATGGTTCCAAGTATCCACCACAGGGACATTCCCGATCCTATGTTACGAGCTATGTGGGGCCGGGCACGCTTTCATGAGAGCAAAGCTCGTGGTCACCTAGGAGGGTGGAGCCTGAATACTGGTTGGCTGAAGAGGTGGTTGTTTACAACCAACCATAAGGAGGTGGGTATTCTCTATCTGGTAACTTCGTTCTACTTCGCCTTCTTGGCTGGGATTCTCGCATTCCTAATGCGGACCCAGCTCGCCTTCCCATCTGAGACATTCCTTCAGCCTCCACAGTACAACGAGGCGGTTACGATGCATGGTCTGATCATGGTACTCTGGTTCCTCTCGCCGCTGGGAATCGCTTTTGCAAACTATTTCGTTCCCCTCCAGATAGGAGCCGCCGACGTGGCGTTTGCAAGGCTCAACGCCACGAGCTATTGGATGTACGTATTCAGTGGAATAACCGCTTTCGCAAGTTTCTTCGTTCCGGGAGGATCTCCCGCATCGGGGTGGACGAACTATTCTCCACTTACGTCGCTCCAGTTTAGCCCTGGCTCCGGCGAGACGTTGGGAGCTGCAGCCCTCATCGTTCTAGCCGCCTCGAACACCGTCGGCACCGTAAACATACTCGTCACGATCCTCTGGCATAGAGCACGGGGTGTCAGCTTTGTCAAGCTGCCCATGTTTACGATGTTCACTTTCTGGACAATGCTCCAGTTTCTATGGGCGTTCCCCTCTCTCATCGCAGGTCTCATTATGCTCGAGGCTGACAGGCTTCTCGGGACCTCCTTCTTCACCTCCTCTGCCGGTGGTTCTATCCTCTGGGACCATGTCTGGTGGTTCTTCGGTCACCCTGAAGTCTACATCGTCTTGCTGCCCGCGTTCGGAATCGTAGCCGGAATAATCGCGACTTTCTCCGGAAGACCAGTCTATGCAAGGAAGCCGCTGTTCGCCGCGGTCGGAATTGTCGTTCTGCTGAGCTACATGGTGTACGGTCATCACATGTTCTTGACGGGGATCAGTTTGACGGAGCGTGAGGTGTTTACGATCAACACAGAGATGATCTCAATTCCCTTCGGGGTTCTGATGCTATCTTTCATAGGAACCATGTACAAAGGAGCGGTCAAGCTCACTACTCCTATGCTCTTCGCGCTGGGCTCCGTCGTCATCTTTGTGATCGGTGGACTGTCAGGCGTCTTCAACTCGTCACTGGCTCTTGACATCGCCCTAAGGGGCACATATTTTGTTGTGGCGCACTTTCACTACGTGATGGTTGGAGCCTCGGAGTTCGGGCTGTTCGCGGGAATTTACTACTGGCTGCCCAAGATGACTGGGAGGATGTATAATGAGACCCTTGGAAAGACCCATTTTATACTCTCCTTCGTTGGATTCAACCTCATCTTCTTCCCGATGTTCTTCCTCGAAGATATGCCGAGGCGCATCGTCACCTATCTCGCGTCGACGGGGTGGGGCCCGGCCAACTTTGTCGCAACCGTTGGGGCATTCATCTTCATCCCATCTCAGCTTCTCCTCGTCTATAATATGGGAATGACCCTGCGAGGTCCGCGTGCCCCTATGAATCCTTGGAATTCGACAGATAGAGAATGGGTTAGCGGCCCAAGTATGCCCCATCCTGTCGGAGCTTCAAGTCATGGTATCGGGAATGGTCTTGGAAATGGGGTTTCTCACGCAACGTCCGAATCCGCTCATGAGGCAAGTCCTCTCAGTACGAGGCCGATAATTCTCTGCCTCGGCTTCGCGGTGAGTATGGCAGGGCTTGCCTTCGGCCTACCAGTAATTATCATCGGTCTTGTCATTCTCGCCGGGGGAGTCTTCGGCTGGGCCTGGGACGACTACAGAGGCAGATTCAGACTTCCTGAAGAAGAGGAGGGCGAGCGTTGGCCCTTCAGCAAGGTACCGAAGGACAAGCTGGCCATGTGGACCTTCCTAGGGTCTGAAGCGGTGCTTTTCGGCGTCCTCTTGGGAAGTTACGCGTTCATACGAGTCAACTTCCCCTACTGGCCAACCCCAGGCGTTCTTCACGACATCAATTTTGGAACTATCGACACCCTCATCGTCATTACGAGCAGCCTGACGGCCTATCTCGGGCTTCAGTCGATAAAAACCGGTAACAGGCGAGGCCTGATCGGCTGGCTGGGAGCGACTCTTCTGCTCGGGATCATTTCCCTAGGGGTAAAGGGAACTGAGTGGTATGGTCTCATAACGAACTTGGTGCCCGGCTCCCCAATTGGGCTGCCTGTGAGCAGTTACCTCGTCATGACCGGGATACACGGCGCTCATGTCCTCGCCGGACTCTTGATAATGATCTATCTCATGATAAGGGCTGCCACTGGCGGCTTCTCAGCCGAACACTACGGCTCAGTAGAGAACTTCAACCTATACTGGTCGTTCGTGAACTGTGTCTGGCTCGTCGTCTTTCCCCTCTTCTATTTGTTGTGAGAAAGATGAACAACACAACCCCGATAGCTGTCTGGTCCTACCTGGTTGTTGCGACTCTCTTTGAATGGGCTTTGGCAAAGAACTTTCTGAGCTCAACTACAATCTATACGAACATAGTCATAGCCGCACTTGCTGCGAGCCAGATCCTCACCGTGGCGCTGGTCTTCCTGCGCCTCAAGTATGAGCCCCGCGGAATCGTTGGCATTGCTGCTGCTTCACTCTTCTTCGCTGTGCTTGCCGTGGTTCTCGCGTTAGGCTCGATAGGGCACTAGGTGAGAAGATTGACAACCTCTACGTACCAGCCGGATACCGTTGTGCTCTCAGCCCTCCTCCTTGTCGGGCTTGTCCTCGGCGGCTCTATGTTCTATGTGCTGGTTTTTCCGGCCAAGCCTAAGCCCATCGTCTGTCCAAGCCCGACCGCAACTTGCGTAGACATTCCGTCTGGAGTCTCGATTGACAGCCACCTGAACTTTGCATCCTCGAATGTGAAGATCAAGGTGGGAACCTTTGTCCAGTGGAAGAACCATGACGACTCACCCCATACCGTCACCGCTACACTTGTCCCTAGCGGCGCTACCAAGTTTGATTCAGGAGAGCTAGATAGTGGTAATACTTTCTTCGTCCAGCTGACCACTCCCGGACTCTACACGTACCACTGTAATTTCCATCCTCTCTGGATGAGAGGAGTCATAAACGTCACTCTTTCTGGGTTGTAAGCGAGAAGAAAAACGATACTAGCCTGAAGAGGTTTAACAGGCTCATAGAGGATTCTGAGAATGGACGAGCCATTCCACCTCTCACCGGCCCCCATAGAGGGGAGTAACCTTCCAAATTTGAGACACTGTCTGTCAGGCCCGGATTACTCGCTGGTTGATTCGACGGTGACGGATTTCTTAATGCCCCCGCTCGAAGGGGGGTATTCGGTTCCTAATGCGCGAAACGATGTTCGACGAGTCCTACAACATACGTGAAGTTCTTGATGATGTGATAGAGAGGGTAACTCTTCGCGAGAAGCTCATTCAGACAGCGAAAGGTTTTGCTGAGAAGAAGAAGGAAGAAAGATACACGCTGGCGATAAGGCAGTTTGAGAATCTCATGACCGATTTCTTGAGACTCTACCAGCCCATACTTGACAGATTGCGCAGCTATCGCGAGGCCCTCCAGAAAGAACTCTCCACCTTGAAGTCTTCTCTTGCAACCGTCAACGGAATGTTGGAAGTCTCGAAAGGTATTGAGGGTCTGGCCGCTAGATTGCAACGATTGGAGAGTGATGGTCAAGAGCTTGATGAGACGATCAAGGAGAAGAGCAAGATAGGCGATAAGATAGATGACCTCTTCAACAGAATCAGGACTCACAATCCAGGAATTTCGGGACCTGGGAGAGACTCGTTCGCCGATGTAATGTCAGGGATGCCGAAGGATCTATTCCCCGAAGAGCCGACAAGAGAGGCTCCAGCGGCCAAGAAGACGTCAACCCGAAGCTAAAGCCGTCCCGAATCTATCCTAGGGCTAGTGGAAACTGGGAAAGTGCTAGCGCGAGCACGATAGTTGCGCGTAGGTTAGGCAATTCCGGCCAGTCTTCCGCCGTCAATCGGAATGGTGGCGCCAGTTATAAAGGAGGCTTGTTCGGAGCAGAGCCAGGCCGCAGTGTAGGCCACCTCTTCGGGCTCGCCTATTCGCCGCATTGGAACAGCCGACGCTACCTGGTCCCGGCTCTTCAATTGCTTTAGTCTGTGAGTCAAAATGGGTCCGGGCGCAATGGCGTTGACGCGAATGTTCAGCTGAGCATAGTCTAACGCCGCGGTCTTTGTGAGGCCGATGATACCATGTTTGCCCGCAACATAACCCGCTATTCCCTTGACCCCGTTTAGTCCCGCAGTCGAGGACATATTGACGATTGCCCCTCCCCCACTCCTCAGCATCGCCGGAATCTCATATTTCATTGAGAGAAACACACCCGTGAGGTTGACACGGACGGCACGTTCAAAGTCTTCAACTTTGATGTCGGCTAGCGGTGTTGGCATGTGGCCATCTCCAGCATTATTGAAAGCAGCATCTAGACGACCGTAAACGTCAAGGGCCCGCTGGACGAGACGCTCGACTGATGGAGGATCCCCAACATCTGTCGGCACGGCAACTGCTTGGCCTCCTGTAGAGAGGATATCCTTTGCAAGCGCTGCTGTCGCGTCTTCATCACGAGCGGCTAGGACAACTTTCGCTCCTGAGGCTGCAAAGATCCGAGCACTTGCGGCCCCGATACCACGGCTTGCACCCGTTATTATCGCAACCTTTCCATTCAACAAACCGCTGGCAGGAAGATTCGTGAAGGTATGCTGTTCCTTGTCGGTGACTTTCTTACCAGATGATTCTAAGAGGTCCACTAAGGCGGTCAGAGTGAACATGCCCTCATCTTGCTGGCTCTACTGCGCATGACTCGTCCCGCAGATTTGGTATTAGCCACTCGCAGCGGTCTGAGGCTTGGATCCATCAGTAGGTATACAATTAACGCGGCGATGAGAACTGCCACGGCTGTTCCAACTATAGAGTCGAAAAACGGTCCGCTCGAGAGAGATCCTTTGGTTGACAGGATAATTTCTGACACAGAGCTGAATACGATAATTACTGCGTCGACTCCGAGAGCTAAAGTCCGCGCTCCTACTTTGCCTGTCAAAAGCAAGAAAGCTGCGGGAAACGCCGATAGTCCGAGAATCGCGTGAACGACACCTAGAGACATGCCAGTAGCGTCATTCGAAAAGTAGACCAGCGCCGCGCCGCCGAGTACGACAATTCCCCCAACGATGAATTCTAGGACTGCCAGAATTAGCACCCTTGCCCTGAGATTTGTGCTCATATCCGTTCGGGCTCCTGTAAATCGCGTGATCTCTCCTCTTGCGAACCTCTCCTGCCGTATGTAGTAGGCATCGTCTCTGGTCCAGTATCCACTCCGGTAGCCCCATCCCCAAGGCCAGAAGAACCATCGGAACGCAAAGAAAAGGAAGAAGAGTGCGAAGGGGATCCAGATCCAGCCGAAGCCGAACGGGTACCATGGATAGTATCCTACCGGCCGGAGTACTAGATTGGCTGTCACGATGATCGCAATTATGCCGAGAAAGATGCCGACCCAGACGAGGGTCCAGTGTTCCCTATTTTTTCGATATCGGCTT
>Ga0209761_1000871_pt1 | contig 19145 bp, 16 predicted proteins | sample GraSoi013_1_40cm_4_FD_185818 | JGI IMG/M metagenome (GOLD analysis project Ga0209761, IMG submission 185818) | Grasslands soil microbial communities from the Angelo Coastal Reserve, California, USA - Sample 09_25_2013_1_40cm (SPAdes) (version 2) | ecosystem: Environmental > Terrestrial > Soil >...
TGGGCCGAGCTGCGCACGGTGCCGGCGGAGGCCGCCACAGTCGGGTGGCTGGCGCTGACGCTCGGACTGGCGCTCCTCGGGCCCCTCGCCGCCGCGCTGGCCGCGTGGGGCGAGCGTGAGGCGGCGCGCCCGCAGCGCTTGCGCGAGACGGTCGCGGCATGGGGCTTCCTCGCTCCCTCGGCGCTCCACCTCGCCGTCTTCTCCTTCGCGCCGATCCTGTTCGCGCTGTACCTATCGGTGCACCGCTGGACCCTCGTCGACCCCGCGACGCCGTTCGTCGGCCTCGCAAACTTCGCTCGGATGTTGCACGATCCGCTGGTGTGGATCTCGCTTCGCAACACCGCGCTGTATGTGCTGTACGTACCGGTGTCGGTGACCCTGTCGCTCGGCGCGGCCCTGGCGCTCAACGGGCGGTCGTGGGGCGTGCGCGCGGTCCGGACAATGCTGTTCCTGCCGTACGTCTCTTCGGTGGTCGCGATCGCGCTCGTGTGGCAGTGGATGTACAACCCCGATTTCGGCCTGATCAACTACCTGCTGTCGGTTGCGCATCTGCGGCCGGTGGATTGGCTGGGCAGTCCCCGCATGGCGCTCGTCGCCGTGATGATCGTATCGGTCTGGGCGCAGCTCGGTTACCAGATGACGGTGTTCCTCGCGGGGCTGCAGGGCGTCCCGCCGGCGTATCTCGACGCCGCGCGCGTGGACGGGGCGAGTGCGTGGCAGCGCTTCTGGCGGATCACCTTCCCGCTCCTCAGGCCCGTGACGTTGTTCGTACTGGTCACCGGGATCATCGGCTCGTTCCAGGTCTTCACGTACATCTACGTGCTCACCGACGGCGGGCCGTTACACGCGACGGACGTGATCGTGTATCGCATCTACCAGACGGCGTGGCAGTTCCTGCAGTTCGGGTACGCGAGCGCGCTGTCCCTGCTCCTGTTCGTGACGCTGTTCGCTGTGACTCGGGCGCAGTTCCGGCTGCTGGGGAGGCCCGTGGAGTATGCGTAGCATGAGGCGTGGCGCGTGGGGACGCGGGTTGTTGGGAGGTGCCCTGGTGCTGCCGCTCGCGGTCACCACGCTCGTGCCCTTCCTTTATATGATCGCGACGGCCCTGATGGACGAGTTCGAGGTGTTGCGCTACCCGCCGCCGCTCGTGCCGGCGCGGCCGCACCCGGAGAACTTCGCCGCCGCCCTCACGGCGCTGCCGTTCGACCGATTCTTCCTGACCACGGCGATCTTCTCGGTGTGCGTCGTCGCCGGGCAGGTCGCGACCAGCACCATGGCCGCCTACGCCTTCGCCCGGCTGCGTTTCCCGGGGCGCGACCGCGTCTTCGTCGCATACCTCTCGGTGCTCATGGTCCCCGTCGTTATGCTCCTGATCCCGCGCTTCCTGATCATCAACGCGCTCGGCTGGGTGGACACGTACGCCGGGCTGATCTCGACCGAGCTCGTGTCCGTGTGGGGGATCTTCCTGTTGCGGCAGTTCTTCCTGACAATCCCGCGTGATCTGGAGGACGCCGCGCGGCTCGACGGGGCGGGAGAGTGGACCATCTTCTGGCGCGTCGTGCTGCCGCTCTCCAAGCCCGCGCTCGCCACGCTCGCGGTGTTCGCTTTCGTCGATCAGTGGAAGAGCTTCCTCTGGCCGCTCATCGCGACGCGGTCGGCCGAGATGCGGGTCGTCGAGGTCGGCATCGCCAGCTTTCACGGATTGTACTACACGAACTGGCCGTATCAGATGGCGGCGGCGGTCACGGCAGTGGTTCCGTTGCTCGTTCTGTACTTCGTGGCGCAGAAGTACTTCGTGCGGGGGATTCAACTGACAGGAATCAAGTGAAGAGGTGAATAGGTAGACGCCGAGATGGCCGAGACGTCTCGGGCCCTTGGCGTCTACCTCAGCGTCTATTTACCGACCGGAAGGTCAATTCCCATCTGATGTCTCGGCCATCGCCTCCCGCAGCCCACTCCAGCACCGTATGCCCCGACTCCAACCGCTTCACTGTGCAAGGAACGTCCGCCTTGCACGTCCCCGGCCGCATCCCTTTCGGCACGGCGACGGTCACTGCGTACGCCCGGCTGTCCAGGTTCACCGACTTTGCCTTGAGCGTTCGCGTCGCGGCTTCCCACACCTCGTCCGCGATGTCCACGGCGCCTTGCACGATGTGGCGGGTGGTGCCGATGATCTGCGGATGCGCCGCGGCGGCGCGCAGCGCGACGGTGAGCGTGCTGTGGGGATCGAGCGTTCCCATGAGCGCGTCTTTCGGGACGACGAGGGGGGCGTCGCGCCACACGTCGTATGCGTCGAATCCGGCGCCGCTGATCCCGAGCGTGCCGAGCGGCACGGCGAGCTGACGCGGCTCATCTTCCCAATTGATGAGCGCGACCGTCCACCAGCGCGGCGCGCCCTCGACGACCCAATGGGCGGGGGGTGGGTCGCGGCGTACGCTCCAGATCCCTCCGGCGCCGCCCCCGTCATAGACGCGGACCGCGAGCACGTTTTCGCCGCCCCACTTAAGGGCGTCCGCCGGGACGCGGTAGCGGCGGTATGCCTGCCAGTCGCCGCGGTAATTCGGCGGGAAGTCGCCCGTCTGCCCGACCTTTACGCCGTTGATGAACGTCTCGTCGGCGTCGTCGACTTTCCCGAGTTCCAGGTACACCGACCGCCCTTGACCGCCCGCGCCGGCCCTTGATCGCCCGGGCGGAGCCGCAGGGAGGTGGAATCGCGTGCGATACCACGCGTACCCGTCGTAGTCGGGATGCCCTGCTTCTTCCCACCGTTTCGGCACCGCGATTGCCTCCCACGTGTCCTCGTCGAACTCACGCGTGGCGTAGCGGGGATCGTCGCCAGTGCGGAACCGCCATTGCCCGGCGATCGGATAGGCGTCGTCGCCTGCAACGAGCGCGGGCGCCACCTCGCGCGCCGCGGACGCCGTGCCCAGCGGTCGGCCGGCGACCGCCGCCACCGGGATCGCGCGCTGCAGCAGCGGCACGCGGTCGGGCGGGAGCTTCGGGAGGTTGTCCGAGAGGACGGTCACGCCTCCGGACAGGGCCACGATTGACGTCCACACCTGGGCCTCGGCGCCAGACAGCGGCGGCCGAACGACCAGGCAATCGGGGTCGTTGAGCCAGGTGGCCCGGTGATAAAAGCCGCGGAGCCCCGCAGCACGCGCCGGCGCCTGGATGCCGCCCCAGCTCGCGTCCACGTCGGTGCCGATGCGCATGCCATTCACGTAGCCGACGGCGTGCTGCAGCGGGGCGCCACAGCCGAGCAGGAACGCCTCGGTGCCCAAGCCGTCGCGGATCGCCCCGAGACCCTTGCGATAGGCCTCGGCATGCGTCAAGCCGCCGTAATGGGAGTCGCCTGCCGTGGCCCACAGCAGGAAATCGATCTTCAGGTAGTCGTAGCCCCACTCCTGCACCACGCGGCGCGCCAGATCGAACAGCCACTGCTGCACGTGCGGGTGCGCGCCGTCCAGCGAGTAGACCTTGCCGCCCCAGTCGTCCCGCGTGTCCCACACGATCGGACCGTCGGCACGCCGCAGCAGCCAGTCGGCGTGCGCGGTCGGGATGCCGGAGCGCTCCGTCACGGCGAAGGGGGCCACCCACAGGCCCGCTTTGAACCCCTTGGCGTGAATCTGGTCCGTGAGCCAGCGGTGCCCGTGGGGGAACTTGGCGTTCATGTCCCAGTCGCCGGTCGCCTTTTGATAGCCGTCGTCGAGCTGGATGTAGCGGAAGAACCGGCGGTCGAAGTTCGCCGCGCAGAACTCGAGGTTCGCCACGACGTCCGTCTCGCTCACCTTGCCGAGCAGCTCATACCACGTGCACCATCCCGCGGGGGCCGTCTGGGAGGCGAGCCGCTCGCGGTCCACCGGCGAGGAGGGGATGAAGAGCGCCGTCAGCGCGTCCAGGCCATCGCCCTCCGGTTGGTAGCAGATGCGCATGCGGGACGCATCGCCCTCCGGGCGGAGCGGTCGCGTCGGGAGCCACGCGCTGCCGGCTTCCAGGCCCTCCCGCGCAAGCTGCACCGTCGCTTCGCCCGGCTCGCCGGGGTCGAATGCCAGTGCCAGTCCGCGGCCGCCTCTGGTCAAGCCGAGCGCGCCGTGGCTCGCGAGCCCCTCGTCGGTGGTAGCCGAGACTTTCACGACCTGGCAGGGGCTCCAAGAGTGATAGCCGTTGACGAGCGCGACGAGCGGTGCCTCGCCGGCCAGCACGGCGGCCTCCGGTGCCTGGAAGAAGCGGATGCCCTTCACCGTGGGGAGGTAGCGGTCAGGGTAGATCGTCACCGAGATCGCCGCCTGCGGCGCGCCCCCTCCAGTCTCGCTGGCAGAGAGGAACTCGGCCTCCAGGAACACGCCGGCCGCGCGCCCGCGCACCACGACGGACTCGCCCCCGGGCGGCCGGCGGTTTCCCACCGTGCTATCTTCTAGATCGGCGAGCGTAACCACGTGGTCGCCCACCAGGGCGCCGACGACGGCGGTCTGGATCAGGGGAACGGGCTGGCCCTCGCCGTAGTACCAGAGCGACCAGCGGCGGTGCTCGTCGAGTTCGAATCTCAGCCGCCCGAGCGCCGGTCCGCCCGCCCGCCCGCCCGCGCTGGTCGGACTGGCGGACAGCCGGAAGGGCGGACGGAGCAGCGCCCCCGAAGTGGCGCCTGTGAGGAGCACGAACGTGCGTCTGTCCATCATCACAATGTCGGCGGCCCTCGTGGCTTTGTCCACGCCGCTCGGCGCGCAGCGGCGCGGTGCGTGGACAGTCGGGTTCGCGGGGACGCTCGGCGGCGGGTGGCAGGTCGAAGCGGCCGACGTCGGCTATGCCCGCGCGGTGCGCGCGGGGCCGATGCGCGTGGCGTCGCTCACCGCGCGGCTCGGCTCGTTTGTCGACGAAGGCGCGATTCTCGGCGGCGCACGCGGCTTCGTGTTCGGGTTGACTCTGGGCGGGCACACCGGGCTCCTGCCGCTCGCCGACCTCGGCACCGAGACGAGCAAGAGCGAGGTCGGTGTCGACCTCACGGTCGAGGGCACCGCCTACCTCGGGGCCCGCTCGCCCTTCCCGCAGGGGTCGCCGTGGGGCGCGCTCACCGTGCTTCCGGGACTCAAGTTCGGCGACCCGGACGGCGTGCAATTCGGGCTGCTGCTCGGCCCGACGTTGTTCTTCGGCCAGGCGAGCGACGTGCGGCCGTTTCTGGGCATCCGCTTCGAAGCGCCGCTGGCGCGCCGGGAGCCCCATCCCTAGGTTAGCGGCCGATGGTCGCTCCTCAACTCGACACTGAACATCCCGGCATCCGGGTCATCGCCGAAGTCGCGTCCGTGCTGCAGTCGGGTCTGGCGTCGGGCGTGGCGCTGCGGGGCGTGGTGGGAGCATTGCGCCGGGGGCTGAACCTGCGCCGCTGCCGGTTGTGGCTGCGCACGCCGGACGGCACGCGGTACGCGCCCGTGACCACGCCGGGCGATGAGGCGGAGCCGGCGGGGTACGCGCCGCCCGTCGCCGACTGGGTGCGGCAGGGAGCGCAGCGCGAGGGGACGGCCGGGGGCTCGGTGCTGCGGCTGCCGCTGATCCACGAGGACGAGCCGCTCGGCGCGCTCGAGGTCGTCATCCCGGGCGGTCGCTACGAGGGCGTGGCGCACGACGTCGTCGTGGTGGTGGCGCGGATCCTGGCGCCCATGATCGCCGCGACCGAGCTATCGCAGGACCTCGCGTCCGAAGTGGCGCTCCGCACTCACGAGATGGAGGTGCAGCGGAGCTTCGCCGCCCAGATCATCGACTCGCTTCCTGTCGGGCTGTACGTGATCGACCGCGGATACCGCATCCGCGCCTGGAACCGGAAGCGCGAAGCCGGCACGCAGGGTGTGTCACGCGAGGATGCGGTCGGCCGCGACGTCTTCGACGTGCTGGACCGCCAGCCGCGCGAGCTGCTGAAGCGAGAATTCGACCGCGTGTTCGACACGGGCGAGATCCAGCAGGTGGAGATGGAGTCGGCGGCGAGCGGCGAGACGCGCCACTACCGCATCACGAAGATCCCGATGCGACAGGACGGCGAACACATCTCGCACGTGATCACCATCGGGGAAGACATCACCGAGTGGCGCCAGGCGCAGCAGCGCCTGTCCGAGACCGAGAAGCTGGCGGCGGTGGGGCAGCTCGCGGCCGGCGTCATGCACGAGATCAACAACCCGCTCGCCACGATCCTCGCCTGCTGCGAGGCGCTGTCGCTGCGCGGCGAGGAGCTCGCGCCGGCCACGCGCGATGCGCAAGAGGAATACCTCAAGATCATCGACACCGAGGTGCAGCGCTGCCGCCGCATCGTCGACAGCCTGCTCGACTTTTCCCGGCCCCGCTCGGGGGAGAAGCGGCAGGTGGACGTGAACGCGGTGGTGGAGCAGACCCTGTTCCTCCTCAAGCATCACAACCGCTTCAAGCGGCTGACCGTGGCGCGCGAGCTCGCGCCGGGACTGCCGGGCGTGCTCGCCGACCAGGAGAAGCTGATCCAGAGCTTCATGGCGCTCATGTTGAACGCCATGGACGCGATGGACTCGCGCGGCACCCTGACGGTGCGGACCCGGATGAACCCCGAGCGTCGGGACGAGGTGCTGGTCGAGTTCATCGACACCGGCACCGGTATCGAGCAGGAAGACCTGCCCAAGATCTTCGAGCCGTTCTTCACCACCAAGCCCCAGGGGCGCGGCACGGGTCTGGGCCTCTCGATCTGCTACGGCATCATCGCGGAGCACCGCGGTCGCATCGAGGTGGAGTCGCAGGTCGGCATCGGCTCGAATTTCAAGGTGTACCTTCCGGTCGAATGAAGATCCTGGTCGTCGAAGACGACAAGACGGTCGGGCAGTACGTAAAGCGAGGGCTGGCCGAGGCGGGCTATCACGTCGAGCTGGTGGGCGACGGGGGGGAGGCCCTGCGGCTCACCGCGAACGGGCACTACGACCTGCTGGTGCTCGATCTCCGCCTTCCGACGACGTCGGGGCTCGACGTGCTGCGCACCCTGCGGGATCGGGGGAACGGCGTGCCGGTGCTGGTCCTCACCGCGCAGGACGCGGTCGACTTCAAGGTGCAAGCCCTGCGGATGGGCGCCGACGACTACGTCACGAAGCCGTTCTCGCTCGAGGAGTTGCTCGCCCGCGTGGAGGCGTTGGGGCGGCGGCCCAAGGCGATCGCGCCGCCCGTGCTCAAGGTCGCGGACCTGAGCCTCGATACCGGGAGCCGGGAGGTGAAGCGCGGCGGCAAGGTGATCGAGCTCACGCCCAAGGAGTACGCCGTCCTGGAGTACCTGATGCGGCACCCGGGCCGCGTCATGCCGCGCACGCTGATCACCGAGTACGCGTGGGACTACCACTTCGACCCCGGCACGAACATCGTGGACGTCGTGATCACCCGGTTGCGCAAGAAGATCGATCACGCGCGCGAGCCGAAGCTCATTCACACCGTGCGCGGCGTGGGCTACGTCGTGAAGGCGTGAGATGCAGACGATCCGCGGTCGCCTGACGGTCTGGTATTCGGCGGCGCTGGTGCTCACGCTCGCCGCCTTCGCGATCGTGCTGTACGTGGCGCGCCGCCGCGCTTCCTACGACGATCTGGACCAGCGGATCCGGTCCGAGGCCGAGCTGAGCGCCGCGATTCTCGGGGAGAGCTACCGGGCCCGCGGTGCGCTCGTCACCTACGACTCGACGGGCAAGCCCGCTCTGGTGGCGGACATCAAGGCCGTGCTGGAGGCGGTGCCCGACTACCTGCTGATTACGGCTCAGGACGGCGAGATCCTGTACTCGTCGTCCAACGCGTCGCTCACGTATCAGCAGGTCGTGCAGCTGCGCAGGCTGATGACGCCTCCGCTCTCGGGTCGCTCCGGCGGCACCGTGCGCCTCGAGCCGGACGGCCCGGAGCTCCGCTACCTGGCGCACATCGTGAGCGGCGCTGGCCCGCGCTTCGGGTCGCTGCTCGTCGCCGCAGACGTGCGCACCGCGGAGCTGGCGGTCGCCCAGCTGCTCTCCACGCTGGTGCTCATCGTCCCGATCGGACTGATCGCGGCCATTCTCGTCGGCTCCTGGATCGCGCGCCGCGCGCTCGAGCCGGTGGACCGGATCATCAGCGAAGTCCGCGAAATCACCGACGGCCGCAGTCTGCACCGGCGACTCGCGGAGCCGATGGTGAAGGACGAGCTGGGGCGCCTCGCCGAGACACTCAACCAGATGATGACGCGGCTGGAACGGAGCTTCGCCGCCCTGCGCCGCTTCACGGCGGACGCGAGCCACGAGCTCAAGACGCCGCTCACGGTGCTGCGGGGTGGCGTCGAGCGGGCGCTCACGACGTCGGGACTGCCCCAGGATACGCTCGCCACGCTCGAAGAGACGCTCCAGGAGATCAAGCGCATGACGGAGCTCGTGGACGCGCTGCTCACGCTCGCCCGGGCGGACGAGGGCATCGCGCCCCTGCACCGCGAGCGGGTGGACCTGCGGGAGATCGTCGAGGAAGCGCGCGAGACGGGCGAGCTGCTCGCCGAGCAAGCGGGAGTGCAAATGGAGCTCGCGACGCCGCCGGAGCCGGTAATCGTGCCCGTGGATGCGAGCCGTATCCGCCAGCTGATCCTCAACCTCGTCACCAACGCGGTGAAGTATACCCCGTCGGGCGGCAGCGTCCGGATGCAGCTCGGGCAGGCGGACGGCCGCGTCACCCTGACCGTCGCCGACACCGGGATCGGCATCGCGGCGGGCGACTTGCCCCACATCTTCGATCGCTTCTGGCGGGCCGACTCGGCGCGCACCCGCACCGGCGAGCGTCCGGGGGCGGGGCTCGGCCTCGCCATCTGCAAGTGGATCGCCGAAGCGCACGGCGGGACCATCGAGGTGCAGAGCCGCCCGGGGCGGGGGACGACCTTCACAGTCACGCTGCCGAACGCCGCTGCCGCATGAGCGGGGTCTTGCGCATCACCGAGCGGCGGTGACGGCTTCCTCGCATCCCACCATCATCGCTTTGTCATCGACCGCCCACCGCCGCGCAACCCTCCGAGACTATCGTCCTGGCGACCGCTTCAGGAGAGGACTCCCTATGTTCGACAGGCTCATAGCATCGGACCCTCCCCCCGGGCACCGATGGTCAGCTGGCGCCAAACTGGCCTTTGCGAATGTTGCATTGAACGCGGTCCTGCTGATGTTCGCGCCACGGGAGGGTCAGCGTTCACCTGTCAAGGCCGATACGGCGTTCGTCATCTGCGATTTCGGACAGGTATTTCCCTCCGAGCCGGAGGCTTCTGTAGCCCTCCTCATGGTCCCCACAGCCCAGCGTCTCGCGGTTGAGCACGTCGGACGCCCCTGCGACTCGGGTTCTCCTGACGCTGGAAGCTGTCGTCGATTCCTCCGGCCATGCGGAACCGTCGTCCATCAGGATCCTGGGTGGCGTGAACCGCTCGGACCTCCGTTTGGCCATGAGCGATTTGAAACGGATCGAGTTTCGCCCCGCGCGCGAGCACGGCCGGCCGGTGCGAGTCCTGGTGCGCCTGCCGATCGACTTTGCGCTCACGACGGCCTGGTAGGCATACGTTTTGCACTTTCGTTGCCGACCCGATGAGTGAGGTCCCATGCGGCCTCTTCAGCTGTCGCGAGCCGTCTGGGTAGTGCCGCCGCTCCTCTTCGGCCCGGCGGTTGTGTACGCGCAGGCCGATAGCGGCGCCCCGGCGTCTGCCGAGCTGATCGCGCAGGCCCGCGCCCAATTGCGCGCGAGACAGCTCGACAGCGCCGCGGTGCTGCTCCGGCGGGTGACCGACGCCCCCGCGCGCTCGCCAGCCGAGCGCGTCCAAGCCTGGGTGCTGCTCGGCATCGTGAATTTCTACTCGGCGAGCGACTCGGCTGCCTCGGACGCGTTCCGCCAGGCCTTTTCCCTCGACCCCGGCTTAGATGTGGCCGGCTTGGACGGATTCGACCCGGAGATCGCCCGCCTGGCCGGCGAGGCGCGGGCCGCGGTGGGTGTGGGCGATTCGACAGGGCTGCGGAGGGTGGCGGTCCGCCCGGCAGTCGCGACGCTGTATGACTGCCTCACGAAGTGCGCCGACAGCGTGGTCCCGCCACAGTTCGTCCTCTTCCCCTACCAGATGGTTCTGGACGGCGTCGTGCTCCCGGCCCGGCGGGCCCACGTATTCGTCGCGCTGCAGGCGGTCGTGGATCAAGACGGCCTGGTCGAGCCGGAAACCGTACGCCTCCTCTCCAGCACCGCCGTAGGTGTGGTGGCGCAAATCGAGCGAGCGCTGCCGCAAGCCCGCTTCCGACCCGGCGTCGCCAGGGGGGTGCCGGTGCGCACGCGGGTGCAGCTGCGCTTCGACTTTGAAGCGGAGGGCACTGGGCTGATCCGGTACACCTATCGGGTGCTCGCGCGGTGAGCCAGGAGCTGGGAGGGTGAGGAGACGGGACCACACCTGCTCGCGACGCGCGGCGCGGCGCTCCGGAGCCGACGCCGACCTCTCACGCGGCTGTCATCGTTTTGTAATGCGCGCTCCACTAGCGGGCCAAGGCGAAAGTGCAGTATTACATACGTACCGGGCACCGGAGGATGGTCGTGTTCGACGTCTTGATTGAGTCCAAGCGCAAGAAAAACAGCAAGAAGGCGTTCAGCATCGGCTTCGTCTCGCTGACGGTCCACACCGCGATCATCGCGGGCGCGGTGTACGCGACGCTCAACGCCGGCCAGACTGACCACTCGGTCAAGGTGGACACCGCGATGGTGTTCCTTGACCAGCAGCAGCAGCAGAAGCCGCCGGAGCAGCAGCCGGTGCAGCTCGATGTGCCGCTCAAGGGGTTCCAGACGGTCGTCGCCCCCGACGTCATCCCGACCAACATCCCGCCGGTCAACCTCCAGGAAAAGTTCGATCCCAAGGACTACTCCGGCACGGGCGTCGAAGGTGGCATTGGGACCGGGATCGTGCCGACGGGCAACGAAGTGTTCATGGAAGCGATCGTCGAGGAGAAGCCGTCGGTCCTCTCCGGTCCGCAACCGCAGTACCCCGAGCTGCTGCGACAGGCGGGGATTCAGGGGCGGGTCATGGTCCAGGCGATCATCGATACGAGCGGCCGGGCCGAGCCTCCTTCGCTCAAGGTGATTTCGAGCCCCAACCCCGGCTTCGATCAGCCGGCCAAAACGTACGTGCTCAAAGCGCTGTTCCGTCCGGCCCGGGTGCACGGGCGGGCGGTGCGCGTGCTGATCAACATCCCGATCGACTTCAAGATCACCGGCCGCTAGGCCCGCACCCGCTCAAGGCCCAAAGGAGCCTCTAGCACATGAGCCTCTCGCTCTACGATCTGTTTGTATCGATGGGCCCGTTCGCGAAATTCATCGTCGTCGTGCTGTTCCTGATGTCGCTGATCTCGTGGACCAGCTCCTTCCAGAAGCTGTGGCAGCTGTACCGGTCCCAGAAGGAGACGATGAAGTTCGCTCCCGAGTTCTCGCGCTTCCTCCAGGAAGAGCAGCTGGACGGCGCGATCAAGCTGGCGGAGAAGCAGAAACGCAGCCACGTGGCGCGGGTGGTTGGCGAAGCGCTGTCGGAAGTGAAGCCGCTGCTGCGCGACCGCGCCACGATCACAGCGGCCGACATCAACTCAGTGGAGCGCGCCGTGGAGCGCGAGATGCTGATCGTCGCGGCGGAGCTGAAGCGCGGCCTCGGCATCCTCGCGACGACGGGCTCGACGGCGCCGTTCGTGGGACTGCTCGGCACTGTGATGGGGATCGTGAACGCCTTCACGGGCATGGCGGCGTCGGGCGGCGGTGGCTCGCTGGCGTCCGTGTCGGCCGGTATCGCGGAAGCCCTCATCACCACCGCGTTCGGACTGATCGTCGCCATTCCGGCGGTGTGGCTCTACAACTACTTCACGACCAAGATCGACTTCCTCTCGGTGGAGATGACGTATACCTCGAAGGAGCTGATCGACTACCTGATCAAGAGCGTCGGCTCCGAGTTCGGACGCTCGATCTTCACGAAGGAATTCCAGACGCAGAAAGCGTCCCAGTCCAGTGGCCCTGTCAGTCACTAGCGCCAGCGCCAAGTCCGCGGTCAAGGGCGACATCAACGTCACGCCGCTGATCGACGTGATGCTGGTGCTGCTCATCATTTTCATGATCGTGACGCCGATCATCGCGGCGGGCTTCCAGGCCACGATCCCGCGCTCGGAGAACCCGGAGCTCCGGCCCGAAGGGCCCGACGAGATCCGGCTCGGTATCGACCGCGAAGGCAAGTTCTTCCTCGACCTGGGCGAGGGGCCGCGGCAGGTGAAGGACGAGGACCTACCGACCCGGTTGGAGAGCATCTATGCCAGCCGCACCAAGGACAAGATCCTGTTTCTCAAGGCCGACCAGAACATCGAGTTCGCGCGCGTGCAGCAGGCGATCGAGATCGCGCGGCAGGCCGGTGTCCGTGTGGTGGGTGCGATCACCGAGCAGAAGCAGTCGCTCACGAAAAAGAAGGAAGGGGCCTGACCTATGTCGATGGGGTCCACCGGCTCGGGCGAGGGGCTCAGCTCCGACATCAACGTCACGCCGCTGATCGACGTGCTGCTGGTGCTGCTGATCATCTTCATGATCACGCAGCCGATGTCGCGCAAGGCGTTCGACGTCCAGGTCCCGCCCAAGCAGCAGCAAAAGACGAAGGAGAAGCCGTCCAGCCAAATCGTGCTCGAGCTCAAGGCAGACGGGTCGTATGCGATTAACGGGCAACCCTACCCGGTGAGCCAGCTCGACCAGGCCTTCCACCAGGTGTTCGACCCGCGCCCCGCCAAGCTCCTGTTCATCAAGGCGGCGCCGAACCGCAAGTACCTCGACGTGATGCAGGCCATGGACATTGCGCATGGGGCGGGGGTGCAGGTGATCGGGTTTACGCCGCCGGAGCAGAGCAAGCAGTAGCCCGGATGGCGGGCTCGAGGGTATCGTAGGGGCGCAGCATGCTGCGCCCCTACGCGTTTGTCTGTGCCCCTCCACGCCTGCCGGGGTATCTAACCTCGTGACCGTGCCCGCGCCGCCGACCCCGCGACCGGCTCTCCCCGGACTGCGCCTCCCCCTCGGCCAGCGACGGCTGGGGCGGGGCGCCGCGATTTCCCTGCTGGTGCACGCGCTCATCCTCGCAGTCCTGATCGTGCACGGCCGGGAAGTGCTGCAGCGTCTCCCAGGCGCGCCGGGGCACGGCGGTGGGGGAGGGAACCGACCGCAGGTCAACTTCACGCTGCCGACGACCGGACCGACGGCGGTCCTAGTCCCCGCCGCGCCCGCGCTAGCCCTCTCCGATGTGCGGTCCCTGCCACAGCTGAAGCTCGATCTGCCGCCGCTCGAGGTGCCGCGGGAGACGGTGCGGGTCGCGCTGCTCGGGGGTGCAGCGGCCGGCGCTTCCGGAGCGGGGCCGGGCGCGGGCGGCGGGCAGGGGGGCGGCACGGGCGGCGCCACGGGGGCGGACGCGGGGCCTGGAACGGGAGGCGAAGGCGGTTACATTTTCGTCGCCTCGCCGCGGACGGCGATTCTGCCGCCGTTGGCGAAGGTCCCCGGCTCCGTGGCTGGCCGCACCTACGTGGTGAAGTTTTGGGTGGCGGTCGACGGGCGCGTCACTCGGGTCGAAATCGACCCGCCGATCGCGGACGCGGCCTACAGCCGGGAGTTCCAGCAGCGCATGATGGCATATCAGTTCTACCCGGCCCGCACGCGGGACGGGCGGAACGTGGCGAGCGTTGTCCCGGTCCCTCTGCGAATCGGTAACTAGCCCGTCCGCGGGGCGGGCTCCAAGGAGCCACAACCCACTATGCTGATTGCTCTCGTCCTGGGGCTCTCTGTCCTCGCCCTGGCCGTCGCCTGGGGCCTGCGGGGCTTCGTGCTCCGCCAAGACAACGGCACCGCCGAGATGCGGAAGATCTCCGATGCGATCCAGGAAGGCGCCCAAGCGTTCCTGCGGCGCCAATACCGGACGATCGGTCTCCTGAGCATCGCGCTCGGCGCGCTCATCTACGTGCTGTACGCGTTCTTCCGCAAACCGCACCCCGGCGAGCCCGCGGCGGTGACACTCGCGCTCACGACGACCCTCTCCTTCCTGTTCGGCGCGTTCTGCTCCGGCGTGGCGGGTCTGGTGGGCATGTACGTCGCCGTGCGCTCGAACATCCGCACCGCCAGCGCGGCGCGCTCAAGCCTCAACAAGGCGCTGCAGATCGCGCTGCGGGGCGGCGCGGTGAGCGGGCTGTTCGTGGTGGCGATGAGCCTCTTCGGCGTGGGCTTGCTGTACACCGTGCTCGACGCCCTGCACTTCGAGCCGACCAAGATCCCCCTCATGATCGTGGGCTACGGCTTCGGGGCGTCGTTCGTGGCGCTGTTCGCGCAACTGGGCGGCGGCATCTATACCAAGGCCGCCGACGTCGGCGCCGACCTGGTCGGGAAGGTGGAGGCGGGAATTCCCGAAGACGATCCACGCAACCCGGCGGTGATCGCGGACCTGGTGGGCGACAACGTAGGCGACTGCGCGGGTCGCGGCGCCGACCTGTTCGAGTCCACCGCGGCCGAGAACATCGGCGCGATGATCCTCGGGTCCGGGCTCGCCCTCGCCAACCCCGGCGTGTTCAGCCCGACGCAGGTCGTGGGGCTCATGCTGTTTCCGCTCGTGGCGCGGGCGTTCGGGCTCGTCGCGTCCATCATCGGCGTACTCGTGGTGAAAGCCCGCGAAGACGAGGACCCGATGCACGCGCTCAATCGCGGCTACATGTGGACCGCCGTGCTCGCCGCCTGCGGGTTCGCGGGGGGGACATACTGGCTACTCAATCCCGCCGGACACCCCGCCGCCTGGTGGCACTTCGCGCTGTGCGGCGTGATCGGGATCGCCACCTCTATCGCCTTCGTCTACATCACCCAGTACTACACCGAATACCGCTACCGTCCCGTGAAATCGATCGCCGCCGCCTCCGTCACCGGTCCGGCGACGAACATCATCGCGGGGTTCGCGGTGGCGCTCGAGTGCACGGCGCTGCCCACCTTCACCATCTCGGCCGCCATCATCGCCTCGTACCGGCTCGGTGCCTCGAGCGGGCTCGCGCACGCGGGGTTGTTCGGCACCGCGGTGGCGACGATGGGCATGCTCGGCACCGCCGCCTACATCCTCGCGATGGACACCTTCGGCCCCATCACCGACAATGCCGGCGGCATCATTGAGATGTCGCACCAGCCCGAGGCGATTCGCAAGCGCACCGATCGCCTCGACGCGGTCGGCAACACCACCAAGGCGCTCACCAAGGGGTACGCCATCGGCTCGGCGGCGCTCGCCGCCTTCCTGCTCTTCTCGGCCTACCTGGACGAGGTCGCCGCGCTGGGCTCCCCGCTCTCCGCCGTCGACATTTCGAAGCCCGAAGTGTTCGTGGGCGGCCTGCTCGGTGCGATGCTGGTGTTCTGGTTCTCGGCCCTCGCGATCGGCGCGGTGACGAAGGCGGCGGTGAGCGTGATCAAGGAGGTCCGGCGCCAGTTCCAGGCGGACCCCGGCATCCTCAAGGGGACGTCGCGTCCCGACTACGGCACCGCCGTGGATATCGTGACTATCGGCGCCCTCAAAGCGATGGTGGCACCGGGGCTGCTCGCGGTGGCGATGCCGATCGCGGTCGGGCTGTTCTTCAAGCTGTTCCACCTCGGCGCCGAGACCGTGGCCGCGTTCCTCATGGTCGGGACGATCGGCGGCATCCTGATGGCCACGCTGCTCAACAACGGCGGCGGCGCGTGGGACAACGCCAAGAAGTACATCGAGACGGGTGAGTACGGCGGCAAAGGCGGCCCGACCCACAAGGCGGCCGTCGTGGGTGACACCGTGGGCGATCCCTTCAAGGACACCGCGGGGCCGTCGCTGCACGTGCTCATCAAACTGCTGAGCACGGTGACGCTCGTGCTGGCGCCCTTGTTTGTCTAGGCAGCTCTTCGCCCGCAAGCCGATCGCCGAGCTGGTCGTCGAGGGCGAGAGCCTGTACGCCCTGAAGCGCGCGCTGGGCGCCGGCGACCTCATCATGCTGGCGATCGGCGCCGTGATCGGCGCCGGGATTTTCGGGGCGATCGGCACGGCGGCGGCGGGGCAGTACGACGCAGCCGGGCATCTGGTGCGGAGCGGCGCCGGCCCCGCCCTGGTCGTTTCCTTCCTGTTCCTCGGGGTCGCGTGCGCGTTGGCGGGGCTGTGCTACGCCGAGCTGGCGGCCATGATCCCCCAAGCAGGCAGCGCCTACGCCTACTCCTATGCGACGCTGGGCGAGCTCGTCGCCTGGATCATCGGGTGGGATTTGATCCTCGAGTACGCGGTCGGCAACGTGGCCGTGGCCATCTCTTGGGGCGACTATTTCACGTCGCTGCTCCGCAGCTTCGACCTCCAGCTGCCCGTCTGGCTCACGACGGGATACCGCACGGCGCTCCTCTCCCCCGATCCAGCCCTGCACGGCCTGCTCCAGAGCGCGCCCCACGTGGCCGGCATCCCGATGCTCGTGAACGTCCCCGCCTGCGTGATCGTCATGTTGATCACCTGGCTCCTGATGCTGGGCGTGCGTGAGAGCGCCACGGCCAACAACATCATGGTGACGATCAAGCTCCTGGTACTCGGACTGTTCGTCGTCGCCGGGCTTACGCATCTCAGCTCGGCGAACTTGCACCCGTTCGCGCCGAACGGCTTCCGCGGCATTCATCAGGGAGCGGCGATCGTCTTTTTCGCCTACATCGGGTTCGACGCGATCTCGACCGCCGCGGAGGAGACGAAGAACCCGCAGCGGAATCTCCCGATCGGGATCCTGGGCGGCCTCGCCATCTGTACCCTGATCTACATGATCGTGGGCGCGGTGTTGACGGGGATGGTGCCCTATACGGAGCTCGGCGTGGCGGACCCGCTCGCCAAGGCCCTGACCAGTGCGGGGTTCACGACCGTCGGCTGGATCGTGGCGCTCGGCGCGATCATCTCGATGTCGGCGGTCCTGCTCGTGTTCCAGTACGGGCAGCCGCGGATCTTCTTCGCGATGGGGCGCGACGGGCTGCTGCCGTCGTGGGCCGCCAAGGTCCACGCCAAAACCCGCGTGCCGCACATCACGACGCTGATCACGGGCATTTTCGTGGCGTTGTGGTCGCTGATCGGGGACGCCGGCGAGACGTACAACCTCACCAACATCGGCACGCTGTTCGCGTTCGTCCTCGTGTGCATCGGCGTGCTGGTGCTGCGCTACACGGACCGCGCCCGCCCACGGCCGTTCCGGGTGCCGTTTGTGTGGATCGTCTCGCTTACCGGCGCGGCGCTGTGCCTGCTCGTGATGGTCGGACTACCGCTGGAGACCTGGGTGCGCTTCGCCGTCTGGCTGATCCTCGGTCTCATGGTGTACGTCTGCTACGGCTATCGCCACAGCCGGCTGCACCCGGCGGCCCGCTCGGCGCCGTGAAGCTCCACACCAAGATCGTGCTGGGCCTCGTGCTCGGCGCCGCCTGCGGCGTGGCCGCGAACACGCTCGCACCGGGGGTGGCATGGGTGCGCTGGATCGGCGACAACGTCGCCGGACCGGTAGGGCAGGTCTTTCTCCGCATGCTGCTCATGACCGTGATCCCGCTCGTCTTCACCTCGATCACCCTGGGCGTCGCCGGAATCGGCGACATCCGTAAGGTCGGGCGCGTGGGGATCCGCACGATCGTGTACTTCCTGCTCTCCACGGCGCTGTCGGCCGCGATCGGGCTCGCCCTCGTCAACGTCTTCCAGCCCGGCGCGGGCCTGGCGCCCGACGTGCGTGAGCAGCTGATGACGACGTACCGCGCCCAGGCGCAGGGGCTGCAAGCCGCAGGCTCGACGCGCTTCGGCATCGAGACGTTCGTGAACATGGTGCCGCGCAACCCGATCCAGGCGGCGGCGGGGATGGACCTGTTGGGGATCATCTTCTTCTCGCTCGTCTTCGGCGCCGCGCTCACGCTCATCCCGGAGGAGAAGGCGCGGCCGTTACTCCGGGTGCTCGACGCCGTCGGCGAGGCGGTCGTGAAGATCATCGACCTCGCGATGAAGCTCGCCCCCTACGGCGTGTTCGGGCTCATTTTCTTCACCACCTCGCGGTTCGGGTGGGGGCTGCTGCGGCAGCTGGGGCTGTACGTCATCATCGTGCTGGCCGGCCTGGTGATTCACGGGAGCGTGAGCCTGTCGATCCTGGTGCGGGTGTTCGGCGGGCTCAAGCCACGAGTGTTCTGGAGCCGTATCCGGGCGAGCATCATCACTGCCTTCTCCACCAGCTCGAGCAACGCCACGCTCCCCACCAACATCGCGGTTGCCGAGGAAGAGCTGAAGATCCCGCCCACGATCGCCGGTTTCGTGCTGCCCCTCGGCTCGACGATGTGCATGAATGGCACGGCCCTGTACGAAGGCGTGACCGTGCTGTTCCTCGCGCAGGTGTTCGGCGTGTCGCTCGACCTCGGGACCCAGATCGTCGTGCTTGTGCTGAGCGTCATCACGGCCGTGGGCGCCGCCGGCGTGCCCGGCGGCTCACTGCCGCTCTTGATGGTGGTGCTCGCGACGGTGGGCGTTCCGCCGGAGAGCATCGCGATCATCCTCGGCGTGGACCGCATCCTCGACATGTGTCGCACGACGGTGAACGTCTGCGGAGACTTGACGGCCGCGGTGTATGTGGCTAGAACCGAGAGCGAGTGGGATCCGCGCGCCGTCGGCGGTGACGTGAGGTTGGCGCCGGCGGCGTAGGGGCACAGCATTGCCGTGCCCCTACGCCAGCCGCACCGCCAGCTGTAACGCGCCGACCGCCATATCCACTCGGTTCGACACCAGCCGGGCGCGCTTCGATTCCGCGGTCAGCCGGTCGCGGAACGCGTCGGCGAGGGGAGAGCGGGCGAGCAGCAGGCCCCCGGCCGTCGCGACCGCGACAGGTCCCGCCCCCGGGTAATGTCGCTCGAGCACCACCACCAGAGCGACGAGCTCCCGCGCCGCGTCGTCCACGGCACGCTGGGCGACGACTTCCCCGTCGTGCGCCGCGTTGAGGACATGTGGCGCGAGCGCCGCCACCTGCGCCGGCGTCGCGGTCGCTGTCCAGCGTACCAGCTCGTCGAACGTCTGCAGGCCGAGCGCGCCGAGCAGGCGGGCGAGCAGGGTCGAGCCTTCGCCACGCCCGTCTTGGGCCCGCGCCGCGCCGTCGAGCGCCCGCCGCCCCAGCCAG
>Ga0209761_1000872_pt1 | contig 19143 bp, 15 predicted proteins | sample GraSoi013_1_40cm_4_FD_185818 | JGI IMG/M metagenome (GOLD analysis project Ga0209761, IMG submission 185818) | Grasslands soil microbial communities from the Angelo Coastal Reserve, California, USA - Sample 09_25_2013_1_40cm (SPAdes) (version 2) | ecosystem: Environmental > Terrestrial > Soil >...
AAGGTGCACGTCACCGCGGTGACGTTCCGTGAGGATCCGATCTGGCCGCACACGATCGTCGGCCGCCCGCCGATGGAGGATTATTTCCTCGGCCACGCCACGGAGCGGATCTTTCTGCCGCTCCTGCGGCTCACGATTCCAGAGATTGTCGATCTGCACATGCCCGCCGAGGGGATTTTTCACAACCTCGTGTTCGTGAGCATCGACAAGCAGTATCCCGGGCAGGCGTACAAGGTGATGAACGGCCTGTGGGGACAGGGGCTGATGTCGCTGGCCAAGGTGATTGTGGTTGTCGATAAGGACGTCAACGTGCGCGATCCCAAGGAAGCCTGGTGGGTCGCGCTCAATCACATCGACCCCGAGCGCGACGTGCGCTTCACGATGGGACCGATCGACGTACTCGATCATTCCAGCCGCGGCTTCACGTACGGATCGAAGATGGGGATCGACGCGACGCGCAAGTGGAAGGAAGAAGGGTTCACGCGTGAGTGGCCCAATAAGATCGTCATGGATCCCGCGACCAAGCAGCGCGTTGCTGAGATGTGGAAGGACCTCGGTATTGAGCTCTAATCGCGAAGGTCAGACGTTCACGGGCGGATCCCTCATCGTTCGGTATATCAACTTCGTGAAGCTGCCGCACACGATCTTCGCGCTGCCGTTCGCGCTGCTCGGGGTGATCGTCGCGTCGTACACGCAGCCGGTGACCTGGCGCGCGGCGATCCTGGTGATCATCGCCTTTACGGCAGCACGCTTCGTGGCAATGGGCTTCAATCGCATCGCCGATCGACGCATCGATGCAAGAAACCCGCGCACGCAGGGTCGTGAGCTTCCCACCGGGCGGCTGACGATCAGTCAGGCGTGGGCCGCGGTGCTCGGCGCGATGGTGGTTTTCCTCTGGGCGGCGTGGGCGCTGAATCCGCTATGCGCAGCGCTCGCGCCGATCGCGCTCCTCTGGATTGCGGTCTACAGCTACACCAAGCGCTTCACCGACTGGACGCACCTCTGGTTGGGGGGCTCCCTGGCCATCGCGCCGGTCGGAGGCTACATCGCGATCACGGGCACGTGGAGCGAGCCGTGGTGGCTACTCGTCCTCATCGCGGTCGCGGTGGCCTGCTGGGTCGCCGGGTTCGACATCTTCTACGCGCTGCAGGACGAAGCGTTCGATCGGGCGGAGCAATTGCGCTCGGTCGTCGTCCGGCTGGGGCAGGGGTGGGCGATCATCGTGGCGAAGCTGCTGCACGGCGCGGCGCTGGCCGCGCTGATCCTGTTCGGCAAGGGCGCCGGGCTGGGCATGGCCTATTTCGTCGGTGTAGCGATTGCGGTGATTGTGATCGGTTGGGAGCACCGGCAGGTCAAACCCGGAGATCTGTCGCGGCTCAATGCCGCGTTTTTTACGGCCAATGGGATTGTAAGCATCGTCGTGTTTCTGGGGGCGTTGGTGGATCGGATCCTATGAGCAAGAGGCGCGGAGAGGCGCGTAAAAGCGCCAAAAGGCGCGGAGGTGAACACCCACCGCGCCTTTCTGCGCCTCTTCGCGCCGTTTCACCGCCATCGCCACCTCGGCATCCGAAACGCTCCCCAACGCCGAATCGCCGCGGGCGCTAGGGGGTCGGTTTATCCCCGAGTCCGGCGAGGTCGAGCAGAAACGCATACTCGAACGCCACATCGTGCCAGCGCTTATAGCGACCCGACGCGCCGCCGTGCCCCGCTTCCATATTCGTCCGCAAAATCAGACGGTTATTGTCGGTCTTCATGGCGCGAAGCTTGGCCGTCCATTTCGCCGGCTCGACATAGAGCACCTGGGTGTCGTACAGCCCCGCCGTGATGAGCAGATTCGGATACGCCTTCCGCTCGACGTTGTCATACGGTGAATACGACAGCATGTACCGGTAGAAGGTCGAATCATGGGGATTACCCCATTCATCGTATTCACCGGTCGTCAACGGAATCGTCGAGTCCATCATCGTGGTGATCACGTCGACATACGGCACGCCGGCGATGACGCCCTTGAACAGCTCGGGCCGCAGGTTGACGACCGCACCCATGAGCAGCCCGCCCGCGCTGGCACCACGCGCAAAGAGGCGATCGGACGACGTGTAGCCGCGGCGTATGAGATCATCGGCCACGTCGACAAAATCGGTGAACGTGTTCTTCTTCTGAAGTTGCCGGCCGTTTTCATACCAGGCGCGGCCCATTTCGGACCCGCCGCGAATGTGCGCGATCGCGAACACAAAGCCGCGGTCGAGGAGTGAGAGCCGGTCGGCCGAGAACGTCGGATCCGTGCTCGCGCCGTACGATCCATATCCGGTCAGCAGCATCGGGGCGGGACGCGTAACGCCCTTCCGGTACACGACCGATACGGGCACGCGGGCGCCGTCGCGCGCCGTTGTGGAGAGCCGCTCGGTCACGTAGTTCGCGGGATCGAAACCACCCAGGATCTGATCTCGCTTGAGCAACGTTTTCTGCCGCGTCCCCATATCGTAGTCATACGTGGATGACGGCGTCGTAAGCGACGTGTAGACGAAACGCACCACGGGCGTGTCGAATGCGCGATTGACGCTGACGTAGGCGAGGTACGCGGGCTCACCGAAGTCGAGGTAGTACTCATTGTGCCCGCTCCACGGGCGCACGCGCAGCTGCACCAGGCCGTCCTTCCGCTCGCTCAGCACCAGGTAGTCTCGGAAGAACTCGAAATCCTCGAGCAGCACATCCGGCCGGTGCGGAATGACTTCTTCCCAGTTGTCACGCCCCGGCCGTGCGACCGGCGTGCGCATCAGGCGGAAGTTCTTGGCATGGTCGTTGGAGAGGATGTAGAAGTAATCACCGAAATGGTTGGCGTAATACTCATGACCACGCTCGCGCGGAATCATGACGCGGACCGGCGCGTCAGGTTGGTCGGCCCGGACGTAGTGGTACTCGGTGGCCATCGTCTGCGACGATTGAATCATGATGTACGCCCGGGACTTGGTCTTGAACACGGAGGTGTAGTAGGTCTCATCCGTGTCTTCATAGACCAATTGATCAGCCGCAGCGGGTGTGCCGAGCCGGTGACGATAGACCTGATATGGCCGCACGGTCACGGAGTCGGGCTTGGTGTAAAACAGCGTGCGGTTGTCCGCGGCCCAGGCAATGGCACCGATCGCGCGCGGCACGACGTCGGGAAGCATTTCGCCGGTGCGGAGATTCTTGAACCGGATCGAGCCCACGCGACCACCGGTCGTGTCCGCGGTGAACGCGAGCAGATCCTCCCCGGAGCTGACCTCCCACGCTCTGATCAGGAACGTCGCCTTCCCCTCAGCCAGCGCGTTGGCATCGACCATGGTCTCTTCTGGTGCACTGAGTGAACCGCGTTTGCGGGCGTAGATGGGATAGTTCTTCCCTTCCACGAGCCGCGTATAGTAGAAGTAGTTGCCCTCGCGAAACGGGACTGACTGATCGTTCTGGAGCACGCGCCCCTTCAGCTCTTCGTAGAGCCGGTCTTGCAGCGCCTCGGTGTGCGCCATGACCGCCTTCGTGTACGCGTTCTCGTCCTGCAGGTATCTGATGACCTCGGGGTTGTCGCGCTCGCGGAGCCAATAGTACGGGTCGATGCGCACGGTGCCGTGCTCGTCGAATCGATGCGGCCGCACAGCCGCCGCGGGGGGTGTGAGCGCCGCCGCCGTCGTGGAAGCCGCCGGCGTCTGAGCGAGGATGACCCCGGGACCCAGGGCCGCGAAAGCCAGAGCGAGCGATCGGATACGCGCGGACATTGTAAGCCTCATGCGAAAGGGCAGGTGTTCGAATTAACGCTATGTTTCCAGCGGTGACCACCCCCACGACTCCCGTGGTTTTTGCAATCACCGGCGCCTCAGGGGCGCCGTACGCTGTGCGGCTGCTCGAGATGCTCGCCAACAATCATGTGCCGACGTGGTTGCTCGTCTCGGCCCACGGCTGGCGGCTGCTGGCCGAAGAGTGTGGGATCAAGGATGAAGCGGCGCTGAAGAAGGCGACGGGAGGCGACTGGCAAAGCGTACGGGCGTTCAATGACTCCGACCGCGGTGCCGAGCCGGCTTCGGGATCGGTGCAGACGCGGGGGATGGTGGTCTGTCCGTGCTCGATGGGAACGATGGCCGCGATCGCGCAGGGCACCAGCAGGTCTCTCATCGAGCGCGCGGCGGACGTCACGCTCAAAGAGCGGCGCAAGCTCGTCCTCGTGCCGCGCGAGACGCCACTCTCGCTCGTTCACTTGCGCAACATGACGCTCGCGGCCGAGGCCGGCGCCACCATACTTCCCGCGGCGCCCGGATTCTATCAGCGCCCCAAAGAAATCACGCAACTGGTGGACTTCGTCGTGCAGCGGATCGTGGACCACCTCGGTCTCGAGATCCAGTTGATCAAGCCATGGCAGGGGTGACGACGGACGTCCGTGAGCTGCTGTCTCGCGAGGTCACGCCGGAGCTGTATCGCGAGATCCGCGAGCTCTGGAAGGCGCACTCGATCGCCGAGGACCGCCGCGATATCGCCGGGCTCATGGCGACATTGACGCCGGACTGCATCTACGAAGTCGTCGGCGAGCAAGGCGCGCGGTGGGAAGGGCATGCCGGCGCGACCAGGTTCTACATGGAGCTGCTCGGCGCCATTCCCGACATTCAGTTCGATCTGCAGCAAATCGTGATCGGGCCGCAGGGCGTCTGTGAAGAGGCTAGGGTGACCGGCACACAGAAGGGCCAGTGGCTCTCTCGACCGGCTTCGGGCTCTGGGGTCGAGTTCCGCGTTGTCATCTGCTTCCCGTGGGACGCGCGGATCAAGAAGTTCAAGGGAGAGCGCGTCTTTCTGCAGCAATAGCGCATCTACCTGTTGTGCGCTTGCGAACCGTCCTCTTCACCACGCACCTGTGGCTGGGGCTGATCGCCGGGGCATTCATCGCGCTGCTCGGAATCACCGGCGCCATCATGGCGTTCGAGCCGGAGCTCGAGCACGCGCGCCATCCCCATCTGTGGTACGTCACCGCGCCGCCGGGTGCCCGGCCCCTGTCCCTCGCGCAGATCGGCGTCGGCGTCGCGCATGCCTTCCCCGCGGACACGATCACCGCTTATCAAGCGTCCACCAAGCCCGGCCTATCGTACCAGGTCGGTCTGTCTCGCAGCCTGGTGTTCGTCAATCAGTACTCGGGGGCGATCCTCGGGCAGCTGCGCTTCGGCGGAACAGACGTCTTGAACATCATCCATCAACTGCACACCCATTTGTTGTTCCGCGGCCTCGGCGACCTGGGCGGGAAGATCGTCACGGGCGCGGCGCTCGTGTTGATGTGCATGCTGCTGTCCGGCGTCTACCTCTGGTGGCCGGTCAAGCGAATCAGCATCAGGTGGCGGGGTGCAGCGACGCGTCGCAGCTGGTTCGACGTGCACAACACGATCGGAATCGTATCGCTCGTCTTTCTGCTCGCCCTTTGCGCCACGGGGATTGTCATGGGATTCGAGGGCCCGAGCACGCGCCTGTTTTATCGCCTGACAGGCTCGCAGCCGGTCCGGCGGCCCGATCTGCACGCCCCCGTCCCGGCCGGAGCCCAGCAAATAGGCCCAGACAGTGCGTTCGCACTCGCGCGAACGGCCGTGCCGGGCGCGACGCCATTTGAAGTCGATCTGCCCGCCCGCGACGAGGCGTATTTCATCCGGGCGCGCTATCCCGAGGATCTCACACCGGGTGGTCGCAGTCAGGTGGTCATCGATTCCTATACCGGCCGCGTGCTGTACGCGCAGGGATCGCGGACGGCGCCCGCGGGCGCGCGCATGGTGATCGCGAATCGGGCGATGCACACGGGTGACATCCTCGGCCTCCCCGGGAAGGCATTGGTCTCACTGGCCAGCCTCGCCGTGGTGGTTCAGGTCGTCACCGGCTTGGTGATGTGGCTCAAACGGAGCCAGCGGGACGTCTAACCTGTTGCGACGGGTGCGGGCGACGCGCAGTTTCCGCAGCACCGTTTCCTGGAGCCGCCCCCTGCTCGCCCCGACCCTCGCCGCACTCGCCGCCGTCTGGCAGTTAACCGACTCCCTCCCTCCCAAGCCGGCGGCGCCGCCTGGCGCGTGGCGCAACTTGATTGGCGCGTACGGCAACGACCGCGATACTCTGTACATCTACGAGGATCGCGGCGCTCTGTTCGTGCTGGTCGACTCGACCGCACCCGCGCGACTCGCGCAAGCGTCGGAGTCCGTCTTCACGTCACCCGCCGAGGGACCATTGGGCGGCGGCTCGGTTGTTTTCCGCAAGAACGAGGTCGAGGCCGAGCGCCGCGCGTGGCGGCGCCTGCAGCTCGGCCCGGCGGGCGGTGGCCAGCTGCGCCTGCAGCCGGTCCAACCCGTCGCCGAGCTGCTGCGGGTCGATCGGGGACTGACGCCTCCAGCGGAACGCGGCGCGTTCCTTGTCCCTGACCTCGTGGAGCCCGCGGCGCTCGATTCGAGCATCCATCTCGACATCCGTTACGCGACGACGAACAATTTCTTGAGCAGCGTCTTCTACTCCTCGCCGCGCGCGTTCCTGCAGCGTCCGGCTGCGCTCGCGCTGGCGCGTGCCGCGCGTGCCGTGCGGCCACTCGGCTATGGCCTGCTCATCCACGACGCGTACCGGCCGTGGTTCGTCACCAAAGTCTTCTGGGACGCGACCCCGGTCGCCTCCCACTGGCTCGTCGCCGATCCCAGCAAGGGCTCGAAGCACAATCGCGGCGCCGCCGTCGACATCACGCTCTACGACCTGAAGACCGGCACGCCGATCGAGATGCCCTCCACGTACGATGAAGCCACGCCGCGCGCTCACGCCGACTTCCCTGGCGGCACGTCATTGCAGCGCTGGCATCGTGCCTTGCTGCGCCGGATGCTCGAGAGCCAGGACTTCACGGTGAACCCGAGCGAGTGGTGGCACTTCGACTTCCACGACTGGGCGCGCTATCCGATTCTCAACACCACGTTCGAGGAGCTGTTGGCGCAGTCCGCGGTCCAGGATACGACCCGCTACACTCACGCCGATACGCTGCGCGGCTCGAATGGCCCGGCGCGCGCCTGGTGGGACGTGCAGTTCTACGACCTGCACACGCGCGTGAACCCGCGCGATTCAACCATCACCGGATGGAACGGGATCGTCTACCGCGTGCTGCAGCCTGCGCAGCAGATGCAAATCGACCTCCAGGTGCCGCTCGAGGTCGACAGCATCGTCCAGGACCGCCGCAAGCTCACCTACCGGCGCGACAGGGGGGGCAACGCATTCTTCGTCACGCTGCCCGCGCGGCAACGCCCGGGCGAGACGCGGTCGATCACCGTCTGGTATCACGGCAAGCCGCGCGTGGGACAGCGGCTGCCCTGGGATGGCGGGTTCACGTTCCCGACGGACAGTCTGGGCCGTCAGTGGATTGCCACCGCCAATGAAGGGCTCGGTGCCAGCGTGTGGTGGCCCAACAAGGACTACCTGGCCGACGAGCCCGACAGCCAGCGCATCGCCATCACCGTTCCCGATCCTCTGGTCGACGTGTCGAACGGGCGGCTGCGGAGCACGACCAGGAATCGTGACGGCACGACCACGTACGAATGGTTCGTGACGAGTCCGATCAACAACTACGACGTGACGATCAATGCGGGTCACTACACGCACTTCAGTGACACCCTCGATGGCGAGGCGGGACGGCTGTCACTCGACTTTTGGCCGCTCGACTACCACGCGGACACGGCGCGCCAGCAATTCCAGCAGGCGATCCCGCTGCTGCGCTGTTTCGAGCACTGGTTCGGTCCCTACCCCTGGTATGCCGACGGATACAAGCTGGTGGAGACCCCGCACCTCGGCATGGAGCATCAGAGCGCCGTCGCCTACGGGAATCATTACCTCAACGGCTATCTGGGCCGCGACTTGTCCGGGACGGGGCTCGGCCTGCAGTGGGACTTCATCATCGTGCACGAGAGCGCGCACGAATGGTGGGGCAACAGTATCTCGGCGCAGGACCACGCGGACATGTGGCTGCACGAGAGCTTCGCAAATTACGCCGAGGGGATCTACACCGAGTGCCGTCTGGGGAAGACGGCCGGGGCGGCCTACATGATCGGCGCACGCGGCGGCGTGCGGAACGACCGGCCAGTCGTGCCCGTCTTCGGGGTGAACGCGCAGGGCTCGGGCGACATGTATCCCAAGGGCGGGAACATGCTGCACACGATCCGTGCGATCATCGATGATGATGCGAAGTGGCGCGACATCCTGCGCGGGCTGAACAAGACCTTCTATCACCAGACCGTCACTGGCAAACAGGTCGAGGATTACATCAGCCGCGAGGCGGGAATCGACCTCAGCAAGGTGTTTGCCCAGTACCTCACGACGACCAGGATCCCGGTGTTCGAGTACCGGGTGCAGGGAAGCACGCTCTCCTATCACTGGACGAACGTCGTCTCCGGATTCGATATGCCGGTTCGGCTGAACATCCCGGGGCTGGGGACTCGTCTGCTGCACCCCACGGAGGCATGGCAGACGCTCGAGGCCTCACCCAGGGCCGGGCAGCTCGGGGAGCTCGGCGTTGACGAAAACTTCTATGTAACCACTTCGCAGCTGAAGTGAGACTCGGCATCATCTCGGACACTCACGGCATGCTGCGGCCGCAGGTGTTCGAAATCTTTCGCGAAGTCGATCACATCCTGCACGGCGGGGACGTGGGGCGCGAAGATCTCCTCATCGAACTGCGCGCGCTCGCTCCCGTTACGGCGGTGTACGGCAACAGCGACGGCTTCGATCTGCGTGCGAAGCTCCCCCAGGTGGCTGAGCTGGAGCTGGACGGCTTTGCGGTCGTCGTCACGCACGGCGATCAGTTCGGCAGCCCCAACCCCACGAAGCTGCACGAGGCCTTTCCCGACGCTGAGATCATCATTTATGGGCATAGCCACCGGCCCTTGATCGAGCTGGTCGACAAGACGGTGACGGTGATGAATCCGGGCGGCGCCGGCGCTCCGCGATTTGGGATACCGCCGAGCGTGGGGATACTTGAGCTCGAGCCGGGGATTCCGCCGCGGGGAAGAATTGTGGCGCTTTGAATCCTCGGCTTGACCGGCTACGTACGTCGTCTTAATTTGCTCGCAGTAGCCTCCCGAATCACACGCGAAAGGGTCTCGGACTGAAATGATTCGTCAATCCACCGTAACGCCGATGCTGCGCCGCATCTGGGGAGCGCCGGGCATGCTCTGCCGGTTCGCGCCCATTGTCGACGCGCGTGGGCGTATTGCGTCCGGCATCGCCGGCGCCGGTGGAGGTGGAGGAGCACCCTAGAAGTCGATCGGATCGAGTTCGCGCCGTGATCCGGCCTTCCGGGTGCTTCATGGGACCTGGGAGGCCGTTCTGTTACGTACGACTCGAGGATCACGGACATGAGCACGTTGCAACATCTCGACGACCATATCATCGCGCGCTACACGGCCCAGCCGACTCGGCTCCCTGCGGAGCTACGCCGGCAGATCGAGCACGCCTGGCAGGGCGCGCCTGTCCAGCTCTACGCGCTCGCCGATCTCGACCAGAGCCTGCGGCTCACCGAGGCGTGGTTGGCCCTGGGTCCGCGGCACATCGCAGTGGCAAAGCGTGAGAGCGCCGGGTGGAAGGTGCAGAGCGTCGAACGGTCGCGCATCGAGGCGGTCCGGGAAGCACCCGGCCTCTCGGCCAATACCCTGACGATCCTCGGCACACCGGGCGAGCCGGCCCTGGCGTTGCTGAGCTACACGCATCGGCAGCGGCGGGCGTTCGAGAACATCCGGTTCGTGCTCGATGAGCAGGTGCAGGGTCACGAGCGGGAGCTGGTCGCCGCCGACGCGGACCGTCTGTACGCCGAAAGCGTGGCGCGGCCGATTCGCGACGCGCAGGCGCTCGTCTCCGGCCGGCAGACGGCCGTGATCCGGCGCCTACTGGGCTATCTCAAGCCGTACCGCCGGCAGCTGGTGCTGGGAATGACAGCCGCGACGGTGATCACGCTGGTCAGCCTGGTACCGCCGTACCTCGCGGGCCATCTGATCGACCGCGTGGTGCGTCCGGCCCAGGCGGGAACGCTGTCGTTGGCGCGCGCGGGCACGATCGCGTGGCTCGCGGTGGCGGCGATGGCGCTCGTCTATCTCATCCGCCAGGCAGCGGCGCACGTGCGGCTGCGGCTTATGTCGGTCCTGGGCGAGTGGGTTGCGCGCGATTTGCGCTCAGAGCTGTACGAGCACATCCAGCGGCTGTCGCTGGCGTTCTTCTCGCGCAAGCGAACGGGCAGCCTGATCACGCGTGTGTCCGCCGATACCGACCGGCTCTGGGATTTCCTGGCGTTCGGCGTGGTGGACGTTTCGCTCTCGCTCGTGATGCTAGCCGGGCTCGGAGCGGTGCTGCTTACGCTCGACTGGCGGCTGGGCCTGGTGATGACGTTACCGGTGCCGGTCTTCTGCTGGTTGATCTACCGGCACAGCGAGGACATCACCCGGCTGTTCATCCGGGCGTGGCGGAAGTGGTCGCGCGTGACGGACGTGCTGTCCGACACGATTCCGGGCATCCGCGTGGTCAAGGCGTTCAATCAGGAGCGGCGGGAGATCGGGCGCTTCGACGAGCGCAACCAGGACGTGACGGCGGAGTTCAACCGCATCCACAGGTCGTGGACGACGTTCTGGCCGCTGCTGATGCTGGGCGTGCATACGATGACCGTCGCGGTCTGGGTGTTCGCCGTGCCGCGGCTGCTCGGCAGCGGGGCGCAGCTGCCGGTGGGAACGTTCGTCTCGTTCCTGCTCTACACGACGATGTTCGTCGGGCCGATCGAAGTGATCGGCCAGATGGCCCGCACGATCAACCGGGCGACGACGTCGGCGCACCGCGTGTTCGAGGTGCTCGATACCGAGCCCGAGATCCGCGATGTGGCGGAGCCGGTGCGGCTCGAGCCGGTGCACGGGCGCGTGACCTTCGAGCACGTGACGTTCGGCTATGACGGCGTCCGGCAGGTGCTGCGCGGCCTGAGCTTCGACGCGCTACCGGGCGAGCTGATCGGGCTCGTGGGGCCGTCGGGCGGGGGTAAGACGACGATCGTGAACCTGATCGCGCGCTTCTACGACGTGAGCGGGGGCACGATCCGCGTGGACGGCGTCGATATTCGGCGCCTCGATACGGGGCACTATCGCCGGCAGATCGGCATGGTGCTCCAGGATCCGTACCTGTTTCACGGCACGGTGCTGGAGAACATCCGCTACGGCCTGCCGGAGGCGCCGCTGAGCCACGTGGTCGCGGCGGCGCAGGCGGCGAATGCCCACGACTTCATCACCAAGCTACAGCACGGCTACGACACGGTGGTGGGGGAGCGGGGGCATACGCTGTCGGGCGGCGAGCGCCAGCGCGTTTCCATCGCGCGGGCGATCCTGCACGACCCTCGGATCCTCATTCTGGACGAGGCGACGAGCAGTGTGGATACGGACACCGAGCGCGAGATCCAGCAGGCGCTCGAGCGGTTGGTGGCCGGCCGCACCGTGTTCGCGATCGCGCACCGCCTGTCGACGCTGCGCAAGGCATCGCGGCTGTTTGTGATCGAGGATGGACGGCTGGTGGAGCACGGGACACACGCCGAGCTACTCGCGAAGACAGACGGGAAGTATCGGCACTTGTACGAGCTGCAGCTGCAGCTCCAGTGAGAAAGGAGGCTCTATGACCGCCCTCGCGTCGAAACCGTATACTCGAACGCTGACGCTCGAATGGCGTGGCGACGGTTCGCTGTGGGCGTTGCGCGGAGACGAGGAGTGCGCCGTGTCGGTACGGCGCTGCTTCCCGTGGTCCGAGCCCATGCGCCACTTGTCGCTGCGGGATTCAGACGAACAGGAGTTCGCCCTGGTGAAGGATCCCGCCGAGCTCGATCCACGCTCGCGCGCGGCGCTGGAAGTGGCGCTCGCGGTGGCGGGGTTCGTGTTCGAGGTGACGCGCGTGCTGGAGATCGAGGAGGAAGTAGAGATCCGTCACTGGCGGGTCGAGACGCAGCAGGGTCCTCGCACGTTCCAGACGAGGCTCGATGATTGGCCGCGCACGTTACCGCATGGCGGGTTGCTGATTCGCGATCTCGCCGGGGACTTGTATCACCTCGGCAGGCCGGAGGCTCTAGACCGTCAGAGCCGGGACCTACTTTGGGCGTTTGTGGACTGAGGTTATCGCTGGCAGCGGCGGCAGAAGGTCGTTGCGCGCAGGTCGATGGCATGCGTCATCGTCAGACGCGTGCCGCACTGCACGCACTTCTCGCCGCCGCGGCCATACACGCGCAGCTCGAACTGGAAGCGACCCCGCTCGCCTCTGCCCGTGCGATAATCGCGCAGCGTCGTTCCCGATGACGCCAGGGCCCGTTGCAGCACGTCGACGATCGCCGCGTGCAGCCGGGCGAACTCCTCGAGTGACAGCTTGTGGGTTGGCTTCGAGGGATTGAGCTTGGCGTCGAACAGCGCTTCGTTGGCGTAGATGTTCCCCACCCCTGCGAGCCGGCGCTGATCCATGATCGCCTTTTTGACTGCGGTACGCGTGCCCTTGAGCCGGTCCGCGAAAACGAAGGGCGTGAACGTCTCCTCGAGCGGCTCGGGACCGATCCGCCCCGTGTATGCGATCCATCCCTCCTCGTCGAGCAGCCAGATCGTGCCCAGTCGCCGCACATCACGGTAGACGAACTTGCGCCCGTCGCTCAACGTGCAGATCAAGACGGCGTACTTCAGCTCATCCCGTGTCAGGCGCCGCTCGTAGACGAGCAACGAGCCGGTCATGCGCGGCTGAATGATCATGCGATGTCCGCTCGAGAGGCGGAACACGGCGTGTTTGGCGCGGCGATAGACTTGCTCGATCGTGGTGCCACGCAACGTCTTGATCAGGCGTCCCTTGGAGACGTGGCGCAGGACGTCGGTTTTCCTGAGTTCTATCCGCGCGATGCGACACCCCTCGAGACGAGGGGCGATTTCCCGGACGATCGTTTCGACTTCAGGCAGCTCCGGCACGCTGGATCTCCCGCCACGCGACATCGCGCCGCCAGGTCTTGCCTTCGAACGCAATCCGCTCGGCGGCGGCACGACTGGCCCGCGCGGCGAGCACCACCGTGGCGCCGAGACCCGTGACGCTCAGGACGCGCCCCCCATTGGTGCGCAGCCGCCCCTCATTGTCACGGAAGGTGCCGGCGTGAAAGACGATCACGTCCTCGCCCAGCTCCGTTGCGTCCGGGAGCCGTATGGCGACGCCCTTTTCCGGATTGTCGGGATAGCCGCGGGCGGCCAGCACGGTCGTAACCGCAGCCTGTTCGACCGCGAGCACCTGCTGGGTCGGGAGTGGGTGCCAGCGGCGTTGCGCGATCGCCACGACGTGTTCGGTAAATCCGGGCAACAGGGCGGGCAACAGCACCTGCGTTTCGGGATCACCAAATCGCGCGTTGAACTCCAGCACGGATGGTGTCCCGTCGGGCAGGATCATCAGGCCGGCGTAGAGCACTCCTTCATACGGTGAGCCCTGAGCGGCTACCTCGCGCAGCACGGGCTCGAAGATTTCCGTGCGCACACGCGCGAGCAGAGCGTCGGTTGCAATGCCGACCGGACAGTATGCGCCCATGCCACCGGTGTTCGGGCCGGTATCGCCTTCGCCGAGGCGTTTGTGATCCTGGGCGGGCGGAAGAATCAGGATGCGCTCGCCGTCGGTCAACGCGAGGACGGACAGCTCCTCGCCTTCGAGGAATTCCTCGACCAGCACCTCTTTGCCCGCCTCTCCCAGCGAACCGTCCAGCATCGCGCGGACGACCTTCGCCGCGTCGACGCGACTCTGGCACACGACGGCGCCTTTCCCAGCCGCCAGTCCCGAGGCCTTCACGACGAGCGGCTCCGGATGATTGCCGATGTACTCGAGCGCGGGCCCCATACCGACGAACGACGCACTCTTGGCGGTGGGCACGCCGGCGCGACGCATGACCTCCTTGGCGTATGCCTTGGACGACTCGAGCCGCGCCGCCGCCTCCGATGGCCCGAACACGGCGCGGCCGTCGTCACGCAGCCGGTCGGCCAACCCGGCGGCGAGCGGGGCTTCCGGGCCAATGATCGTGACGTCGATAGCCTGATCGCGGACGGCTGCAACGAGGTCGTCGCTGGCGGTGGCGGGGAGAGGGAGGTTGGTGGCGAGGGTGGCAGTACCGGGATTGCCGGGTGCAGCAAACAACGTCATGTCGGAGACGGCGGCGGCGGCATCGCGATGCAGTGCCCAGCAGAGGGCATGCTCGCGGCCGCCGCCTCCGACGACCAGTACTCTCACCTCTTCTTAAACGCGTCCGTGAAGGCCTGGGCCGCCCGCTTGGCGGTATCCACCACGTCGTTCACGACCGCTTTCGCTTCCTTCATATAGTGGTCGCGCGCTTCGTCGATGTCGCTCTCGATCGGGCGTTTCTCGGCATCCGGACCGCGGCGCGTGTACTCGCCGTTCAGGATCCGGTCATACGCGCCTGCTTCGACCCAGCGCTGCAGCTCGGCCGCGCGGAGCGTGTTAAAGGGGTGCGTTTGATCGAGCGTGTTCAGGATCTTGAAGATGCGATCGACGGCGCCGCCCGTATCCTCGTACTCCTTGGCCTGCGCGAGGAAGGCGTCGAGGTCCATCTGCTTCATGTCGCCGCCGCCCGCCATCTTCAGAAACATGCGCATCGACGCCGGCGGATCCTGCGTCGCGATCAGCCCCGCCCGATCCGACGACAGCTCGCTCTTGCGGAACCATTCGAGCAGCGCAAAGCGAATCGGCGCCAGGAGCAGGCCGGTGAGGAAGGGCAGCACGTTCGCGCTCACGAACAAAATGATGACGAGGATGGTGTGGTACAGCGCGTGGCCGCTCATGATGTGCCCCAGCTCGTGACCGAGCAGGGTCCGCATCTCGTCGTCGTCGAGCAGCTTGAGCGCACCGGAATTGATCACGATGAAGGGCCGCTCCACCCCGAACGCGCCGGCGTTCACGAACGGCGTCTGCGACACGAACAGCTCGGGCCGGTCCGACCAGTCCATCGTCGTCAGCACATCCGTGTAGAGCTGATTGAGCCTGGGGAATTGCGTCGGTCCGACGCGCACGGCGTTGGCCTGGAACAGCAGGCGGATGCCGCGCTCGCCGAAGAATCCGACGATTTTCTTGACGACTTCATCGAACCCCGGGACGGACCGCAGCGTCTGCAGCGCGGCGCGATCCGCCGGATGCTCCCACGAGACGGGAGCGATCTGGGTGAGAATTTTGCGCGGGCGGGCCGCGGGCAGTGTGGCGTCAGTCATCTATATCTCCAGCAATGGGATTCCCAGACCTACGGTTTCGGAAAACGGGTGTTTCGTCCGTCAATCGTCCCCCAGCGCCTGATCCAAATCCGCGACCAGGTCCTCCACATCCTCGATGCCTACCGATAGCCGCACCAGGCTGTCGGTGAGCCCCATGCGGCGCCGCATCTCGGCCGGGACGCTGGCATGCGTCATCGATGCCGGATGCCCGATCAGGCTCTCCACGCCGCCGAGCGATTCCGCGAGCGCAAAGATCTTGGTACGCCCGACGAAGCGCCGGGTAAAGGCCGTGTCGCCCAGCTCGATGCTGATCATCCCGCCGAAGCCCTTCATCTGACGCGTCGCCAGCTCGTGCTGCGGATGCGAACGCAGTCCCGGGTAATAGACGCGCTGGACTCTGGGGTGCTTCTCCAGCCACTCCGCGATGCGGCGGGCGTTGGCGTCGTGCTGGCGCATGCGTAGCGCCAGCGTCTTGGTGCCACGCAGCGCGAGCCAGCAGTCGAACGGGCCCGGTACGGCGCCCGACGAATTCTGAATGAAGCCGAGCCGCTCGGCGACGTCGTCCCGGCTGGTCACCAGCATACCGCCGACCATGTCGGAGTGGCCGTTCAGGTACTTGGTCGTCGAGTGGAGGACGATGTCGGCGCCGAACTGCAGGGGCTGCTGGAAGAAGGGGGTCGCGAACGTGTTGTCCACGACGAACAGCGCTTTGGCTTTGCGCGCGATCTCGCCCGTCGCCGCGAGATCGCACAGTCGCATCATCGGGTTGGTGGGCGTTTCCGCGTACACCAGCTTGGTAGTCGGGGTCACGGCCGCGGCGACCGCTCGCGCATCACCGCCGTCCACGAACGTGAACGTGATGCCCATGCGCGACCAGATGTGCGTCATTTGCCGGTGCGAGCCGCCGTACACATTTTCGCCGCTCACGACGTGATCACCGGCGGAGAGCAGTTTCATCACCGCGTCCAGCGCCGCCAATCCCGACCCGAAGGCGAATCCATGGAGGGCGCCCTCCAGCGCCGCGACATTGCGCTCGAGCGCCTCGCGCGTGGGATTGCGCGTCCGGGCGTACTCGTAGCCCTTGTTGCGTCCCAGCGCTTCCTGGATGTAGGTCGAGGTCTGGTAGATGGGGCCTATGACAGCCCCGCTGAGGGGATCGCCTACGTAGCCGGCATGTACTGCACGTGTCGCAAAGCGGCGCGAAAGGTCCTGATCGGCGACGCGCGTCATGGCCGGAACGTAAGGGCGGCTTCCCTGGGGGGCAAGCGACCTTTACTTTGGCGGGGCCATGCCACCGTTCTCGGGAATGAGATGTCTGGTCGTCGACGACGAGCCGCGGCTGCGCCGCGTGCTCGTGCGCCTGCTCGAGGGCGAAGGGTTCACGTGCGCGGAGGCGGGATCCGGCGTCGAAGCCCTCGCCGAGCTCGAGAAGGGACCCGTCCCGCTCGTCATTTCCGATCTCCGCATGCCGGAAATGGACGGCGTCACGTTGCTCCGCGAAATCATCACGCACTGGCCCGAGACGGCCGTCATCGTCGTCACGGCCGTGGCCGAAGTGGAGAGCGCCGTCGCGTGTCTCCAGATGGGCGCGCTCGACTATGTCGCGAAGCCGTTTCATCTGGACGAGGTGCGGGCCCGCGTCTCACAGGCGCTCGACAAACGCCGTCTCATCATCGAGAACCGCACCTACCAGCACAACCTCGAGGAGCGCGTCGAGGCGCAGGCGCGGCGTATCGAGGAGCTGTTCCTGGAAGGGGTGCACGCCCTCGTCTTCGCACTCGAAGCAAAGGACGCGTACACGCGCGGTCACTCGATGCGCGTCGCGAACTACTCCGTCGAGATCGCGCGCGCCCTCAAACTCGATACCGACCTCGTCGATACGATCGCGCTGGGCTCGGAGCTGCATGACGTGGGCAAGATCGGCGTCAGTGAAAGCGTCCTGCACAAGGCGGGCAAGCTGTCGGATGCCGAGTACCGTCATATCATGGAGCACACGGTGATCGGCGCGCGCATTCTGGGGCCGCTGATGAAGGATGCGCCCGGCGCATTGTCCATCGTCCGCTCCCATCACGAGCGGCTCGACGGCAGTGGCTCCCCCGACGGGTTAAAGGGCGCCGAGATCCCGTTCGAGGCGCGCCTCGTCAGTGTGGCGGACGCGTTCGACGCGATGACGAGCGTGCGTCCCTACCGCCCGTCTCTCTCGGTCAAGCACGCGATGCGCGAGCTGGATGAAGGGATCGGCGTCCAGTTCGATGCTGAAGTCGTCAAAGCCTTCCTGCGCGCCTATGCGGAAGGGACGTCGCTACCCATTCCCACGCCCCAGTTGCAGCCGCTGCGCCTGCCGACGCGGGCGATGGAAGCCCGTCGGGCCTGACTGATTCATTACATTGACCGCCATGACCGACACGCTGATGGTGAGTGTGTCGGGGGTTCGAGGTCTCGTCGGCACCGATCTCACCCCCGAAGTCGTCGCCCGCTGGGCGGCGGCGTTCGGAACGTGGGCGAAAACGGGGAAGGGTAAATCGCGCGTCGTTTTGGGCAGGGATGCGCGCACCTCTGGTCCCATGTTCGCGCGTGCCGCGACGGCCGGTCTCAACTCGGTCGGTTGCGACGTCATCGATGTGGGCCTGGTTGCAACACCTACGGTACAACTTGCGGTGGAGCACCATCAGGCGACCGGCGGCATCATCCTCACCGCCAGCCACAATCCCATCGAATGGAACGCACTTAAGTTCGTCGGTCCCGATGGCATCTTTCTTGATACCGTCGCGGGCACGCGGGTACGCGAACTGGCTGCGGCAGATTCCCTGCAGCGAGCCAGCTACAAGGCGATCGGCGGCGTAGAGGCGGATTCGGACGCGATTGCCCGCCATCTCGCCGCCGTCCTCGCGCTTCGGGGAGTCGACCTCAGGGCGATCCGGCGCCGCCATTTCCGCGTCGCGCTCGATACCGTGCGCGGTGCCGGCGGGGCGGTGATGCCGGAGCTGCTCGAGCGGCTCGGGTGCCGGGTGACGGCGATCAACCTGGAGCCCGACGGAATGTTTCCGCGGCCGCCCGAGCCGGTGCCCGAAAACTTGAAAGCCCTCGCCGCCCTGGTGCGACGGAAGAAGGCCGACATCGGGATCGCGGTCGACCCGGACGTCGATCGGCTCGCGATTGTCGACGAACGCGGCACACCGATCGGTGAAGATTACACGCTCGCGTTTGCCATCAGAGCAGTCTTGGGGAAGAGGGACGGGGGACGGGGGAAGGGCAAGACCGTCGTCTGCAATCTCTCGACGAGCCTCGTGGTCGAGGACGCGGCGAAAACATTCGGCGCGGCGGTGGTCCGGACTCCGGTCGGGGAGGCGCACGTCGCGCGCAAGATCATCGAGCTGAAAGCGGTGATTGGCGGCGAAGGCAACGGGGGTGTGATGTATCCCGCCTTACACGTGGGACGAGATGCCCCGGTCGCCGCCGCGCTGGTGTTGTCGCTGCTCGCGCGTGAGTGCGTCACGGTGAGCGACCTGGTGGCGCGAGCGCCACGGTACGCGATCGTAAAAGCAAAGGTGGAACGCGGAATTCGGAATGCGGAACGAATGGGTGGGGTCTATGCGGCGCTGCGCGACCGGTTTCCGGAGGCGAGCGCCGATACACAGGATGGACTGCGGCTCGCGTGGCCCGACCGGTGGCTGCACGTGCGGCCGTCCGGTACGGAGCCCATCATTCGACTCATTGCGGAAGCGCCGACCGGCGCCGACGCAGAACGGCTGATAGAAGAAGGGCGGCGGTTATGTGCGGCATCGTAGGGTACACCGGGAAGCGAACAGCGGCGCCCGTCGTCCTCGAGGGTCTCAAGCGCCTCGAGTATCGCGGCTATGACTCGGCCGGCCTCGCCGTCGTGAACGGGGGACTC
>Ga0209761_1000873_pt1 | contig 19141 bp, 16 predicted proteins | sample GraSoi013_1_40cm_4_FD_185818 | JGI IMG/M metagenome (GOLD analysis project Ga0209761, IMG submission 185818) | Grasslands soil microbial communities from the Angelo Coastal Reserve, California, USA - Sample 09_25_2013_1_40cm (SPAdes) (version 2) | ecosystem: Environmental > Terrestrial > Soil >...
TCGAGCCCGGCGTGAGCATGGGGCCCGTCGTCTCGGCCAAACACAAGGAGAAGGTGCTGTCGTACGTGGAAGCGGGGCGCAAAGACGGCGCCACCCTGCTGCTCGACGGGCGGGCGACCAAGGTCGACAAGCACCCGCGCGGCCACTTCGTCGGGCCGACCGTCTTCGACGGCGTCCAACCCGACATGACGATCGGGAAAGAGGAGATCTTCGGACCCGTGGCGTCGGTGACCCACGTCAGCAATCTGGACGAGGGGATCCAAATGGTGCAGCGCTCGGGGTTCGCCAACGCGACGTCGATTTTCACGCAGAGCGGCAAGGCCGCGCGCGAGTTCCGCTATCGCGTCGGCGTCAGCATGATCGGCGTAAACATTGGCGTCGCCGCACCGATGGCGTTCTTTCCATTCGGTGGGACGAAAGGCTCGTTCTTCGGCGATCTGAAAGCGCACGGACATGACTCCATCGAGTTCTATACCGACAAAAAAGTCGTGATCTCGAGGTGGTGATGAGAAAAGTCGTCGGCGGCCTCATCCAGATGTCGAATCCCATCAACGACACGAACGCGCCGGTCAACAAGATCACCGACGCCATGCTCGAGAAGCACCTTCCTTATATAGAGGAAGCCGGCAAGAAGGGGGTGCAGATCCTCTGCCTGCAGGAAGTCTTCAACGGCCCCTACTTCTGCCCCAGTCAGGACGCCAAATGGTGCGACATCGCCGAGCCGATCCCTGGTCCGACGATCGAGCGCATGCAGAAGCTCGCCAAGAAACACGGGATGGCGATGATCGTGCCGATCTACGAGCGCGAGATGGCGGGCGTCTATTACAACACCGCCGCCGTGATCGATGCCGACGGCTCATATCTCGGCAAGTATCGGAAGAACCACATCCCGCACACGGCCGGATTCTGGGAGAAGTTTTTTTTCAAGCCCGGCAACCTCGGCTACCCCGTCTTCAAGACGCGCTACGCCACGATCGGCGTCTACATCTGTTACGACCGCCATTTCCCCGAGGGCGCGCGACTGCTCGGCCTCCATGGCGCCGAGATCGTGTTCAATCCGTCGGCCACGGTGAAGGGCCTGTCGCAATATCTGTGGAAGCTGGAGCAACCGGCCCACGCGGTCGCCAACGGCTACTTCATGGGCTGCATCAATCGGGTCGGGGTCGAGGCACCGTGGAATGTCGGGCAGTTCTACGGCTCGAGCTACTTCGTGGACCCGCGGGGCAACTTTCTCGCGCAGGGCAGCGAGGACAAAGACGAGCTCGTCGTCGCCGAAATGAACCTCGACATGATCGAGGAAGTGCGGCGCACCTGGCAGTTCTTCCGCGACCGCCGGCCGGAGACGTACGACGACATGGTCAAGCAGCTGCCTTAAATGGCCCTTCTTATCCACGGCGGCCGGATCATCACGCCCACGGAAGACTTCACGGGCGACGTCTATGCCGAGAACGAGACGATCACGCGGATCGAGCCGCACATCGATGCGAAGCTCGTCGCTCCCGGAGCCGAAGTCGTCGACGCGCGCGGCAAATACGTGTTTCCGGGATTCATCGACCCGCACGTGCACATCTATCTACCGTTCATGGGCACCTACGCCGCGGATGACTACGCGTCCGCGAGCAAGGCAGCGCTGGCCGGCGGCACGACGACGCTGATCGAGATGATCTGTCCCGGTCCGGCCGACGAGCCGGTGGCGGCGTTCGAGCTGTGGAAGTCCAAGGCCGAAAGCCTGGCGGCGGTGGATTACACGTTCCACATGTCGGTCGTCCGGTTCGAGGAGCATATCCGCGAGCAGTTCCGGGAGATCGTGAAGGCTGGGGTCGCTTCGTTCAAGGTTTTCCTCGCATACAAGGGTGCGCTCAACCTGTCTGATGAAGACTTGTTCGGCGCGATGCGATTGGCCAAAGAACTCGGCGTCATCGTGACCGCACATTGCGAGAATGCGGACGCGATCGACGCGCTCCAAAAATCGCTCCTGGCGGCCGGCAAGACGGGCCCCGAGTGGCACGGACCATCGCGCCCACCCATCGTCGAGGCGGACGGCGTCCACCATCTCTGCACCTTCGCCGAGCTGCTCGGCACGCACGTGTACATCGTCCACACGTCCTGCGCGGCCGCGGTGAGCCAGGCGCTCGCCGCCCGGCAGCGGGGCGTGAATGTCTGGATCGAGTCGGTGATCCCGCACTTCGTGCTGGACGAGACCTACGTCGAGCGGCCGCAGTTCGAAGGATCCAAGTACGTGATGTCGCCGCCGCTGCGCGCCAAGGCGAACCAGGACGTGCTGTGGAACGCCGTCAAGACGCGGCAGATCAGCACGATCGCCACCGATCACGCGCCGTTCCGGTTCGCCGATCAGAAGAAAATGGGGATGGACGCATTCACAAAAATCCCCAACGGCATCCCCTCGGTGCAGGAGCGCGTCGACCTGGTCCACACGTGCGGCGTTGCCGCGGGTCGGCTCGGAGTGCAGGCGATGGTGGATGCGTGTTCAACCCAGGCCGCGAGGCTGTTCGGGCTCTATCCCAGGAAGGGCGCCATTCAGCTCGGCAGCGATGCCGACCTCGTCGTCTATGACCCGAGTTATCGCGGCACGTTTTCCAAAGAGTGCAGCCACTCGAACGTGGACTACAATGCCTACGAAGGGTGGGAGCAGAAGGGCCGCGCGAGCGTCGTGACGGTGCGGGGGCAGGTGCAGGCGCGGGATGGCGATTTCGTCGGCACAATCGGCCGCGGCCAATTCTTGAAACGGGAGCCAACACACTGATGGATTCGCAGACGGTTCGCCAGAAGCACAAAGAATTCCTCTTCCCCTGCGTCGCCAACTATTACGCCGAGCCGGTGGTGATTACGGAGGCGCACGGCTCACACGTCAAGGACCTCGACGGCCGCGAGTACCTCGATTTCTTCGGCGGGATTCTGACCGCCGGGATCGGCCATTCGCACCCCGAATTCGTGAAGCGCATCCAGGACCAGGTCGCGCGCCTGGTCCATACGTCGAGCGTCTACCCCACCGTGGAGCAGGTCCGCGTCGCCGAGCGGCTCACCCAGATCACGCCCGGGAAGCTCAAGAAGAGCTTCTTCACGACCAGCGGCACGGAAGCCAACGAAACCGCTGTGATGCTGGCGAAGATCTATACCGGCCAGCAGGAAATCATCGTGCTGCGGCACAGCTACGCCGGCCGCAGCCAGGGGGCGATCGCGATCACGGGCCAGCAGCCCTGGCGTTTGTTGCCGACGCAGATCGCCGGGGTCAAGCACGCGCTGTCGCCGTACTGCTACCGCTGCCCGCTCGGGCTCGAGTATCCCGACTGCGGCATTCGCTGCGCGCAGGACATCGAAGACCTCATCCGGACGACGACGAACGGCCGCCCCGCCGCCTTCATGGCCGAGCCGATTCAGGGGGCGGGCGGATTCATCACGCCGCCCAAGGAGTACTTCGAGATCGCCGTGGGCATCGTGCGCAAGTACGGCGCGGTGTTCATCTGCGACGAGGTGCAGACCGCCTGGGGACGGACCGGTGACAAATGGTGCGGCATCGAGCACTGGGGCGTCGAGCCGGAGATCATGACGTTCGCCAAATCGATCGCGAACGGTTTCCCCGTGGGCGCGACGATCGCGACGGAAGAGGTGGCGAACGCGTTTACGGGGCTCTCGCTCTCCACATTCGGTGGGAATCCCATCTCGATGGCGGCAGTCGACGTGACGATGGACGTCATGCAGCGCGAGAACACCCCGCAGCGCTCCGCCGAACGCGGCAAGCAGCTACGGGATGCGCTCGAGGAGCTCAAAAAGCGCTTCGCCTTCATCGGGGACGTCCGAGGGATGGGCCTCATGCAGGGGATCGAGTTCGTCGAGGATCGCAAGACCAAAGAGCCGTCGCCCAAGAAAACGATTGCCTTCCTCGAAGCTGCCAAGAAGCAGGGGCTGCTCATCGGCAAGGGCGGCCTGTACGGCAATGTGATCCGCATCGCGCCCTCCATGTTGATCAGCAAGTCGGAGATCGATGACGGCTGCAAACGGATGGAGCGCGCGCTCGCCGAGGCTCGATGACGCTCGCCAACGCAGATCTGCTTCCGGTGCCGCCCGAACGGCGCACCTGGAACTGGTGGCACATCGCGTCGCTGTGGATCGGCATGGCGATCTGCATTCCGACGTACACGCTCGCGTCGGGCCTCGTGGATCAGGGATGGACCTGGCAGGCCGCCGTCGGCGCCGTCGTGCTCGGCAACGTCGTCGTGCTGTTTCCCATCGCTCTCAACTCCTATGCCGGCACACGTTACGGCATCCCCTTCCCCGTGCTCGCGCGCAGCTCGTTCGGCGTCCTCGGCGCAAACATCCCGGCGATTCTGCGCGGCCTGGTAGCCTGCGGCTGGTTCGGCATCCAGACATGGATCGGCGGCTGGGCGATATACAAGCTGGTCGAGGCAATTTGGCCCGGAATTGCGACACTGCCACAGATCCTGCCGGCGTTCGCCGGCCTGAACACCGGCGAATTCTTCTGCTTCATGATCTTCTGGGCCATGAACGTCTGGATCGTGCTGCGCGGCATGGACTCGATCAAGTTCCTGGAGACCTGGGGTTCTCCGTTTCTCCTGGCGGTCGGAGCTGCGCTGTTCATCTGGGCTTGGGTTCGATCGGGAAGTCTGGGAGCGATGCTGCAGAATCCACCGGCCGTCGGGCCGTCCGGCCGTCCGGCTGCCGCCACAGTATTCGGGGCTGGCCTCACGTCCGCCGTGGCGTTCTGGGGCACCATGGCGTTGTCGATTCCGGACTTCTCCCGATACGCGCGTTCCCAACGCGATCAGGTGATCGGACAGGCAGTCGGCTTGCCTGGGACGATGGCGTTGTTCGCCTTCATCGGCGCCGCGGTCACCAACGCGACGCTCGTGATCTTTGGGACCCGGATTTCCGACCCGGTGACGTTGCTCGCCAAGATCGGCGGGCCGTTGATGATCATGCTCTCGATGGCGGGGCTCGTCGTCGCCACACTCACCACCAACATCGCCGCCAACATCGTCGCGCCCGCCAACGCGTTCTCGAACATCGCGCCGCACAAGATCTCGTTCAAACAGGGCGCGATGATCACGGCGGTGATCGGGATCTTGATGATGCCGTGGAAACTCTACAACAACGCGGCGGCCTACATCTTCACCTGGCTGATCGGCTACGGCGCGCTGCTCGGCCCTGTGGCCGGGGTCATGATCGCCGACTATTTCGTCCTGCGCCGCGGCGAGCTGGTGGTCAACGACCTCTACAAGCGGCATGGCGCGTACGAATACAGTCGCGGCATCAATTGGCTGGCGGTGGCGGCGTTCGCCCTGGGTGCGGCGCCGAGCCTACCGGGATTCGTGGCCGCGTTACGGGGCACGCCGACCACGGACTTCTTCAGCGCGATCTATAACTGGGCGTGGTTTGTCGGCTTTCTCCTGTCCGCGGTGATCTACGTGGTTGCAATGCGTGTGCGATCTGGGAGCACGGAGCAGGGAGCAGTACGTGTCGGCACCTGAAACACTCCTGACCGACGCCCAACTCGCGGCAAACTTCGCCGACATCGCGCCACCGCTCACGAACGACGCGGCGCTGCTCGAGGCGAACCAGTGTCTCTTCTGTCACGACGCGCCGTGCACGATCGCCTGCCCCACGCACATTGACGTCCCCGCCTTCATCAAGAAGATCGCGACCGGCAACCTGCGCGGCTCGGCCCGAGTCATTCTCGAGGCGAATCCGTTCGGCCATTCCTGCGCGCGCGCCTGCCCGGTGGAGGTGTTGTGCGAAGGGGCCTGCGTCCTGAAGACCCGAGATGAACAACCGATCAAGATCGCCCTGCTGCAGCGGCACGCCACCGATTACGTGCTCGAGAAGAAGCTCAAGCTCTTCGAACCGGGGAAACGCACCGGCAAACGCGTCGCGATCGTGGGTGCGGGGCCGGCGGGGCTCGCGTGCGCCCGAGATCTGCGGTGCCGCGGCCACGATGTCACGGTCTTCGAGTCGAAGCCGCAGCCGGGCGGTCTCAACACGTACGGGATCGCGGAGTACAAGCTCAAAGCCGACGTCGCCCTCGCCGAGGTGCAAGACATTCTCGACCTCGGTGTGGAGCTGAGGACGGGCGAGCCGGTCGATGCGATCGAGCCGCTGCTCAAAGAGTATGACGCCGTCTTTATCGGGGTCGGATTGGGAGGCACGAAGCAGCTCGGCATTCCCGGCGAAGACCTGCCGGGCGTGACCGATGCGCTCACCTTCATCGAGCATCTCAAGACGCACCCGTATCGCGAAACGACCGTCGGACGCCAGGTCGTGGTCATCGGCGCCGGCAATACCGCCATCGACGCCGTCACGCAGGCCAAGCGCCTCGGCGCGGCGGCGGCCACGATCGTCTATCGCCGCGGTGAGGCCGACATGCCGTGCTATCACTACGAATACGAGCTCGCCAAGCGCGATGGGTGCGGGTTTCGTTTCAATGCCGCTCCGCAGCGCATCATCGGCAACGGCTCCGCGGTCGCTGGCATCGAAGTGCGCACCGCCCATGGCAGCGAGACAATTCCGTGCGACATGGTGATCGTGGCGATTGGCCAGGGCTCGCCGGCACTTACGTGGCCCAAGGACAATCCCAGGGTTTTCACGGGCGGCGACTGTGCGAATGGCGGAGCGGAAATCGTGAACGCAGCGGCGGAGGGAATAGCCGCTGCCAAGCGAATCCATGAAAGGCTGACCAATGGCTGATCTAAGAACGAACTTCGCTGGTATCGACAGCCCGAATCCGTTTTGGTTGGCGTCGGGCCCACCCACGAACACCTACGGTCAAGTGGCCAAGGCATTCGACCAGGGCTGGGGCGGTGCGGTCTGGAAAACCATCGGCGAGCCGATCATCAACGTCTTTTCACGCTACGGGTCCGTCGACCTCGGCCAGAATCGTATGATGGGCTTCAACAACATCGAGCTGATCAGCGACCGGCCGATTGCCGAGAATCTCAAAGAGATCGCCGAGGTGAAGCGGAATTATCCGAAGCACGCCGTGATCGCGTCGCTCATGGTCGAGTCAAAGCAGAAGGCGTGGCACGAGATGGTCAAGCAGACCGAAGACACCGGCGCCGACGGGATCGAGCTGAACTTCGGCTGCCCGCATGGGATGAGCGAGCGGGGCATGGGCAGCGCCGTGGGCCAGGTACCCGACTACACCTGTCAGATCGTCGAATGGGTGAAGGAAGTCGCCACGATTCCCGTGATCGTGAAGCTCACCCCCAACGTCACCGATATCACGTATATCGCGCGCGCGGCGGTCAAGGGCGGCGCCGATGCCCTATCCCTGATCAACACTATCAACTCGATCGTCGGCGTGGATCTCACGACGTTCGAGCCGCAACCGTCCGTCGCCGGCAAATCGAGCCATGGCGGCTACTGCGGGCCGGCGGTGAAGCCCATCGCGCTGCACCTCGTGTCAGCAGTCGCCGGCGACGCCAGCGTGAAAATTCCGATCTCCGGCATCGGCGGGATCGCCTCGTGGCGCGATGCGGCGGAGTTCATCGTGCTGGGCGCCGGCACGCTGCAAGTCTGCACCGCCGTCATGCACTACGGGTTCCGGATTGTGGAGGACCTGATCGACGGGCTGTCGAACTGGATGGACGAGCGCGGGCACCGCACGCTCGCGGACATCCGGGGCCGAGCGCTCCCCCGGGTCGCAAAGTGGGAAGACCTCGATCTGAATTACCACCTGCTCGCCCATATCGATCAGGACAAGTGCATCAAGTGCGAGCTCTGCTGGACGGCATGTGAGGACGGTGCCCATCAGGCGATCCGGCGTCTGCCGCGCAACAACGGCGGGCCGGTCGTCGAGATCATCGAAGAGGCGTGCGTCGGGTGTAATCTCTGTGCTGCGGTCTGTCCGGTGCAGGACTGCATTACAATGCGGCAGGTGAAGAATGACTATTCACCGGTTACATGGAAAGAATACGCTGCCGGTAAGGGCAAGTTGGCGCCGAGGTCGGAGCACTTCCATACTGCGACTTGGAGTCCGAGCGCGAAGCACTAAGCTTAGAGTCGGCCGGGCGGCGCGAGGGGAGGCATCGTAACTCCGGCTTCCGGCTCCGGCGTAAAGTCCTCGCCAGGATTGATGAATCTGTCTCGCTCAAAGTTGTACTGCTTGTCGTACAATTGCTTGTAGCGACCATTGGCGACCAGTAGCTCGTCATGCGTTCCCCGCTCCACGATCTGTCCACCCTCGAGCACCAGAATCTGGTCAGCGCTGCGTATCGTCGATAGGCGATGCGCAATGACGAAGGTCGTGCGCCCGCGGCGCAGGGCCCGGAGCCCGTCCTGGATTTTGGCTTCGCTTTCCGAGTCGAGGCTCGAGGTCGCCTCGTCCAGCACCAGAATCCGGGGATCGGCCAGAATCGCGCGCGCGATCGAAATGCGCTGCCTCTGCCCGCCCGATAGCTTGACCCCCCGCTCGCCGACCACGGTGTCGTATTTGTCGTCGAACTGCTCGATGAACTCGTCGCAGTGCGCGATGCGCGCGACGGCCTCGATCTCCTGGCGCGTCGCGTGCGGGCGCGCGAACGCGATATTCTCGGCGATCGTGCCGTCGAATAAGAAGTTGTCCTGCAACACCACGCCCAGCTGCGTGCGGTAGTCGGCCAGCGGCACGGTCGCGAGATCGCGCCCATCCACCACCACCCTGCCCTTTTCGGGTCGGTTGAACGCCAACACCAGGCCGACGAGCGTGCTCTTGCCGGATCCCGACGACCCCACGAGGGCCGTCGTCGAGCCCGGTCGCGCGTGAAAGGACACGTCCTTCAGCACCGGGACACCGGGCTTGTAGGCAAACGTCACGTGCTCGAACGCGACGTCACCGCGCACCGCCGCGAGCGGCGCGCGCTGGGCATCTTCCGCGTCCTCAGTCGTCATCCGGCGCAGCTCGTAGATCCGGTCGAGCCCCGCAAACGCTTCGGTGATTTGCGTGCCGATGGACGCGATGTTGATCAGCGGCAGCGCTACGAGCCCCACGAAGAAAACGTATTGGACGAACTGCCCCAGCGTCATCGATCCCGACAGGACCGCGCGGCCGCCGACGAGAATCATGACGACCGAGATCGCGCCGATCACGAGCTGTGCGAACGCGCCCACGCTCGAGACGCCGGTCATCGTCGTCGCCACGTTCCGGAACAACTTGTGGGCGCCGCGCGCAAAAACGAGCCGCTCGCCGCGCTCGGACCGGTACGCCTTGACGATCCGGATGCCCCCGAGCGTTTCGGCGAGACGACCGGTCACCTCCGCGTTGAGCTTGCCGCGCTCGCGAAACAGCGGGCGCAGCTTCGAGAACGCGTAGGCCATGCCTCCGCCGAACAGCGCCAGCACGAGAATCGAGATCGCCGTAAGCTTCCAGTTCAGCCAGAACAGGACTCCCAGGGCAATACTCGCGGTGACCAGGCCTCCGACCAGTTGCACCAACCCCGTCCCGACCAGATTTCGGATGCCCTCCGCATCCGTCATGATCCGCGAGATCAGGATGCCGGTCTTGGTAGAGTCGAAGTACGAGATCGGCAAGCGCAACACGAACGCCTGGATGGACTTGCGCATGTCGGTGATGGCGCGCTGGGCGGCGACGCCGAGAATCTGCGACAGCCCGAACGAGGTCACCGCCGAGATAACCGCGGCAACGCCGACCGCTGCGGCGATAACGCCAAGGAGGTCGGCGCGTTTCTGCCCGACGACCTGGTCGATGATGTAGCGCGACGACCACGGCAGGACGAGACCCGCGAGCCGGCTGACCAGCATCAACGCGAGACCGACGGCGAGCCGGCTGCGATGCTGCCAGACGAGGAGGCGCGCCTCGCGCCACGCGTTGGCGTAATTGGGTTTGGGTTTCTTGTCCGCCACGCGAGAAGCTTACCTGGTCCGGGAAGGCCTTACCAGGAGTCCGGTGGTGGAAACGCGTACCTCGTACGTCGCACCACCCGGGGCCGTTGCGCCGACGAACGTCGCCGAGCCGTACTCCGCGTCCACGAACGGCCGCAGCACCCAGTAGCGACGGGCCAGATCGAAGGCATCGAACGGCTTCTTCTGGGCGAGGGAGTATACCGTACGCTCGCGCGTCTGCTCGTCGCTCAGCGCCTGATAGCGTCCCGAAATGCGGTCGAGCTCATAGACCGTCTCGAGTCCGAGCAGTGTGCCGATCGGCCGCCACTTCAAGACGTGCGCATCGACATAAACCGCGTCGCCGGCAAGATCGAACATGTGGAGGCTGCTGTCGGGCAATGTCACGGTCGCGCGGAACCGTTGCGGGCCGATCGGCTCGGTCTTGATCGTCGCGGCGAGCGCCTCCTGGGTGAACGCCCGGTACCCATGAATCCCGACCGTAATGGCGCCAAGGAGCATGCTGAGCGTGAGCAACAACGCCGACGCGAGAAACCCCACCGTGGAGCGCAGGCGGCGTCGATTCCGCCACGCGGATGCCGAGAGGTAGATGAGCGCGACAGCAAAGAGCGTGAACGCGACCATGACGAGTCGCAGAATGCCAGTCATACCCTACACGTTAAGGGTGACCTGCCTCTGGCGCGAATTCGACGTCCTCACCACCTTGTCGGCTCACCGAACCGAACAAGGCACATGAAACGCTCCAGATGGATCACGATTGCGGTCGTCGCGGCGGTGATTGCGCTCTTCTTCTATATGACCACGGCCCACGCCAACGAGGAATGCACTGTGTGCGTCGAGTTCCAGGGACGCTCCAACTGCGCCACCGCGGCGGGAGCCACGGCCGCCGAGGCCACCGAAACGGCGCACAGCACGGCGTGTGGCCCTGTCGCCCGCGGCATGAACGAAACCATTGCGTGCGGTAACCGGGCTCCAGTATCCGTGCAGTGCGGCCGGCGCCGGTAGTGGCCGATTTTTCGATACCCCGCGTCGCCGTTCCGGCGACTTTGTTACTGGCGGGCGGAGGCCACCGCGAGGGCGAAGTTTACGTTATGGAGCGTGTGCCCCAGCACGCCGGTCCCGAAACGCCGCTCGATATGCTGAATCGCCCGGAAGCGTTCTTTCCGTTTCGCCCCAAGAAGGACGGTGAGGGCGTCTTGCTGGTCGCCAAGGCACGGACTGTGACCTTGACGGTCCCGCGACCCCAGGGGGAGGACTCTGTACGACTTTCCGCCGCCAAGAAAGCCACCTTGGAAATCACGCTGGCTGACGGGTCCACGTTGAGCGGATGGGCGACCCTCGAATTGCCACAGCACCACTCGCGCGTCCTCGACTATCTCAATGCCGTGGCCGAGCCGTTCTTCGCCATCGCAACCAGCGATGGGGGGGTGCATCTCGTGAACCGCGCGCACGTCCTGTACGCGCGCCCGGAGGACTGATTCATGCCGGCACGGCTCGATCCCTTTCTCGATGTGATGCTGCGCGAGCGCGCCGATCAGCTGTACTTGCTGCCGGATGAGCCGGTCACGCTGGTCAAAGACGGCAAGCCGCGCAAAGTCTCCAAGCAGCCGCTCACCGATCAGCATATCTACGCGCTGATGGTCGAGGTTGCGCCCCCCGAAGCGGCGGACAAGATCGACCAGAACTCGGAGACGGAGTTCGATTACGCGGGCGCGAATGGTCTGGTGCGCGTGCGCATCGTCCCCGAAGCGGGTCGCCTGACGGCGGTCATCTCTGCGGTTCGCCGGGCGTCGGAGGAAATGGCAGCTCCCCCCCCGTCCCCCCAGTCGCCCAGCCGCCAAGCCCGGAAACGACCGCCAAACGCCCAGCGCCACAACCGGCGGTCGGCCAGGCACCTGGACCGCCGCCGCAACAGCCTGTCGCGAAGCCGGCCCCGAAGGCACCCCGGGCATCCGTCATCGCCGCCGCGCCTATGGTCGACAGTCCCATGTCGACGCCGGGCGAGCTGCCGGGCGAGTTCGCATCCTCGGAGTTCCAGGCGGCCGAGCAGAAGCTCGGCAAGCTGCTGCGCGCCCTGGTGCAGTCGAGCAGCTCGGACCTGCACCTCCGCGTGGGCGAGCCCCCGCTGTTCCGCACGCACGGCGAGATCAAGCGGCAGTCAGGCACCGGGCTGAGCGTGAACGACCTCGAGCTGCTCGTGCTCTCGATCATGCCGGAGCGCAACCGCGGCGAATGGAAGGAAACGGGCGACACCGACTTCGCCTATGAGATCTCGGGGCTGGCGCGCTTCCGCGTCAACGCGGCCCGCGATCGCAAGGGCCCGGTGGCCGTGTTCCGCGTGATCCCGGCTAAAGTCGTGACGGTCGAGGAGATGGGGCTTTCCGACGAGGTGCAGAAGCTCTGCTACCTCAAGAAAGGGTTGGTGCTCGTCACCGGCCCCACCGGCTCCGGAAAATCCACGACGCTGTGCGCGCTGATCGACCTCGTGAACCGCACACGCAGCGATCACATCATTACGATCGAAGACCCGATCGAGTTCGTCCACGAGAACAAGAAATGCCTGATCACGCAACGCCAGGTCCACGTGCACACCGACAGCTTCAAGTCGGCGTTGCGCGCGGCGCTGCGCGAGGATCCCGACATCGTCCTGGTCGGCGAGATGCGGGACCTCGAGACGATCGCGATCGCGATCGAAACGGCGGAGACCGGGCACCTGGTGTTCGGGACGCTGCACACGACCACCGCCTCGTCGACGGTCGACCGCATCATCGATCAGTTCCCGGCGGATCGCCAGGCGCAGATCCGCGTGATGCTGTCGGAATCGCTGAAAGGCGTGATCTCGCAAACGCTCTGCAAGAAGGTCGGAGGCGGCCGGGTCGCGGCACGGGAGATCCTGCTCACGACGCCGGCCATCTCGAACCTGATCCGCGAGGCCAAGGTGTTCCAGATTCCTTCGATCATTCAGACCAGCAAGAAACTGGGCATGCTGACGCTGAACGACGCGCTCCTCGAGCTCGTCGAAAAGAAGCTGATCGAGCCCGACGAAGCCTACATGCGATCGGTCGAGAAAGCCGGGCTGGTCGCCAGTCTCAAGGCGAAAGGCGTCAAAGTGACGTTGTCCGCAGAAGGTTGAGTACTCCATTTCTTCGGAGGGTGCGTATGCGATTTCGCCGTGTAGCCGTCCGCATCATCGGACTCGCCATCATCGCCGCCGCCGCGGCGTGCTCTGACACCGGTCCCACGACGGGACCTGCGCCCACACCGCTGATCCGACCGCAGCAGCCGCCCGATGTGGCCTCGCTGACCCGCGCGTTGCCGGGCTTCGGCGGTCTCTTCATCGATCACGGGGTGCCCACCGTCTACCTCACCGATCTTGGGCAGCGGGGCCTGGCCGAGCAGCTGCTGGGTGGCTTCGCGCGCGCGCGCGGCGCAACGGGCATCCGCGTCCTCGCCGGGCGCTTTGCCTATGGTGATCTGGACAAGTGGTTCCAGCAGGTATCGAACGAGGCATTTGCGCAGGGCGGAGTGGTCTTCGTCGATCTCGACGAGGCCGCGAATCGTGTGCTGGTCGGCGTGGAGCGCGGTTCATCCCATGCCAACATGCGCAGCCTGGCCGCGCGGCTCGGGGTGCCCGTCGCGGCGCTGACGGTGCGCGACGCCGACCCGATCCACTATGCCGCCGGCCTGCAGGATCAGGTCCGGCCCGTCGTGGCGGGTCTGCAGATCAATTTCCCCGGCTTCCTCTGCTCGCTCGGCTTCAACGCGGTCAGTGGCGGCCAGAACTCGTTCGTGACCGCGTCCCACTGCACCACCACACAAGGCGGCGTCGACGCAATACTGGCAGTCGCTGTCCAGTCAGCCGAACAGCTTCATTGGGACCGAAGTCGCCGATCCGCAATACGTCCGCGGCAAGGGCAAGAACAGCGCGTGCCCCAAGGGGCGACGCTGTCGCTTCAGCGACTCCGCGCGGGCCGCCTACGCGGCCGGCGTGCCGTTCACCCTGGGCGGCATCGCGCGGACCAGCGGCCCGAACAACGGCTCGCTGGACATTACCGGCACGTTCACGATCGTGGCCGAGGGTGGTGAAATCGTCGGCGACGTCGCGAACAAGGTCGGTCGCACCACCGGCTGGACGCAGGGCGTCATCACCAACACGTGCGTCAACACCGGTGTGTCGGGCTCGAACATCGTGCAGCTGTGCCAGAACTTCGTAAGCGCGGGGGTAGGGGCCGGCGATTCCGGCTCGGACGTGTTCCTGGATACCGGGTCTGGAGTGAGACTGCTCGGCGTCCTGTGGGGCGGAAATGGAGCGGGCACGCAGTTCGTGTACAGCCCCATCGCGAACGTCGAGCAGGAGCTCGGACCGCTCACGACGTTCTGAACGCGCTCGAGTTCACGCTTGCCGTTGCGCCACGGGCGCGCGTCGGTCGACGCGCGCCCGTTACGCTCCGCCTCCGCAACACCTCCAACCGGCCGGCCGAAGTCCATTTCCTTGGCCGCTCCATCGTGTTCGACATCATCATCGCGCACGACAACGGGGCGATCGTGTGGCGGCGGCTGGCGCACGACGTGGGCCCCAGCATTCTGCAGCTCCGCACGCTCGCCCCCGGCGAACGACTGGAGTGGCACGACGCCTGGGTGCCTGAGGAGCCCGGCCGCTACCGGGCCCAGGGCGTGCTACCGTCCGATGACCCCGAGCCGCGGCGTACGCCGTGGGTCGCGTTCGACGTCAGCCCTTGATCGTCTTCGTCGCCTCGTCCCACGTCACCGTCGTGCGCCGGAAGTACGCTTCGTTCGCCATGTGGCACGCGAGCGCGGCGTTGTGCCCGAACACGACGTCCTCGACGACCGGTTTCCGCGTGCGCACCGCTTCGAAGAAATTCCACAGGTGCGGACGCGTGTCATCGAAGTCCGGAGTGCTGAACGACACGGTTTCGGTGAGCGGCGGCGCCTGGCCCGCCTGCAGATCGTGCTCCTTATGCCACTGCGTCTGGTACGCTTCCCGCAGCGCGTGGGGGTAGCTGCCGGTGTAATAGCTGGGCCAGTGGTCCTTGCCGTCTTGCGGTGAGAACGTGAGCGTGTTGCCGGACACCTCGAGCACTCCCTGCGATCCCTGGATTCGGTACTGCTCGGGCATCTCCGTTCCCAGATTCAGCCGCATGTACACCGGGAGATCGGTCGCGCCGTAGTAGTACATCGTGGCGTGGACGTCCGGCATGTTGCGGCCGTCTTTCCAGCGCCGGATGCCGCCCATCGACGCGGCCTGCTTCGGCGGTTCGTTGATGCCCAGCATGAACTGCATGCCGCTGATCAGATGGACGAGGAGATCACCGGCGACGCCGGTGCCGTATTCCTTCCAGCAGCGCCAGCGCGCAAAGATGTTCGGATCGAGTGCACGCTTGGGGACGTCGTTCTGCCAGGTATTCCAGTCGAGCGTCTGCAGCGAAAGGTCGGGCGGGGGCGGATACTCCCACGCACCCGTCGGATCGTTGCGGCCGAGCCAGCCTTCCACGAGCGTTAGGTCCCCCAGTATGCCTTGCGCGATCATCTCCTTCGCCTTGGCACAGATCTGCGAGCTGACCCGCTGCGAGCCGACCTGCAGGATCCGCCCGCTCTTCTTCACGGCGTCCACCATCGCGACGCCGTCGGCCGCGGTATGCGACATCGGCTTCTCGATGTAGATGTCCTTCCCCGCACTCACGGCCTCGACGACCATCCGCCGGTGCCAGTGATCGGGGACCGCGGCAACGATGCAATCGATTGTCTTGTCGTCGACCAGCCTGCGATACTCTCGCGTCGTGGGCAGATCGGGCCGCACGATTTCCTTGGCCAGCGTGTGGCGGCCGTCGTAGAGATCGGCGGCGCCGGCGCATGTGACGCCGGGCAGCTGGATCGACGTCCCGAGCAGCCCCGAGCCCTGCATGCCCACCCCCACCATCCCGAAGCGGACGGTATCGCTGGGGGCAAGAGCGCGGAACTTGAACGGCTGGGCGGCGAGCGACACACCAGCGGCGGCGGCGCTTGCCTCGAGGAATTCGCGGCGGGACCAGGTCGGTTTCTTCATAGCGAGCTCCCTGAAATGCGGGTTGAACTCCCTATTATGGCCGCCGATTTTGCCTTGCGCTATCGCGCGGGATAGGTGCCGAGAACGCGGATACCGAACGTAAACGCTCGTAATTCCTCGAGCGCCGCTTCGATGCCCTGCCCCGTGTCCACGACGTCAAGATAGAACAGGTACTCCCACGGACGCCCGGGCAGCGGCCGCGACTCGATCTTCGTCAGGTTCAATCCGCGAGCGGCGAACACGCCCAACGCCCGGTACAGCGTGCCCGGCGTGTTGCCCAGGGAAAGAATCAACGAGGTCTTATGCGAATCCGCAGGCTCGCGCGCTGCCGGTTCCCGCTCCACCACCAGAAACCGCGTGTAGTTCTCGGCGTGATCCTCGAGCCCCTCCTCGAGCACGGCCGCGCCGTACAGCTCCGCCGCCAGCTTCGACGCGATGGCGGCCTCCGCGTCCGCCCTCCCCGCCATGAGATCGCGCACACTGCCCGCCGTGTCGTACGCCGGGACCGCCACGAGATCGGGGTGCGTGGTAAAGAAGCGGCGGCATTGGGCCAGCGCGACCGGGTGCGACGCGACGCGGCGCACGTCGGGCAGCCGCGTCCGCGGAGACGCGATCAGGCAATGACGAATGCGCAGCTCGGTCTCGGCAACGACGTGCAGCGCGTGCGCGCTGAGCAGGTCGTAATTCTCGTGCACCGATCCCGCTAGTGTATTCTCAATCGGCACGACACCGCTCGTTGCCGCGCCGCCTTCGACAGCGCGGAACAAGTCCACGAACGTGGCGCAGGGCACGAGCCGGATCACGGCGCCGTGGGTCTCGAGCGCGGCGGCATGACTGAACGATCCCGCTTCGCCCTGGATCGCAACGGCCCCCCCCTCAGGCATCGGTCACTGCCCCGTGGCTGCTGCTCGAGACCAGCCGCGCGTATTTGGCCAGCACGCCGGTCGTGTAGCGCGGAGCCGGGGCTCTCCATTTCGCGCGCCGCGCCGCGAGCTCGCGCTCGGCGAGGTTGATCCGCAGCTCCCCGCGACCGGCGTCGATCGTGATCGAGTCGCCCTCACGCACCAGCGCCAACGGTCCGCCCAGCGCCGCCTCGGGCGCGACATGGCCCACGACGAGCCCATGTGAGCCGCCCGAGAACCGACCGTCCGTAATCAGGCCGACGGTCTCGCCGAGCCCTGCCCCGATCAGCGCAGCCGTCGGCGCCAGCATCTCGCGCATCCCCGGCCCGCCTTTCGGCCCCTCGTACCGAATCACGATGACGTCACCTGCGTGAATGCTCCCCGCGAGAATGGCGGCGAGACAGGTTTCCTCGGACTCGAATACGCGGGCCGGACCGGTGATGTCGTGAGCGCCGTGGCCACTCACCTTCGCGACGGCGCCGTCTGGCGCGAGGTTGCCGCGCAGGATGACGATGTGCCCCTGCGGCGCGAGCGGCCGATCCCACGGCCGGATGACATCCTGATCGGGCGACGGCCGCGCCGGCACATCCTTGAGCACCTCGGCGACCGTGCGGCCGTCGATCGTGAGCGCGTCGCCATGCAGCACGCCGTTCGCGTACAGGATGCGCATGACCTGCGGAACCCCGCCGGCGCGATGCAGATCGGTCGTGACATAGCGCCCTGACGGCTTGAGGTCGCACAGCACCGGCACCCGCAGGCGCGCCGTCTCGAAATCTTCGAGCGCCAGCGGCACGCCCGCGGCGCGCGAGATGGCGAGCAGGTGCAGCACGGCGTTGGTGGATCCGCCGATCGCCATCACCACCGCGATCGCGTTCTCGAAGGCCTTCTTGGTCAGGATCTGGCGCGGCAGGCGTCGCGCGCGCACCGCAGCGAACAAAACTTCGGCCGAGCGGGCGGCGCTGTCTGAAGTCTCTTGATCGACGGCCGCCATCGTGGACGAGCCAGGGAGGCTCATGCCCATGGCCTCGATGGCCGCGGACATCGTGTTGGCGGTGAACATGCCGCCGCACGAGCCCGCGCCGGGACAGGCGCGACGCTCGATCTCGAGCAGCTCGTCCTGCGGCATGCGCCCCGCCCCTGCCGCCCCCACCGCTTCGAACACACTCACCACCGTGAGATCCTGCCCGGCGTAGTGACCCGGTTTGATCGTGCCGCCGTAGACGAAGATCGCGGGGATGTCGAGCCGCGCGATCGCGATCATCGCGCCGGGCATGTTTTTGTCGCACCCACCGATCGCGAGCAGACCGTCCATGCGCTGCGCGCCGCACGCCGTCTCGATCGAATCGGCGATCACCTCGCGCGAAACGAGCGAATAGCGCATCCCTTCGGTGCCCATCGAAATGCCGTCGCTGACGGTGATCGTTCCGAACGTCTGGGGCATCGCGCCGGCCTGCCGCAGCGCCTGTTCCGCGCGGCGCGCGAAGCGATCGAGCCCCGCGTTGCACGGCGTGATCGTGCTGTGCGCGCTCGCGATCCCGACGATCGGCTTCCCAAAGTCGCCGTCCTTGAATCCCACTGCGCGCAGCATGGCGCGATTGGGCGCGCGCTCGAGTCCCTCGGTGATCGCCTTGCTGCGAAAATTGTCGCTCACGACAATCCCTCGAGCGCCTCGGCCGCGACCAGCTCCGCGATCCGCGCGCCCATTTCCGCCGTTCCAATCCACGACTCACCGCGGAGCGCGAGATCCTGGGTGCGCGCGCCGGCGTCGAGCGCCGCCGCGAGGGCCTCGTCCACAGCGGCGGCGGCGTCCTGTTGCCTGAGACCGTGTCGTAGGAGCAAGGCGACCGTGGCGATCGCACCGATCGGATTGGCCACGTCGCGCCCAGCGAGGGGCGGAGCCGATCCGTGCACCGGCTCGAAGAGACCAGGTCCCGACCCGAGCGACGCCGACGGCAGGAGGCCGAGCGAGCCCGCGAGGACAGCGGCCTCATCGCTGAGGATGTCGCCGAACATGTTCTCCGTCAGCACGACGTCGAACGTCGCCGGATCGGAGATCAGCCGCATGGCGGCGGTATCGACGTAGCTGTGCTCGAGCCGTACCTCGGGATAGTCGCGCGCGACCCGCGCGACCGTCTCGCGCCATAGCTGCGATACCTCGAGCACGTTCGCCTTGTCGACGGATGTGACGAGCCGCCGGCGTCCCCGGGCCGCCTCGAACGCGACCTGCGCAACGCGGTCGATCTCGGAGGCGCTATACGCGAGCGTGTTCACCGCGCTCGAGCCGTGACGCCCGCGCGGCTCTCCA
>Ga0209761_1000877_pt1 | contig 19117 bp, 18 predicted proteins | sample GraSoi013_1_40cm_4_FD_185818 | JGI IMG/M metagenome (GOLD analysis project Ga0209761, IMG submission 185818) | Grasslands soil microbial communities from the Angelo Coastal Reserve, California, USA - Sample 09_25_2013_1_40cm (SPAdes) (version 2) | ecosystem: Environmental > Terrestrial > Soil >...
CCGTGCTGAACGCGAATTACATCCGTCACCGGCTGGCCGGCGTCCTCGACGTGCCGTTCGGCGGGCTCCGGAAGCATGAGTTCGTCGCGAGTGCCGCGAAGCTCGCGGCCGAACGAGGCGTCCGCACCGTGGACCTCGCGAAGCGCCTCATGGATTTCGGCTACCATCCGCCGACCGTGTACTTCCCGCACCTCGTCGAAGAAGCGCTCATGGTCGAGCCGACGGAGACGGAGACGAAGGAGACGCTCGACGGGTTCGTGGAGGCCCTCAAGAAAATCGTGAAGGAGGATCCCGAAACGTTGCGCTCCGCGCCGCATAACACCGCGGTCGCGCGCGTCGACGAAGTCCAGGCGGCGCGCGAACCGATCCTCAGCTGGCGGACGTTGAAGTCCCGGAAGCCCCTCTCATAGGCCGAGCTCGTCGCGATGGAGACTGCCGAGGAGGATGTACGCCCAGTCCAGCTTTCGCTGTTTCGTGCGGCGGTCGAGGTCCTTTGCACTCGGATGCTCGAAGTCGAAGCCGACCAAGCGGATGCGTGCGGCGCCGAAGTGATCCGCGAGGAACACGGCCCGATCTCCGTCCGTGAAGCCTCCGAAATTCCGAAGGCCTCCGACGGGCCTGGATTGTGTCGTCGCCACCGTCGCCCCGGAGAACCGCGGGGCCCATTGTCGCACCGCCGGCCCGTTGTCGCCGTGGCCGTGGATCACCGCGATCGTTCCCTCGGCATTCGCTTTCACCTGATCCGTCACCGTCCCGTCCAAGTCGGTCACGAGGATCGCCGGAAGGAGACCTTTCTCAAGCGCAACCGAGGTGGCCTCGTCCGCGGCAATGAAAACCCCGCGCGCCTCGCCGATCTCCTGTCCGACGTTCGGACCGTTTCCGGCCACCGTCACTTCCTTCCCTCGGATGATCTTTCGAAGGCTTGAGTCGGGAACCCGGTTCCCGCCAAGGAGCTTGTCGAGCTCGACGGCAACCGCCTCGTCCTTTTCCCGGGAGAAGCCGAAATCTTTCAGGATCTCCTCGTAGAACGGTTCCCAGGCCTCGAATTCCATCCGAACCCTCGGGGAGGCTAGCTCTCATCGGCCGAATCCGGGCGCTCCGCCCGCGTTCGGTACGAGAGGCCCGTGACCGCGACCAGGAAGAGGGCGAGGCCCATGCTCAGATAGATCAGCGGCAAGGAGGCGGCCGGGTTGTACTCCCCGAGGATCGTCTGCAGGATCTGCGTCATCCCGAGGACCAAGAGGCCGAGCGCGACGAACGTCACTGCGACGGCGACCGCGTGCCGCGGAGCCCGGCCGTGACGAAGGTACGCGCTGATGACCTTCCCGCCTTCAAAGAGCAGCGTGCCGATGACGATCCACCAGACCGCGCCGATGACGAACCATAGGAACTGCGACACGTAGGAAGTCCCGCCGTTCCGGCCCGCGGTATCCGCTCCGAAGAAGATCCCGACGAGGATCAGGATGAGCGCGGAGACGTTGAAGAAGATCGCCAGGTTCCCCGTGGCAACAGAATCCCGGACCCGGTCGTAGTATTCGCCGCCTTTCTTGAACACGTCGCCGATGCTCTGGAACGGCAAGGAGATCATGATGAAATACAGGCCCGCGAGGATGAGGGCGAGGCCCGAGGCCGCGTTGGGGAGGGCCAGATAGATCGCGCCAAACAGCAGGAGGACGAATCCCAGGGGGGCCACGATCTTGCGGCGCACTCGGGGATTCTTCAGTTGCCGGCCGATCGTGTAGTACAGCGATTCCGCGGTCGGCGTCTGCCGGACGTACACCCGACGCACGTGGTCCACCCGGATCCGCGAGCCGATGATCGGCGAGAACGCTTCGTCCTCGGCTCCGTCCGAGACGAGGAACACGCGGTCCGGCCGGAGCTGTTCGAGGACCTGGTCGAGTTGCTTCGTCAGGACGAGGTCGGAGACGGCACCGACGCGGACGTCCCCGCAGATCGTCGCGACCTCGGCGTCCGTGTTGTCCTTCTGGAGGCCGTCGTAAATCGAGACCGCGCTCAGCAACGCATTGACGTCCGAATCTTCGGGATCTGCGAGCCCGAGCTTCGTCGCCGCCGCTAGATTCTGGTCGCGACCGATGAGGGGGGCCTGAAGCCCCGTCTTGGCGCCGATGTCGTTATCCCGATCGACGCAGAGGACGAGGGTCTTCATCGTCAGGGCACCTAGCTATCCCTTGATATATCAAACTTGCCGGGTGATGAACGTCCGCGGCAATCTGAAAAGCGTAGTGCACGCTACTTCAATCCAGATTTTCACATTCGGCCATCTCTCCCAGATTCCTTGAGGCCTTCCTCAAACTTAGGATCAGGACGTGCTCGCCCACCGAGCCTTGGTCTTTCCTGTCCCGTGGGAGGACCCTCGCCTTGGTTGGCTCCTCACCGAGTTCCGACTTGTCGTGAACGAATCAATCCGCATCGCCGTGCGGGAAGACATCCGATCCCGGGCTCGACTCACGCGGACCGCGTACAAAGAGCTCAGCGCACGCCACACTCTCTACAAGCAATACATCCCCTCCGCCTTCGAGGTCGCGTTAGGCGTCCTGAAGGTGCATCGCCGCCGGGTAAGGAAAGGGAAGCAATCCTCTGTCCCATTCTTGCGCCGCCTCCTGCTGAAGGCCGAGAACCAGTCCTATTGGCTCGACCGGGAGACCGGCCGCTTACGTATCCCGATTCGGGGCACGGAAGGGGTGCAGTTCCACCTGCCGCTCTCGGACTGGCACCGCGCGATGCTGAGCGACCCGTCGTGGGGACTCGGATCCCTGACAGTTGTCCCGGGGAAAGTCATCGTTACCGTTCGGAAGGAAGCCCCGAAGCCGTACGAGCCCGATGGCGCTATTGCCCTCGACACGAACGAGGACTCCCTTGATGGGGTCCACGCCACAGGCGATTCCGCAGGACTCCTCCGTGTTCCATTCGACGGTGTCCGGCTCATCCAAGAGATCCACTTCCGACGCCGACGGAAGCTCGCGGCCAAGAAGGCCTACGATCGGAGGGTCGCCCGACGACTCCTCAACCGCGAGGGCCAAAGGGAACGGCGCCGCGTCCGCCAGAGGCTCCACCGCGTTTCCAAGGGCCTCGTGCGTTTCGCGATGGAGGCGCGAGCTGCAATCGTCTTGGAGGACCTCACCCTCCACGGTGCAGGAGGCCGTTCCCGCCGGATGAACCGGCGTCTCTCGGTCTGGCCTCGCGGCGAGCTCCATCGCCAGATCGAATACAAAGCCGTCCTCGCAGGCGTGCCCGTCATCAAAGTGAACCCTCAGTGGACCAGTAAGACCTGCCCAGTGTGTGGCGCTCGGCGCCGAGATAGGGTGGGCAAGGTGTTCGTGTGCCTGATGTGCGACTGGGAGATGGATCGCCAGATCAACGCAGGCCTGAACATCCTCAAGACCGCCTTGGCCTCGAACGAGGCCTTGGCAAGGGCTGTACGGTTCCAGCCCGGTGCCCTCCGCCATGATGTGGTGAGTCCCCTCTACGACCTGTTCCGAAGAGGAACGGGCGCACGGGAGGAGCCGAGCGGAGTGGAGTCGCAAAACGGGATGATTCAATCACCCGATTTGTGACAGAACCCCGGATGGTTTGTAAACGGCAGAGCTAAAACAGCCCGAGCCCTTCTTCGATTCTCCCCAGCTCGATGGGTGTCGTCCGCGAGCCCACGACGGCGCCGTGGGAGTTCGCGACCATGCACGCCCCGACCTGAGCGGCTCCATAGTTCGCGGTCGTGATCACGACCGGCACCTGCAACGTCGACTTGACAACCTCCATCTCCCCGGGCCGCGCGTGCGGATGGCAGAGGGCGCCCTTGTTCGTCGCGACCGCGACACTGCCGACGGTCTTGATGCCCGCGACGGTGCCGCGCACGACGTTCACGCCGAGGACCTCACCGATGAAGGTGACCGCTTCGTCGTCGTAGCCCGGATGGACCACCGCTCCGTAGTCGTTGCAGAGGACGTTGTTCCCCACCGCGCTGAGTCGATGGGGCAGCGGGTAGACCGCGTCGCCGATCCGGTCGAGCTCCGCCTCCTCGATGAACGGGGACGCGAGGATGCCTTTCGAATTCAACGCCAGGAGCGAGCCGACGACCGTCGAGTGTCCGACGCTCGTGACGATGAGTGACGTCCCAAGCGCACCGACGATGTGTCGGATCGCGGACTTGGGGACGTCCGGGGCCACAATCAGCAGCTCGTCGTTCGCCGCGCAGAAAACGCCGATGTAAGGGTTCCCCGCGATCTCGAGCCGCCGAAGCAAATGGGTCCCTCAGTCCTCCGGGAGGGAGACGACGGCGGAGCCGTCCTCGAACTTGATCGCCTTGACGCGAATCCGGCGGGGCGGATGCTCGCGGCCGCGCTTCCACAGGTACTCGTTCAAAACATCGTCAATGAAGATTCGATCCGGCTTCAGGTGTTGCTGCACGTGCTCCCGAATCGCCTTGATCGCCCGCGGCGTTCGGTCCGTGCGGGACGCCGCCCACGCGGCCCGCAAGGGGATGATCATGATGCGTTCTTCTTCCTGCTCGGCCATGGCCTCACGCCTTCAGCTTGTTCCGTCGCCACGACCGCTTCTTCGGATGGCGCGTGAAACGCCGTTTCGTCCGCTGGATGACCCACGCGGGCACACGCCGGTTCGACTTCACCGCCCGAAGGAGGCGGAGCTTCTTCGCGTACGGCTTGTTCCTCGCCACGGTCAACGCCTCTCGATCTTGATGTCCCGCTTGCGGGGAATCACGCGCTCGAGGATCTGCCGGAGGGTCGGGTCGTCGATCATCCGCTGCACCCGGCCGCTTTGCGCCAGGGCGATGAGCTGGTTTTCGATGTTCTCCTTCAGCTCCGGGTACGCGAGCTCGATCCGTCCGAGCCGCTCCCTCGCTTCCGGCGTCAAGATCTGACGGAGGATCGTCTGCCGTTGGGCCTGTTGCTGGTCCCGGTACTGCTGCTCGGCCTGTGCCTGCACCTGGGCCTGCTGCAGCTCCGCCATCTTCCGCCGACGGATCGCATCGAGCTCGTCCTGGTCCATCGACATCGGATCACGGGCCTCCCGCGTACTTCGTGAGCTCGGGATTCGTCTTCGCGAGTTCCATCAAGATGTCGTGCGCGAGGGAATCGAGCAGCTTGCGCCCCTGGGCGCTAATCGAGCGGCCCTTCTTGTCCGTCTTCGTGAGGAGGCCCATCGCCTCGAGCTGTTGCATGGCCTCCCGGGCGACCGACCGCGAGCCGCGTCGCGGGTGATACGGCGCGGAACCGTCATCCCGGCGCCCGCCGAACTCCGCGGCGAGGCGCGACGTGCCGACCGGCCCGTGCAAGTAGACCTTCCGCAAGACCGCGGCGACCCGGCGATACCACCAGTCCTTTTGGACCGGCGCCTTCTCCGTGTTCACGCCCGTGCGGGCGAACGCCGCCCATTCCGGCGGCTTGATCTTGCCTTCCGCCTGCAACTTCTCCTTGATGCGTTCGATCAGGAGGACCGGAGGTACATCGTATGCGGTCGTCATCGGGAACACGCGTCGGGTTCGCGCTTCATAAATCAAGGTCGTATTTGAAGGCTTGCGTGCTCTCACGGAGCGGAGTGTTATCGCGCGCGTCGCGCGGTTTTCTCGGAGGGACCAACGCGCCCACTCCGACGTTTTTTGGGGTCTAAGAACAATCGCATCTCCGTTGTTCGTTCGAATCCGAGGCGGGTGTAGATCGGCTCGCCAAATGCCGAAGCGTGGAGGAGCATTACGTGGATTCCGCGTGCCTTTGCGTATCGGATCGCTTCACGTACGATGCGAGCTCCGTGCCCGCGGCCGCGGTGGGCCTCCTCCGTGAACATCGAGAGAAGATACGCCGCGGTGGTCCCTTTCCAGTTCGGCCTCGGCTGAACTTGGATGAACCAGACACAACCGCTCGCGACAGCTGCCCCTCCGACGTCGACGATGAAGCCAGCGAACCGATCCGACTTCATCTGCGTCCGTGCCCAACGACGGTACGTGCGGTCCGCAACGTCGAGGTCCGTTTTCAGAATCTTCGCGATTGCGTTCCACATGCCCCGGCGATGGCGGACGAGGAGATCCAAATCCCCGAGGGTTGCCTGACGGATAGTGGCGCGAGCCACGGTGCGCGGATTCGGAGCGGGGACTTGTCTCTTCCGCATCCCCGCGTGTTAACCTTGTTTAAGGTTGATTCCTGGGACCGTGATGTCGAGGGCACGCGGACCCCGATCCCGCGGAATCTTCATGTGGACTTCCCGCCTCTCACGAACGTGTCCTCCGACCCGAGGATCCTAGTTGCCGTCTCGGGCGCCTCCGGTGTGGAGTATGCCCGGCGCCTCATCGAGATTCTCGGGGACAGCGCAGACGTCGTTACCACGAAGGACGCACAAGCGGTCATCGAGATTGAAACCGGGCTCACGATGAAGGAATTTGCCGCAAGGGCACGGTCGAGCTACAGCGAGGACAATCTTGCGGCGGCGCCTGCGTCGGGTTCGTCTCTGTTCCGCGCCGTTGTCGTGGTACCGTGCAGTGGGACGACGCTCGCAAAGATTGCGACCGGCATCGCCGATAATCTCGTCACGCGGGCCGCCGCCGTGGCAATCAAAGAAAATCGGAAACTGATCCTGGTCCCTCGCGAGACCCCCGTCGGCGCAATCGCGCTGGAGAACATGCTGAAGCTCGCGCGCCTCGGCGTCATCATCATGCCCGCGTCCCCGGGTTTTTACGGGAAGCCGAAGCGGATCGCGGACCTGGTTGACTTCGTCGTCGCACGAATCCTGGACCACCTCGGCGTCGACCACTCGATCGGCGTCCGGTGGAGCGGCCCCGAATGACGCCCGTCAGAGCTGGGCGGACAGGTCGAGGTATTCGTCGAACTCGGCGTTGAGTCGTCGGATGTCCTCTTCGGAGAGGACTCCGGGCGAGACCCGTGCAATCACGGTCACCCCGTGCACGAACGCCATGTCATTTGCCTTCCGCAGGAATCGGATGACGTCGGCAAGAGACGCCTCGGAGATGATCTGGTCCAAGCCGTCGTACAGGACCACCCCGCCCTTCCGTTCCCGCGTCACCTGCAGGATCGGCCTCAACCCGACCGGATCGAGTTCCTTCGGATCGATCGCATCGGCCCCGTGACTTGAGACTTGCACGACAGGGACGTCCTTCACGCCAAACTCCAGGCGCATCCGTTCCGCAGCCGCGGACGTCATGCAGATCGCAGGCCGACCGAGTTTCGTGAGGTCCCTCAGCCAGGCGAACCCGATCGACGGATTGCTGGCGACGACGAGATAGCGCTTTCCCTCATCCAGATGACGCAGGAATTCGCTGCAGTTCGAGCACGGCGCCACGCGCGGATCCGTCCCCTGCGGGACGGTCTGCAACTCACCGCACGACTCGCATCGCATCGAGACGTCGGTGGTTGTGCGGTCGGCCTCGACCGTAATCGGGGTGCGGCAGTTCGGGCATTGCGTCAGGCTCGCGGCACACGATAGGTGATATATCGCGCCGCACGTGCAACGATACGTCGGGTCGGTTCCGAGAATCTCGCGTTGGCAATGCGGGCAAGTTCCGAGTACGGCTCCCGCTTCCGCGGGGCCCGTCGGGATCGCGACCTTCTTCACGACGACCCGTTCGTCCTCGCCCTCGACGGACGGCGCGCGCTCGACCCTACCGGAGTAGTACGCCCGCGTCCCTAATCCGAGCACCACGGCTAGCGTGATCGCAAAGAGCCAGTACACGAGCCCGGAGACGAAGACGCGCACGCCGAGGATCCAGGTCGCCGTCGGAACGAAATAGAACAGGACGAGCAGGGCTATGGCCAGACCTCCGAGCCGATGGAGCCACTTGGCCTTGTGGACCGCGAGCCGATACGCCGCGGGATGGGATTCGCGGTATCTCAAGTACGCGCCATGCTGGAGGCGCGAAATCGCGTACGAAGCGACGAGCATGATGGCGAACAGGACCTGCGGATTCTCGAAGACGTCAAACGCCGCGAAGCGGATCGTCTCGTTCGGGATCGTTGAAGCATTTCGCGTCGAACTGTAGAACAGGATCTCCCCGCCGGGGGTTCGGATCACCTGGAGCCCTCCGGATCGGACGACGGGACTGGAGAAGCTCAGCGGGCCGACCAGATAGTGCGTATCCTCCTGGACGACCTCGCCGTCGTAGTCAGAGGGTGCGTGGAGCGCGAAGTCACGAATGAAGAATCCTCGAGCGCTGCCTGTGGCGTCCGAAGTGAAGTTCAATCGGAGTCGCACCCGGTCGCCGAGGTAGCCGGTCAAGTTGACCCGTACGTTGGACCAAACGCCGGGAGTGGTCTGCGGCAGGTCCGGACTGGCTCCGAACAAGAGGTTCGTCCAATCCGTAAATGCGGGCGCGTGGGCGATCTGCAGTCGGAGCCGATCCTGCGCATCCGCGACTTGGCCGGTGTAGTTGAACGTGGCCCAGGCCTGGGAGGCGAAACGGAGGTCGAACGGGATGTAGACCGCAGAGGAAACCGCGCGGACCGGGTCCGCCGTCGTCCGAGCGGCCGCCACGGTGTTATTGGCATACGTGCCGGTCGCGGAGTTCCCGGCCCAGAGAGCTTCACATGGAGACGGGACACCGGCCGGACAGCCCGGCGCGGGAACGATGTTCCAGCCGCCCTCCACGAGGAAGGGCCACCCGGGATACAGGCCGGCAGCATTCAGGTTCGGAGGCTGAGCGGCCTCATACCAAAAGACGCGGTACAGGGAATCGGCGAGCGACTCGGTGGGGAGCGGCACTCGCGCATTTCGCGTCGTCGTGTTCGCCTCGAAAAGCATCCGGATTTCGACATCGGCGGATGTGCTGAGATTCGTGTTGGCAAGGCCGGATGTGCTCCGCGAAAAGCCCACCGCGGGATCCGGGTTCTTCTCTCGAAGGTCGAATGGCCACAGCCGCATGTACTGCACGAGCGTTCCTTGGCCGCCGGACCCCTCGAGGACGTTCTCGACCCGGTCCGTGTAGCTTGCGCCCTCTGCGGCTTCCAGGACGCCGTCTCCGTTCGCGGAGGTCGCTGCACCTTCGAAGGGAAAGCCACGCGGGATCTGGCCGTATTCATCGAACAGGTGCAGAATTTTCGCGCGGAGGTCCGCCGCCTTGGCTCCCGTGAGCGTCCATGTCACGTGGCCGCCGCCATTCAGGTCGGAGGTTCCGAACAGTTCGTAGTCCGTCGAAACGATCATGTGACCGGTGGGATTCTGGCCGACCGCGGGGGTGAAGACACTCCAGAACACCAGAAGGAAGGTTACCACAGCGAGGACGGCTGGGCGCGCCGAACCCATGAACGCGAAGGAAGGCTCCCGTCGGATAAAGGCTTGCTCTGCCGTTTCGCAATCCAACACCGACGCCTCCATTCGAAAAGATAAAAACCGGCCGTGAGTATCGTGGCGCCGTGGTTCCTCAGGATTTGTCGAAGCTGCTGGCGGGCGGCGTCGACCTCGACCAAGAATTCGAGCGGGCCACGAAGACCCTCGAGTCGATCGGCCTCTCCGGATACGAGGCCCGCGGATACATCGCGCTCGTCGCGCACGGCTACGGGAGCGCGGAGACCATTGCCGAGACCGCGAAGATCCCGCGGACGTCGGCGTACAAGGTCCTTCAGAGCCTGTGTCAGAAAGGATTCGCGATTTCCACTCGCGGGCGCCCGACGATCTTCAAGCCCGAGGCGCCGAGCAAGGTCAAGGGACGCGTGATCGACCACCTGGAGGACACGTTCGCGAAGCTCGACCTGCTCCACGAGGTCCTGAGGTCGAAAGGGGAGCCGCAGCTTGTCTACACGATCGTCTCGAAGCCGCGCGTCCTCGAGAAGATCGGCGAGCTGATCGACCAGTCGTCGGAGACGTGCATCGTGTCCACGCCAACCTTCTCGGAGATCCGGGAGAACGTCGGGAAGAAGATCGAGCAGGCGATCGCCCGCGGCATCCGATTCACTATCATCACGGAGCCCGGTCAGAAAATCCCGGAAGGGGCGAGCGTCGTGAACCGCAAAGGCCTGATCGCGACGGACGTGATCGTGGACGGCTCCGCGGCCTTGATCGCGGCGCCGGACCTGTCCGCGTGCGGCTACACGGACAATGCCTCCCTGTCGAGACACCTGGAGAACTTCCTCGAGATCATCATGAATCTAAAGGAGTGATGCCGGAACGTGGTCACATCGGCGCGCTCCTTTGACGTCGTCGTGATCGGCGCAGGCCCCGCCGGGGGCTACCTCGCGGGCAAAGTTGCGGAAGCCGGATACGACGTCGCCCTCGTCGAGGAACACCGCGAGATCGGGGAGCCGATCCAATGCGGTGGCCTCGTCACGCCGCGGGTCTTCGAATACGTGGACTGCAAAGAAACGATCATCGGCGCAGTCCATGGCGCCGAGCTGTACTCACCCTCGGGTCGACGCCTCGTCATCGACGGGCACCACACGCAGGCGGTCGTGGTCCAGCGGGCGATGTTCGACCGGGCCATCGCGACCGATGCGGTTCGGAAGGGGGCCCACACCTTCCTCGGGGCTCAGGCCCAAACCGCGCGCAGGGAAAATGGCGGCGTCGAGATTTCGATTGACCAGGACGGTGAGCCCCGGAAGCTTCACGCCAAGCTCCTCGTCGGTTGCGACGGCGTTCGCTCGAACGTGGCGAAGTGGTTCAACATCCTGCGACCGAGGAAGATCCTCCCCGGCTTTGAGGTGGAGATGACCGGCGTCCGAGGAGACCCCGGATTCGTGACGCTGTTCCTCGGGAACGAAATCGCCCCGGGCTTCTTCGGATGGATCATCCCGAGCGGCGACACGGCTCGAGTGGGACTGTGCGTCGGCGAAGGAAATGCATACGCGTACCTGGAGAAGATGCTGACTCGGCCCGAAGTGCGACAATACACAAAAGGCGCCCAGCCGATCCTCTACATCGCGGGCGGCATCCCGCTTGGCTTCCCACGCCGCACGTACGCGGACAACGTCCTCGTCGTCGGAGACGCAGCGTGCCAAGCGAAGGCGGTGTCAGGAGGCGGAATCTTCACGGCCCTCACCTGCTCGAGCTTCGCGGCGCAGACCGCGATCGAGGCGTTGGAGACAAACGACTTCTCCAGCCGGGTGCTCCACAGATACCATCGCGCGTGGACGAAGTCCATTGGGAAGGAGCTGCGCAAGGACCTCGCGATTCATGAGAGCTTCAGCAAGCTTTCAGATGACCAGTTCGAGGAACTGTTCGACATCTTCGACAGTCCCGAGATGCTCCATCTGATCGAGAAGAAAGGCGACATCGACTTCCCGTCCAAGGTCGGTTGGGCCCTCATCAAGGAGGATCCGAGACTCCTGAAGTACGTCGGAAAAGCGTTGCGGGCGATGATCGCGAAGAACGTGGGAATCTAGAAAGAATGCCACTGCCCCTCTTGGGGCAACAAGACCTCTCGACCCTCGAGTGCATCGGCGAGAATCTGGCGGTTCTCCCCATGCATGAGCACGACCCGTTGCGGGTCGCATCCCTCGATAAAACGAATGAGGTCGTCGTGGCCTGCGTGCGCGCTGAAGTCGAACTTCTGCCACTCGCACTTGATGTCGACCGTGACGCCGTACAGATCGATCACGCCTTCTTCGACGAGGCGCCGGCCGTTCGTGCCCTCGACCTGGTAGCCCGTCAGGAGGACCGCACTCCGAGGATCTTCCCGGATGACCTCGAGGTACCGCAGGACAGGTCCTCCGTCGAGCATCCCGCTCGTCGTCACGATCACCTCTCCGCGCAAAGCCATCTCGCCCTCCCGCGGATTCCGCACGACGTGGGTTCGATTCATCGCCTTTCGCAGCGCCTTCACAGATCGGACATACTCCGGGCTCTCGACGTAGATCGAGTTCACCTTCTTCCCCATCCCATCCAGCCAGACTTCGTGCCGGGCCTTGGCGAGCGTCAAGAGGACGTCCTGCGTACGGCCGACCGCGAACGAGGGGACGAGCGCGAGGCCACCGCGGTTCACGACCTGTTCGATCTTTCGCAGGAACGCGTGCTCCGACTTGAGCCGCTCCGGATGTTGTCGGCCTGCGTAGGTGGACTCGATGAAGAGGGTGTCACAATGGACGGGACGGGCCCCCCACACGAGGTCCGTCGTCAGCGTATGCAGGTCCCCTGTGAACAAGGTGGTCTCTGTCCCGTTCACTTCGTACATCGTGGCCCCGGGGATGTGGCCCGCGGGATGGGCCGTGACCTCGAGGTCCCCGATGTCGACGTTGTCCCCGAAGTCGATTGTCCGATATCTCCGGCGCGCAGTTCGCAGGTCTCCGTCGTCGAACGGGGCGTCGAAGCCTTCCGCGTCCGCGATCTTCAGGGAGTCCGCCAGGAGGAGGTCCGCGACATCGGCGGTCGGCGGAGTCAGGACAACGTCCACGTCTTGCCGGCGGGTGACCCACGGGATCATCCCGGTGTGGTCGAGGTGGGCGTGGCTGATGAACATCCCGTCCACGGGAGGGGCGGGCATCGGGTATTGCGGCGGATCGCGAGGCAGCAGGCCGTAATCGAACAGGAGCGAAGTCGGTCCCTTCTTCAGGATCATCCCGAGGCGGCCGACCTCCGAGGCGCCGCCGAGAAACTGAAAGTCCATCGGTTCCGCCGTCGATGGTCCCGGGGTCTATAAGACCTTCGCACTGCCGGGGAGGAAGAGTCGCTGGCAGCGGATCGCGCGCGCCATCCGGCGGCGGCCGAGGAGGATCATCGCAGCGTCGAGCAGTCGGTCGGACCCGAAGAATCGATCGGCGAAGCGCTTGATCCGGACCCCTTCGGCCAAGGGGCCGCCGACCGCCGTCCTCCATCGCGTCTCGTACGCGTCGAGCGGCGTGCCGTCGAGGAGATGGTCCGCCGCAGTCAAGCCTGCGAAGCGACCTGCGATCATGGCCACGTTATTCCCGCCACCGTTCGTCGCCATGACCATCCCGGCGGCGTCGCCGACCAGCATGACGTTGTCCTTCACCGTCCGAGGCGGCGGCCCGAGGACCGGAACGAAACCGCCCGTCGCCTTGCCGGGTTCGAGGCCGCGAGCCGCGACAAACTTGTTGAACAAGTCGCGCAGGTTCCCGCGGAAGCGCTCCCAGGTCCCGAGGCCGACGTTCGCGCATCCCGCCTTCGGGATGATCCAGGCGTATCCGCCCGGCGCGAGGTTGCCGAAGAACATGTCCGTTGCGTCGCTGAAGTCGCCCTCCGCGGTCGCACTCATCGCGGGCGCCGAGACCGGCCACTCGAGCCCGACCGACTTCGCGACCGTCGATCGCGGGCCGTCGGACCCGACGACGACTTTGCCGTGGAATGTCCCGCGGTTCGTTTCGACCTCGTCCCCTCGCACGCGGACCACGGTCGTCTCCGTCATCAGCTCCGCGCCTTCCTGCACGGCCTGCGCGGCGATCCCCTGGTCCATCTTGTCCCGCCGGACCGTGAAGCCCCGGAACGGGATGTCGTACCGCCGACCGTTCGGGGACCATATCCGGATGACGGGGGTGTCGATTTCGCGGACGCGATAGGGAACCTCCATGAGATCCTCGAGTTCGGTGACGGTCGGGAAGATCGCGCGGACCTCCTCGTTGTGGGCGACATACTCGCCACACTGGACCGGGACGCCGATCTCCTTGCGCTTGTCCACGAGAAGCACCCTCAGGCCGCGACGCGCGGCATACCGAGCCGCCGTGGCACCCGCGGGTCCCGAGCCGACCACGATCACGTCGTAAGGCGAGGGCATCGCGCCGGCCCCTTCACGAGTCGCGCGAGAGGACGTAGTCGACGAGTTGGGCCATGCTCGCTTTCGCGTCGCTCTCCGGAAGCGGGTCGAGGGCCTTTTTCGCGAGCTGGCCGAAGGCGAACGCCTCCGCGCGGGCTTTCTCGATCGCGCCGGAATCCCGGAGGAGCCCGAGCCCCCGCTGGACGTCCTCCTCCCGTTTGCGGCGCTTCGCGATGAGCCGGCCAAGGGCGCGGACGTCGATCGAGCTGCCGTCGTTCAGGGCGTGGATTGCGACGAGGGTCACGTTCCCCTCCCGCAAGTCCGTGCCCGTGCGTTTCCCGAGGCGAGCGCCGTCCCCGACGACGTCGAGGATGTCGTCCACGATTTGGAATGCGATGCCGAGGTTCAGGCCATATTCGCCGACGGCCTCGATGTCTTCGAGGCGGGCCCCGGCGATGAGCCCGATGATCTTCGCTCCTGCCATGATCGGGAGCGCCGTCTTCCGGGTGATGATGTCGACGTACTCCTGATGGCTCACGCTCGTGTCGAACGCGTGGCGCTTCTGACGGATTTCTCCCTCGGCAAGGGCGGCGCACGCATCCGCCGTGAGCTCGACGATTTCCGCATCGAACTTCCCTCCGATGCCGAACGCCTTCACGAACAGAAAGTCGCCCGTGATCAGGGCGTTCTGAAGCCCGAACTTCTTGTACGCGGTGAGGCGCCCGCGGCGCATCTCCCCGCCGTCGTTGATGTCGTCGTGAATCAGCGTCGCCGAGTGGATGAGCTCGAGGGCCGCGGCGAGATCGATGGCCTGCGAGACGTCCGTGCCACCCAGGGCCCGGAACGCGAGGAGGGTGACCATCGGTCGGATGCGCTTGCCGCCGGCATCGATCACGTACCGGGCGATGTCATGGAGGAGGGGTTCCTCGGACACGATGCTTCGCCGGATCTTCGCCTCGACGAGGGCCATCTCCTTGGCTACTCCAAAATCCAAGGAGGTCGTCATCAAGGCGGTCCCAATCTGTCCTATCGCCCCGACTTATATAACCATTTCCGGCGTATGGTGTGGTGACTTTCGCGAGTGGCAACGGGCTCCAGAGAAACCGGTGCGAACCCGTAGGCTGGGGCGATCGAAACCGTTCACTGCCCGCGGGCCGCTTCCCCGGCGACCTCGATAATCGCCCGGGTCGGAACGGTCCCGTTGGTGGCCACGTGCTTGATCGCCGGCGCGATCGCCTCGAGGAACGTGTGAATCATGTCGTCGCGGTTGCCGATCCAGTCCGCCATCATCACGACGGGCATCATGATTGTCATGAACGGATAAACGAGGTTCTCGTCGTGGATGTCGGTCGTCGCGAGACGGATCGCCTTCGACGTGAGGTCGGCGATTCGGCGCAGGTGACCGTCGTAGTCCTCGATTGTCAGGTGCGGGTTGTAGTTCCGGATCGACGTGAGTTCGCGGAGCTCTTTCTCCCGCATCGCGATCAAGGAGAGGTTAGCGATCCCATTCCGGAGGTCGTGGTGGATGCTCACGACATGGTCCATCAGGATGACCGCGGCGTCGTAGTAATACCACCCGGCCAGGAAGTTCTTCATCCGCCGGATGTCGTACGCCTGGTCGGTGAAGGCCATGTCGATCAGGTTGTGCCGGCTAGCGGCGGAGACGTGCCCGCCGAGCTTCTCCCACCAGTGCATCGTGTCGTCCGGCGCGTAGAAGGCGTCCGTGATCTTCTCCATCCGCGCGATCGAGAAGTTCGGCTCCTTCTCGAACATGGACAGCGCTTGGCCCAGGGCCACCCGCTCGTCCATGATCTCCATCTGGTAGAAGTAGTCGTGACCGTGCGGCGAGTTGTTCCACAGGACGTTGAAGCCTCGCACGATGTTGTTGATCAAGTCGAACAGCGGGATTTGCTCTTGACGCAGCATCGTCACGAGGCGTTTCGTGAAGCTGGTCGAGTCAAAGTCCGGGTCGAGCATCGAGCTGAGGACCATGTGGTGGAGGTCCTTCGCCTCCAGGTAGGAGTAGTTGCCCTTGTCGATCAAGTCGTCCAGGATGCCGATGACGCATTCCCGGAAGATCTTCGCCGTCATCGCGCGGTGCAGGTTCTCCGTCGTCATGTGGGGGCTGTACTGCTCCGTCATCATCGTCGCCCCGGCGGCGAACCGCAGGGTCTGGAGGTAGTTCCACACTTCCCCCTGGTCTTCCCAGAACGCACCGGCCGGGATGTTCGGCGGTCGGAGCGGGAGGCCTTCCGGCGGGGCGTTCTCCTTGAGCCGCTTGAGGGTCGCATGGACGCTGGAGATGTGGTCCTTCAGCGAGTTCTTGTCGAAACCGAAGTCGTGGAAGTCGAATAGGCCTTCCGCGTACCCGCCGAGGCGGAGCACGGTCCGCGAGAGAAGATCGAGATCCTCGGGGTTGATGCCGAGCGGGGTGGAGGACTGAGAAGGCACGGGACCGAAAGAGATGTCCTCGTAAGCCCATATGAAGAGGGGCCCGTTGATTCTCCGATACGATTATTATTGCTGAGAACACCCGGGCTGTGTGAGCTACGGAATCGCTTCAGATAACAGGCGGGGACCGCTTAAATAGCCTCGAGGGAGGCTAGTGTGTGTCCAGAACGGGTGAGCGTCCCTGGCGGATGCAACAAGCATTGTAACCTACCTGAGCGCGGCGAGTGCGCTCTTTCTCTCGGCCGTGATCATCGTCGCGATCGCGCGTCAGAAGACCGGCCGGCCGTTCCAGAAGCACGTCCTGCTGTTCGCCGTCTCCCTCCTCGTCTGCGCGATCATCTCCAACGTCCTGATCAGCATTTACATCACGGAGCCCGGGCAGGGCTCGGCACCGGCGCTCCAGGCGGGTATCGTCCTGTCGAAACGCGTCCAAGCGACGTTCGACTACCTGTTCGGCATCACCATCGGCGCGTTCATCGTCGTGGCGACGACGGCCGGAATCACGTCGCGCAAGGACTTCTTCCACTACATGACGAACGAATTCCCGAATTCGTATGTGTTCTACGTCTTCATCATGTTCGTGACGATCGTCACGATCCTCGTCTCCCCCGTGCAGGTCGTCCAGGTGAATCCGACGTTCATTTCGTTCGAGCCCTACTTCCTCTTCATCAACGGCTTCGCCGTGGCGACCCTCATCCTGTACGCGCCGTACCGGTTCATCGTGCACATGCGGCGGACGAAACCGGGCGAAGAAGTCCGCCGAGACACATTCCTCATCATCTTTGGGATCTCCGGCTTCGCGGTCGGCGAACTGCTCTTCGAGATCCTCTTGCCGAACTTCGGGATCGACCTGCGGGCACCCGGTTTCATCGTCGAGATGGCCCTTGTCGGGCTCATCGCCTTCGGGGTCCGTGAGAAGTCGTTTCTGCAGGAGCTCATCGTCCCGGAGGCCGAGGCGCACTTGCTCACGAAGCCGACGTACACGTTGGATCGGGGCCACACGTACGCGGTCCTCGAGCGGGACGCGAGCCAAGCATTCGAGATCTTCAAGGACTTCGTGACGCACGGCACGCAGGGGCTGTGCATCACCCGACGCGCGCCGAAGGCCGTCATGACGGAGTACGGCCTCGAGCGAACGCCAATCCTGTGGCTCAGCCGGGTGGCGACGGAAAAGAACGCGGTGCGTCCGAGTCCCCCGGAGAAAGTCGCCCTCGCGGTGGAACACTTTATCGAAGTGAGCGAGAATCCCGTCGTCTTGCTCGACGGCCTTGAATATCTGGTGTCCCACAACGATTTCGGGTCCGTCCTCGCGCTCGTGCACGACCTGAACGAGTCCGTCGCGATGCGGGAGGCGATCCTCCTCATTCCGTTCGACCCGACCGCGTTCAACGAGCGCGAGATCGCCCTCGTCCGGCGCGAGGTACGCCTCCTCGGCCCGCTGGCAGAGGAATTCGGGCCGGTGGCGAAGGTCTCCCGCTAGGCCGCGACAAACCCTTTTATCGTGCTGCCGAGGTGCTCGCCGCCGTGGACGATCCAGAGCTCGCCGCGATCCGGGCCCGAAAGCTGCGGGAGCTCATGGCCGCCTCTTCGCCCAAGCCCGTGACCATCGCCTGGGCCGGACCTATTCAGCTCTTGGACGGGACGTTCGATTCGGAGATCCAGAAACCAGGTCTCATCCTCGTCGATTTCTGGGCCGAGTGGTGCGGCCCGTGCCACCGGGTCGCGCCGCTCCTCGAGCAGGTTGCGAGCGCTCACGCGGCCACCCTCCGCCTCGGAAAGTTGAACGTCGATGAAAGCCCGCGGACCGCGGAGCGATTCCGAATCACATCGATCCCGACGATGCTCCTCTTCAAAAACGGCCAGCCGGTCGACGGCATCGTCGGCGCGGTCCCACGATCCCAGATCGAGGCGCTCGTCGCGCGGTGGTCGTGAACTCGGCGGTACGCGATCCATCGCTCGGGGCCGCCGCCCTCGACGAAATCCCCACGTCGGTCGTCACTTCGCCAGAGGTCCGGTGGGCCGGGGCTTGACTTCCTTGAGGTGGGGTTTCAGGTTCTTCACGATCGCCCGGAACGCCTTCGTGGCCTCGGAGTCCGGGTGCTCGAGCACGAAGGGCTTGCCTGTATCGCCCCCGATCACGATCCGAGGATCGAGGGGCACCCGGCCCAGGAACGGCAGCCCGAGCTCCTTCGCGGCGTCCTCGCCGCCGCCGGCCTTGAAAATGTCCGTCTGCTTGCCACAATGCGGGCACACGAAGCCGCTCATGTTCTCGATCACGCCGAGGATGTCCATCTTGACGGCCTTCGCGAAGGCAATCGACTTGCGAACGTCGAGGAGGGACACCTGCTGGGGCGTCGTGACGACGACCGCGCCGTCCGCGTCGGGGATCTCCTGAGCGACACTGAGAGGCTCGTCGCTAGTCCCCGGCGGCAAATCGATGACCAGGTAATCCAAATCCCCCCACTCGACGTCGGAGAGCATTTGCTTCAGCGCCTTGATCTTCAACGGACCGCGCCAGACGACCGCCGTGTCGCGGTCGATCAGCTGGGCCATCGAGATGACCTTGACGCCGGCAGGCCCGACCGTCGGTTCCATCCCGGTGTCCGTGGCCTTGACCTGCGCGTCCTGGACCCCCATGAGCATCGGGATGTCGGGCCCGGTAACGTCAGCGTCGACGAGGCCGACGGAGGCGTTTTCCGCGAGGACGCAAGCGAGGTTTGCGGCAACGCTTGACTTGCCCACGCCACCCTTCCCTGACATGACCACAATCTTGTGTTTGATGCGAGACATGCGCTGCGCCATCTTCATGCGCTCGCGCATCGCCGCCATGATGTGCGGTGGAATCTGAGCGGTCTCGAGTTCCTCGGCCACGATCGTACCTCTAGAGATATCGAAGCAGCATAGGGCGAGTATTAAACGTTGCGGAACCTACGGGGATGCGGCCTGCGTCATCACCGTCGCGAGCGCCTTCACCTGACCCACGAATGC
>Ga0209761_1000879_pt1 | contig 19089 bp, 20 predicted proteins | sample GraSoi013_1_40cm_4_FD_185818 | JGI IMG/M metagenome (GOLD analysis project Ga0209761, IMG submission 185818) | Grasslands soil microbial communities from the Angelo Coastal Reserve, California, USA - Sample 09_25_2013_1_40cm (SPAdes) (version 2) | ecosystem: Environmental > Terrestrial > Soil >...
CCGCTTCTTGCGCCACTTCCAGCGCATCTTTCCGCGCTTCTTCCAGGCCCGCGAAGAGCGTTTCACCGGGTCGCCGGCGCCCGCGTAGCCTCCTTTCCAATAAGTAGTTTCCCGTCTCGGGCGGATGAATTCGAGTCGGTGACCGGGGGCAACCTCGATTGTTTCCGCTCGGCTCACGAGGTCGCGTACCAGATGTTGCCCGGGCCCTGGTAGCTCGGACCCTCTCCCCACGCGAGGTGGACGTGAGTGCCATCCCAGGCAATTGCATCGTAGTCGCCGTAGGGGAATGCAAAACCGTCTGCGGTCTTGTACGGGAATCCGGCGGCGAACTGAGAGACTTGGATCTCGCGGCTCCAAGTCGCACCGCCGTCTGTGGAGGTGCGGTACCACATGTTGTACTGGCCAGTGCGGTTGTCCATCCACGCCGTATGGACCTCGCCGGCCCTGCCACCCTCGATCGCTGGAAAGAGCGCCCATGCGTTCCCGATCGACGAGTGGATCGCGACGCGTGTGGACCAGCTCGCGCCGCCGTCCGACGACGATCGGTACCAGACGCTCGGTGGGCCGTTGTCGCGCGTTCCCGCGTTGTACAAGACGTAGACGCGATCCGATGCGTCGACCGTCACGACGACTTGCGGTCCCCAGAAATCCCAACCGCAGCAATTCTTCCATTCGGGACCGGGTGGCATGCCGCGCTCGGCGTAACTCGTCGTCCAGGACTGCCCGCCATCCGATGACTTCGTGACGAAGAGATCCTGCAGCCCGAGCGCGTTGCCGCTCTGCTTGATTCCAACCCAGCTGAAGTAGACGGTCCCGTGCGTGTCGACGGCGCCGCCCGAGGTGAGCGTCCAACCGTACGTGCTCGTCTCGTGATTGACCTGGACGGACGCGAACGTCTTCCCGCCGTCGTGCGACGAGGCGACGAAGAACTTCTGCGCGACGCTGTAGCTCACGTAGACATCGGAATCGCGAACCGCGAGGCCCACCTTGTCGGTCGGCCCGTTCTTGACGTCCCCGTTGACGGCGATCGGTGCGGTGAACGTCTCGCCATGATCCTCGGAGCGCTGCGCCACGGTATTCTTGCCATCGAGGTACGCGACGAAGACCATGCCGGCGGAGTTCACGGCGACCTGCAGGTCGACCTGGAAATTGCCCTGCGGATTCGGCGTCGGGTTCAGCGGCTTCGTTGCGCCCCACGTCGTGCCGCCGTCGTGAGAGACCTCAATCATCGCGGCCGGACTCGAGCATGTGCCGCAGCCGGGCACCCCGCCGAAGTGGCCCCACGCGACGTACACGTTCCCGCTGCCGTCGGCGGCGACGTCCGGCTCCCAGTCATCTCCCGCGGCAAAGCCGATCACGAGCGGCTTGCTGAAGTCGATCCGCGCGGTGACCGCGTTCGACATCGAGAGGACGACGAGTCCGACGACAACGCCGATCGAGCCAATGACGAGACCCTTGCGCTCCAAGGGAGAACCCCCGGGCAGCGGATACGCGGGCCGCCCGGATAAGCGTTCACTCGGCTCGCGACCCTGAGAACATCGACCCGGAATCCGTTTATGCCCCATCGAGCATACGGGGCCGGGGGATCTTATTGGTCAGTTCGCAAACGCTGGCAAAAAGCATCGTGAAGGGAAGCCTTCGACCGAAACCGGACGAGGTCGTGCTGATCTCGACGTATCCGCATACGATTGAACTCGCGGAGCAGACCGCGTTGGAATGCCAGAAAGCGGGGGCCGATCCCGCGCTCTGGCTCGATACGGACGCCTTGTTCTACGGGAATTTCAAGAACTATTCCGTCGAGAGTCTCCATCGGGTTTCAGGTCACTGCGTGGGCCTCCTCGACTACGTAAACTCGTACATCTGGTTCTTCGGCCCACGCAATCCCGCCCCCATGGCGACCGTTCCTCGGGAGAAATTCGCCGCGATGTTCGAGGGAGAGAAGGCTCACGCCGACAAGGCGTTCGAGAAGATGCCGAAGAACGTCGCCGTCGCGATTGGCTCGGTCACCCGGGAGCGGGCGAAAACATACGGATTCAATTACGCGAAATGGAAGGCGATGGTCGAGGCGGCTAGCGTGGTGAACCAAGAGCGGCTGGCGTCGCTCGGCAAGCTCGTCGCCGGTCTCATTTCCAACCCTGTCGATGTCCGCGTGACCGCCGACAACGGGACCAAACTGAAGTTCCGCCTCGCCGGAACTGAGCGGAAGCCGTACATCCACGACGGGGTCATCAGCGATGAGGATCTCGCCGTCGGCACGCTCGCGAGCCGGTCGGTCGACCTGCCCACCGGAGAGGTCGGCGTCGCCCCGGTGGAAGAGAGTGCCAGCGGCACCTTCGTGGCGGATGTCTCGATCCCGCAGCGCGGCCGGCTCATCGAAGGCCTCTCTTGGACGTTCCGGAACGGGAAGGTGACGGACTTTTCTGCGAAGAAGAACGTGCAGTTCGCGCAGACGAACTGGGCCGAGGCCACGGGCGCGAAGGACGTATTCGGCGGGGTTGGATTCGGATTGAACCCGAAGGCGCTGCCCGGATTCCTGCAGAACAGCATCGTGTCCGGTACCGTGAGCATCGGCATCGGGGACAACCGCGATGCGGGCGGCAAGAACGACAGCAGCTACGGGTTCTCGGCATCGCTCGTCCACGGGACCGTGGAGATTGGCGGAAAGACCGTGATTCAGGACGGGGCCTGGACGATCTAGACGTCGCAGGCGGACTCACTCGGCTCCCGGGCCGCCCGGATGCCTTCCGCGGCTGTCGCCGCGGGCACGGTCCGGCTCTCCCCGGAGCGGGATTCCGGCGGAGGGTTCAAATGGAGAAGTTCGCATGGGCGACCGATTCCCATGTGGGCCCCTACGCCGACGGTCCCGTCCTCGCCGTATTCTCCCGCGCCGCGAAAGCTCGGGTTCCTGGAGCGCCTGCGGATCGGCTGGCAGCTGACGAAGGTGAGCCTGGGCGTCCTTCGCAAGGAAAAGGGACTCATCCTTCTCCCGTTCCTCTCCCTCTTGATCACCGGCGCCGTCTGGATTCTGTTTTTCATCACCATCTTCTTCCTGACCGCGCCTTCGGACGTGTTCGGATTCTGGCTCTTCTATGTGGGACTCGCGATCGTCTACTTCGTCACGTTCTTCGTGTCGATCTACTTCAATGCCGCCGTGATGGGCGCCGCGATGATTCGACTGAACGGCGGCGACCCGACGATCTCGGATGGCCTGAAGGTAGCGAGAGAGAACATTCGCCGGATCGCCGGTTGGGCGTTGGTGACCGCCACGGTCGGCCTGATCCTGCGGGCGATCGCCGAGCGGTTCGGCTTCATCGGACGGATCATCGCGGGAGCTTTTGGCGCCGCTTGGGGCATCATCACATACCTCGTCGTGCCGGTGTTGATCTTCGAGAAGATCGGGCCATGGGCTGCGGTGAAGCGAAGCGGATCCCTCTTGCGACAGACGTGGGGCGAGGCCGCGGGCGGATACCTGTCGCTGGGCGGGATCATCGTCTTGCTCGCGCTCCCTGCGTTGCTGGTGCCCCTCCTCGGGTTCGCCGTCGGCGGAGTGACCGGTCTGGTGATTGGCTTCGGGATCGCGGTCGTCTACTGGCTAATCCTGGGCCTCGTCGGCTCCGCAGCTCAGAGCATCTTGGTGGCGGCGTTGTACCGGTACGCCACGACCGGCAAGCTCGGTTTCGGATTTCCGGAGAACCTCTTCGCGGCACGCTATCCGAGTGGCCGTTGAACTCCCCGGGCCAAGGCGTCGCTTGGCATCTGCCTCAATGACGGTGCGCGAGACGTGATCAGGGGGTTATCCAGGTCACTCCCGCGAGCATCCCCGTGGCCAGGAGATCCAACCTGAACGTCGTCGAACCCGGCAAGGGGGCTGAGTCTCCGGTGACCCTCAGCACATCGCCAGAACCGAAGAGCTGATCGTTGTCTTCATCGAGCCAAAACACACGCAGAATGTAGCCCCCGGCGATCAAGACGATTGAGCCGTTCGGCGGAGGCATGCTGTTCGAACTCCCCGAGGCATTCGCCATTAGCCTGACTTGGAGACTCGAGGGAGCGATTTCGCGGGAAGTCGAGACATCAATGCTCGCGTTCCCTCCCGTCATCTCGACAGGCCCGAAGGCGACGATGGGTGGAGGATTCGGGGCCCTGATTAAACCGGACACCAGGATGTACAAGACGGCCGAAATGACCACAGAGACGAGGACGACCACGACGACAACGACGACGATGATCAAAGCCAGGTTGTCGCGCCGCGGTGGTGGGGCAGGATAGTACATCTGTGGAAACGGCAGGGCTCCGTACGGCGGAGATCCGGAGGACGGGACAGAGATCGGGGTTTCAGGAGGGGGACCGGCCGGAGGACCGCTCATCCGGTGCTGATTGCCCTTCCTCCGCGATATCGATTGCGCAATCGGCACGACGTTGGCGGCCCGCGGCGCGCAAGTCAACCTTAAACAAGGTTAACGCGGAGGACAAATTGTTAAGAGCCTCATGGCCCTTCGTTTGAATTCCTCTGGAGGACCGACAATGGCCCGAGCCTTGTGGAGTGGCGCGATCGCGTTCGGCCTGGTGAACATCCCCGTCAAACTGTACGGCGCGACCGAGACGAAGGACCTCTCTTTCACGACGCTGCACGCGACGTGCATGACCGCCCTGAAGCGGCCGTACATCTGCCCGAAAGACAACGTCCCCGTCGACTCGAAGGATATGGTGAAGGGCTACGAGTACGCGAAAGGGCAATACGTCATCCTGAAGGACGAGGACTTCGAGAAAATTCCGCTCGAGGCGACAAGGGCGCTCGAAGTCGCGGGCTTCGTCGACGCGACGGAGATTTCGCCTCTGTACCGGGAGCGGAACTATTACCTCGGGCCGGAGGAGATCAGCCTGAAGCCGTTCGAGCTGTTCCGCCAGGCGCTCATGCGGACGGGAAAAGTCGCGCTCGCCCGTGCGGTCCTTTGGAAGAAGGAGCAGCTCGTCGCGATCAGCCCGTTCGACGGTAGCCTGGTCCTCACGACGCTCATGTACCAAGATGAGGTGAAGCCGCCACCCGAGATCCCCGCGACCCGACCCGTCGTGATCTCCGACGCGGAGCTCGATCTGGCCCTTCAGCTCATCAAGACGCTCGTGACGGAGTTTGACGCGTCAAAGTTCCGGGACCGTTACCGGGACGCCCTGATGGCGCTCATCCAGGCGAAAGTCGAGGGCAAGGAATTGCCGTCGGTCACGAAGGTCGAGACGAGGCCGACGCAGGATCTGATGGCCGCGCTCAAGGCGAGCCTCGAGGCCGCGAAGGCCAGCTGAGCGGATGGCGCCGTTCGACCCGTACATGCACGTGATCAAGCCGATGCTCGCGGAGAGCCGCGAGACCCCGTTCGACTCGAAGGACCACATCTTCGAGCTGAAATGGGACGGGACCCGGGCCCTCGCGATCGTGCGCGACGGCCTGCGGTTTCAGAATCGTCGCCTGTCGTACGTCGAGTCGCGGTATCCGGACCTCGCGGTCCACACGCGGAAGCCGGCGATCCTGGACGGGGAGATCGTGGTCATGAACGGTCCGCTGCCGAGCTTCGAGAAGCTCCAACAGCGGGAGCAGGCGAGCGGCAAGATCAAGATCGACCACCTGGCCAAGACCCTTCCCGCCACGTACATCGTGTTCGACGTCCTCTATGTCGGCGACAAGTCCGTGATGGGCCTCTCCCAGATGGAGCGCAAGGCGATCCTGCCCGATCTCGTCGAGGTCGACGATCGCGTCGTCCTGAGCGATTACATCGAGGGCCGCGGGGTCGATTATTACAACGCCGTCATCGCGCGGGGCCTCGAGGGCATCATCGCGAAGCACAAGGAGACCCGGTACCACGTCGGCAGGAGGAGCAAGGACTGGATCAAGATCAAGAAGAAGACGACCCTGGACTGCATCATCTGCGGGATCACCGCGGGCGAGGGCGAGCGAGAGGACACGTTCGGGTCCCTCATCCTCGGGGCGTACTTCGAAGGCGCGCTCTTTCACGTCGGCCGGGTGGGGACCGGCTTCTCCGAAAAGTTGCGGCGGACGTTATTCGAACGGCTCCGCGCTTTGCGGCAAGACGATTGTCCGTTCCCCGAAGTGCCGGAGATCGATGCCCACGTCGGGTTCTGGACGAAACCCGAGATCGTCGTCGAGGCGCACTTCCTCGAGTTCTCGAAGGACCGCCACATGCGCGCGCCGTCGTTCTCCCGCCTGCGGGAAGACAAGCGGCCGGAGGATTGCGTCGTCACGTTCGGGTGAGTTTCGACTCCTTTATGCGCGGCGGACGCGTTGGGGAGCGCGGCAGAGAACCCCCATGGCGAAACTACAGTTAACGGACGTCGAGATTTATGTGAAGGACCTGAAAGCGGCGCGAGCGTATTACACCAAGAAGATCGGGCTGAAGGTGCGATCGTCGATGCCCAAGTGGGGCTACTTGGCCCTCGGTGCGACGAAGGGTGGCGAGGACGCGGCCCTCACACCTTGGCAGCCGGTCCCGGAGTGGGGCCGGGAGATGTACGAGTCCCGGTTGAAGATGATCGGCGGCGTCACGGGGATCGGCTTCATCACGTCCGACCTGAAGCGGACGATTGCGGACCTGAAGAAGAAGGGAGTGAAGACCGCGGTCGACGGCGACGAGGGGACGTTCGGTCGTTTCACGGACCCGGATGGTAACGTCCTGTTCCTCGCGCAGCCGGCGAAGCCGAAGGTCCGTCGGGCTGGGCTGTCGGTCCTCGGGTTCGTGACGGTCGCGTCGCGCGACGCGAAGAAGACGGGCGAATTCTTCCGCAAGGCTTTCGGCATGCGCCGGCAGCCGGCCGGAAGCGAAGAGGAAGGCTTCGATTCCTACCAGCTCTCGCCGAAGGCCACGGCCATTACGCCCTTTACCCCGCGGAAAGAGATCTACGACGACCCCGCGGACTACGATGCGGACATGGCCCACATCGGCGAGGAGACGGGGATCGGCTTCACGACGAGCGACATATATCGGTCGCAGGAACAGCTGATGGCGAAGGGCGTCCGGTTCAAGGAGAAGGCAGAGGCCCAGGACTGGGGCGGCATCCGGGCACGGTTCTTCGACCCGGACGACAACGTCTATACCCTAGTCGAGTACAAGGCCTAGGCCGTCGGCGCAAAGGAAAGGAGAGGTGGCGGACTCTGGGTCCGCCTTTGCATCTTCGCTAGGGGCCGTTCGGAGGCGTCGGCGGGAACGTCATGTCGAGGGGGTCCGCCTCTCGCGGCGGCTGTGCTTGGGGCAAGGGGGGCATCGGCTCGCGCGGAGGGCTCATGGGCCGCGTCGATGTCGGCGCCGGTGGCCGCTGCTCCCGATTCCGCATTCCGAAGAGCAGCCATCCGACGAACGCCAAGGCCGCCGCAAGGAGCGCGATGATCGCCTCCAGGATCTGGATCATCCCGAGGAGATTGCTTGCCTTCGGAGAGACCGCGCGAACGGTGACGGAGAACGTCGACGTCGCCGAGTTGCCGGCGGCGTCCATCACCGTCAGGGTGGCGGTGTACGCCCCTGGTCGAGCGTACACGTGACTTGCCGCTGCGGTGGACGCGGACGAATTGTCCCCGAAGTCCCACCGATACGACGTCACGCCGACGTTGTCGGTTGATGCCGACGCATCGAAGAAGAGCGACTGGCCCTCGTCGACGGTCCGGTCTCCGCTGCCGCGCGGTACGGGCGCCTGGACGTCTCGCACCGTGATGCTCCGGGTGTCGGTCGCGGTGTTCCCGGAGTCGTCCCAGACGGTCAAGGTCGCGGTGTAGCCGCCGGGCGTCGCGTAGACATGAGTCCCACTCGCTCCGGTCGCTGTCGCTCCATCGCCGAAGTCCCAGGTGTAGCCGGCGACGCCGAAGTTGTCCGACGAGCCGCTCCCATCGAACGCGACATTGGCCCCTTGGTCGACCGTCACGGCCGAACCGGCGTTCGCGGTGGGCGCGACGACGTCGAGGGTCGCCGCGTACACGTCCCAGCCAATCGCTCGGGTATCGAGGAATGCGGCGAAGACGTCCCCCGCCGCGTCCACGGCGATGCTGGGGTTCATTTGGAAGTTGTTCGGCAGGGTATCATCGTTCACCTTTGTGTTCGCCGACCAAGTGATGCCGTCCTGCGAGGACGCCGTGTAGATGTCGTAGTTCGTCGAGCCGCCCGTGCGGTAGTCCGCCCAGGCGATCTGGATCTTGCCCGCGTTCGCGGCGAGGCTTGGGTTCAGTTGGGGCGCGAGACCGCGGTCGTCGTTCACTTGAACATTCGCTCCGAACGACGCGCCCGCGTTCGCGGACCAGGCCTCGTAGATGTCCGGGGCCGTGTTCGCGTTGCGGCCGTCGGCCCAGGCGACGTAGATGGTGCCGGCGAGGTCGACCGCGATTGTCGGATCTTGTTGGACCGCGTTGCCGACGTCGCTGTTCACGTAGATGTTCGGCGACCAGGTCGCGCCGAGGTCAATCGACTTCGCGAAATAGATGTCCGGCCCCTTGGCCGCGCTCCGGGGGTCCCGCCAGACGACGTACACATCGCGGTTGGGCGCCACGGCGATCGCGGGCTGGCCTTGTTCGGTACTCGTGACGTCGTCGTTTACTCGGACGGACGGATTGAAGCTCAGACCGCCGTCCGTGGAATTCGCATAGAAGATGTCCGGTCCCAGGATCGGGCTCCGAGTATCGGTCCACACCACATGGACGAGGTGCGGGTTCACGGGATCGACCGCGAGGTCCGGTTCGGACTGGCTATTCGTCATCACGTCGTTCACTCGGAGGTTCGCTCCGAAGGTCTGGCCGCCATTCACCGACTTCGCGAAATACACGTCGTTGTTCCCGCTCCGCGCGTCGGTCCACGCGATGTAGATGTTGTTCGCTGTGTCCAACGCCAGGGAGGGTTCGGCCTGCGCCGCGGCGGCCGCGTCGTCGTTGACGCGGATTGGAGGCGACCACGAGCGGCCTCCGTTCGAGGACATGGTGAAGTCAATGTCATCGCCGGTCGTCGATCCGGACCAACCCGCGAAGGCCAAGTACACGATGCCGTTCGTTCCCGCGGCGATTGAGGGCGACGGCCCGAAGAACGAGGCTCGGTACACTGGGGGGACGTCGATCTGGACGTTCGGCCCGAAGTGCGGCGCCACCGGGGCGGCCGCCACGGGTGGCATGAGGAACGCCAGCATGGCCACGGCGAGGAGGGCGGCGACAACGCCGATCGGAATCGTTCGGCGGGTGAAGGACACGAAACGGGCGGGCACTCGAATCATCGCAGGTGCTCCTAAGGCTCCCGCGGTTCTCACCAGACTATTTAATCGGCGTGGGCCGGGTATCGAAATCGAAAACAAGTCTTGGTAAGGTCATCGATAGCCGGCGGGCCTCATCGGTAGCGATGCCATCGTCCGTCCGCAATCTTCATTCAGCCGAGACCACTACCAATCGAGCGGGGAAGATCGTGGTGGAGTCGACGTCGTCCGGCGCGGCGAACACTTCAACCGCATCGGCCGGGGCGCTCCGGGGGCCTGATTCCCCCACGCTGGCCGAGCGATTCATCCTCGCGTTTCGACTCCCGTACGTGATCGGGTGCATTCTCGTTGGGTTTGTCTTGTTTGGGGTTCTCGACGTCGCGTTCACCATCTATGTGCAGACGTCGAACCTCTCGAAGGCCCTTGCCGCGGCGCTCGCGCCCTCCTCCCTGTTGACCGACCTCCTGATCGCGTACGCGTTCTACGCCCCGAGTTACATGCGACGGAAGCTCGTCGAAGCGGGCCGCGCTCTTTCGCCTCTCCTCCCAGATCGGGAAGGCGAGTTTCGCGGGATCTTCTCCGAGGTCGCGGCTCCTCGACCCCAGCTCATCGCCTGGTTCCTGTTCCTCGTTGCCCTTCTCGTAGCGGTCAGCGCCGCGGCGATCCTCGGCACGGGCCCGTCCCCGTTCGTGTTCAACGCCGGCCCCGGTTCCGGGCTCGAGTTCGCTGCATCGATTTACGACATCCTGTCGCTGGCGGTGGCGACGCTCGGGCTCTCCTCGGTCGTCTGGACGTTCTGGAGTATCTCCTTGGGCATCCATCGATTCGGCAGCGCTCCGCTCACGCTGCGCCCGTATTATGAAGACGCATTCCTCGGGCTCAAGCCGCTCGGAGCTTTGTCGCTCTCCCTCGCGCTCGGGTACTTTGTCTTCATCGGACTTTTCCTGCTCGCGGTCACGGGGTCGCCGTCGACGCCCACGCCCGCCGACATCCTCGGGGTCGGCGGATTTCTCAGCGGGCTCGTCCTCCTCGGTCTCGTGTTGTTCTTCCTGCCGTTGCGGAGACTCCATCAACGCATGCTCCACCAGAAGCAGCAGGAATCCGCTCGACTTCGGCCGAAGTTAAAGCCGGTCTTCGAGGACGGCGCGGGATCCCAAGCCCCGCAAGACGTTGGCCATCTCTTCCGGGTGGACATGATGGACCGGAAGGTGTCCGCCATGGCCGTGTGGCCCTATGACGTCGGCATCCTGGGACGGTTGTCGGCCATCACGCTGTCGATCGTCGCGATCCTCATCTCTCGGATCATTGCCTTCATTTTCCATTTCTAGCCGCGAGGTCGCCGGATCCCATCGGGCCCAAAAGCCGACGCCTTAATGCTCTCCGCACGGCTGCCCTCCTCGGGGTTGGTATGTCCGGCGGGGAGGTCATCGTCGAGACGTTCGACTCGCGAGTGCTGAAAGGCAATGCGCTGGGGGACCCGACGAAACGAGACGTCGCGATCTACTTGCCGCCAAAATACGATCCGACGAAACGCTATCCGGCGGCGTACGCAATCGTTGGCTATACGGGCACCGGCAAGATGCTCCTGGGCGTCGATCCGCTCGGCGAGGACCTGACGTCGAAGCTCGACCGTCTCATCCGGACGGGGAAGATGGGCCCGATGATCGTCCCCTTGGTCGACTGCTTCACGCGGGTCGGCGGGAATCAATACATCAACTCGAGCGCGACGGGCCGCTACGACGATTACCTGCGGAGCGAGATCGTCCCGTTCGTCGAATCGAAGTATCGCGTCTCCCGCCGTGGAATCTGGGGAAAGTCGTCCGGAGGATACGGCTCGATCGTCCATGGAATGTTGCATCCCGATACCTGGTCGGCGCTGGCCGACCATTCCGGGGACGCCCTCTTCGAGTTCTGCTACCTCATGGATTTCCCCAAAGCCCTCGCGGCGTTCCGGCGGCGCGGTGGCCCCGCGAAATGGCTCCGCTGGTACTGGCGGGAGCCGAACCGGCGGCGGGAGGAGATGTACCCAATCCTGAATACGATCGGCATGGCGGCGCACTACTCGCCGAATCCCCGGAGCAAGGAACTGGGGATCGACTTTCCGTTCGACCTCGAGACCGGCGAGTGGCGCCCGGACGTCTGGGAGCGCTGGCGCGCGTGGGATCCGGTGAACATGGTGGATCGCTACGGCGCTCGGTTGCGTCGCTTGCGGCTCGTGTACATCGACTGCGGGACGCAAGACCAGTTCAACCTGATCTGGGGGGCGCGCACCTTGCACCGGAAGCTCCTCGACCGGCGGATCCGACACGTGTACCAGGAGTTCGAGGACACCCATTCCGACATCGACTACCGGTATGACGTGAGCCTGCCTCTGGTCTGGAAAGCGTTGAAGGCCTGACACCATGCAGCCCGAGACGTCCGCCGCGCGCCGAACTCCGAGGACCGTCTCCATGGTCCTAGGAATCGCCGGAGGAGCCCTCGACTTGGGCGTGGGCCTCTTGATCCTCGCGACCGCCCCGATGGCCTCCACGGAAACCGGGATGGGCGTGACCTGGGGCTATGTCGGCGCGATCCTGCTGCTCCTCCTCGGCGGTGTCGTCCTGGGAAGCACCGTCCAAATGATCGGGATGCGCAGGACCCTCCGGCGCCGAAGCGAGGGCTTCTTGATGATCGTGTACGGGGTCCTCATGCTCTCCGCGGGACTGGCGATGTTGGGCCGCGTGCTCCCGATGATCCAGGCCCCCGAGGCCTCGGGTGGGGCGATGATCGCGGTCGGCCTGGGCATGCTATACGTTGGGGCGACGATGCGGCGAATCCACATGTCCTTTCGATGAGGCGGCGGCGCCGACCAAGTCAAGAACTTATCCAAGCGATCGACATCTCCGGACTCATGTTCCCGCTATCGAAGGGCCGCCGATTCGAGCACGGACTGTCTTTCCTGGCGACTCTCGCGTTCCTGGGCGGCTTCTTCGGAGCCCGGCTCTTCCACCTCGCGTTCCCGAGTCTCATGGTCATCACCCAGGGAATCCACTTCCATCATTTCTGGTACGGGCTCACGATGATGGGTGTTGCCGGATGGTTGGGCATCGTCGATAACGACGAAAAGTTCGCTCGGGTCTACGCGGTCGTGTTTGGGGTCGGGGCCGGGTTCGTCGGCGATGAGGTCGGGCTCCTCCTGACGTTCGACGATTACTATTCCGAGCTCACCCTCGAGTTCCTAGTCGCCGCGGTCGCCTTCCTCATCCTCGTCGCGTTGATGATCCGATACCGCAAGCAAATCCTCGAGGAGGTCTTCCACCTGAGCCGAGGGGAGCGGCTGACCCACGTGGGCGTGTTCCTCATCGGGTTCTCGGCCATCTCGTTCGCGTTTGGCACGTTCGAACTCGGCATACCTCTGGTCGCCATTGGCGTTGCCCTATTCATTCTCGGATACTCGCGCGAGCGCAGAATGGCACGAAGGAACGTCTCCTGACGAAGTATTGGGCGGAGCTACCCGATCAGGAATGAGAGTTCGAGCCTCACCCGGGGAATTGTGAAAGGAGCGCCTCCGTATGACAAATCTCGAGGACCTTCTCTCGCACGAATGGCAATAGCCTTGGGGAAGGCGCAGCGAGGATGGGACTGCGAACGCGCCCCCGGTCATCGACCGCGAGGAGTCCAACCCCTTCCGACTGGAAGGTCCAACGTTGGCGATAGGCGCGACATGCTGCCCCGAGAGGCATCGCGACCCAGACGCGATCGGCGGCGAGCTGGTAGGCGATCGCTTGTCGAAGGGCTTCGGCCCATCGATGCATTTTCATTTCAATCGCCGTCACGCTCGTTCCGCGCGAGCCGACAACGTCCGCTCGCCGACCGAGAATCGGGACTTCGATCCGAACGTCGAATCCGGCATCTCGGAGCCATGTCGCCACCGGCTCACGAAGGTCGGACTCAAAACGAAATGCCACAATCCGTGAGTGTGTCTCCAATGGAAAACCCTAATCCCCGGTCGAGCGAACCCACCCACCCCAGAGCCGCCTAACGAGAACCCGGGCCCCAATCGAGCTTACGGTGCCAGCGTTGCAATGTCCAGTTGAAGGAGAGGGCAGCGACGATGGCGATCACCCAAAATCCTCCAAATTGGACGTCGACCGGGAGGAGGCTCGCCGCTGCGAGTCCGACCGCGAACCCGAGGAGCGCGGAGAAATAGCCGAGCACGGCCAGGTTGAACGAGGCGACATCGCGATCCTGCAACGCGCCGAGATACGCGAGCGCGGCCGCAAACAAGAAGACGACCAGGAGCAAGGAGAAATACGCGCGCACGGTCGAGGACGAGGCGGAGCCGACCTGGAATTGGCTGACCCCCACCACGATTCCGAGCAGGCCGGCGAGCGTCGCCAAGAACCCGAGCAGGTGGAGTTCGTCCTTCTGGTCGAGCATGTTGCCGACTTCTCCCTGTCGATTCGAGAACCGGACTGTCTCTGATAAGCATGCCCGTTTCGGCTTTCGGACCCTAACTCGGAGGCTTTCAGGAGGTCCCGGAGGCCTTCCGCCCTCCCCATGAAGTCGGGGTCACACCGCCGACCCGCCAATCCGCGCCTCGCGCGGAATCGGACCGTGGCCCTCGGAACAAGCCCGCGGACGACCTAACTATATAACGGACTACCTGCGTCCGGTCGAAGCCGGCGCGCCGGAGCGCCGCTTCCGGCCCTCGGTGGTGTGTCTTTGGCGAAAATCAAGATCGAAAACGTCGTCGCTTCGACTTCCCTCGGGGAGGAACTCGACCTCCAGGCGATCGCTCGCGTCCTCGGCGGGGCCGAGTATGAGCCGGAGCAGTTCCCCGGGCTGATCTATCGGCTCAAGGAACCGAAGACGGCAATCCTCCTGTTCCGAAGCGGGAAGGTCGTGTGCACGGGCGCGAAGAGCCTTGAGAACGTCAAGACGGCGATCGACCTCGTCGCGAAGCAAATCGGGGCCGCGGGTATCCCGGTCCACAAGAACCCGGAGATTGTGGTCCAGAACATCGTTGCGACCTCGGACCTCGGTGCGCAAATCGACCTGAATGCAATCGCGATTTCCCTCGGCGCGGGAAAGGTCGAGTACGAGCCGGAGCAGTTCCCCGGCCTCGTCTATCGGATCGATGAGCCGAAGGTCGTCGTCCTCCTGTTCGGCAGCGGCAAGCTCGTCTGCACGGGGGCGCGCAAGCCGCAGGACGTCGAGCAGGCGGTCGAGAGGATCACGGGCGAGCTGAAAGCGGCCGGACTCCTCCGTTGATTCGTTGGGCGGCAGCTCCGAGAGGTCGTTACGCCCGTCGAGACGCTACGAAGCGCTTATGCGTCCGGGGGCAGTGGCGGTGCAGGTATGGCGAAAACCGAATTGTCTGGAAAAGTGACCGCGTTCCGCCAAAGTAAGTTCAAACAGGACAGCTACCAAACCATCGTTCAGATGGCCAGCATAGACGATGCGGCGAAGGCCGTCGGAGCCCGCGCCGTGTGGCTTCGCGAGGACGGTCTCCGAATTCAGGGCCGCGTCGTGGCACGCCACGGTTCGAACGGGGCGGTCCGGGTCCGGTGGAACCGGGGCTTTCCGCCGCAGGCGTTGGGCTCCCAAGTCAAGATCCTTCCTTGACGCGACACGAAGCTCGACGTTCACGACGTGGGCATGGAAGCGAACGCGACTTCGGACGCGCTCGCCAACGCGAGCCGGCGAAGAAAAGGACCTGGTCCCGCCTCTTCCGTGGCCAGCCTCTGCAACTCAGGCCAGGTGCAGACGTACACCTGTCCGTCGATGACGATCGCAACCTTGACCGCGTCGCCGCCCCGCGTGGCCATGCGGCGGACCTGATCCAGACGATGACTGACGACGACAATCGTGCCACCCTGGCCATGGAAGCCGTGGGCCAAAGACTCCAGCAAGTCTTCGTGGGCCGGATCTTGATGGTTCGTAAACTCGTCCAGGAACAAAACGTCCGGTTCGATGGCGCAGGCCCTCGCCATCGCGAGTCGTTGACGCTCCCCGCCGGAGAGGCTCAACGCAGGCTCTTGTTCAAACCCGGAAAGGCCGACGGAGGCCATCGCTGTTCTCCCGTGCCGGTCCGCGACTTCTCGGGAAACGCCACGCCATCGGAGGGGTAGCGTGACGTTGTACAGGACCGGCGCCTTGAGAAGCCCGACGTGTTGTTGAACGTACCCGATCTGCCGCCGAACGTGTGCGCGTCCGGCGCGATTCAGATTGGGCCACTCTCTCCCATCGACGAGGGCCTTCCCAGCGCTGGGTGGTTGCAGCCCGAGCAGGAGGCGCAGAATGGTCGTCTTTCCCGCCCCCGTCGGTCCGAGGACGACGACGAAGGAGCCGCGCGGCAAGCCGAGGTCCACCCCCTGCAGGAGCGGACGGCCGTCCAGGGCCACCCCGACCTGAGCCAGCGCGAATTCCGGCGGATTGCATTCGCGATCGGCTCGGAGGTCGGCCAACCGGTCATCCCTCCGCGCCGGTCGTCTCGGATGTCGGTCGCTTCGGCCGTCGATGCGACGTGTCGATGCGATGCGCAAACGCTCGCTCCGCGCGCTGGAGCCGACGAAGCAGGAACGCCATGAAGAGCGCCTGGACGAGGATGAGGGCCGACAGTGCCAGGGCGAATTCGAAGTCGCCCTGATTGACTTCGAGCAGAATCGCGGTGCCGAGGGTTCGTGTCTCCCCTCGGATGTTCCCGCCCAAGATGAGCGCCGCGGCAACCTCCGCAAGGGAACGCCCGTACCCCACGAGGACGGCCGCGGTCACACCGAATCGGGCCTCCCGGAGAAGGGCGATCGCCCGCTGAGGGAGCGACGGTCCGCCCGAGTCGACGATCTCGATGACCTCCGGCGGAAGCTCTGCCACGGCGGAGACGGTCAGACCGGCGATCAACGGCGTCGTGAGAAGCGTCTCCCCCAAGAGGATGGCCACAGGTGTGAAGAGGAGTCCGAGGTCCCCGAGAGGACCCTCCCGACGGAGGAGAAGGTAGAGGAGGACGCCGGCGACGATGGGTGGAAAGGCGTAGAGCGCGTAGACGATGGTCCGGATCGCACCGCGTCCGGGAAACCGCTCGAGGACCAGCAACAGACCCAAGGGGACGCCGAGCAAGGAGCCAAGCGCCGTCGCACCGACGGTGACGGCGACCGTCAGCAAGGTAATGTTCACGAGTTCATCGAGCGGGATGGCCATCGTTCGAGCTCCGTCGGATCGTGCGTCCTAGGCGTTCGGGTCACCTGCGTTCGGGTAGAAGGCCGGCTTGCCGGCGGCCTGAAAGTTCGCGACGACCGCCTGCCCGGCCGCTCCGGTCAGCCACGCCGCGAACGCCAACGCACCCTCCTCGTACGCCTTTGGGTGGACGGCGGCGTTGATCGGGATGACTCCGTACAGATTCTTCATCCGGGCCGAATCCCGGACGACCACCGTCAGGTTTCCCGTGAGCCCCTGCGACTGCAAGACGTTCCAGGTCGCCTCGTCCGTCAAGGCGTAACCGGCGAGCTCCGCCGCCACCCGCAAGGTGTTCGCTTGCCCGGAACCCGTCTCCTTGTACCACGAGCCGCTCAGGAGAGACGCGTTGACGCCTGCCGCGGCCCACAACGCGAGTTCCTTGGCGTACGTCCCGCTACCGTCCCCTCGGCTGACGAACGTAATCTCGTTTCGGTGCTCGTAGAGCAGGGCCAGAAAGGCGGACGCATTTTGCGCAAGCTGCTGGGCGGACAGAGGGCTGTTCCACGTGCGGATGCCGGGACCCACGAGGACGAACCAGTTGTACATCACGGGCTTCCGCCAGAGTCCTTGCTGATCTGCGACGAACGTCAGCTCGCTCGCGCGATCGTGGGTCAGGAGGACATCAAGGTCTCCGTTCCGGCCTTGCTGGAGGATCGCACCGGTCCCCGCCACGACGATTCGCAGTGCCCTTCCGGTCTGCCGAGTGTATTCCGCTTGCAGCACGTCGAGCAGGCCGGTGTCCTGTGTCGTCGTCGTGCTCCCGACGATCAGGACCCGGGGCTGCGGATCCAACCAGAGGAACCAAAGCGCGAGCGTCGACACAACGACAGCCGTCCCGATGGCAACGGCCATCCACTTCAGTCGTGTCGTCATGACAACACGCCCGAATCCCAGGTCACCATATGAAGTCTCTGGCCCGGGTGACGGGCGAGCGGCAAGGATTATTAGCGGCTCGCTGCATCGATGGTCAATGGTCTCCCCTCGCTCGAGGCGGGGAAGGTCCTCGTCCTCGAAACCACGAGGTTTTCGGTACTCGGAAGGCCGGCTGGCTCTTCTCCTCCGAGAAGTCAAACAGACTGGCAGTCTGCGCGCGGCCGCGCGGCGTCTCGGAATGGATCCCGGCAACGGCTTGCGCATGATTCGAAGTGCGGAGACCGCCCTGGGGACCGTTTTGACTCGGGGCCAGACAGGGGGTCGGGGCGGCGGGCACACGACGCTTACAGCGAGGGGAACGAGGATCGCCCGCAAGACGGTCGACAAGGAGTCGCCCAGTAGCACGCGATGGCGCTGCTACCTCGTAGGCCCCCTGTTGCCACGCGCCCCTGTGGTCGTTGCGGTCCCGGACGCGGGTGTCCAGGTTCTCGTCGCGTCGGCCCCGGGACCAGAACGTTCGCAACGCCGACGTCACCTCTCGGGGGACGAATTTGAGCTGGAGATCCCGTCCTCGGCCGTGACTCTCGGCGAACTTGGCGAGCGAAGGGCGAGAACCAGCGCACGAAACCTTTGGAGCGCGCGCGTGACTCGTGTGGGTCGCGAAGGCCGCTGGGGGATTCGACGGATTGATTTGAAGGTCGGGGCGGCAACGCTTGTTGCGGCAATCACCGGTTCTGCCATCCGTGACCTCGGGCTCGAGAGAGGATCCACGGTGCTCGCACAAGTCAAAGCCACAGCGTTGCGCCTTCGAAGGCCCCAAGTCAACGGGATCTCAGGTCGAACCGCTGAACACGAGAGACCAAGACGCGCCCGTTAATCGAGGCCTGCGAGGGGGAACCCGAGAGAGGGACGCCCGAGTTAGCCTGCCGCAATCAACTGCCTTTGGCTTCTCGCGCTCTAAGAGCGAGGCCAGCAACAATCGAGAGAAGTCCGACGGCGATGAAGACCTCGGCGATCCTGATCACGGGAAGGTCAACTCTCGTCGTGCGAAGGAGGATGGCAACGAGAGAACCAAGCCCGAAAAGGATCGTGCAGGCGCCTCCCCAGAACAGCACTCGGCTCGCCGGGATCGGGTCGGCTGCCTTCTCCATGACTGTCAGCTGTGGCTTCGTGTTGGCCATCCCGAAGCCTCCACCCCTCCATATCGGCATATCTCTTCTGCTGCCGAGATCCGCGAGATTGAACCCGATTCTAAGGAATTGACACTGACCCGGAGGGATACGTCATTTCTCGATCTGGACATGTCGGTGTTTGACAGAGCCGTGGAGGGAATGAGGTGCGCCACGGGGCGAAGGTTGTCCCGTCCCAGCATGAGGAGGACCAAATGGTTCTCCTCCCCTCCCCCTTTGTGCGACATCCATCCCGGGCCGATTCACTTGAGCCAACGCAGAAGAACTGAACTCTTCTTGCAAAGCGACCAGGGGGTTAGTGAAAAAGAGCTGGATTCCCCATCGGTTCCACCGATTAGAGGGAACGTTCCTCGCACGCACGCGATTCTGCCTGGGTGAAACGTCCCCGGTCGGGATTCGAACCGGATCGGTTGGGGTCCGGACGGACCCTCTGCGGCCTGAGGCTGACTCCAGCACTTTAATCGGTTCCGCTGTGCGAAGCCCCCGCGAGGGCTGCGATTCCCTCGAGCGGAATCGGAAAGTTCGCGACCCGATGCTTCAGCTCATATTCGAGTTCGTAGAGGGCTTTCTCCATCGCCCACCCGCG
>Ga0209761_1000883_pt1 | contig 19035 bp, 18 predicted proteins | sample GraSoi013_1_40cm_4_FD_185818 | JGI IMG/M metagenome (GOLD analysis project Ga0209761, IMG submission 185818) | Grasslands soil microbial communities from the Angelo Coastal Reserve, California, USA - Sample 09_25_2013_1_40cm (SPAdes) (version 2) | ecosystem: Environmental > Terrestrial > Soil >...
AAAGTCCCCCGGCGATCTCAAGCCCGGCGACTACGAAGTCCTTTGGGCAAACCAGAATTTCCTTGAAGTCGCGACCAGGGACTCCTTTGATGCCTGGCTCGCCGAGGACGATTTTGCCGAAGCTGCCGCGCGCAATTTCGACGCCGAGCCCTACAAACTGCTTAACTCCGCGAACGGCGGTCCGGCGCCGATTCGTCCTCTCGTCAAGCCCGGTGGCGATCCACTCGCAGGCGCCCTTGTCTATCGCGCCCGGCTGGAAAAGCTGCCGACGCCTCCGGGCACGCCAGCCGGCTGGATACGCGTCCGCGGGCGGACGGGATGGATCGCCCGCGCCAAGCTGGAGATCGTCCCTAAACTCGTCCCCGTGGAGCCAAGACCGTAGTGCTTGCATCCAGCAGGCTTTTGCGCCCTCTAGTGCCGTTCCAACTTATTGCGACAAGGCCCCGTGCGAACCGCATCCGCCTAACCGGCAAGGATAGGGTATTTCGCGTTTGCTACATTTAGTTGGAACGGCACTAGTGGGTCAACACTTCTTCAAAGAACGCGAGCGCGCGAGGATCGTTTGACTGTCCCAGCCAGAACATTGCCTGCTTGCGCACCGTAGGATTTCTGTTTGTCCGCGCCACTTCGATCAGTTTCGGCACGCCGTCGTCTTTCGGCAACTGGCTCAGCGCGAAGACGGCCTTTTTCTTCACGTCGGTGTCCGGATCATCTTCAATCGCTGCGGTGATCGTTCCGGCGGCCTTTTTCCCCGCCTTTTGCGCAAGCCAAAAAAGCGCTTGTCCGCGCACATATCCGGCCGCGTCCGTTTTCGCCAAGCGGATCATTTCATCCAGCGCGCCGGGCTCTCTGCTCACCGACAGCGCAAACGCTACATGCCCGCGCACATGTGCGCTTGGATCGTTCTTCGCCAGCCGCGTGAGCAAGGGCAAGCCCGCCGCGCCACGTGCCGCTCCCAGCCAGAATGCAGTCTGCTCACGCAATTTCTCGGGACGATCCGGCGCAGTGAACTTCTCGAGCGCCTGGCTGGACGCCTCGCCGTCTTGCATCGCGATGACCATCAGCGCCGCGTGGCGCGTCTCGTGATCATCGTGTGAATCGTTCTCCCAGCGGCTTACAAAAGGTTCCAGCAGAGCTACACTTTCCGCCGGGTTCACTCCCGTCAGCCAAACAAACGGCAATCCTCCCGCATCGAGCGCGCAATCCTCGGAGAAAGCGCGGATCTTGCCCACTGCGCCTTTCTCCGCGCGGAACAGAACCAGCAAATTCCGCGGGCCTTCCAGCTTCACGGTTTGCTTCTCGCCGGAAGTCGTGTTTGCGCCGGCATCTCGCGCTTCCAGCCGGCAGCCGCCGCATCCAGAGTGAGAGTCGTCATAATTCCCGCAACACATCGAGTGTTCACCAGGAATCTGCGGGACCGCGTACCCGATCCACGCCGGGCCCGCCTGGCGCTCGACCAGCAATCGAAACTCGGCCGCGAGTGAGCCGCTCACAGTCCGCGTTTCGAGTTTTGCATTCGTCACGCGCGGCGTTTCCGCGGAGGGTGCTTGCGCTCGAACGGTCGGCGCCAAAGCAAACGTGAACCCAAGCGAAAATGCAGCGAGCCGATGGAGTCTCATACCGCCCTCACTTGTTCAGAAGTTCCATGAGGTAATCCGTAGCTTCTTTTGAATGCATCAGCGAAAGCTTTTGGACCGTCGCTTTCCTCAATTCGGGGTCTTTCTCGCTGCGCGCGATGGCCACGAGCGCCGTGGCGTTTCCTTGAAGGAAGTAGGCATTGAGGACTTCAGCTTTCAGGACGCGGTCCGTCTCCTTGGAATAGATGGCCTGCAGCGCCTTCCCTGAATCGTCAGAGTGGATCAATCCAAGGTTGCGAATGGCGGTGCGACGCAGTTCGCGGTCCTTCTCGTTTTGGGCCACCTCGACAAGTTTTGTGGCATCACCTGCCAGGAAGAACGCCTGCAACAGCTCCCGGCGCAGCGCGGGAGAACTTTCCGACTGATACAGTTGTTGCAGTTCGTTCAAGCCATGAACCAACCCAAGCTGCCGGATGGCTTCGCGGCGTACCTCTTCTTCTTTCTCGCTTTTTGCGGCAGCAAAGAGACGCGCGTGATCACCCGACAGCATGAAACTTCTGAGGATGGCGCGTTTGAGCTGCGCATCCGAAGTCGAGGCATAAACCTCTTCCAGCGTTTTCCGGCTTTCCTCGCCCCCGAATAAGCCCAGATACTGCACGGCCTTGCGCTGGAGTTCCGGATTGTTTTGGCCGCGCGCGATTTCTCCCAAAGCCTGCCGCGCCGCGGGTGAGCCGTTCTGCGCCAGAACAAACAGCGCCCGGTCTTTCACTCTGCGCGAGCCCGGGCCTTCCAGCACTTTCTTGAGCAGCGGCAAAGCCCGCTCCGGGTCGCTGTTCATCAGGCCTTGAATTGCAAGCAGCCGCAACTCATCGTCGCCTTGCGCTTCGGGGTGTAGCTGCTGCCCGCTGGACTGACGCACCTCGATGTCGAGCGCTTTTGCGTCCTTTGCCCAGCGGCTTTGCGGAAAGCGCCGGTTCAATTCGGCCAAAGAGGCGAGCGCCGAGTCGCGTTTTCCGGCGTGAGACTGCGCGTACGATTTCCAGTAGAGCGCCGCGTCGGTTTGCGAGCCGTTCATTTCGGCCAGTTGACCGAATTTCGCTTCGGCTTGTTCCCAGCGCCCTTCGTCGAGCGCTTCCTGGCCGTCGTCATAGAGCTCCGTCTGGCGGTCCGCCCGCTCTTGTTCGCGGTCACGTTTTTCCTGTTCCCGGTCGCGCAGTTCCTGCTCGTGATCGCGCTTCTCCTGCTCTCTGTCGAGCTGCTCCCGTTCACGTTCCTGCCTTTCCTGATGGCCGTGCGGAGCCGCAGTCGCAGGAGGCGCCATGATTGGCGCTGCGAGCAGCCCCGCCATTGCCAGCCAGAATCCGAGCGAGATTCGCCGTCCACTTTCCGCGGTCATGCTTTATTCCTTTCCTGCTTGCCAGTTTCGCTCTGCGCGGGCGCCGGCTTCACGTTCCTTTGGCGCTCACGCAGTTCATTGCCGACCACCCGAACCTTGAATAGAATCCCCCGCGCCTCGATTCGCCGTTGAATTGCATCAAATTGCGCGGGAGTTACTTCGCGCGGACTGTGGGCGATTTCCAAAAGGGCGCGCTCGAGTTCGTCCAGCGCACTGGCCAACACCGCGTCTCCCTGCTGCAAAGCTGTTTGGCGATACAGGCGGTTCTCGCCCAACAAATCTTCCGCGCGCTTCTGCTCGGCGGAGATGTCAACGGTTTGCTTGCCGCGCGGATTGGGTTCCGTGTTCGAGAGTTCGACGAGGATCATCTCGGAGCGATCCAAATGGTCGCCCACGGCGACGAGGAGGACGCGTTCGCGCACTTGTGCGGCATCCAGCGGGATGCTCGTTTTGGCGGGCCGAACGTACCGACCGGCGAGAAATGCAGCCACGATCACCGCTGCCATGACACCGGCCGCAGCCAAGCGGCGCGGCTCAAGCCACGCACTCCAATCCCACGTTCGCCGCTCGGGCAATCGCGCAGCGATCTGCCGCCACACGCGCTGGCCGTAATCCTCACCGGGATCGGGTACGGGCATGGTATCGAGCGCGGCGAGAACGCTTTCCATGCGCTCAAGCGCAGCGCGGCATTCCGCGCACTCGCCAAGATGTCGCGCGACACTTTCGCGTCCCGTTCGCTCGCCTTCGCGATAAACGATCAGCTCTTTTTCCGTCAGGTGCTTCATCCATCGTTCTCCGGGGCAGCGTCACAAATCTTCGCGAAAGCCCGCGCAGCACTCGCTCCCCGCGGTGCGACAAACGGCTCAAGCGAGCGCCGCAACTTCTGAATGGCCCGAAAGACGGTGTTTTTTGCGGCACCCGGCCGGAGCCGCAGCGTCCGCGCGATCTCCTCGATCCGGCAGCCTTCCCAGTGGCGCATCACAAACGCGGTGCGCTCGGCCGGCGTTAACTCTTCCATCGCCGCGCGCATCTTCTTCTGCAATTCCATGCTCAGCGCCATGCGATCCGGTGCGGGCCGCTCGTCCGCAACCAGCTCCGCCGGAGAGACTGCGTCACCGTCTAGGGTTTGACTCGGCAACTCCCGGTGCGCCTCTTCGCTTTTCCGTTTGCGCAGCCGGTCGACAGAAATGTTCGCGGCGATGCGGAAGAGCCATGTTCCAAAGTTCGACCGCGACTCGAAGCGCCCAAGTTTTTGGTAAGCACGCAGAAATGCCTCCTGGGCAATCTCTTCGGCGTCGTGCGCGTTCCCCGTCATGCGATACGCCAGCCGGAACAAGCCACGGCTGTGCCGCTCGACCAGCACTCGAAAGGCATCCCGGTCGCCAGCCAGCGTGCGCTCCACCGCGGCGGCATCGCCGCCTCCCGTCCGCTCGGCGCTCTCCATCCGAATCATTAGACAGATTCCCGGCTTGTCGGTTAGGTTCGCCGGTGGCCAGGTGAGGGCGCTCAGGTACCCTGCCGCCACCGAGGTGGCCGGAAAGTACGGTATCATTGGTAAGGGATTACCCCCGCCAGAACTGCATTTGGTCCATTCACCGGCTGACTTCGGTAGCCGGAGGGATGGCCATTCCGGGAGCAAAAATTGATACCTCGCTATACGCGTGAAGAGATGGGCCGCGTCTGGGGCGACGCGAACCGGTTCGCGAAGTGGCTCGAGGTCGAGCTGGCCGCTACGGAGACACTCGCCGATGCGGGCCAGGGTCCGCGCGCAATTCGCGAGCGGGCCAAAATCAACGTGCAGCGCATCCACGAGCTCGAATCGCGCGTGAAACACGACGTCATTGCCTTCACGATGTCTGTCGGCGAATCCATCGGCGATGCGTCAGCGGCGCGCTGGCTGCACCATGGCCTGACGTCGAACGACGTCGTGGACACAGCGCAGGCGCTTCTCGTCCGCGACGCGTCCCGCCTTATCGAGCGCGGCCTCACGGAATTCGGCGACATCCTTGCACTCCGGGCACAGGAGTTTCGTCACACACCGCAGATCGGCCGCACGCACGGGATTCACGCCGAGCCCATCACCTTCGGACTCAAGATCGCGAATTGGTACGCGGAGAATCAGCGCAATCAGGAGCGCTTCCGCAACGCGGCGGCGCAAATGGCCGTGGGCAAAATATCAGGCGCCGTGGGCACCGCTTCGCACCTCGGTCCAGACGTGGAGGAGCGTATTTGCCAGCGCCTCGGACTGAACGTCGCTCCTGTCGCGTCGCAGGTGATTCAGCGCGACCGCCACGCTCATTACATGAGCGCGCTGGCCCTCATCGCGGCCACGCTGGAAAAGATCGCCCTTGAAATCCGGCACCTGCAGCGCACGGAGGTCCGAGAAGCCGAGGAGCCGTTCGCCGAGGAACAGCGCGGCAGCTCCGCCATGCCGCACAAGCGCAATCCGGTGAGCTGCGAGCAGATCTGCGGTCTTGCCCGGCTCGTGCGCTCGAACCTCATCGCCGCGTTCGAGAATGTGCCCCTCTGGCACGAGCGCGACATCTCGCACAGCTCGGTCGAGCGCATCATCCTGCCCGATTCAACCATTCTCGTGGACTACATGCTGGCCAAGATGACGACCATCATCTCGGAGATGCGCGTGTTTCCAGAGCGCATGCTCCGCAATCTCGAAGCGACGCGCGGCCTGATTTTCTCCGGGCAACTCTTGCAGGACCTGGTGGAGAAGGGTATGCCGCGCGACGATGCGTACAAGGCCGTTCAGGAAAACGCCATGGCCGCGTGGGAGACGGAGTCGAGCTTCCGGGAGCGCGTCGCGGCCGATGCGCGCATCACGAAGTATCTCGACATGAAGGCGGTCGAACACACCTTTGACCTGAAGCGCCAACTTCGCTACGTTGATGCGATCTTCGCCCGCGTTTTCGGCGAAAAGTCGGCTGCGAAGCGAGCCCAAAGCTGAAAAGGGAAAGGCGGTCCGGTCAGAACCGGACCGCCTGGTTGCCTCTTCCTGCTCGCCCGGGTGCGCGCAGGCTGCGGAGGCGGGAACCTTTACACGCGCTGGACGTAGCGCGCTTCGGACGTATCCACTTTCACGCGGTCGCCGTTATTCACAAATGGCGGCACCTGAATCACCAACCCCGTTTCGAGCCTCGCGGGTTTCATCACCGCGCTGGCGGTGGCCTTCTGTACCGTCGGTTCGGTATGCACAACGGTCAGATCAATCGTGTCCGGCAGATCCAGGCCGATGGGTTTGTTCTCGAAGAATTCGACTTTGACGACGGTATTGGGAATCAGATAGTACACGGATTCACCGAGCTCGTTCTTCGTGAGCTGGATTTGTTCGTAGGTTTCCGTATTCATGAAGTGATAGGCATCGCCTTCATTATAGAGGTACTCAAACTCGACCTCGTCGAGAAAGGCGCGCTCGACGAACTCTTCCGCGCGGAACCGGTAGTCGATGATGGCCCCGGTGCGGAGATTCTTCATACGCGTCTGCATCGAGCCGCGCTTGTTGCCGGGCGTGCGGTGCTCGGTGCTGAAGACCGTGAAAAGCTGGCCCTCGTGCTGGATCACCATGCCGGGGCGGAGTTGTGTGGCTTTAACGCTGCTCATCGTTTTGTGCGACCCCGACCAAGCCGCGGCCAACGGCTCCCAGATTCGCTTCGGAAATTCCAGCAGGCGGGCAGCCAGCCGGGCAACTTATGCGTGCGGCGCCTAAGGGAATGACACGAGATACGCCGGATTACATTCCTTCCCCGGCGGGAAGAAAAGTATAATGGCCCATCTTCTTCCGGGTCAACCGGTCCGCTTCACTAATCGTCGCCTGTTAATCGACTGCGGGAGCGCTGCTTTGCGGCTTCGGCCATGATTCTTTCAATTGCCTCCGGATCGCGCGGCAGGCGCTCGCTGAGAACCTTGTGGCCTGTTTCGGTGACGAGCACGTCGTCCTCTAGGCGCACACCGAGATTTTCCTCCGGCATGTAAATCCCCGGCTCGATGGTGATGACCATGCCGGGCACGAGCGGTTTGCAGGACTCGCCGGGGTCATGGACGTTGAGGCCGATATTATGGCCCAGGCCGTGAATGAAATACTGGCCGAGCGGTTGGCCATTGCGGTCCTGGCCGTGGGAATTGATGTAGTCGTACGCGATTTTGTAGAGGCTGTTGTCGCCTTTGCGGCAGAAGTCCATACCCGGCTTTACCGCGGCCAGCGCGGCGTTCTGCGCGCCCAGCACGATTTCATAAATTTCGCGCTGCCGCGGCGTGAATTTGCCATTGGCAGGAAGAGTTCTCGTAATGTCCGCGGAGTATCCGGAGAATTGTGCGCCGACGTCGAGCAAGACGACGTCGCCGTCTTCGATTTTGCGCGCCAGCTTGTCGTAGTGGAGGACAGTGGAATTGAACCCGGCTCCGACGATGGGCGCATAGCCTTCGGCTTCGGAGCCTCCCATGGTGTGGATTTCCACCATGCGGGACGCGACCTGATACTCGAACAGGCCCGGCCGCATTATGCGCATGGCTTCTAAATGCGAGTCCACGCTGAGGTCAACGGCGCGCTGCAGGAAAGCGATTTCGCCCGCTGATTTGACCTGGCGCAGTGAGCTAACTTGCGGGCGGATGTCTTTCAGCTTGACCTGCGGAGCCACTTCGGCAAGCCAGGCGGTCCATTCCTTTTCGTGCGGGTAGCCGCCGAGCTCCTTTTCGTAGGGGAGAATCGTGAAAAAGCTCGAATGACTCCGGGCGAGTTTCTCGACCTCGGCGCGGAGCTCGGGAAACAGGCGAACTACCGCGAAGCCGGTTTTTTCGTGGATTCCCGGCTCATCTGGCGACATTCGCACGCCGTTCCATCTTTCCTTCTGCGGATTTTTGGGCGGGAGGAAGAGAATCTCGGTCAGTCCTTCCTGGTTGCCCTTTGCGGTGTCCTCTCTGCCTTTAGGGAGGATCAGCAGGGCGGCGCCCTCCTCGTTGTGCCCGGTCAGGTAGTAGAAATTCTCTTCCTGTTCAAACATGTAGGTTTGCGCGGACTCTTCGCGGCCGGTGAAGCCAAAGAGAACTATCGGTGCATCCACCTGGGCCGCGAGCTTAGCGCGGCGGTCGGCATAGACGCTGTTCGGCTCGCGGTCGCGGCGTTCCTGGGCACGCGCAGGCGGAGTGACGCAGGCAATGCTAAGACCTATCGCGGCCGCAATCGCGGCCTTGGAGGGATTGAGAGACAAGCCAGACCACCAGCGCGCATCGCGCATCATTTCACCTCGTTAACCTACTGTTGGCGACCGCCGTTCGTGAATCCGAGATTCTATAGGAATCTGCTGCGATCCAGCCAACGGATTCAAGGCCACTCTTCCTGGAAAACTTCATTCGGGTCATAGCGATGCAGGCCGCGAATGACTTTTGATTCAGGCTTGGTGCGCAGCAGATAGAGGTAAGGGCGAGGCGGCTGGCCCAATTCCGCTGCCGCGATTTCATAGAGCCTTTCTTCATACATGACGGTCATCCACTTGTCCCAGTTGCCCTTGGGGCGGCAGGAAGAGATGCGCAGTTCGTAACGCGTACCGTCGCCGCGCTCGATGATGTCGGGGACCTTCGGGCCGCGGCGGCGGCGCTCCGCGCGGCGCTCGAGCCAGCCATGAATCCAGGCGGCCGGATAGAGCGCGAGCGAGCCGACGGCCTGTCCGGAAAGCGACGTGAGCCAGCGGATTGTGCCGTCGAAGAAGAAGAACGCCAGGGGCCACGACTTCGGATAGAAGAGATACTCGACGAAAGCCAGTGGACCAATAACAGCCAGGTGCGTAAAGGCACTGACAAAGCCAACGATGTACAGCGTGCCGAAGGCCACCATTTCAAGGAAACCCGAGACGGCTGCGGCGCGGACAAGCGAACCGCTCGCGGAATGGCGCCATGCGCTGCGATAACGCGGCGGGAGGAAAGACAGCATAAGGTCGAGGAGAAAGGACACGTTCAGCCATGCCTCTGAGGTCGAGGAAATGGTGCAGTCTGGCCCAGGGTCACGCGCGGATGCGCTGGAATGCGCCGTAAAGACTCAGTCCCAGGCCGGCGAGGAACAGCACCGGAAGGAGATAGTCCGTAACCAGAGGTTTGACTTGGATCGGAAGGCTGTAGCCGCCGTAGCCGCTCGCGAAGTAGTACGCCACGGCGGCCAGGAGCATATAAAGCAGACCGCGGCGAATGGCTCGGCGGCCATCGGGGCTGGAACGGTAAGCGACAGAGACCGGTGGAACCGCTTCGCGGCACGAGGGGCACTGAGACAGATTCATGGCAATGAGCACGCCGCAGAAAGGACAGTGACGCTTGTTTGCCGGAAGTGTCTGATAGGAAGCAGCCATACGTTCCTCGATACGCCCCGGCTAGTAGCGTTCCGGCCGTCCCGACTGATGTGTGGTCGGCATGCCGCGAACCTCAGCAGCAGTTCCCACACGGTTGGACAGCCAGGCGTAGCCGAGGAAAGCTCCTTATTACAAGCCTAGGTTTGAGCGGGCAGGGCTGTCAATGATTCCAGCGAAGCGTGGAGTGTATAAATAACTGCCCGGGCGCGGCTTCTGCCATTTGCATGACATGGTAGGATAGCGCACGACGTTACGGCGAGGACACCAACCCTCTGTACTGTGTGTGGCGTGCGCCAACCTCTAGGACCACAACATCTCAGCGGAGGAGCACATGAAAAAACACACCTTTCTTCTAGTAGGCGCAGTGTTGGCTTCGGCCTGTGTGGTAGGCGGATTAGCGCAGGCTCCCTCGGGAGCTCCCAAACCGGGTCCGGAACATCAAAAGCTGACCTATTTTGCGGGCAAATGGGTTTCCGAAGGCGAAACGAAAGCGAGCGCGTTCGGTCCGGCGATGAAGTTCAGCTTTGTGGAAACATGCGAGTGGTTTTCCGGCGGGTTCGCCATCGTTTGCCATTCCGAGGGAAAGATGGGCGAGGGCGCTGTCAAGGGCCTCAGCGTGATGGGCTATGACGCCGCCGAGAAGAGTTATGTCTATTTTGAGACAAACAACTTGGGCGAAAACGTCTTTTCCCGGGGGAGCGCGGAAGGCGGCACGTGGACCTGGAACAATGAGGGCAAGATGGAAGGGAAGGCCGCGCGCGGGCGATTCACGTTGAGGCAGATCTCGCCGGATTCTGCGACCTTCCAATTTGAAATGGGCGCGGACGATGAGCCGCTGAAGCTGGTGATGGAAGGGAAGCAGACGCGACAGAAGTGAGGCTTCGAGAACGTCTCTGCGAGAGAGGCAGGATGATGCCGTTCCGCGGGGTGTTCAGAAGCCGGGAGCGCCAGAGGCGGCGGGGCGCATTTCGGGAGTGCGGACGCCGAAGCGGAGATGCGCGAAGTAGGTCTGGCCGAGGGACATGAATCCCGTGTAGAGGTAGCCCCAGACGAAAAGCAAGAGGAAGGGGACCGTGGCGTAATTCTCATAGCGCACGGCGTAGGCGACGGTGAACAGGAAATAGAAGCCAAGGGCGACTTCAGCGAAAGGAATCCACCCCGCTTTATTCCCATAGGATTTTTTGACGAAGGTATCGTTCCTGCCCTCAATCCTGTACTTCGGCGTGCGAGCGAATTCGCTGTGGACTCCGAAAATCGCTTCGAGAACGGCTTTGGCATTGCGCACGGAGATACCGATGCCCGTGGCCATCACAAAAGGCAGATACAGAAAGGTGCGCCACCAATTTTGGGGGCGCAGGACGCGCTGGGCGACGAGATAGAAACTCGAAATCGAGCAAGTGGAGGCGAGGAAGAGCGGGAGATCGATGACCAGCATCTGAAGCCAGCCCTGGTAGAAGCGCACGATCATGGCCGGTAGGAGCATGGTCGAAAGTAGAATCATCAGCGGATAGCTGATGTTGGCGGTGAGATGGAAGAACGCTTCGGCCTTGACGTGCCAGGGCGCGTCCGAGCGGAGCACGCGCGGAAGGATTTTCTTCGCCGTTTGCATGAGCCCCTTGGCCCAGCGAGCCTGCTGCGCCTTAAATCCATTGATGTCTACGGGAAGCTCGGAGGCGCATTCGATTTGCGGGAGATAGAGAAATTTCCAACCGCGAAGCTGTGCGCGATAGGAAAGGTCGGTGTCTTCGGTGAGGGTGTCGTGCTGCCAGCCGCCGGCGTCGGTGATGGCCGCGCGGCGCCAGACACCGGCCGTGCCGTTGAAATTGAAGAAGGCGCCGCGGCGGGCGCGCGCGCCGTGCTCGATGATGAAATGGCCGTCGAGGAGAATGGTTTCAACTTCCGTGAGCAGCGAGTAGTCGCTGTTGATATAGGTCCAACGCGTCTGGACCATCGCAGTCTTTGAATCCTGAAGATAGGGAATCGTGCGGCGGAGGAAATCAGGTTCGGGGAGAAAATCGGCGTCGAAAATGGCGATGAATTCGCCGTGCGCAGTCTTGAGACCGTTTTCGAGGGCGCCGGCCTTGAAGCCTTCGCGGTTTGCGCGATGGACGTAAACGATGGGGAGCCCCGCGGCGGCGTAACGCTCCACGCAGTTGCGGGCGACTTCCTGCGTTTCGTCGGTGGAATCGTCGAGCACCTGGATGTCGAGCAACTCGCGCGGATAATCGAAGCGCGAGACCGCTTCGACGAGACGCTCGATGACGTAGCGCTCGTTGAAGATGGGGAGCTGGATCGTGACGCGCGGCCAATTCGCGACAGGCGGAGGCGTGCCGGGAACATTCTTGGCGTACTTGAAGAAATTGTAGACGAGCCAGTAGCGGTGCAGGCCGTACATGGCAAGGATAATGAGGACCAAGAAGTAGGGGATCATGATCGCCAGATCGAAGGCATTGACGCGATAAAGGCCGGTGAATGTGCGGTCGGTGGTCTTATGCCAGTAATTCGTAAGGGCATTCTGCGTCGCTGCAAGATACGCCAATTGGAGAACGAGGCTCACCAAATGAACTGCTCCCTATGCCGGCTCAATTTATTTTGCGAGCTGCGCGGCGAGGCGCAGCCGCCAACACGTGACGTGCGAACGAAAATTTGCCGCAGCGGCGCCGATGTTTGCCGGCACCGCCTGCACGGTCATGATTATAAGGCGGCCACGCCCTATGTCAACGAGGCGCGGCGCACGCAAAGGAAGAACTCGGGTTTCGACATTATCTCAGGGCAACAGCACGATCTTGCCGAAGGCGCCGGGAGTCATAACGTCTTTGTGCGCCTGAACCGCCGCAGCGAGCGGTAGCTCCTTGCCGACCACGGGCCGAAGCGTGCCATTCTCCAGGCCGGCGATCAGACCGGCGTGCGTTTCTCGTTCTTCCGTTTCGGAGATGCTCCACAAAGTGAAAGCCAGGATGGACCCTCTGCGAGACATGAGGTCGCGCGGAGTGATGTTCACATCGCCGCGACTGCCGATCACAATGACGCGGCCGTTCGTTGCCAGGAGCTTCAGATCGGCGCCGAGGTTCACGTTGGCGAGCATTTCGAGAATGATATCCACGCCGTGGCCGCCGGCGGCCTTCAGGATGCTTTCCTGATAGCCGGAAGCGCGATGGTCGAAAACTTGATGGGCGCCTTCGCGCTTCGCGAGTTCAAGGCCTTTCTCCGTGCCGGCGGTGCCGAAGACGGTCAGACCCATGGCGCGCGCGATCTGCACGCCCGCGGTGCCAACGCCGCCACTGGCGCCGTGAATGAGAACGACTTCACCGGCGCGAGCGCGCGCGAAATGATGCAGGGCGTGATAGGCGGTGCCATAAGGAACCCAGACTCCCGCGCCCTGGGCGAACGATACGCGCTCGGGCAGCGGATGAACCTGCGATTCGAGGGCGATGGCGAATTCGGCGTAGGCGCCGGTGATGGAGCGTGCCGTATACACGCGGGCGCCGGGCTTCACGCGTGAAACGCCAGCGCCGACGGTCTCCACCGTTCCAGCAGCGTCGCTGCCGGGCGTGTAGGGCAGCGAAGGCTTGATCGCGTAGCCGCCGCTCCTCATGTAGGTGTCGTAGGGGTTGACTCCTACCGCTTTCACGCGGACGAGCACCTGGCCCGGGCCGGGCTTCGGCGTGGGAATTTCTTCGAGCTTCATCACATCCGGCGCGCCGAATTCATGGACTTGGATGGCTTTCATGGAACTCTCCCGTTGGGAATTGCCGAAAATTTGAGACAGAACGGCGCATGTCAGGCGTGATCGTCGGCGACGGCCGCCGCTGCTTCTTCTTGCTCTGCGGCGCCTGCGGCTTTTGCCCAGGCCGTGGTCTGCCAGTTGTCCTTGCCCTTTTTCTCGGGAATCCAGGGCGGGAGTGAGAGATTCAGGTAGCTGCCGAGCGCATAAAGATACGGCTCATACATGCGGCGCAATTCTCCTAGTCGCCGGTCGGCTTCCTCGCCATCACGCAGTTTCATGCCATGCTGAGCAAGGATGTCGCGCATGCGGGCGAGATCGGCCGAGGTGAGGCGTTCTCGAGGAAGCGGCTGAGGGGCGGTTCGGAACACTTGCGAGAGATCCGCGACGGCGTGGCGCGCGATCGCAAAGGTGAGCTGGGCCTGGCGTTCGCAGGCACCTTCGATTCCGACCATCAGAAGAGCGCAAGCGTCGAGGATGGCGGTCAGAGAGGCGATCCAGGACTGGTTGTCGTGCTGGGAGCGGAAGAAGGCCAGCACGGGATAGGAAAGATGGCTTTCCATGAGGTCGGCCGACCAGTGCTCCCATTCTTGAAGGAGCTCGCGCAATGCCTCATGTCCATGGGGATAGCTGTGGCGACGGAGGAGCTCACCGGCGGTGGGCGGCGAACCCGCGCGCGAATCGAGAAGCGAGATATTCACTTCGCGGCGGGAAAACGACTGATAGATGACAGGTAGATAGCCGATGATGATCGCGAGGAATCCGAAGCCCACTCCTGCCTCAGTAACCGTGAGAGCCCGCGCCAGCGACGAGCGCGGCAATACGTCGCCGAGCCCGAGCGTGAAAAACGTCGTGCCGCTGAGATACAGATCCGCAACGAAGCCCGGTTCCGTGCCCGCCACATTGACCGCTGAGCCTGCGCCGTAATGCATCAAGCCGAAGCTAAAGATAAGGCCGAGCGCCCATACACCGAGAAGAATCAGCAGGGAAATGGGTCCGAATAAGCCAAGCAGTGACTCGCGGGCTTTCTTCGAGGGGATAAGCCTCGCGGCCAACTTCCACAGGCGCCAAGTGTTTTTGTAGAAGAGGCGCGTGAAACGAAAGCGCCGTGTGACACGCCGGGGCAGAATGATGGTCTCGAAGGCGTCCCAGACGACAAACAGGATCAACGCAAGCCCGGCAAAGAATGCGATGGGAAAGGGAATCATGAGGGGAATCTAATCCGTTCTAGCGATCGCGGCAATGGCTCAGGCTTCCAGGCGCGCGTTGACAGATATTTCGGCCTTGAAGAGCTTGGAGACCGGGCAGCCGGTCTCGGCGGCTTTGACGGCGGCGTCGAATTTGGATTTGTCCGCACCCGGGACGCGAGCGACAAGATCGAGATGGCTTTTGGTAATGGCGAAGCCGTCGGCCAATTTTTCCAGTGTGATAGTGGCGGAGGTTTCGAGCTTCTGCGCAGTCATCCCCGCGTTGCCGAGTTGTGCGGAGAGGGCCATGGTGAAGCAGCCGGCATGGGCCGCGGCAAGAAGCTCTTCGGGGTTGGTGCCGACGCCGTTCTCGAAGCGCGTGCTGAAAGAATATTGCGACTGCTTCAAGACGCCGCTCTCGGTCGAAAGTGTGCCTTTGCCATCCTTCAAACCGCCCTGCCAGACCGCCGTTGCCTTGCGCTGCATGTGTTTCGCCCCCTTCCGCTCGTTCAGAGAATTCCAAACTAGAGAATTCGATTCCTGAGATGCGAGTATGGGTATATTGCCCAGATGGGCCGCTTGCGTCGAGCAATTCCTCAATGAGAGCCATTCTCAGGGAAGTCAAGCACCGGCCGTGGGCAGTGCCCCTGGGCCCGTGGATTATGGCGCAGACTTGGCATGATTTGCTATTCGCGCACTGGACCGCGCCCGCAGCGATGCTTCGGCCACTCCTACCTGCGGATTTGGAGCTGGACATGTTTCAGGAACAATGCTGGGTCAGCGTGGTGCCATTCTGGATGAACGGCGTGCGGCTGCGCGGGGCACCGGCCTTACCGTGGCTTTCAGCGTTTGCGGAACTGAATGTTCGAACCTACGTCGTCTCCAGCGGCAAACCCGGGGTTTGGTTTTTCAGTCTTGATGCGGGGAATCCCATCGCGGTGGCGATTGCGCGCGCCTGGTTTCATTTGCCGTATTTTCGGGCACGGATGTCGCTTCGCGAGGAGGATGGCTGGATTGTCTATCGTAGTGAGCGAATGCATCGCGGCGCGCCTTTTGCCGAACTCTCTTGCCAATACCGTCCCATCGACGAAGTTTTTCAAGCGCGGCCTGGCACGCTTGAACATTTTTTGACCGAGCGCTATTGCCTCTATGCGGCGAATGCAGGTGGGCAGATCTTTCGGGCGGAAATCCACCATCCGCCGTGGATGCTGCAGATGGCGGAAGCGAATGTCGAGCGGAACACGATGGCAGCCGCCGCCGGAATTGCGTTGCCGGCGGACCCGGCGCTGCTGCATTTCGCCCGGCGGCAGGACGTCGTTGTCTGGGGGCCACGGCGTCTCGGCGAATAATTCCCGCTCCGCGCGGTCTACTATTTCTTTTCGATCTTTGTCTTGGGAGCCTCAATTGTTCCGCGAGCCAAAGTACGTTTCGGTTTCGGCGACCAGAAATCGGTATCGCCCGCGGCACATCGCACGAAGAAGTAGCATCGGCGGGGATCGTTCATGCCGGCCAGGGCCACACTACACGTTAAGCGTTAGAGTGACGACATCCGTGCGCCCTGCCGGCGGCGGCGGCATCTTCGAGCGGTCCACCGGGCGATAGAGCGTGTCGCGCTCGACCGGGATGCGGCCCGCGGCGCGGATGAGCCGCTCGAGCTCGGCGCGCGGAGTGAACTGCTCCGTTTTGGCGCCGGCGTCGTGGTAAATTTTTTCCTCGGCCACTGTGCCGTCAAGATCATTCGCGCCGAACCGCAACGCGATCTGCGCGATGCTCGGCGTGAGCATGATCCAGTAGGCTTTGATGTGGTCGAAATTGTCGAGCAGCAGGCGCGCAACGGCGATGTTTTTCAGGTCGGCGTAGCCGGTGGGTTTCGGAATGTGAGAGAGAGCGGTGTTGTCCGGGTGAAATGCCAGAGGAATGAAGGCGACAAAGCCGCGCGTTTCGTCCTGCAGTTCGCGGAGCCTGATGAGGTGATCGACGCGCTCTTCTTCGGTTTCAACGTGCCCGTAAAGCATGGTTGCGTTTGAACGCAGGCCGATTTCGTGGGCCGTGCGCGCGATGTCCAGCCACATTTGACCGCTGACCTTGTGATCACAGATGATTTTTCGGACGCGGGGATGGAAAATTTCCGCGCCGCCACCGGGCAGCGAATCGACCCCAGCCTGTTTGAGCTTCAGAAGCGTTTCTCGGATCGTCAGTTTCGCGATGCGGGCGAAGTAGCCGACCTCAACCATGGTAAAGGCCTTCAAATGCACCGTGGGGCAGCGTTCTTTCAGCCCGCGGACGAGATCCAGGAAATAGTCGAAGGGTAGATCCGGATGGAGGCCGCCGACGATGTGAAATTCGGTGGCGCCTTCGCGGACGCCCTGCTCGGCGCGTGCGTAAATCTCTTCCAGGGCGAAGGTGTAAGCGCCGGCGGCATCGGGATCGCGGCCGAAGGCGCAAAGCTTGCAATGGGCGACGCAGACGTTGGTCGGATTGATGTGGCGATTGACGTTGTAGTAGGTGATGTTGCCGTGGCGCCTTTCGCGGACTTGATTCGCGAGCCAGCCGACGGCAAGGAGATCCGGTGAGCGATAAAGCGCGATGCCGTCGTCGAAGCTGAGACGCTCGCCGGCGAGGACTTTATCGGCGATCGGCTTCAGATGCTGGTCGTTGAATGTGATTTCGCCCATTGCGAATCCGCCGGAACTTTCAAACGCGCCAAACTGCCACGGCCGCGCCCCAGAACAAAAGAAACAAAAGACTAATATAGCCGTTCACTGTGAAAAACGCAGCATCGAGCCGGCTGAGGTCGTTGGACTTGACAAGAGAGTGTTCGTAACCGAGAAGCAGGCCAACCGCGGCGACGCCGGCCCATGCGGGCCAAGGGAGAGCGAAGCTTGCGGCAAGCCAGGTGAGCAGCGCAACGACCAAGACGTGCATGATGCGCGCGATCCAGAGTGCTCGGGCGATGCCGAAACGCTTCGGAATCGAGTAGAGACCTGCGCGGCGGTCGAACTCCACATCCTGGCAGGCATAGAGCACATCGAAACCGCTGACCCAGAGTGTTACGGCGGCGCAGAGAATCAACATGCGCGGGTCGAGGCTGCCGGTGACCGCGATCCACGCCGCCGCCGGTGAAATGCCCAGGCAAGAACCGAGGACGAGATGCGACCACGTCGTGAAGCGTTTGGTGTACGAGTAGAGGAATAAAATAGCCAGTGCGATCGGGGCGAGCTCGAGCGCCAGCCGATTCAATTGCCAGGCCGCAATGAGGAAGAGCGCAGCTGCTATAAGCGTGAAACTCCATGCGAAGGGGAGAGACAGGGCGCCGGTGACGAGCGCCCGCCGTTGCGTGCGTGGGTTTTCGCGGTCATAGCGCAAATCGGCGATGCGATTCATGGTCATGGCCGCGGAGCGCGCCGCGACCATGGCCGCAAGGATCCACGCGATCTGGCGAAGCGTCGGCCAGCCATGCGTGGTGGCGCGCGCGGCGAGTAGAGCCCCGGTCAGCGCAAACGGGAGAGCGAAGACCGAGTGCTCGAACTTGATCATTTCCAGCACGGTGCGGATGCGGTTCGCCATCGGTGGTTACGCCTGTTTTGCCTTGCTTGCGCTTTGCCCCGGCCAGCGGTACATGCGCTCCTGCGGGAGGCCGATCTGCGCCAGCACGCGGCAGACGTACTGCGTTGCGAGGTCGTCAATCGTTTTGGGCTGGTGGTAAAAGGACGGAATCGCGGGCATGATCAACGCGCCGGCTTGCTGCGCGCGCAGCATGTTTTCTAGGTGGATGCGGCTGAAGGGCGTGTCGCGTATGCACAGCACGAGTTTGCGGCATTCCTTGAGCATCACGTCGGCAGCGCGGGCAATCAGGTCTTCGCTCGTGCCATTCGCGATCGAGGCGAGCGTGCCCATCGAGCAGGGAATCACGATCATCGCGTCCACGGGGTAGCTGCCGGAGGCGATCGATGCGCCGACGTCGTGATTCGGCAGGCTTTCGATTTTTGTTGACGGCCTGCCCAAGACCCGTTGCGGAAGCTGCTTCAAGTCGCCGGAAGAGACCCCGAGTTCCGCGGCAAGGAGGCGCTGGCCAGCGTCGGAAACCACAAGATGGACGCGCGTGACGCGGGCGTCGTCCTCGAGAATGCGCAACGCCGCTTGCGCAAGCAGGGCTCCGCTCGCGCCGGTCACACCCACGGTGATGATGTGTCCTTCACGGTTGGGCATGGTTTTGCGCGGAGAGAATCAGTCTCGCAGCGGCCTCGGGCCAAGTCAAGCGGCGGCTGGGCAGCGGGGCAATGATAGAATTCGCTGCAGTTGAACTGTATGGATCAGCGCGAATTGTTGAAGCTTTTGGAGTCCGTCCGCGCGGGAAACCTTCCCCCCGCGAAGGCCATCGAGCGACTGAAGCATCTGCCGTTTGAAGATATCGGATTCGCAAAAGTGGACCATCACCGCTCGCTGCGCCAGGGGTATGCCGAGGTTATTCTCGGAAAGGGCAAGACACCAGCTCAGGTGGCGGAGATTGTCCGGGCGATGCTCGGGGCAAAGTCTTCGCGCCAGAATATTCTGGTTACTCGGGCCGACGCGAAAATCTATGCAGCGGTGCGGCGCGCGAGCCGCGCAGCGAAATTCCATCCACTCTCGGGCGTCATAACGATCGAGCGCAATCGCGAAATTACGGGGAAAGGCTTGATCCTCGTGGTCTCCGCGGGGACGAGCGACATTCCCGTTGCGGAAGAGGCTGTCCTAACTGTGCGGATGATGGGCAACCAAGTCGAGCATCTTTATGACGTCGGCGTGGCGGGGATTCACCGGCTGCTAG
>Ga0209761_1000884_pt1 | contig 19007 bp, 21 predicted proteins | sample GraSoi013_1_40cm_4_FD_185818 | JGI IMG/M metagenome (GOLD analysis project Ga0209761, IMG submission 185818) | Grasslands soil microbial communities from the Angelo Coastal Reserve, California, USA - Sample 09_25_2013_1_40cm (SPAdes) (version 2) | ecosystem: Environmental > Terrestrial > Soil >...
ACTGGCCTCTCTCGAAGGATCCGCTGAGGGGTTCGCTGCTTGATCTGACAGCGGGTTATCGAGGGGCTTGCTCATCCGATGCGTCCGCGGTCACTCTAGCTCTCTCCGGGCCCATTAAGCGTAGCCCCTCCTTCTCAATCCAGCTATAGCAACTCGTCGACCAGAGATCTCCACAGATTCCTGGAGAAATAATGCCGGGCAAACAACCGCAAGCTTAGGTTACGTTTTGCATGAAACCTATACTCTGGTTAGCTACGATTCTTCTTGATAACACTTCGGACTCACTTTTGGCCGTACCCGCCCCTTTTTTTAGAGCTTGAGCGGGCTAAATTGAGCCCATTTCCTATCAATCGACCGAACTTCTTTTATGGGCGAGATTTACGCGACCCGGTATCGAGGATTATCATATGGCTAAGAAATCCAAACAAGCCAAGAAATCTAAACCCAAAAAAGCTAAGATTGATCCGGTTCCGAAAGGCTTCCGAACGGTAACTCCTTACCTGTCGATTAATGGAGCCGCTGCGGCTATCGACTGGTACAAGAAAGCCTTTGGAGCGAAGGAGATCGTCCGTGAACCTACCCCCGACGGGAAGCTCATGCATGCTCAGATTCGGATCGGAGATTCGATCGTGATGATGTCGGACGTATTTCCAGGGGCTAGCTCGCAGTCGCCGGATGTTCTAGGTAACAGCTCAGTCACTCTGCAGGTCTATGTGAAGAATGTTGACAAGCTGTGGCAGCAAGCCGTCGACGCCGGTGCCAAGGTAACTATGCCGTTGGACAACATGTTCTGGGGCGAACGCTACGGTCAACTTACTGACCCGTTTGGTCACCACTGGTCACTGTCAGAGCAGATCAAAATGAGCAAGGCAGAGAGAGATGAGAAGCAGAAGCAGGCTATGGCAATGTTCTCGCAGGGACAGCATCCCGAGGCTTCAATGCAGACTACACCAGCTCAATAACTCGAATCGAGTCTCTTCCAAAGAAACTGGGCCCTAGGTTCAAAACCCAGTTTTCCGTACAGCTTCATCGCCGCTATCTCCACGGCTGGAACGGAAAGGGTCACCAGATCTATCTTTTTCTGTTTGAACGCTTCGAATAGTGCTGACAGTAGTGACGTGGCGATTCCCTGTCGCCTGTAATCCTCGTCTACCGCGAGCGTCTCAATTGACGCCGCCTTTCTAGATTTCCATTTGTTGAGGGCTTCCGCGGGAGGATTCGATTCTCTTCCACATACGAACCCGAGAATTTTGTTTTCTGCCTCGGCTACAAAGAAGAATTCTGGGCTTGCGGAATGAAATCCCTCTATGTCCGCCTCTGTCGCTGTTACGTCCCATGAGCTGTATCTTTCCGCTATTGCTACAACCTGGTCAAGATCATTGATCTTGAATTTCCTGACTCTTGTCTTGACGGCTTTTCCTCTTTGGACCATTGTCATACTCCCACAACGACCATGCTCCGGTCGTCTCGATACTGTCGGGGTCGTCTTCCGATCTCTCGGAGAGAATACTCAACGATTTTCTTGGGTTCTTTTTGCCTAGTCACTATATCCGCTATCTCATCATCGTTCAGTACTGCGGTCACGCCATCCGTTGCTAGAATTAGATAGTCGCCTGACTTGATTTCTTTGTTGTAGAGAGTTGCTCCTTCGAAGTATTCTCCGATGATGTTGGTTAGAAATCCTTCCCGGTTCTGAGATGCCGTTTTCAGGATCATTGCGTTCTCTCGGATGAGGAAGGCGGAGCTGTCTCCCGCGTGTGCGATCCTGACACTTCCATCAGTCACTTGTGCCGCGGTGAGTGTGCTGGACCCGATTCCAGGGCTCTTCTTCTTTTCTTCCAAAACTGTCCTGTTGACTTGCGGGATAGTCTCTGCCAAGTCGCCTTTGAACAAAGACCTGAGGCTGCTAATGGCAAGTCGGCTTGCGGGTCCGCCACCATATGGCATCGTTACTCCGTCAGCGACAGCATATAGTCCTAACTTGTCCTCAACCAGTATGGAGTCTTCGTTTTCCTTGTGGTCTTCGCCTTTGACAGAGGCTCCGTAGGAGACGATTCTTGGAGCTAGCAATGATCGGATGCTACGCTGTTCCCAACGAGATAAAACAAGGGTGTTGGAAGTTTGACTTGAGGGCGCGTTACTTTTTGGCGTAGATCTTGCCGCTGCTTTCGCCGGTGGCCATATTGCCTTGGCCTTCGACCCAGCCGGTCGAATTGTTCAGCCAGGCTAGTTTGGGTGATTGGGTCATGAAGTGTAGTTCTCCTTCCCAGGTGCCGGTTTGCGGACCGGCCATGCGGCCTTTGCCGCCTCCCCAGACTACGACCATGTCTCCGTCTTTGGTGTTGTGGATGGATTTTAGCTGCCAGTCATTGGTTCCGTCGGTCTTGAGGCTGACGCTGACTGTGTCGATGTGTCCAGCGTGGTATTTGCCGCTGACTTCTCCGTGATCATTCATCTCTAATTGTACGCCGTTGGGGCCGATGTCCTTGATGGTGGTGCTGTTGTTCTTGGCCTTGAACTCGAATAGAAGTTCGCCCTTCATCTTTTGTGCTTGAGCTTGCATAGTTGTTCTTCTAACCCGCGACCCTTGTCGAGGCTATAAGAACGTTCTCGACCTGGATTACTTTCAGTCTCCTGGTAGATATCTCTAGCTACCTAGACAACTGCCAACACGTCCAATGTTGCATCAGGTCCCATGCAATTCCAAGTTCTCTTTCGGAAACTCGTTCTGAAACACGCCCGATTCCCGAATCGAAGCAAGCGATTTTGATACGCGGCTTTTCACGAACAAGACACATGCGTAGCCAAACTTTCAAGATCTGGTCCCAAGCCCATTATGCGCGATAGACGGGAATCCTCGCTGAGAATAAAGTTCCTCTGGCTAGGACCCTAGGAAAAAACCGGGGCGTAGTGAGGCTCTGCGACGCGAGAGTGAGAGATACGGAAAATCTGGAAAATGGGCTGGTTAGTTTCGTTCCGTCAAGAACACAACGAACCTGAAAATCCGCGACACTGGGCTCGGAACATCATTTCTTCCAGACCTCTCCTCCAGTGTAAGGGTCCAGAAAGTTCAACTCTGTATCCAAGACCTGCTGGTAGACCCTGCCAGCTTCGGTCCTCCCGTAATGAGTGACCCTGCCGTCCGTCGTTGCAGTGACTAGGGATGTTCGTGTCAGGATCCCCGCGGGTCCGAGCAACCGGTCGAAGGCTCTATCGTCTCCACCGAATGGTCCGTTGAGCAGTGTGCTCTTCGCGCATTTGTCCGCGAAGACCTCTATCATTTTCAATACGGTAAGTCTCTTCTCCGCTTCCTTCTTGGTGTCGGGAGACAGCGGCAACGGCTATCGGCCGAGCTTTTCAGCCAGAGCTTGAAGTCGGGCGTATCTCTCGCGTAGTCTAAGTAAGTTGTAGATGGAAACTACCGAGAGGGCAAAGAGGACGAGGGTTAGAGCCGACTCGAAGAGACCGGGAGCCGGCCCGGGGCCAAACCTGGGAGGGAAGAAGATTATCCTCACGAGCGAAACAACAGCAAGGAAGAGGGCAAAGATGGCGATGAGAGCATTTGTCGTTATGATACTGAGAAGATCCGCTGCCATTCGTTGAGTGTCCTCCTTTAGCGCGGTAAGTAGTTCCTTCAGGATCGGATCGTCGATAGAAGACATGTTTCTTGACTCGGTCTCCTTACGAAAGAAACCAATAGAGAACTGCGGGTCTTTGAGGATTTAAGCGGATTCCTAGGAGAACAGCCATCTTCATCCCATAACGTCCATAGGTCGAGGAAAATGTCACAAGTAGCAAGACAACTACCAACAAGAAAGAGCTTCTCTACACGTTCCCTAGTACTGGTCATACTACTCGTCGGGGTCGGTGCCGGCACAGCAGCATACGTTCTTGCCAGCGCCTCAGCGGCTCCTACTACCGCATCGAACCAGAACGGTCTCAACACCTACAATGGGCAGTGGCTCGGCTTGAGGGGGGCCGGGCCACTCAGCTGGGAAGCACGCAATAACGGAACGTTCACTTCGTTCAGAGCTGCAAGCGCCATCGCCAATGTAACAGTCACAGGCTTCACCATCGTCGACAGCAGCCAAATCACATTGACCCTATCCTACCAAGGAACGGGAACCACCCCGGCAGCGACAATTGTCGTCGCGGCTCCAGGGCTCAGTGGCAGCAACACGATCTCAGCAGGATGGAGCAGCCCTACAACCGTCAGTGTGCACGTGATCGGCTCAGGCAGCCTCTCGTCAACAACAACCTGTCTCCGAGTGTTGGTCGTACCCTTCACAGGAGCCTAGAGGAATGAGCCCCACTCAATCAAACCCCCCTATTTTTTGGAAATCTTCAGATCAACGATTGCTTGAGATCCGCAGAACCGCGGTTCGTCCCCGACTCAGCTACTTAACTGGGGCTAGTGGTGTACTGTCTTGACTCGTCCCAAACTAGGTCCTTCAGCCTTGAGACCCAGTATTCCAAAGCTCCAGGAGATCTTTGGCGTAACTCGAAGATATTTGCCGGGACCGAATCTACCTTGATGATCTAAGACCTCTGCTGTGCCGTATACTTTGATGACCCTAGGCTTCCAGGGATCGATAGATTCCAAGTCATCAATTGTAAGCGCAACAAGCTTGTTGCCGTTCTTCACGTTATGGTATTTCAGCGTCCGGTGGAAAATCTCTTGGCTGTGGCTTCCGACCCAGAAGTATTTCCCATCGAATTCAAACCCTACGGGGACAACGTCAGGCTGACCTTTGCTGGATACGGTTGCAATCCTAGCTAAGCGTTGAGACTTCAAGTATTGAGTTTCCGCTTCAGAAAACACACGCTGTACTTCCATATCACGTACCCCGTTGAGGTCTCTGGATATATTGACTAGTCTCGACCCAATCTTGCGCTGACTAAGGGTCCTGTTCTATGCCAGGGCATCGTTGTATAATGCGTCCAGCGTGGAGAATGTCTCCTCGGGAGTTGAAGGGCTCACGGGGAGAATTTCCTCCGCAATAGATCTCTCAAGTATCTGTCTGATACAATAGCGGAGTTTCGTCGGAGTCATGCCTGCTTCAACGTACCACATCGGATGATCCATGTTCACAAAGACGGTCCGGACACCACTCTTGTCAGTTTCAACATATGCCTGGCCGCGGTCCCCACCGTGTGCAACGTCGAAGGCGAGAATCTGATCCTTGAGATGGATAATACTCCGGGTGGCTTCTCGACTATGTCTCTTTCCCCTCCTGCGCTTCCTCTCTCCAAGAACGATCTCTTTCCTCGTCTTGCCCGGCACCACATTGATCTTTGGAGCCACTCTTGGATTCAGCATTGTCTTGGAGAGGATCTGTACGTTTCTTCGAAGACTTCGACGAAGCCTCTCGGCAATCTCTCGATTGAGATATTGGATGCTTCTTAGTTCCCTTCTGCTGGCTGTCTGTTTCAGAAACTTGTAGACCCTGTTTTTCACGAAGCTTCGCATTGCCTTCTCGAAAATCCGCCACTGGGCGCTGTCATGTTCGAAGTCATTTCCTCCGGGGAGCCGTCGAAGGAAGTCAGCGTTGACCCACCCCTGGATCCGGGACAGTCCGTGGGTCCGGTACTGGTCTAGACCGAAGAACTGGTGCTGAAGACAGGTGATATGTTTCTGTTGGACGCTTATTCCCGCCTCGGATATTCCGGCTCTGACCTTTGAAATGGGCATTATCATGATCTCCCCTGTTATCCTTCCGTATTCGGTTGCGATATTGACTGGGAGCATTGTCGAGCCCCTCAACTCCTCGGGTTTCACTTGTTCTCCGTTGACCGAGACTTCGAATGGTCCATATCCTCGGAGGGCCAGAACATTGGCCCGGGCTAGTAGAGCCCTCCGGACGTCTACTGGATCCGGTTTCTTGGTGAGCGAGCGTATCCGAATTCTCAAACCATCGTGATCTAGAGGCGCTTGAATGAGTCGTAGGGGTCTCCAAGTCGACTGGTCAGTGGCGTCCCAGTGTTTGTCGATAAGGTTCTCCGTCAGGGTAATTGTGCGGTCGAACCGGCCCTTGTGGACTTGAAGTTCCAAATCCTTACCCACTGTAAGCCAGGCAAGACTCCCCATGCCATACGATTCTCGTATCGGACGCTTGTACTTGGGCGAGAAACCCTCGTCAGTTAATTTTCCCTTTGTAAGGAATTCTCGCAGCCCCGTGAGGTCCATGCCATTCCCCCATTCCTCATACTCGATGGTAGACCCACTCTCGGGAATCCTGATCTCGACCTTGCTCGCTTCGCCCCACATCCAAGAATTTACCACGAGCTCTACGAAAAACTGGGCAGCGTCAGTGTACTGGCGTCCCAGGGTCTTGATGATGCTCTTGTGAGTGGAGACTCGAAGCTCATCATCCACCATAGAATGGACCGTTCTAGCTGGATGAGCGCGTCTCCTAGTAGCCAACGCTGGAATCTCTTGTCGTATGGAATCTCGGCCGGATAATGGAGTGATGTAACCCCTCTCAACGAAGCTTGGGAATTAGGAAAGGTGAATGCCCGAGTGTCTAGTCTCTGTTGCGAAGCGCTGCGAGTCGGCCTCCGGCTCAGATCCACAAATCATCGCATTCTATTTTGACACCAGCCTGAGTGACAAGCTCACTCATCTCTTTGTACAGTCTCTCAGACGAAGCAACAATTTCTTCCCGAGTAGTCGGGACGAACCCTGACATCTTCTCGACAAGCTCTTTGAAATCTTTGGGTTTAGTTCGTAAATCGAAGACGATCTTCCAGAGCCAGCTTGTCGTCGTTACATATCTTCGATTCAAGAGAAGGACTATTCTTGCGGCATCCTCCGCGAGCAGGCGCCCTCTCGACAATATCCCGACCGTGTCGTTTGTCAGGATCGCATTCTTCATGACACCCATAGACTCAGTCATCATCATGAACGACTTTCGAACCGCTTCAACAGTAGCTGCCTTGTCGTTCCTATCAACCGCTTCATCGAGCTTTCTGAACCATCCATCTCGCTCGTAAAGCGCAATTCTGTTTCGGTACTGGTCAGCCTCCCAAGGCCAGTTGTCCGTAAGCTGCTCTGCGGCAGCTAGCGTGCTAGAAGATTTGAGATATTCAATCTGTATGATGAGTCCTTGGTGAAGATAGTATTTCATCGGAATCTCCGATTGATCACGAACCACAACGATCAGTTCCAAGTCGGAAAAGGGACGGTCAAGTTTCTTTGATGTTGAGCCGCAGACATAAACTGCCAAAATATCGCTCCCATATTTTTCGACAATATGATCGGAAAGTTGGTGCGCGATCCTCAACCGTCCTTCATGATTGAACTCTCGTAGTTTAGGGACCAACGCGGATCAATTCTTCCTCCCAGATGTTTGTTTAGCGTGCTTTCATAAAGTACGGTTCTTCCTTACCCTGACCTATTCTATGCAAGGGAACTAATGATGGAGACTGAAACTGTTCGTCGCCAAGCCTCAGCACAGGTGACTCACAGCAACAAACTGAACGACCTTTCTGGAAGGGACTGGATCAAGTTCACAAAGTCGTGGTTCGTTCATAGGCCTGATCCCAGGGGAGACCGGAAGATTCGACATCCTGCCTCTTTTCCGGAATCCCTAGTGAGGGAATTTGTTTCTTTCTTCACAAAGAAGGGCGAGTTAGTCGTCGACCCTTTTGTTGGAACTGGGAGCACTTTGGTGGCAGCACTGGAAACTGGGCGCTCAGGAATAGGATTTGAGATTGTCAAGAAATATGCCGGCATTTCGAAGGAGCGAGTCCGAGATGCGCTAGCTCAGAGAAGGGCAAGTAAGGAGGCAACAAAAAGTAAATCGTCCTGGGCCAAGATCATTACTGCTGATTCAGCAAAACTATCGAAGATTTGGAAGGAGAACGCTTTCCCTCCGGCCGATTATTGCATCACCTCGCCGCCCTACTGGAACCAACTGAGAAGGAGCCATATGCGCCAAAAGGGTCGCGCGGAAAAAGGACTAGATACGACTTATAGTGATAATCCTGATGAGATCGGTAACATCGGAGATTATCATGATTTCCAGCATGCGCTGAAACGCGCCTTCGATGAGGTCTACAAAGTGATGAAACCGAAAGGGTACCTTACGATCATAACGAACAATGTCTTCACTGAGGGAAAAATGTACCCCCTGGCGTTTGACACCGTCTCAACGCTCTCTAAGGAACCTTTTGCTTGGACTCCGAAAGATGAGAAGGTGTGGTGTCAGGATGACAAGACTCTCCTCCCTCTGGGAGTTTTCAACGCATGGGTGGGGAATAGACATCACCAGTACTGCCTGATCTTCAGGAAAGAAGGACAGCCGACGACCGTCCCTAGCATGAACATGCTAAAGAAGGGGTAAATAGCTGCGGAAATTAATGCAAACTTGTAATGACTCCCGGGAGCTATGTGGTCGAAGTCATCGTCGAGAACAAGCCGCTAGCCCGAGACCCTGAAGGCGAAACGATACATCAGAATCTCATTTTGAAAGGCGGCTACAAACAAGTAACCGGCGTCCGCGCAGGCAAACTCCTACGGATGAACGTCGAAGCCAACAGTCCCGAAGACGCTCGCGCGATAGTCCGCAAGCTTTCCGATGACCTGCGAATCTACAACCCTGCAGCTCACACAATCCAAGTCAGAATAGTAGGATAACCAAGTAATGGGAAAGGTCGCAGTAATCCAATACCCGGGAAGCAACTGCGACCTAGACGCCCTAGAAATCCTCCGGGACGTAGTCAAGGCAAAGACAGATCTTGTCTGGCACAAGGATCTGGCGCATGAAGATTATGATGCGTACGTCCTTCCCGGCGGGTTCAGCTACGGCGACTATCTCCGAGCAGGCGCGATCGCAGCCACCAGTCCGAGCCTCAGAATAGTCAAGGAGGCGGCTGAAGGTGGCAAGCCAGTTCTGGGAATATGTAACGGATTCCAAATATTAGTAGAGGCTGGGCTCTTACCTGGAGCGGTGTTGCGCAACAGCACACTCCGCTTCGTCTGCACCTGGACCAGGTTGAAGGTCGAAACCACCCGAACGCCCTTCACAATTGGAGCGGAGAAAGGACAGATGTTGGAAATTCCGATTGCGCACAATGAGGGACGCTATTATCTCGACAAAGACCAAATCCCTGAGCTGGAGAGAAACCAGCAGATAGTATTCAGATATGTGAATGAAAAGAAAGAAGCTACAGAAGACGCCAATCCTAACGGATCCGTCGACAACATCGCAGGCATATGTAATCAGAAGGGCAACGTGATAGGCCTGATGCCGCATCCCGAAAGAGCCTCATTACCAGTGCTGTCACTTGACAACCAAACTGATGGTAGAGTCATCTTCGACTCTATGATGAGAGCGTTGCACGGGCCTGGAGCTTAGGATGAACTTTCACGGTTCACGGCTCAACGCTTTGTCAGCGGAAAACACATCCCCCTCAACTGGATCATATGCCGGTGCTCCTCCCCCATCCGTGTTTGGGATCATCGTTGTAGGACTGCTTGCTGGATTAGTCGTTGGTCTTCTGGCTGGTCCAAACTTCACTCTGCAGGGTTTCTTTCTCGGTTTCGCCGGAGGAGCGTTGATAACCGCAGGTTTGTACTTTTACACATCTCAGAGGAGCCGTCCTCCAAGATGAGCGAATCTGCCCGATCCAAGCGTAGAATCGCGCTTGGCGTCTTCGCAATAATAATGGGATGTGTATCTTTGGTGGGATTATCAAGCACCAGCTACTACTTTGGCCTAGGAATCTTCGGCGGAGCGTATGGCGCCGTCATGATAGCACTCGGCGTGGCTCTCATCGCAAAGAAGGAGGCCGTTACCTAATGAGTAGCTCGACAGGTAATAATCGAAGGCAGAGTCCGATTCCGCGCGCGGTCCTCGCTGGTCTGATTGCTGGACTTGCTGCGGGGCTCGTCAGCTACTATGCCATAAACAGCGTCTTGGGGCTGGTAATCGGGTTCATCGCAGGAGCAATAGTAGGCTCGCGAACAGTTCTCCTTATGCACAAGGCAAGAGAACAGGACCAATGACAACGGTTCAGGTTCACAAACCGAACCTGACAGATGAAGAGATTCGGTACGCAGTCAAGAAGCTTGGCCGCGAGCCCAATGAGGTCGAATGGGCGATACTTGAGGCGCAGTGGAGCGAACACTGCAGCTATAAGTCGAGCAAGCGACTGCTTAAGCTTCTTCCTAGCAAGGGACCTCGAGTAATAGTTGGACCCGGGTCTGACGCTGGAGTCATCGATGTCGGAAATGGTTGGGTGGTCACTCTTCACATCGAGTCACATAATCATCCGAGCGCGATCGACCCATTCGGTGGTGCGGCCACCGGTGTGGGAGGTGTCGTCCGGGACATCCTCTCACTAGGGACTCGTCCGATTGCGCTTCTCGACCCCCTCCGATTTGGCGCCCTGGGCAGCAGCCATAGTCGCTGGCTCTTCGATAACGTGGTCCGCGGAATAGGCTCGTACGGGAACTGCATAGGAGTACCGACGGTAGGAGGCGAAGTAGAGTTTGACACCTCCTTCGAACGAAACTGTCTCGTGGATGTTGTATGTCTCGGCCTCGGCCTAAGGGACAAGCTCGTTCTCGGCGGATCCATCCGTCCAGGGTACCTAGTGTATGTCGTAGGAGGAAGCACCGGACGCGACGGGATTCAAGGCGCCAGTTTCGCAAGCAGAACTCTAACAGAAAGATCGGATAGCGAGAGATCGGCTGTCCAAGTCCCGGACCCGTTCACCAAGAAACTAATCATCGAAGCAGTCCTAGAAGCCGTCGATGCGGGTATTGTTCAGGGAATGAAAGACCTGGGCGGGGGAGGCTTGGCTTGTGGACTCTCGGAGATGGCCTCGAAGGCTGGGATGGGCATGGAGATCAACCTTGACAATGTTCGGATCCGGGAGCCGGGCATGCGCCCTGCCGAGATCATGATCAGTGAGTCCCAGGAACGCATGATAGTTGTTGTCAAGTCGAAGAATGAAGAGAAGCTCACTCGGATCCTGGACAAATGGGAACTAGGCTACTCACGCATAGGCCATCTCACGAATGACGGAATACTCCGCATCATGCATCAAAGCCACTTGGCCGCTGAGGCTCCTGCCAAGTTTGTCGCAGAAGCACCTTTGTCTCCGCGGTCCAGCAGAAAGCCCCCGTACATTGACGAATTATCCGACGCTCCTGAACCTCAGATTCCGGAGGACCTCAACGCGACTCTGTTAGCGCTCCTTGGCAGCCCGAACATTTGCAGTCGAGCATGGATATACCGCCAGTATGATTTCGAAGTAGGACTACGAACAATCATTAGACCGGGACAAGCAGATAGCGCCATCCTTAGACTTCCTAACAGCCGAACGCTGGCAATTACGACCGATGGCAACAGCAAACAGGTGTACCTGGACCCATACTGGGGAACGGTTGGAATTCTCAGCGAGGCTTTCTCCAACCTCGTCGCTACAGGGGCCGAGCCAATCGCCGTTGTCGACCACCTTCAATACGGAAACCCCGGCAACCCCGAGGTCTTCTGGACCTTCAAAGAAGCGATACGGGCTATCCGAGACTATCTCAAGGCTACACGGGTCCCGTGTATTGGAGGAAAGGTCAGTTTCTACAACGAAGACACTCGGACAACGACTGCGATCAAGCCTTCGCCTGTAATTGCTGCAGTAGGACTCCGGAATGCGAGAGCACCAAAAATTGGCTCGGCTCTCGCCAAGGAAGGAAATGACTTACTGATCGTTGGAACAACGTTCCCAGACCTCGGCGGAAGCGAGTACTATGAGAGCGTTCAAGGCCTCGTAGGTGGACGGGTCCCGAGGGTCAATCTGAAAACAGAGAGACAACTTCTTCGAACCGTTACGAAGATTATCGAAAGCGGAGTGGTCGAAGCCGCTCACGACATATCCAAAGGGGGACTGGCTGAAAGTCTGGCTGAAATGGCCGTCCAAGGCCAGAAGGGATTCATAGTAAATCTAGACAAGGTCCCGGCCAAGACGAATAACATCGCTCAGTTATTGTTTTCAGAATCGAAGCCCAGATTCGTCTTGGAGTCAAGGCCGAAAAACACGCCCCGCATAATGCGCATACTCAGAGCGGGGAGGATTAAGACCGCGAAGATAGGTAGAGTTCAAGGCAGCAAGATCCAACTGGAGTCGCAGGAAGACTCTCTCATCACAATCCCATTGTCAGTTGCGGTCGACGCATGGTCCAAGACTCTGTCCAAGACGATGGACCCTACAATATCATCAATTTAGACGATCGTGTCAAGAAAGACCTATACACGGCCTGAAATTGATACAGGATTGTAATTGAACCTGAGGGGCTTCAATACCGATCCCATTGTCCAAGCGAAGGATCGTATCCTCGCTCGCCCGGAGCGAATCCAGACTCCACAAATCGACCTTGAAGGTGGAAGCCGCTCAGTAAAGGAACACTGCGGAGTCATTGGAATCTATTCATTAAAGAAGGAACCCGTCGCCGAGCGTATCGTCAAAGGACTAGCGGCTCTTCAGCACCGAGGCCAGGAATCCTGGGGCCTAGCCATGCCCAACGAGCCCATCATCAAAGGCTTGGGGCTAATCGGTGTGGGAGCCGCAGCCAACGCCCGAAAAATCCTGCGTTTGGAGAGCAACCGAGGCATCGGACATGTTCGGTATTCCACTAGGGGACGAACTAACCTCGAGAATGCTCACCCTTTGGATATTCATGGAGAGTTTGCCATTGCCCAGAACGGGACCATCGCCAACACGGAAGACTTGGAGCCCCTCGTTAAGGGGGAATTTCCGATCATAGACTCAAACTCGGATACGAAGCTGGCGGGATACAGGTTACTTCAGCACTATCGTCGAGAACATGATTGGACACGAGCGTTCACTCGGCTCGCGAAGGAGATCAGTGGATCCTACAGCTTCGTCATTGTCACACATGAGGGCGAGGTGCTCGCCGCCAGGGACGAATCAGGCTTTCGACCACTATGCCTAGGTTGGGACGAAGAAACCCAGACTAACATTGTAGCCTCCGAGAGCTGTGCGCTAACTGCTCTGCACGCCGAGCTTGTCCGAGACGTTCAGCCGGGAGAACTGGTCCGTCTCAACAAAGACGGTGTAACCGTCACAAAGTTTGCAGAAGCTCCACACCATCACTGCGCGTTTGAATACACTTACTTCGCGCATCCGAGTAGCAAGATCGAGGACCAATACGTCTACGAAGCACGACGACAACTAGGGAGGGTCCTTGCTCGGAAGTATCCGTTCAAAGCAGACGTGGTGATACCGGTCCCTGATTCCGCTCGACCGGCAGCTCTTGGATATTCGGAAGAGAGTGGGATACCTATGGAAGAGGGCTTGATGAAAGACCGTTATCGGAGGAAGGGAAGTCTCAGGAGCTTCATCGAGCCTACCGATGAGAGTCGGGAAGAGATCGTCAGGGAGATCATAACCATCAGACCCGTAGTCGACGGGAAGAACGTCATCGTCGTCGACGACAGCATAGTGCGAGGGACAAGTAGCAAGAACATCGTTCGGGCGCTGCGCGACGCAGGCGCCAAGAAGGTCTACATGGTCGTGACCTTTCCACCTATCCGCCACCCATGTTACATGGGCATCGACTTTCCAACGCACGGGGAACTGCTGGCGACCAAGGTTGATGGCGACGTATTGTCGATTCCAGAATTGAACACCAAGGTAGGTAATGAGATCGGCGTCGATGGTCTCGGCTACAATGATATCGAAGGACTGAGCAAGGGAATTGGTCTCAAGCAGGGCGAAATGTGCTTCGCCTGTGTGACAGGTGAGTATCTTGGGTTGAAGAAGAATCCCGTGCTTCGGACCCGAGAAGAAATGAAGGCCTGACACTCGATCCGACTTGTAGCTGTATGAAGATTCTCATCGTCGGAGGCGGCGGCCGGGAGCATGCTCTTACTTGGGCGCTCTCGAAGGATCGGAACGTCGAGGAGGTTTACGCGGCCCCAGGTAATCCGGGCATTGCCGAAATCGGGACCTGCATTCCTATTGCCTCGAACAATTCTAACGAGCTCGCATCATTTGCATCGAAAAACGGAATCGACCTGACTGTGGTCGGACCCGAGGCTCCACTGAGCGAAGGAATAGTCGACACGTTCAAAAAACAGAATCTCCCTATTTTCGGACCCGACAAGCAATCAGCTCGTATTGAAACCTCAAAGAGCTTCGCGAAAGACCTCTGCACTAGATACGCTCTACCGACTCCGCGCTGGGAGACTTTTACTGACAGGACTAAAGCGAACAGAGCTCTCGACGAGATCGGCCCTCCATGGGTGATCAAAGCAGATGGGCTCGCGGCGGGCAAAGGAACGACCGTCACGAGAGACAGGCTTGAGGCTGAAGCTGCGATTCAACGGGAACTATTACGAGAGCCTAGGCGAATCGTGATGGAGGAATTCATCGATGGATGGGAGGCAAGCTTCACCGCAACCGTTTCGGCAGATCGGGTCCAATGGCTAGCACCCGTCTTTCAAGACTACAAGCCAGCCTACGACGGCGACTCTGGACCAAACACAGGAGGAATGGGAGTCTATACTCCAGTTCCCTCAGTGACCCAATCGCTCGTCGAGAAGGTCAGAAAGAAGATCCTGGACCCCGCAGCAACAGCCCTGACGAAAGAAGGTGCTCCGTTCCGGGGAGTTCTATACCTGAATGTCATCGTAAAGCACGGGACTGAAGACCCCTACGTGTTAGAGTTCAACGCGCGCTTCGGAGATCCTGAAGCTCAGGGAATAATGCCACTAGTAAAGGGCGGACTATTCGCACACCTTAGCGCAGTTGCAGCCAACTCGGACAGACCGCCGATACCAGAATCTTCCAAGTCCGCGTCCGTAGTAGTTGTCCTCGCATCCAGAGGATATCCAGAAAATCCCTCAACGGGAGACCCAGTTACGCTTCGACCTTCAGCCAGTAGTAACATTGTGGTATTTCACGCAGGAACCGCCAGAAACTCAAACGGGGAACTCGTAACCGCGGGCGGACGGGTCCTTAACGTGACCGCGACAGGACCCAGCGTCAAATCAGCTCGGAAGGACGTCTATTCGGTCATCGGCAAGTCGGTCGACTTTCCAGGAATGCACTACCGAACTGATATTGGAAGCGATCAGATACGTCGTAGACAATTAGAACCCATCAAAACGTGAGACAGGGTGCAAGACTGTATATTCTGTAAGATCGTACGAAAAGAACTGCCCTCTTACTTGATCTTTGAGGACGAGAATTTTATCGCTTTTCTCGACATTCGACCGCTAAACCCAGGGCACACGTTGGTCTCCCCGAAGAAGCATCATCGTTGGGTCTGGGATGTCCCGGAAGTTGGAAGATATTTCGAGACCGTTCGGATGATCGCGAAGACTCTCCAAAAGTCGATGAACACGGAGTGGGTGGTCGCTGATATTGGAGGAATGGGTGTGCCACACGCGCACGTCCATGTGGTCCCGAGGTTTTCAGGAGATGGTCATGGAGAATTCGTGAGCGCGCAGAACGTCAAAGACATACCAGCAGAGGAGATGAAGAGAATTGCAGAAAAAATCAGAAAAAGATTCCACCGGGCAAACGTCGAGTAAAATGGAATGGAGTGCTGACTCTCGACTTCCCGACTCAACAGTTTCCCACCAGACATCAAGCAGCTCGTCGAGAGTTATCGAGAGGGGCTACTGACGAATCTTGGCAACAACCTCGCGGGTGCATACCTACACGGTTCCATAGCTTTTCCAGAATTCGAACCTCGAGCTGGAGACATAGACTTCTACGTTGTAATTCGACGATCCCTCAATGCGAGAGAGATCAAGAGCTTAGATCGGCTACATCGGGCTTTGGCTGCCAGGTTCGAGTTCGGAAGTAAGCTGGACGGATTCTACATTCCATACGCTTCGGCTCGAAGGCGGGAGAGCCCGAAAAATCTTGTCTACGGAGCCCACGGAAGGATCCAGCGGGGAGGCTCCGACGATGCATGGGCCATCCACCGAGAACATCTCGCTCGTTCTGCATACATTCGACTCTACGGCCCGAGGGCTAGCAGAATCTTCTCACGTGCAGACTGGGAGGAGATCAGAAGCGCACTTTATCGACAACTGGTCTATGCGAGGAAGATCATTGACAGTGATCCCTGGTGGTCGGTCCTCAATCTCTGCAGGCTTGTCTATGATTTCAAGAGAGGAGGCATCGTCGCGTCGAAGCTGGGCGTGGCTAGGTGGGCTTTGAATAGACTCCCGTCGCGCTGGAAACCAGTTATCAAGTCAGCCATCAAGACATACAAGGGAATTGCAGATAGAAAAGACCGCACGATTCTCAAGAGAGATGCGCGGAAGTTTCTTGGATTCGCTTCTATCCGGGTGATTGCTTTCGACATCGCATTAGATTCTCATCGCCAAAAGACCGCATATCTTAGAAAGAGCCGGACAGGAACCGGGAGATAGTCTTGGTACCTATTGGTGTGCTGGTCTCGGGACGTGGCTCCAATCTAGAATCGATCCTGGATGCCGTTGATGGCAAGTACATCACGAAGGGCCGGGTGAGCGTTGTCGTCAGTAACAAGCCAAGCGTCGGAGCGCTTGAGATAGCCAAGAAACATGACGTGCCGACGGTCGTGCTTGACGATAAGGGACTGCCAAAGATGGACTCTGAGTACGACCGGAAGACTATCGCCACTTTGGAAGCTCACGGAGTTACTCCGAAGAATGGTCTTATCGCTCTTGCAGGCTACTTTCGAATTCTCAGCCCACAATTCGTCGACCGCTACTATAACAGAATCATGAACGTACACCCGGCGCTGCTTCCCGCGTTCCCTGGGCTCGAAGCGCAGAAACGCGCGTTGGAGCATGGAGTGAAGGTCTCGGGAGCCACTGTTCATTTCGTCGCAAAGGAGGTCGATGCAGGGCCAATAATCCTCCAAGCCCATGTTCCAGTCCGAGACGATGATTCGGTTGAGACTCTATCAGAAAGAATCCTGCGACAGGAGCATCGGCTCTACCCGGAAGCGATCCGGCTCTTCACTGAAGATCAGTTGAAGATCGAAGGGAGGAGAGTCGTGCTCAAAACTTGACTGCGGTAATTCTAGATGGTAGGCTGGTTGCCTCTGAGATCAAGAAACAGGTCGCACTCCAAGTTGGACAGCTAGCGAAACGAGGTACCAAGCCGTTCCTCGCAACCATTCAGGTCGGCGACGACCCTGCCAGTTCTAGCTATCTCAGAGGAAAACATAAGGCCGCCGAAGAAGTTGGAATACAGTCCGAGAACCATCATCTGCCCGCAACCACGCCTCAAGACAAGCTTGAAGCCCTGCTCGGCCAGCTGAACACGAGTCCCAGAGTCCACGGGATCCTTGTCCAGCTTCCCCTGCCACGCGGCTTTGATGAGGATAAAATCATTGAGAGAATAATTCCCTACAAGGACGTGGACGGACTCCACCCGATAAACGAGGGAAAGTTGGCCGCTGGCAAGGAAGAACTCGTGCCGTGCACGCCCAAAGGAATCATCAAACTATTGTCCCATTACAAAGTCCCTATTGCCGGGCAGCGAGCAGTCATCATCAATCGAACAACCCTAGTTGGCAGGCCCCTCGCGAACCTATTTCTCAACAGAGACGCGACCATAACGATATGCCACTCGAAGACGCCTAATCTCGCTCAGATAACAACGACTGCTGACATCCTTGTCAGCGCAGTGGGACGAGAGATCTTCCAGATCAAACCAGACCACGTAAAGCCCAAGGCAACAGTAGTCGATGTGGGTCTGACACGCGTTGACGGGAAACTCAGGGGCGATGTTGATTTTGAAACTGTTAGCAGACTAGCGGGGTTCATTACTCCCGTCCCCGGAGGAGTAGGGCCTATGACAGTCGCATGCTTGCTTGAGAACACGATCCAAGCGGCTAGCATCCAAACGAGAGGATGATAGAGGGAAGAAGAGTTTGCCTCAATCAATTGTGAGGAATGCAGAGCCAGACGAGCTTGGAGGGTTACCGAGGAACCTGCAAGAATGGACCTCGGGCTTTATCGAGCTTCCCGGCACGAAGAATGTACTATCGTCCAGCGCTTTTGACCCAACTGGTTGTTTCGTCGCTGAAGACAAAGGATCCATTGTCGGCTGCGTGGCAGTCACAAATCTTCCCCGGAAGAACTGGCTGGTCATAAGATACCTCGCAGCCAAGCGCGCCCAGTCCCGGGTCTATGCTGTGGAGAAACTGCTCAGCAGAGCACTACAGTATGTCGAGACAAAGAAGCCCGAGTTCCTCAGAGCAACAACACCCTCGATACAGCCGTATGTCGATGTTTACAGGAGCTTCGCGTTCAAACCCATTCGAAGAGATTTCAGGATAACATGGGACCTAACAAAGACCCCTGAATCGCCTACCAAGCAAGTTGAGGTCAGGGAAGTCACTGAGAAGACAGCTCCAGAAATCGCCAAGGTTCTTGTCGAATCTATCCGTCCATACTGGGACTGGCGAACGGAGGAACAGGGAGGCGAAGACGCCGTCGCCCAGAAATTCCAGGAAGAAATCAAAAAGGGCGAACGATGGCTCTCCGGATCCGTAGGAAAAGATGTCGTCGGACTGACCGGACTAATCCCCGACTATTACAAAACTGGAGACGCCCGGTTTCGGGGAACATTTGTCGTTCCCAAACATCGAAGTCGAGGATATGGCCTAACCATGATGAACCAAGCCTCAAGTTGGGCGAAGAAGTTAGGCCAGGACAAGATGACGGTGTACACCTTCTCGTATCTTGAATCTCTAGCCCCGGGGGCATTACTGTACATCAAGTCAGGCGGCAAGATTGAGAGCGAGTATCTTCAGATGCAGCGGGCATGATTATACGCGGGACCATTCCCCATTTTGTTGTCTCATGGTTGAAGGAGTTGGTGTGATGGTTTGACCGAGGCGCAGATTGCGGTCGAGAAGGAGAATCTCAGACGGTACATGCTTCGTTTGAGAGATCGCCAGTCAGTTGGAGAGATCGAGCAGAAGAGCCAAGACATTATCGATCAAGTATTGCATCTCCACGAATATG
>Ga0209761_1000887_pt1 | contig 18997 bp, 15 predicted proteins | sample GraSoi013_1_40cm_4_FD_185818 | JGI IMG/M metagenome (GOLD analysis project Ga0209761, IMG submission 185818) | Grasslands soil microbial communities from the Angelo Coastal Reserve, California, USA - Sample 09_25_2013_1_40cm (SPAdes) (version 2) | ecosystem: Environmental > Terrestrial > Soil >...
TGAAGGACATCGCCCTCCCTCCAGGAGGCTCAAGCCTAACCTCAAGTTGAGCCCCTGTCCTAACCTCGCCGCTCATCTGTCGGATGAACGGGTTCCACTCGGGAAACTTGGCAAAATCAGTCAGTACCTGCCAGACCCTTTCAGCAGGGGCTTCAATCTCTATCTCAGCCGAGACCTCCTTCATGTCTAAGTCACCCCTGAAATGAATCAGACAGGCTGAAATGCGTTTCGGAAGCAAGTGTTCATCGACGCTCTCAATATCACCTAGAGCAGTTCCCAGCCCTTCTTCTTCACGTACCTCAGCCAGAATCCAGCGATCAGCGAAGTGACGATGGCTGTCAGCACGAGAGCGACGAAGAAAGTCTCCGATATCAGCCCCATGTCAAAGGCGACAGTAGCAAGAACGATTCCAGGCCCACCTCGAGCGTTCAGAGCTATCGCAAGATTGAGACTCGGTAGTCTCTTCTGCTTGATCAACCTTCCCACCACCAACGCGCCTCCGCCTTTCAGCGCTGTCGAGAAGATCAAGAACCCGAGAAAGAAGAGAATGTCAAAGGAGTGGATCAGATCAAGCTTCAAGCCGACAACAGCAAAATACACAGGTGTGAACACGGCCAGGGATATCGATTTGACCTGAGCTTTGGCAAGGGCGAAGACTTCTTCGGGCATCATTCCAATCGCGATTCCGGCTAGAAACGCTCCGAAGACGATGTTCACGTTGAGAAGGCTCGCCAACGCCACCATCGAGAAGCAGAGAAACAGAGCGTACCTCGACGGGTGATACTTGATCAGAACGTCAAACCTCGACCTTATTGTATACCGAATCAACCGGGGCAGACCCAGCAGCGCTGCACCGAAAAACGCAACAGTCACAAACGCAGTATAGCCGATCAAGGAAAGTGATGCCGAAGCAGAAGCCCCAACCCCTGTGGCGATGGCCAACGCCCCAAACTGGATGACATCCTCCACCGTAGCAATGGCCAGCACGATCTTTGCGAACCGCGTGTTCATGATTCTTAGATCAATGAAGATCTTCGAGATCACTGGAATCGATGTGACTGAGACGCCGATGCCCACGATGATCGCCAGTGAGAGCATGTTTCCGTTTGGTCCCGAGTATGGTGCGAAATTGTAGAAGTAGGGGAGGAGCATTCCAATAATGAACGGGACAACAGTGGCGCCAAGCAAGAACGAGGTAGCGATCTCGCGATCCTCTCTCGAGAAGGCTCTCTGGATCTCGAAACCTGAAATGAACATCAGAAGAACCAGCCCGAAGTATGAGATTACAGAGATCAACGCGCCTTCCGAGGGAAACGCGCCGAAGATCCAGTTCTCCGCGTCAGGAGCGAGATAGCCAAGAAAAGTTGGGCCGAGGACTAGCCCGCCGAATATCTCTCCGATCACTCGGGGAAGTTTGGCTTCGTAGAACAGGAATCCGAATGAGTGTGCGGTGAACAGTATGAGGACCATTGCGAAGAAAAATCTGGTCAGCTCTAGACTGGAGAGTGTAATTGCGCCAGCGAGACTCATTGAGTCTTGGCTCTACATCGAGAATTCTCTGGGATCGACTAGGAGCGTTACCTCTTTCAGAAAAGACGGCGAATCAGGTGATTGGCCGCTGACAGCGAATACTGCGTGAAGATGAACCTTGAAACGCACACTTTTCGTTTCTCCAAGAAAGTCCATCCGTACATCGCCTGGCTTTCCCTGGTTTGTCTTCTCATGAACTAGCTTTAGCATAGGGTCGCGACGCGGGAACCAGTCTAGGACGCTCTTGCGGAGCGTATCAGATGCAGAGTTGAGCGCGATTCCTTTGTGTTTTTGGCTAAATTCTTCCATCAGAGCCTTTCGGGATTCCTTCGTCACGTTCTCAATGTAGGTGTAGGTCTTCTGGAGGACCTGGCTTCCCTTTAGCATATCAGTCATGCTTCTCGCGTTCTCCTCAATGCATACGATTTGCTATGGTTGCGGTATTCTTCATTCGTATAAGAACTGCAGGGTCTCTGGCCAGTCTTGTGGATGTGAAAGGCAACTGTGTTTAGTGTACTTGTCCCCATTCGTTGCCGCATGTGTCGCAGCGGTACAGCTTCGCCTTCCCTGAACGCTGCTCCCTAGCGGACAACTCGATGTTCGTGGACCCACACTTCGGACAGACAGTATGGTAAATGTTCATTTTCAGCGTATCGACAATGTAGCAGGACTTTGAATGATCGTTCCAGAACATGCACAGGTCCCGCACACAAACCGATGCCATTAGGGGGCAGATCATCTGGTTGAACTTGCTGGTGGCGGACCGAAGAATTCGGCGAAAAGTAGGGTCACGCATGTCAAGGAAGGGTTCTATTCTCGCATCATCCGGAGGGTCCTCTTCCTGTCTTGCTTCGCTGTCAGACCCGTCTTCGGACACTAACCTACCCTCTCCCTTAACGTCTGTTCTCGCTATGGACAAACCGCGTAGCTAAGTGTGCTGTCCCTTTCAAATCGGGCAATCAGTCACAATGGTGCAGTTTTGAGCCACATCTCCGCTTCACAGAAAGATCCGGATTACAAGAATAAGGGCGGTAGCTCTTTTATTGCGGGCTGGACATCCACTCTGTTTGAGAGGGATTTCTAGTCATGCGTGTTCGCCTCGTTGGTTACGAGCCTGACCTCGAAAGGGTCTGCGCCGCCGCAATGCGGTCATGCTACTCGCCTCATCCGGGGTATGAGCTGTTCACACACACATCACAAGACAAGGTGTTGGACGGGGAGAAAATCTTCGATGCGGAGCGAATAGATGGACTGTTGAAGCGTGCCCTTGAGCTGGGGCATTACGATATTCTTGAGCACAACAGCATCACTTGGCTGGTAGAGGCTGACCAGAAGGAGATCCTCTTCCTTATGGAATCTTCCAAGTTCTTTGAGACAAGCCAGATTGACGAACAGAAATGGCTTATCACAACAAACCTCCGAGTCCTAGTCGAGCTAGCCCGTAGCACCAACCATCTACCGTTGACGAGAGAACTTGTCGCAACCCTGAATGAAGCAGCTCCCATAATCGCCTCGGCTCTCGCGATACCGACCACAAAAAGTTAGGATGATAATGGCAAGCAAAGCGATCCTGTTCAGCTACACCAACTATCCTGAGCTGACCGCGAACTTGGAGGAGGCCGGAGTGAAGATGGGGAGAGAGAACATGCTCCGGCATGGGAGCTTCACCTTCGACCTGCAGGGAATAAGCAGAGCAACCAGTCACCAGATAGTAAGACATAGAATCGCCTCCTTCAGTCAGCAATCACAGCGTTACGTGCGCGTCACGCGAAGCTATGGATATCTGAAACCGCCCGGGATTCCCAAGGATCTCAAGGTTCCAGTCGAGTTTCAAGGGCACAAGCTAGAGCTGAACTTTACAGACGTGATGGACTTGACTCGTCAAGCTGAAGAAGGCCTCACCACGAAGGGCATTAAGGCAGAGGACGCCCGATATCTTCGGCCGAATGCAGCAACCACGAACATCGTCATGAGCATGAGCCCACGCCAACTCATTCACTTCTTCAACCTCCGCTGTGCCCCTGACGCTCAATGGGAGATCCGCGACCTTGCATGGTCAATGTACGCTGCGGTCCGACTTGCGGCTCCTGAAGTCTTCGGGCCCTTGCCCGCCGCTGATGAAAGCGACTACATCAAGAAACGTGTATCCATCGTCGACGACCTAGTTCGAAAGGAAGAAGCCGGATTCTCTAAGACCCCGCCCGGAGAGCTATTCCAACTGGAGCTTCAACCTATGTTGGAGCTGGTGCATCCGGTCGAGACTTTCGTGAGACACTACTAAGAAACGAACCGGTCTAAAATCTAGTGCGATGGTGCGATGTTTGGCACGGTGTGCTTTGTCCAGATCTTCTTCTCACTGAACAGAAATCTGGCCCCGAAAGTCAAGAAAATGCTGGCGAGGTTGGCCGTGTACAGAAACGAGATGCCCAATGCACTTGTTAGGCCCCAGAGTAGGGGGATTCTTACGAGCAGGTCGGATGAGGAAACGGCGTTGAAGAGTAAGATTTTCCGGACTAGACCTCCGGCACTTTCTCTTGACCTGAATACGAGGAAATTGTTCAGTGCAAAGTTGACGAGTACTGCTGCCTGACTGCTGAGAACCGCACCAATAAGAAAATAGATCCCATAGAATGTCGTCAACACGAACAGGATGTACTGGTTGAGGAATATTCCTAATCCACCCACGAAACCGAACTTGATCAAGATCCAGGCTATCGACCCGCCAGTCTTTGGCTTGCGAGGTGGAGGCGGGTACATCCCGAACCCCGACGAGAATCGCGGATCTCTGAACGCGGATGCGTAGAGAGAACCCTGGTAGTATTGCCGCCTGACTAAGACCTCGTTAAGAGGATTGATGGGGCGGATCTCTGAACTCAAACGCTATCGGTCAATTCTAGCTAGTCTTACTCCGGGCGATATAACCGATACTCTCTCGGTCGATCATAATGAGCAGAATCGCGTGGAGGACTAAATGTCCGGTTCTCTAGGCTTCGAGATGAATTGACAAGGAAGCTACAGTTCGGATGATGCGGTGATCATCGGCATAACAGGAAGCTGTTGCCCCGGTTCTACGAGTTGTTCGAATTCTCGTCTTGCCTTGTCCATCTTTGGATAGATGACTTCTCGGAATCCTGTTACGGCGAATTCGTTTGGTCTGTAGGGGTCGTTGATTACCCTCAGGGCTCTGAGCGCTAGGTCATAGTTTGAAGACGCGGTCTTGAGATAGAAGCCGATGACGTCGTCTTTGTACCAGTCTCGGAACGCGCGCTCTTTCTTGTGCCATCCCCAGCTGTCGAGGATGGTTCTGGTCCATTTCATGTGTTTGAAGATCCTCATCAGCCAGTTGTGGGCAAGCCACTGCGGCAGGTCGAACCTCACTTGCTTGCCGAACACTTCGAACTCTGGCCGGTTGATATGTTCGTATGTTATCTTGTCACCGTTCTCTTCGTCAACGTTGTATCGGATCTTGTCCCGGTCCAATTTCTCATCATCAGTCAGCAAATGAGGAGTGTAGATCTCGTCCTTGATCGCCATGACTTTGTGCAAGTCGAGCATGGCCGTTTTGGTCGCGGCGTATCCCCTATCCGCTCTATCGTTCCTGAACACTTCCAGGATTTTGTCCACGTATTTCTCTGCGTAGGGAAGGTCTCCCCACATGATGAGATCGTAGATCCTTCTTGCAATCCCTCTGTTGGTGTCTTCGTCAAGGTTCATCGTGGCAACCGTGCTCATTACCAGTCGCCTGTACTCGTCTGCGGTCTTCTTTCCTCGCCAAAACATCCAGTAGGCGTGCGATATCTGCTTGGTCTTCATGTCAAGAATAGACTGGTAAGTTTCCTTTGCCCCGAATAATGTGAGGATCCTCTCATCAGCAACGATATTCTTGAACTCGAGAAGCTGCGGCTCTACGACCAGTTTCCGGCCCAAGCGAAACGCCTCCATGTTTCTAGCTCTCTGGCTGGCCGGGACGGTTTCCATTATCGCGTCAACGAGGTTCTGTTCGCTGACAGGTATGAGGCCCTTCTGGAAGGCCGCGCCAAGAAGAATGATGTTGGTGAAGAGCTTACTTCCGAAGTACAGCTCGGATATCTCGCTGATTCTTCCACCGAAGTACTCGTCAGAATTTGTATGCCTTCGAATATTCTCCTCCGCATCAGGAGGATAGTTCATCATCCCAGCGAGCATCGGGATAGTCGGGACCACGGTGGTGTTCACCACTGCGGTCGTGTGAACCTGGCTGGCGTATACGAGACTTCTCTCCGCTTCAAGCATGTCAACGCCCATCAAGAGATCAGCCTTTCCGTTCGGGACGATTGTTGAGATCTTTGCTTTTCCGTTCGAGTATAGGACGTGTGCGGATACTGCTCCGTTTCTGATTGCGAGTCCTTTCTTATCGTTGAACCGGACATGGTATCCTTCTCTGGTTCCGGCGCGAGCCAGAACTGATGACATTACTCCTACGCCCATGCCACCGACGCCACTGATGAATATTTTCCAAGTATCGTTGAATCGGTGTGGCGCAGGCGTTGGAATATTGTCGAGCGATATCTTCTTGACCCTTGATTTCGGCGGCTTGTTCCTTGTGATGATTACTTTCTCGAAGGATGGGCACGCCATGACCTTCGTGCAGTACGTATCCGACACGCAAATCGACTGGTCAATACCAATCTTCTCGCCATAATCCGTGTCGATTATTGTAAGTCCTGGGCAGCCCGTGTTCTTGGTACATTCACGGCAGTTCTCACAAACTTCCTGCGAAATGTTGACGAATGTTTCCTTCTTGACGAAACCCTGTCTCTCGATGATCCTGTTTCTCTCTGACCGCTTTCTCTTGTGAAATGTGATGCCGCATTCTTTGTCGGCTATGATCACTTTTACGCCTGGTTTCTCGAAGACCTTGTCCAGTTCTTTCATGTACTTCTCTCGGTTGGAGGGAGGCATCTTCTTCACATAGATCTGTCCTTGGCCCATCGCACGAACAATGCTCTCGATGTCCTGGGGGGTGGTCTTGTCGCCCATCAAATTGTGGCCCGTCTCCGGTGTTGGCTGATGACCTGTCATCGCCGTGTTCTTGTTGTCGAGGATGAGGTAGAGGATGTCTTGTCCTTCCTTGATCGAGTTGGATATCGCGGTCATTCCTCTCCAGAAGAAAGTCGAATCTCCCATCAGCGCATACTGCTTGTTCGTTACGAACGGGTCCATTCCCGCTCCCGCAGCGCCTCCCAGTGACATCGCAGTTAGGTTGTGCATCTCGCCGAAGGGCGGTAGGAAGGACATGGAATAGCAACCAATGTCGCCGTGGGCGAAGATGTCCTTGTGCTCAGGCGTATCTCTCAGCGAATGAACGGCGCTAAGGGTTTCTCTGTGAGGACAGCCTGCACAGAATCCGGGGGATCGTGGTGGGACGAGGAGGCCGTAGGCTTTGATCTCGGCAAGAAGATCCAGTTCGCTGTGAATTTTCTTCTGGTCAATCTTGGCGGCAGGATCGCCAATCTCCAAGAGCAGATTTCCAATTTTCTCAATAAGGTTTGACGGAGTGAGTCCACTCTCTTCAGGGAATCCATCGCCTTGTGGAAAGAACTTGCCCCAGACTTTCGGCATGCTGGAGAGCCTTCCTTCCTGCACCAAGTCGTCCAAGATGGTCTTGACCTGGTTTTCTATCGCGGGGCTCTTTTCTTCGACAACAACAATGTTCTCAACTTTCTTGGATAACTCGCCGACGATTTCAGGCTCGAGAGGATAGGTTACCGCAGGTTTCAGGACGGGGAACTGTTCGTCGAGTCCGAGCTCCCAAAGAGCCTGTTCCAGATAGCTATAGGATATGCCTGCTGCGATGAATCCGATCCTGTGCTTCCGGCCATCGTCGTAGAGTATCTTGTCGAGCTTATGATCTCTGACGTATTCGTGAACCTTGGGGAATCGATCTCTGATTATTTCTTTTTCCAAGGCCCATGTGTTGGGGGGTATGCTGACTCGTCGTTTGAGATCGACTTTTGAGATATCGAGGGTTATGGGATTTTTGAAAGTGATTTCTGAGGGCTGGTTTTCCGAAAGAACGACGCTGCCTCCACCCTCGGCAAGATAGGTCGTGATAAGATAGCCTACGACAAGGTTGGAGTATTGAGAGAGTCTGAGTCCTTCTCCGATCCAGTCCTTGACTTCCTGTGGAGTGCTGGGCTCGATGATAGCCATCTTGAGATGCTCCATGAGCTGGCGGCTATCACCCGCAACCTGAGTGCTGGAAGCGTGTGGGTCGTCTCCGCAGACGACGAGGGCCCCACCCCTCTTTCCGCTCAAGCCGAGCTTGTCAGCATAATTGATGATGTTGATGGGGTCCGCCGCGACGTTGAGCCCGACGCTCTTCATCACAGCAACAGCGTTAACGCCGACGTCTAATGCGCCGTTGAGCGCGGCAGCGCCCTGGGACTCGTCATTCGTCATCTCGGCCCATAGTCCGCATTCTCTGAGAATCTCTGCGTTCTCTTCTAGAATTGTGAAAACTTCTGCGACGGGCGAGCCGGGGTAGCCGGCCATCAAGCCGACTTTGCTCTCAAGCGCTCCCTTTACTATCAGCTCGTTTCCGTTGAAAGCGTTGATACCGGACCCTTGGACAAAGCGTTTGTCCGACATTACATCACGTGGGTATCCGTATAGAATGTTCTAGTCGCGCTGTAGATAAGCCCGTTGTTCAGTTTGTGGACAAATAACCCAACAATCATTGGCAGGAACCTCGTCCAAGCAGTAGAACGTCCACATCCTGAAATAGCAGATTTTTCAGCGAAGCTGGCCCCATACGCAAACAAGGCTCGCGCGGGAATGAGCTGGTAGGAAAAACCCTACAAATAACCCTGGCTGAACCAGACGGTCAACTGAAAAGGGTCATGAATTGAGAACCTTCGTTCCTCTTGTCATCCTCGTCCTTTCGACGATATGCTTTGGTTCAGCTCCTAGCGCTCACGCAGCCTCAACGGCGACCATTCCAACAGAGGGAGGAACCTGGACAAGCCCGACCATCACCATCCTGATGACGCCTCAACCGACTCAGACGTGGTTCAAAGCCTCGTACGCATTCGATGTGAACCACGCAATCAGCCGCTGGTCCGAATCCCTCATCGCCTACACAGATGCTTACGGTTCAAACTATCTTCGTAAACTGAGCTTCGTCACTTGCATTTCCGGTGTGAACGATACTTTGTGCGGCAGTCCGAACATTCAAGTTCGGTTCATCCAGTCGTTCGGATCCCAATCATCAGGTTTGGGACTTACCGACACCCGGACTCAATCCAGCTCGGGGGTATTTCAGGCGCCAACGATCACGACACTCGCAGCGTATGACCCGACCAATGTTACACAGCTTACTGACACCGACATGATCAATATTGCCAGCCACGAATTTGGTCACGCCCTTGGTCTCGACCATGCAACTGCACCCGTAGCGGACGACGGGTCTTTCGAGCTAATGTTCCTATCATACGGACAGGTGGTTGGCAACCTCAGAAATTCACTTGAGGCACCGTCAACCCTGGACATGTACGCGTTAGCGTATGTCTACGACTGGCTGGCGAGTTCCTCGACTCTCAATGGCCCGGGACACCCGAAGACAGATCTATCATTGCCATCAGGAGCAACTTATTCGTCTGTGTATCCGTATGCTGAGCAGATCCAGATGCTGCAGAACTCTGTCGGCCAGATGCGAATTGAGATCCTGATCGTGGCAGTTGTTGCGGGTCTTCTTCTAGCACTGGTTTTGGTGTTTGCAATTCTCTTGTCGCGGAAGAAACCAGCGCCCCCCGCGCCTAACCCTTGGGGATCGGTTCCGAACACTCCACCAGTCTAGAGAACTCCGGCAGACAGGAACGTGAAGAAACGAGTTCTAAGAATCAGAAGATCCTTCGGGCGGCCTCGACTGGCCATCTTGGCGCCTGGAGCTGCTGCACTGAGCCTGTGACGCTTCCGATGTAGCCATTGTGATGGCACGCGTAGCAGTCGCAACAACAGTAGTATCGTTAGGGACCGCAGTGGTTGTGGTAACGGTTGCGTCGGTGTTCGTAACTGTGGCGTTGGAGTCCTCCATGATCCTGCTGTTATCGCATGCTTTGGAGATAGATCCGTCCTGCTTGAGCTTGAGGATCCAAATGTCTGAGTTGCCGTTGCCGAAGGATGAGGTGGTTGCGGCAACGACGAACCCTCCGTCGGTTGTCTGCTGAGCGGAGATAGCGTGATCGTCTGCGGGGCCTCCGTAGGTTTTCTGCCAGACAATGTTACCCTTTGGGTTTAGCTTGAACAGCCAAGCGTCCTGACCCCCCGCGCCAGAAGAGTTTGTAGAGCCTGCAACGATGAAACCGCCGTCAGACGTCTGCTCCACCGTGCTAGCCATGTCGTCTCCGGTGCCACCGTATGCCTTCTGCCAGATTACTCCGCCGGAATTGTCCAGCCTGAGGAGCCAAGCATCGTTTCCCCCGGCTCCAAAAGAGTTGGTCCAACCAGCTACAATGAGCCCGTTATCAGAGGTCTTGGCCATTGAGATAGCGTAATCGGCTCCGGAGCCGCCGTAGGCGTGTTGCCAGACGATGTCTCCTGTCGCATCTATTTTGAACACCCAGAAGTCTCCTGCTATGAGTCCGTTAACTGCGTATCCATTGGTAATGCCTGCGACGACGAACCCTCCATCTGGCATTGTCTGAAGTGAGAAAGCTGCGTCGAACGCTGTGGGGTTTCCATATGTCCTCGCCCACATCACGGCCCCTGTGCTGTTCAGTCTGAGAACTTGTACGTCGCCCATTCCTGAGTTGTCAGTGAAACCTGCTACAATGAATCCGTTATCAGATGTTTGTTGCATTGGGAGAAGGCAGCAACCGAATCCTCCGTACATGTTCTGCCACTGGACGTTTCCCGTTGCGTCGGTCTTGAAAATCCATGCGTTGCCTGCGAAGCCGACTGGACCTGTGAAGCCCGATACTACGAAGCCACCGTCTGAGGTCTGCTGCGCCCCTACAGCGAATTCTTCTCCAACCGTTCCGTACGCCTTTTGCCAGATTACCTGTCCTGAGGGATCGAGCCTGATGAGCCAAGCGTCACTTCCGCCAGCACCAGATGAGTTCGTCGATCCTGCTACAATGAATCCGCCGTCCGACGTTTGATGCACTGAATAGCCCTGCTCTATTCCAGATCCGCCATAGGTCCTCGCCCAAGTGTTGTGATGGCTAATTGCTCCTAGAGCGGGGCGTGCTCCAGTTGAGGCTAGTAATATTAGTCCGAGAGCGAAGAATCCTAACCTAGGAAACATTAAAGGCCTTCCACCCGCTCAGAAATAAGCCATTGTAATTCCAGGACTTAACTTTACTGGAAATCAGGACATCTTTCCTGCTATCGCAATAGTAACATTTTTATCTCGATACAACATCCTCGGCTAACTGGAAAAATAATGACCCTATCTAGACTTTTCTTGATGCTCGCAATCGTATCTCTTGCGGCAGTACCATTCCTCGCAAGACCAGTCGCGGCCGATACTAACACTGGCACACCGGGACAACCGAACCAGAGCTGCCAATCAGTGTTCCCAGCAGGACCCCTAACTCCCCCAGGCTTCAACACCAACGGATTCAGCGTAGTAGCAGACAGCCATTACGCCGGCAATGGACAGAACACTCAAACTCCAGCAAACTCGCATGCTGTGGCACAATACGACGTCGCATGTTTCCAAGCCGCGCAACATTAGGCAATCATCAACCCTCCTTTTTTTCCTATCATCAAATTCAGCGGTCGATCCGACCCAAAACCATGTGGACACATTGATGCAACTAGCCCCAGAATCTTGCGCCTAGATATGAGACTGCGATTGCCATGAAGCCTGCGGCTGGAAGGGTTACGAGCCATGCTAGAGCCATTCCCCGCAACGATGAGCGTAGAATCTGCCTTCCTCTTCCAGCGCCTGCGTGAGCTCCTTCTGACATCTGGCTTGTTGAGAAGGGGTCTCCGAAGAATGCGCCTGCGGAAGCAAACACGGCCGTTGCTGCGTGAGCCTTCAACCGTTGACCGCGATCGAGATGAAGAGTACGCCCGATGATCGTTTTGGCGACACGGTCCCCCCAGACCAGCGACCCTGCCACAACGGCTCCTCCCACTATGAGGTATGGTATCAGAAGAGAATCTTGCGGTGATCCGAGAAGAAAGAAGGCTCCCAGTGCGGCCATCTTTGGAGCGTCGTTGACCCCTCTGCCATAGGCAACCGCAGCTGCAGCTCCCCAGTCAGCATGGCCGGTCCGTCTCGGGCCCATTGTCTCTAGGGTTTGTCGTTTTCGAGAGAGTCTGTCGAGAAGATATGCCACGGTGAGGGCGGCAAATGGGCCGGCGGCGAGTGGCAGTAGAATCCGCCAGATGAGAAAGGTCCATTGCAAGTTTGATGCTCCGAAAACGAAGACCGCTTCGAGGAGAATTGCGCCTACTATTGCGTGTGTTGTTGAGACTGGAATTCGAAGCACGGTTGCCAACAAGATCCACGATGCCGCTCCCACAAGGGCGGCGAGGACGAACGAAAAACCGGGAGTTGTCTGGAGAAGGCTTTGCGGCGTGAAGACGGAGAATAGCCTACCTGAGATCAGGATTGCAGACAGGCTGCCTATGCCAGCGAAGAAGCCTCCCCATGCGAGAGCCCTGTTGCTCGGCTTGAAGCCTGAGGTGATCGGGTCCCGCATGAGCGATATGATGCTCTTTCCCGCATCGTTAGCCCCATTGCCGAAGGCTAGGAAGAATAGAATTGCCAGTCCTAGTTCCGTCTCTATCGACAATTCTCACCTGGAAATCTCGCTCCGAGAGTTAATCGTTGTAGGACCTTTGGGACCTGGGACCAGTATGTGTCGAGCGGTGGGACTGGTGAGGGCTCATCAACGAAGAGAACGTGATAATTCAATTTGGAAAAAAAGAAATGACAGCGACTCTGACCCGGTAAGTGTAACTAATGACGATCCATGTTGCGATGCTACGAGGAATCAATGTAAGCGGGCAGAAAACTATCAAAATGGAAACCTTGCGTGTCTCATTCGAAGCATTGGGATTCCGTCGCGTCAGATCCTATGTTCAGAGTGGAAACGTCATCTTCGAAGCTACGAAAGCCTCCTCAGACAATTTGTCCAAGAATGTCGGGGAGAAGATTTTGAGCGATTTTGGTTTTTCGGTTCCGCTGATTCTGAGAACTTCAGGCGAGATGAAGAAGATCGTTAGCGACAATCCGTTCTTGAAGGAAAAGGAGGTCAATGATTCCAAGCTGCACGTCACATTCCTGTCAGAACCACCGGCAAGGGCCGCTTTGGCGGAGCTAGCTGCCTTGAACGGGACCCCTGATGAATTCCGCGTCAAAGATCGGGAAGTCTACCTCTATTGCCCCAACGGGTACGGAAGGACCAAGCTTTCCAACACCGCTTTTGAAAAGCTGCTATCCGTCGATGCAACTACCAGGAACTGGAAAACTGTGAATAAGCTTGTCGAAATGTCATCGGAGTAGAAAATGGACAGGTAGGGAGCCTCGGTTGGGGACGACGAGATTGAACCGGTGAGCGGGCTATAACCCAATGGCCCGGCATGAGCTCATCTCACGAGAGTTGGGCGGGGATTTGAGAAAGAGTCTTACTGACCAAACAAAGCGCCCGAGAGGTTACTCACCATTCTAGTTTTATCCGTGAGCTTTCACCCAGTAGACAAAATCCCTAACGCTTATCACTTTGGAAGCCCCCAATGGTGCAGTAGTCTGAGTCTCGGTTGCCTAGCTATCGAAGGCGTTTTCCAGCCAAGTTGGCCCTAAGCCAAGAGGGACGACTACTGGCGCTGGCCATCGTGCTCATTTTTGTCGCGATATCGGGGATCATACAGGTCCGTTCGGTCGTTGCCTCATCTTCCCTTCGGCCCCACCTGCCGATTCTGATTGACGGAAATTCCAACTTTGTCGTGGGGTCAAACGGTGTGACTTCCGGCCGTGGGACCGTTCGGGATCCGTACGTTATTGAAGGCTGGTCGATAGCTTCTATGGGAAATCAAGCGGCCATTGAGGTTGAGCATACTACCGCCTTCTTCATCATACGTAACGTCGAAACGCTGTCGGGCTCAGAAACGCTGTCGGGCTCGGTCTATCTCCTCAACGCAAATGATGGGTCAGTCCTAAACTCGACCCTGAACGGAGGGGAGGCGGTTCGAATTGAAGGGTCTCAGGATGTCACGGTTTCACGAAACAGCATCACGAATGGGCAGATCCTCGTCTTGGACAACGACCAGGGTCCCTTAAGCACTAACCTCGTGATAGCTAACAATACGCTGGTCAACACGACGATTTCGATTTTCTCGTGCACCCTCGCGTGTCTTCAGACCCCGACGATGATGAAGATATCAAGCAATGTTATCATGAATCAGGACAACTCGATTTCCGCAATTTTCGTGTCAGCTGTGGGGGTGACAATTTCTGATAACCTTGTCTCCAGCACTGGGACGGATATCGATGTCGGAGGCTCGCAAATTAACGTTAGAGACAACATCCTTCACACTACCTCGTACAATATTCGATTGTCTGACGCGAATGTTACTACGCTCTCGGGCAATGTCATGACTGGATTTGGAATCGCCATAGGGAGCCCGCAGCCGCCGTATGACTATCCATCCTACTATGACTCACAATCGATTGCAGCGAACAACCTCGTCAACGGGAGCCCGGTCTTGTACTACAGTCGGTGTGCCGGGCTCAATTTGAGCAATGCGAACGTAGGCCAACTGATCATTGCGAGCTGCTCCATGGTCCAAGTGTCAAACATAACGACGACCGGGAAGGCCTACGTCGGAGTCTTGTTGGCCTACGTGAAGCAAGCAAGGCTAATTGACGACCATCTTAATGGCAACTGCGATGGTTTGATGGTGACCGAGTCGTCGGACGTGAACGTCTCGGACAGTGAAATTTCCAACAATTGTGGAGGAATTACGATTTCGCGGTCACCGAACTTCACTTTGGCCCATAGCGTGATCTCAGGAAACGGGGAGGGAATGTTTGAGGACGCGTCGACAAACACCACAGTCACAGGAAATCTGTTCGCTTCTAACAGCTATACTGGAGCTCGGTTAGGTGGCGGAGCCAACGTTGTCGTGTCGCAGAATCATATCCAGGATAACGGTGGAGATGGGTTGATCGTCGACAACCTCGTAAATGCCCTGATTCAGGGAAATTGGATTTCAGGAAGCGGGGGAGCCGGGATATTGATCTCGGCTGCCAATGGACTGAACATTACGGCTAACACATTGCTCTACAACCACCAAGGAATCAGCTTGATAGCCAGCCCCTTCAGCGGTGGGGGCTCTGTCTACAATACAATCGTCTACCACAACAATTTCGTATACAACTTGATCGACCAGGCAGATCACATTTACGGGGAGACACTAGCATGGGACAATGGTTACCCCTCGGGCGGGAACTTCTGGTCTGACTACACTGGGGTGGACCGATGTGGCGGTGTGAGCCAAGACATTTGTCCGCAACCAGACGGTGTTGGTGACACGCCGTATACCGGGATAATTCAGATTACGAGTGGATGCTGCGACAGGAGCCCGAGCCCCCTTGTCGACCACTATCCGATAATGAACCCTTTCGGCAATGTTACCCAAGATACAAAGCCGCCCCTCTGGCCTAATGGGAGCAATCTTGCCTTGGCGAGGGTGAATTCGACGAGCGTGTCGTTGCGATGGAGCAAAGCCAACGACGACACGTGGGTCAGCAAGTATCAGATCGCCGAAAATGGAACAGTAATCGCAACGGTCCCCGGCAACATCCTCTCCTATACTCTCTCCGGGCTGAGTTCAGGCTCAAGCTATGTTTTCAAGATTGATGCAGGAGATCCGGCCGACAGGATGAGCACTGACGGTCCTTCTAACGTGATCACGCTTCGTGGCAACGAGCAGAACCCCAATCCGCCCACCTCGTCTCCCTCTAACCTGTCGCCTTTCAGGCTAGCATGGTGGGTACAGAATCCAGCGTGGAGTTATGCTGTTGTAGCCACCGCGGCTATCGGCGCCGGCTCGATCTTGTTGGCCCGCAGACGGGTTATTGCGGCAAGAGCAAAACAACTTCCTTGATGAGCTCCGGATCGAAGAGACCCAACCCATAGTCTAACACTCTTTCCTGGACCTTGGATGGATATCCTGTGTCGATCTACATCGTGTTGCTTCGAGGAATCAATGTAAGCGGACAGAAAACTATCAAGATGGAAGACCTTCGCGCCTCGTTTGGGGCGTTGGGGTTCAGCATGGTTAGAACTTGTGTTCAGAGTGGAAACGTCGTCTTCGAAGCTCCGAAAACCTCTACAACTAGTTTGTCCATGAAAATCGGAGAGAAGATTCTGAGCGACTATGGTTTTTCGGTTCCCTTGGTTCTGAGAACTTCGGATGAGATGAAGAAGATCGTCGGCGACAACCCGTTCGTGAAGGAGGAAGGGATCGATCGCTCCAAGCTGCACGTTACTTTCTTGTCAGCGTTTCCGAACAAGGCCGCTCTTGGAAAGCTGGATGCGTTGAATGCGCACCCTGATCAATTCCACATCAATGGACGAGAGGTCTATCTCCATTGTCCCAATGGATACGGCAGGACAAAACTCTCCAACGCCATCTTTGAAAGATTGCTATCAGTCGAAGCGACAACCCGGAACTGGAAAACCGTGAATTCACTGGTTGAATTGTCAGGCGGCTAGTTTTCAGAGTCTTTTCGGGTTGCTTTGGATATACATTTGTCTCAATAGCGGACCTTTCTGCTACTGGAATAGGTACCCTTATCTTGTTCGGGATATCGGGAACGTTTTTGCCTTGAAAGTTGGGCGAGAAGTTGTCTTTGTTTTCTTTATCCTCACCATTGTGTCCGTTTCATTCACACTTCTGAATGTCCGTCTTGTGCAGGCAGAGATCCTACAATCTCACCCGCCCATACTCATTAGCAGCGATAGCGGATTTACGAGTGAAAACGGGGTAACTAGAGGTAGTGGAACGGTCTCAGACCCCTATGTCATAGAGGGTTGGGAGATAGCTTCGGCTCCAGGTCCTGCAATACAAGTCCTGGAGACGCATGTCTACTTTGTCATCCGAGAGGTCTACGTGCACTCTAGTCTCCCTCTCTCGGGATACGTTGGGGTCGTAGAATTCGAACAGGTCGCTAACGGACGTATTGAGAATTCCACAATTTCGAACAACTCCAGGGATGTCGGGGTTCTCATTCAGTATTCCACCAACATTACAATAGCCCAGAGTAAATTCGAATCAAATCAGGGAAGTGGAGTAGGCGTGAATTTCTCTCAGAACGTGAACGTCACAGACAATATTGTGAGGTCAAACCATGTGGGTATTTTCGTTGGACAGGGCGGCCGCAATGTCGAGGTTGTTGGGAATGATGTCTCTTCGAATGCAGACAATGGGATTTCCGTCGTTTATGCCTCAGTTATTGTATCGGGAAACAATGTCCACAATAACGGTTTTTCCGGATACAACGGGCAGGGAATTGTAGCAGGCCGCAGGTGTGAGTGTCTCATCATGGAGAATACTGTGTTAAACAATCGTATTGGCATCGCCGTCTACAGTGGGTTTTCTCCATTTCACAACAACTTCATCGACAACACCATCCAGGCTTATGCTGGCTGTCCTTACGGTGACTGTCTTTGGACGTGGGACCGTGGGTATCCGAACGGCGGGAACTTCTGGTCCGATTATGGAGGCGTCGACAACTGTAGTGGTCCCTACCAAAGCGTGTGCCCTAGACCCGATGGAATAGGGGATTCGCCATACATTACCGACTTTAACCCCGGATTTGTCCGGAACAGCACGGACCGTTTTCCGTTAATGAAACCTTTCGCTCCAGCTGTGTCGGGAACGGTCAGGCTTGAACCTGGTTCGATAACGCCTCAAAGTGACAGCAGATACTTGACGGCGGTCGTTGGGCTTCCACAAGGATACACCGCGATGAACCTCATTCGTTCCAGCATCCGCTTAGATGGAACGATAGCTGGCGCAAGTGGCCCAGTTATCAGCCAGCCGAATGGGGCTCGGGTCCTGGTCGTTAGGTTCAACATGACGCAAGTGAGATTGGTGTTGTCAACGCCGGGTAGCTACCTTCTCGAACTTAGAGGGAACCTTCTCACAAGCACGAACTTTAGACCGTTCGAAGCCACTGCGACACTTCAATTTCTCTCTGTGTAAAAACAAGCAAGTGCCCACAGATCAGACATAGACCCGTTTTGGCATGGGCACCACACTTGAGAAATCCTATGACCCCCAAAATCGCCCATTATCCGCCCTGATTTCGATTCTGGAAGCCCTCCCCTACACTGCCTAGCAAATCGTTCTTGACGCCTCGACAAAACGCCATGCCGACTAGGCTTGAACTGTGCCCTGAATCGCCCGTCTCGCCCAGAAACCCTGCCAGACAGCAAATATTCTCCGGGAGGGGCCGGGTCTTAGCGATCGCGACTCGCGACGCAAAAGTGGTTGGTCCTTGTTCTTGATAATTGTTTTTGGGGGCGGCGTCCCGGCTGTAACCCACCTTCTGTTTTAAGCAGCATCTGTCTAATCGGGGAACCCGCGCCTCCAGCGGAGGATCATAGGCGTCTACTGCCCCTTTCACACCATCGCAGGGACCACGTTTCATCCTCAATTCCCAGCAGTCCTCGACGCTCCCCGGGAGAGGGCATGTCATCGTCATCTCGACCGGGCAAGGTCTCGTTTCTGCGCCCCCGCACAGGCTCTCACCTGGCACCTCTTACGGTCACAACGGTCTCCGCCATGTGGGTGGAGTTTCCTCAAGACCACCATCAATGGTCCTGTAACTGCTCACCGGCTCACCGCCTATCCCAACATGATCATAACGTGCCGTGCAGAAGGCTTCTCAACATGATATCGCTCCGAACGTGGATCCCACATGGGCCCAACACCTTGTGCGATTGGGGATCGCGGGCTGAACGTCTCGACCGAAGTCTTGACGCGTACACCCCGATTCCATCAACCCCATCTTCTATGGGAGCACTCGTCACAGTCCCACGGTACCGTCGCCAGCACCGGTATATTGGACTGGAATGGTTGCCTATTTTCGGGAGAGGTTTCGGGCTTAGATGCTTTCAGCCCTTATCCTCGATAGCGTGGCTGCCCGGCAGTGCCCTGTCGGACAACCGGTAAACTAGAGGCTACGATACCCCGTTCCTCTCGTACTAGGGGCGCCTTCCCCTCAGGCAACCAACACACCCAGCAGGTAGAGGCCGACCTGTCTCGCGACGGTCTAAACCCATCTCGCATTCCCCTTTGATCGGCGAACAGCCGCGCCCTTGGGTTCTGCTGCGAACCCAGGATGGGAAGGGACGACGACGGAGAACCAATCCTCCTCGTCGATGAGGACTCTCGGAGGAGACGAGCCAATTACTCCCGGGGTAATTTTTCTGTCACCTCCAGCCCCCAGCAAAGGGGACAT
>Ga0209761_1000889_pt1 | contig 18975 bp, 16 predicted proteins | sample GraSoi013_1_40cm_4_FD_185818 | JGI IMG/M metagenome (GOLD analysis project Ga0209761, IMG submission 185818) | Grasslands soil microbial communities from the Angelo Coastal Reserve, California, USA - Sample 09_25_2013_1_40cm (SPAdes) (version 2) | ecosystem: Environmental > Terrestrial > Soil >...
CAAGTTGCCTGCCGGGGGGTCACTCCTTATCATGGAGCCTTGCCCGAAAACCGAAGATTACCCGAAATCGCGATCTCAGGGACGACGTACCGGTTCACCGGAACCTGGCTGACTTCCCGCTAGGCGACTAATCCCCATTTCTCCTCCAAGGAGGTTGCTCAATGTCCCGCTTTCTGAGACTCAGCCTTGTCGGCGTCTTCGCTTCCGCGCTCGCGTGCTACCACGCCACCGTGGATACTGGCCTGAAACCCTCTGCCCAAGTAGTCGAAAAGTCATTTGCCGCAGGCTGGATTTTCGGGCTCGTGCCACCGAGCACAGTCGCGACGGCCTCGCAATGCTCCCACGGCGCGGCGAAGATCGAGACGCAACTCAGCTTCGTCAACCAGTTGGTAGCGTTCTTGACCCTCGACATCTTCACGCCGATGAGCATCAAAGTGACGTGCGCCGAGGGGGGCCGCGCATCCGTCTCGCCAACAGCGCCGACCATTGATGTCGGAGCGGACGCAACACCGGAACAGATTCGCGACGCCATTAGCCGCGCGGTCGGGCTATCCCTCCGCGCAAACGCGCCAGCGTATGTCGAGTACTGAGAAACCGTAAGGGCAGCGCGCAGACGAGGGGCGCATCGGCAAGATGCGCCCTCTCGCTTCTGTGCCTTGCATGAAGAAAGGCCCTGGAGCCTGGAGAAGTCTCTCCTGGCGGACCTGAGTTGAGGTAACCCACAAAGACGGCTGGGTGTGGGGCCGCACTGCGAGATAGCGTTACCGGAGGAAGCCCGACGGGCTCGAGCCCGTTGCCCCCGCGCCACAGCGTTGCGCGCGCCCCCCTCCTCGCTTGGGCTCTGCCGCACGGTGTGATCCAGCCAGTGTCGCTCGGCCGTCGGAACGGTTTTTGCCCGATCCACATTACGGGCACGTTCTGTCGCGAGGGAGCCATGCACGTCCGCACATACGCCACATATGCAACGATTGTCGCATTGGGATTGCCGTTCGTCGCCTGCCAAGACGCGTCGCGCTCCGTCGACGCGCGGTCCGCGGGGCCGGGGGGACCCGGCGACACCGTGGTGCAACGCGCCGGGCCGGAGGTCGTTCCCGGTCAGTATATCGTCGTGTTCCACAGCGCCGTCACCGACCCGGGCACGGTGGCGACCGCGCTCGTGAGCGGGCTCGGTGGCACGATGCTGCATATTTACACGAGCGCGCTCAAGGGCTTCGCCGCGCGGCTCCCCGCCGCGGCCGCGGATGCGATCCGGCGGAACCCGCTGGTCGCTTCGGTCGAGCCCGATCAGGTGATGCGGGCCGACGTCACGCAAGCGATGGATGCCAACGGCGATCCCTGGGGCCTCGATCGCATCGACCAGGGCATGCTGCCGCTGTCGCGCACCTACAGCTACACCTCGACCGGCGCGGGCGTGCACGCCTACATCATCGACACCGGGATCTGGACGCTGCACCCCGAGTTCGGCGGCCGCGCTGACGACGTCTACGACGCCCTGGGCATCACGGGCGAGGACTGCAACGGCCACGGGACTCACGTCGCGGGGACGGTGGGCGCGGCGACCTACGGCGTGGCCAAAGGAGTGTCCCTGCACGGCGTGCGGGTGCTCAGCTGCGCCGGCATCGGCCTCAACTCCGACGTGATCGCCGGGGTCGACTGGGTCACGGCGAACCACGCCAGCCCCGCTGTGGCCAACATGTCGCTCGGCGGCGGCAAGTCGTCGGCGCTCGACCAGGCGGTCACGAATCTCTGGAACGCGGGCGTCTTCCTCGCCGTGGCCGCCGGGAACGACAACGCCGACGCCTGCGGCTCGTCGCCGGCCGGCGCCACCGGCGTGTTCACCGTGGCGGCATCCGAGAAGACCGACGCCAAGGCCTCGTACTCCAATTGGGGCACGTGCGTCGAAGCGTACGGGCCGGGGTCGTCGATCAAGTCGACCTACCTCGCCGGGCTGACCATGACCCTGAGCGGCACGTCGATGGCCACGCCGCACGTCACGGGCGTGGCGGCACTGTACAAGGCGACCTTCGGCGACGCAGCGTCGGCGACGGTGTCGAATTGGATCATCAACAGCGCCACGACCGGTGTCATCACGGGGAATCCGTCGGGGACGCCCAACCGGTTGCTATTCAAGGCAACGCTGTAATCAAGAGAGGAACTTCGGCGCGCCCGCGAGAATCCGTCGGGCGAACAGCACGACGGCGACGGCATACAGCAGGTGCACCGGCCCGCTGCCCACGTTGGCCACGAAAACGATAATCATCCACACCGCGAGCAGTACAATCGCGCCCACCAGCGTCAGGTTCATGAACCCCCCTCGCTTGACGTTTCCGGTCCACGTTGTATTGTAGCGTAGGATCGGGGAGAAGAATTATTGAGCCAACAGGCTCGATTGTGGACCCAGATACTGTGACCGATGTCAGGCCCCCTCCGAGGGGAAGACAGACGCCATGGTGAGGGACCAGTCATTACCTTCGGGCTTCAATAATCCTCTCTGTTCCTGACGTACCGGTCGGCCGGGCCGCGTTTACAGCGGTGCCGGCCGATCGTTTTTTCCAATGCGGAATGCGGAAGGGCCGAGCAGCGTCGCTCGGCCAGCGACCTCTCATCGCAACTCCGCATTCCGCATTCCGCACTCATTTCCTCACAGTCTCCCAAAAATACTTCGGCGCCAGCAACGCATGCCCCCGCACCACGAATCCGATCACCAGGATCGCGATCCAGATCCCGTAGGCGACAGCGATCTCCTCGCGCAGCGTCGGCCGCAGGAACTGCACCAGCCACAGGACGAAGATGATGGTGGCGTCGAGCCAATCGAACTCCATGTTCGCGAGCAGCAGCACGGCGAGGCCCGACTGCAGCAGCGTGAGCAGCAGCTCGAGCCGCTGGGCGTCGTCGAAGCGGAAATCGAGCCACACCCCGTGGTGGCGGAGACTCGAGTAGCCGTAGACCAGGGGGATCATGGCGGCGAGCACGGTCCACTGGTTGATGTTGCTCGAGACCATGTTCATGAGGGCCATGGGCGCGTGGGTGACGCGCCGGGCCCAATAGAACGCGGAGACCTTCTCCGGGAATTCGGAGAGGAACGGCGCCACCCACTGCACCAGCACGAACTGGCTCACGCCGAGCAATCCCGCGACGGCGAGCATGGACTCGAGGAACGGATGCGCGGTGGCGTAGAGCAGCCCGCCACCGGCCGCGAACAGCCCGCCGATGGCCGCCTTCTGCCGCCAGCCGGGCTGGCGGTGGGCCCAGCGGGACACTGCCGGCGCGTCGGCGACACTGTCCACGTCGCGCGGCGCGGTGCGGAGCAGTGCCCACAGGTAGGCGATGTAGAGGGCGAGGAGGACAGCGGCGTCCACCCAGCCGAAGCTGCGCCGCAACAGGATCACGACGAAGTAGAGCAGCGGCGGCACGAGCCCCACGACCTCGACCGCGTGCTCGCGGTCCAGTTGGATGGCAGGCAGTAGGGGCGCAGCATGCTGCGCCCCTCCGGCCCTCTTCCGTCCCGCGGTGGCGAACACGAAGTAAATCATCGGCCAGCCAAGCCCGAGCAACAGCCGGATGGCGCCGGTCAGGTTCGCGATCGCGAGGTGGGCGCGCTCCGGCTCGGCACCTGCGTCCCAGGCGATTACCGCCTCGACGGCGAACTCGGGCAGCGTCTGCAGCCAGGCGAGGATGGCGAGGGCGAGGCCCTGGGAGATGAGGAACTGCGCGGCTTCCGCGCCCCAGGCGACGAGAAACGCCGCCGCGAGGATGCTGGGAAACGTCCACAGCGCCGACAGCGCCGAGCCTCCCGCCGTGGACACAAAAGCGAGTAGCTTTAGTTTCACGTGCGCCGAAGATAGTCCGGCTCCGGAGGCCCAACAAGCATGGGACGCGACAAAATGAAGTCCGCCAGCCTGCACAGCTTCCACCCCGAGCACGCCGCGCCGCTCGCGCCGGTGGCCTCCGGGGAAGCGCGCCCGGCATTCGAGACGCTGGTGCGCGAGATGCTCGTGCAGCTCGGCGAAGAGCCCGCCCGGGAGGGCCTGCGCCAGACTCCGGCCCGCGTGGAGGCGTCGCTCAAGTGGCTCACGCGCGGCTACCACATGTCAGTCGCCGACGTCATCGGCGACGCCCTGTACCGCGAGCGCCACGAAAACCTCGTCTGCGTGCGCGACATCGAGATCTACTCGCTGTGCGAGCACCACCTGCTGCCGTTTTTCGGCAAGGCGCACGTGGCGTACCTGCCGAACGGCCGGCTCGTGGGCCTGTCGAAGATTCCCCGCGTGATCGAGGTGTTCGCCCGCCGGCTGCAGGTGCAGGAGCGCCTCACCGACCAAGTGGCCGATGCCCTGATGGAGGTGCTGGAGCCGCGCGGTGTGGGCGTCGTCATCGAGGCCTACCACCTCTGCATGATGATGCGGGGCGTCGAGAAGCAGAACTCCAAGACCGTGACGAGCGCGCTTCGGGGCGCGCTGCTGCAGGACGCCAAGACCCGCGACGAGTTTCTGAGATTGGTGCACGCCGGGTGAGCGAGGCTCCCCTCCACGGGAAGCTCGCGCTCATCACCGGCGCCTCGCGCGGCATCGGCTGCGCCGTGGCGGACGGCCTGCACGCGGCGGGCGCGCACGTCGTGCGCCTGGCGCGCAGCCTCAAGGACGGCTTGGCCGATCGACGCACCGACCTGCGCTGCGACGTCACGGATCCCGCCGCGGTAGACCGAGCGGTGGCCCGCGTCCTCGGCGAGCTCGGGGTCCCGGACGTCGTGGTCAACAACGCCGGCATCTTTTTCATCAAGCGGATCGAGGAGACGACCCCCGACGAGTTCGAGCGGACGATCGCCGTGAATCTCATGGGCCCGTTTCTCGTCGCCCGGGCGCTCGTCCCACATTTCGTGCAGCGGGGCACCGGACACCTGGTGACGATCGGCTCCGTCTCCGACCACGTGGCGTATTCCGGGTCGACGGCCTATGCGGCGAGCAAATACGGACTGCGGGGCATGCACGAGGTGCTTCGCCAGGACCTCTCCCGCACCGGCGTGCGCACCACGCTCGTCTCCCCCGGGCCCGTGGATACGCCGATCTGGGATGCCGTCGATCCCGACTCGAAGCCGGGCTTCACCAAGCGGAGCGCCATGCTGCAAGCAGAGGACGTCGCCGCGGCGGTATTGTACGCGGTGACGCAAGCCCCGCGGGTGGATGTGACGGAGATCCGCTTGATGCCGACGGTCTATACGGCGAGGGGCTAGACGAATGCGGAGTGCGGAATGCGGAATGCGGAATTGCAATGAAGGGTCGTTCGACGCACGACGCCTCCACTTACATTCCGCATTCCGCATTCCACATTCCGCATTTTTTGCTGGCCTGAACTTTCTGTTGGCACCGTCTCTTTCCAGCCCCCAGGCTCTCCCCCCGCTCCCCGACACCACCGGCTTCGGGGTCCACGTACTGGCCATCGCCCGCGCTCCAGACAAGGCGATCTGGGTGGGGAGCTACGGCCAGGGAGTCTTTGTGCTGCGCCCGGGCGCCGCGAGCTGGGAGCAGCTGCGGCACGCGAGCGACTCCGCCGTCCACTCCATCTCGTGGGACTTCGTGCACGCCTTCGGGTTCGGGCCCGCGGGGGAGATCTGGTACGGCACGGTCGGCAACGGCTGGGGGCTGTCGACCGACGGCGGCAAGACGTGGACGAAGTGGGAGTTCAAACAGCTCGGCCCTGAATGGCAGTACGTCGCACCCAACGGCATCGTCACCCGCGGCGACACTGTGTACATCGGCACGGCGGACGGCATCAAGCTGTCCTGGGACCGCGGTGCGACCTGGGCCGAGATCACCGATTCGGCCGGTGCGACGACGGCGCAGCGCGTCTGGGGACGAATTCGCAACCAGTACGTGCTGGCACTCGCCGCGGGCCGGGATGGCGCCCTCTGGGCTGCTCATCTGCGCGGCCTGGCGCGCTCGCGCGACGGCGGTCGTACCTGGAGCGAGTTCCCGGCACCGGCTCGCGTGCGCGCCCTGGCGCCTGATTCCGGTGGCATCGTGTGGGTGGGGACCGAGCGGGGCCTGTACCGACTGGATCCGCGACCTCGCCCACCGTCCCCCGCTCCGCTGCGCGGAGAGGGGGGGACAGGGGGCGTGGCCTGGCTCGATAAGAAGGGGCGGCCGGCGTGCGCCGTGGCCCCGGTGGTGAAGGGCTGTCGCGTGGACATGCCGCCGATCGAGGCGCTCGAGCGGGTCGCGCCGGGACGAGTCTACGCCGCCACGCGACAGGGGGTGTACGAGCAGGACGGCGGCGCGCTCAACCTGTGCGACCCCGTGCCCGCCGCCACGGCGTTCCTGTCGCTCGCGCCCGGCTGGTACGCGGTCGGGCGCCAGGCGGGGCTCGCGTCGTGCCGCTTCGACCAGGGGCTCACCCTCGTCGGCATTTCGTACCAGCAGCGTCCGGACACGGACCTGGAAGCGATGCGGCACACTTGGTTCGAGCGCCCGATTCTCCCCGCCGATCAGCCGTTCATCGACCAGACGTACCGCTACGGCTCGACCATGGGCGGCAACTTTCAGCAGCACCAGGGCGTCGAGTTCAACAACCCCGACGGGACGCCCGTCCACGCCATCGGCGACGGCGTGGTGGTGTTCGCCGGTCCGGCGGAGCAGGGGGCGAACACCATCGCCATCCGCCACGACCGCAAGCTCAAGGGGCTGTTTGTGTACTCGGTCTACTATCACAACACCGCACTGGTCTCCTCGCTGGGTCAGCGCGTGAAGGCCGGGGACGTGATCGCCACGGTCGGGAACACCGGCCGGGCGACAAACGACCATCTACACCTGGAGGTCCACGCCGCACCGGTCGACTCCGTGCCCTTGATCGTCGATCCTAACGAGCGCTACCCGCGCTACAGCGTGAACCCCGAGCTGTGGATCCGGCCGCTGCCCGGCACCGGGATCGTCGCGGGGCAGGTATGGGACGCGCAGGGCCAGCCGGTGCCGCAAGCCCGGGTCTACGGGCTCATCAAGGCCGAGCCGCAGGAGACGCCGTTTTCGTACGCCGAGACGTATGGGGAGCACAACCACCCCGACCCCGCGTACCGGGAGCACTTCGCCGTGAGCGACGTGGAACCGGGCGACTACACCGTCTCGGTGGTGGTGGACGGCAAGCGGCTCACGCGGCGCATCCGTGTCGAGGCGAATCGCCTGACCTGGGTCGTCTTCGGTTCCGGTGCACATTGAGCTGACGGAGATGCTGCGTTGTCCGGAGACGCACGAGGAGGCGTTCCTCGTGATGTCGACCGGGGAGATGGTGGGTCGGATGGTGCGGTCGGGGATCTTGGGGTGCCCGGTGTGCCGACGGGAGTTTCCGATCATGAAGGGGGTGGTGCAGTTCTCGGCTGGCGAGGGCGCCCCACTCCGCGACAAGAATACGCAGTCGCTTCGTGGGGCACCCTCGCCAGCCGATGCTCAGACCCTGCAGGCGCTTCTCGATCTCAGCGGCCCCGGCGGCTACGTAGTGCTGGTCGGCTCGGCGGCGCGGCACGCGGTCGGGCTCGCCGGGCTGATGGGCGGGATTCACTTCGTGGGGATCAACGCGCCGCCCGAGGTCGGAGAGCTGCCGGTCCTCAGCTTGCTCGCGTGCGAGACGATGATTCCGCTGCGCGGCGCCGTGGCGCGAGGCGTCGTTGTGGGACCGGAGCGGACGAGTACGGCATGGCTCGGCGAGGCGCTGCGGGTCCTGCTGCGGGGGCGGCGGCTCGTGATCGAGGACGAGCGCGTGACGGCTCCGGCGGGCTTGAAGCAGCTTGCGATGGGGGAGGGGATGTGGGTGGGGGAGAAGCAGTAGACCCCTCCAACTCTCGATGCTCCGAAAGTGTCTCGGGTGTTCATGGAACGTTCTGTGAACACTCGAGACACCGGCAGTTCTCGCTAAGTCGTAAGTCCCTAAAAATCAACGGATCCAACGGCCCGTTGCCCGGCATGTCGTGTGCATCGGCGGCAAGGGGATGCCGACCGTATTGGCGATCGGGTGATCGCCAAGTCTTTGGCTCCCGAATGGGGCCCGGCTCCGCGGGAGAGATCCCTTCTTAGCGGGCCTCCTCGCCGACTCGATAGATAAGACAGTTGGGTTGCCGGTCTACGTTCGAGACTCGTTGTACAAAGCACCGGTCGATTCTCAGCGCGTTCGGAGTCTCATCGCGGACTTGGTAATGAAGGCCGCACCGGCCCTGGGTACTCGCTCGGCGGTGAGCTTTACATCAGGCTCGTGTACGACCGAGATTCAAACACCTTTGTCCACGTGCGAGGGTGATGCGGCGCACTGCCGTGTTTGAATTGATGTAAGACGTTGCGTTCAACGTAAGTCCGAACGGTGGGTAGCTGCTCGTTGTAGAAGCCCAGCCATGCATCCAGGTCGTCCTGCAGCTCCTGCAGCTCGCCCTCTTTCGCGTGGTCTCTGCCTCAATTTGATGACGGCGATAGCGCTCATATCGCGTACTCTGGCGGATGCTCCGCCCTTGTGTGCCCCCGTCCTGCGAGCGATTCATATGGGCATGGCCGCACCGGTCTACTACACCGCCGAGATGGTCCGCAACCTCCCCGACGACGGGAATCGCTACGAAACCGTCTACGGGGAGCTGCTGGTGACCCCGGCTCCTCGCCTCTGGTACCAGGAGGTCGTCGCGCGCTTGGCCGAGATGCTCCGCGCCTACCTGCGTGCGTTCCCCGTTGGGCATGCGATCGCTGGACGAGCGGACATCAGCTGGGGCCCCGACATCCTGGTCGAGCCGGACGTCTTCGTGGCACCGCTCGATCAGGTGCGGACGCTCGACTGGGCCTCGGTCAAAGATCTGCTGCTCGTGGTCGAGGTGCTCAGCCCGTCGTCCCTGCGATATGACCGCTTCACCAAGCGCCGCCTGTACCAGGAGCAGGGCATCCCGGTCTACTGGATCGTGGACGCGGAGCGCCGTGAGGTGGAGGTGTGGACCCCGGACGCGCGCGTCCCCGTCCTCGAGCGCGAGCGGCTCAGGTGGCACGCCGCGGGCGCCGCGCAGCCCTTCGTCGTCGAGCTCGTCGAGTTGTTCCGACCGATTTAGGCATAGCCCCCCGCGACCGCGTTAGCCCTCGATCGCCGCCGCCGTCGCATCCGCCTCCGCGTACACCCGGTCGATCACGTCCCGGTAATTCTTCTCCACGGCGCGCCGCTTCACTTTGAGGGTGGGCGTGAGCTCCCCCGACTCGATCGTGAAATCCCGCTCGATCAACACCACCTTCTTCGGCATCTCGAACTTCGCCAGGTCGCGCAAGCCGCCGATCACCTCCCGCTCCATCTTGGCCCGCACGTCGGGGAGCGTGATCAGCTCCGCGCGGGAGGCGTACGCCAGCTTCCGCTCCCGGGCCCACGGCTCGAGGCTGTCGAAGTTCGGCGCCACGAGGATGATCGGGAATTTGCGCTGGTCGCCCAGCACCACGGCGTTGGCGACGAACTTGTTCAGCTTGACGGTGTTCTCGATCGGCTGCGGCGCCACGTACTTGCCGCCCGCGGTCTTGATCAGGTCCTTCTTCCGGTCGGTGATCTTGAGGTAGCCCTCGGCGTCGAACTCGCCGATGTCCCCCGTGTGGAACCACCCCTCCGCGTCGATCGCCTCGTGCGTCGCGTCGGGCTTGTTGTAGTAGCTCCGCATGACGTTCGGGCCCTTGGCCAGGATCTCGCCGTCCGGCGCGATCTCGACCTGGACGCCGGGGATGGGCTTCCCCACGGTGCCGAATTTCGGCCGGGCCAACGGATTGAGGGTGAGCACCGGCGACGTTTCGGTGAGCCCGTACCCCTCGATGGTCACGAGGCCTGCGCTGTAAAAGAAGCGCCCGATCTCGGCCGCGAGCGGGGCGCCGCCTGAAACGAACAGCTTGATCCGCCCGCCCGTGCCGGCGCGCAGCTTCGAGAACACCAGCCGGTCGGCGATGGCGTGCCGGAGCGCCAGCCCGAGCGGGACGGGAATCCCGGAGAGGCGATGGGTGGTCCACTGCTCCCCGACGCGCCTCGCCCACAGGAAGATGCGGCGCTTGAGCGCCGATCCCGTCAGCGCCCGCTCGAGCACGCGCGCATACACCTTCTCGTACAGGCGCGGCACCGCCACGAACACCGTGGGGCGCACGTCCCGCAGATCCTGCGAGATGGTGTCGGTGGACTGCGCGTAGTTGATGGTCACGCCCACGTGGAAGAAGTAGTAGTCCACCATGCGCTCGAGGATGTGCGACAGCGGCAGGCAGGCGAGGCAGCTGTCGCCCTCGCTCACCCGCAGCGCCTCGACGGACGCGATCACGTTGGACCAGATGTTGTTGTGCGTGAGCATGACGCCCTTCGGCTGGCCGGTCGTCCCCGACGTGTAGATCAGCGTGGCCAGGTCATCGGGCCGCACCGCCAGCGCTTCGTCCTTGAAGCGTGGGTACTGTGCCGCCACGGCCCGGCCCTTTGCTTCCACGTCGGCCAGCGTGATCGCGCCGTCGCGCCGGGCGTCGGGCTCGAACACGATCACGTGCTGGAGCGCCGGGAGCCTGCCCCGGATTTCGACCACCTTGGCGAGCTGCACGGTCGTGGAGCAGAAGACGGCGGTGGCACCGGAGTCGCGTAGGATGTACTCGACTTGGTTGGCCGGCAGCGTGGGGTAGATCGGGACGTCGGCGGCCCGGGCGCACAGGCAGGCGTAGTCGACGAGCGCCCACTCAAGGCGCGTCTCCGCCAGGAGCGACACCCGATCGCCCGGCTGAATCCCCAGCTCGCGCAGGCCGAGCGCGATCGCCCGCACCCGCTCCTCCGCTTCCCGGTGCGTGAGCGGGGTCCAGGCGCCGCCCGCCTTGTGACGGAAAGCGGCGGGGTGGCGCGCGTACTGCTCCACGGCGTCGAAGAACAACCGCGTCAGGGTGCCCGCGTTCATGGCACGAACCTCACGACGAAAGTGATGGGCGAGCCCGGGACGTCGGTGCCGATGGCGCGGCGGGCGGCGGCGGTCACGACGGCGCTGTCCGGCAGCGGCCCGGCGAGGAGGCGCAGCTTCACCACCGCGATGCCGGTGGCCGTGGTGACGGTGTCGCCCGCGACCGGCGCGCGTGCGGTATCGCTCGTCACCAGGGCGACGTTCCCCCCCGCCCCCCCGCCCGGCGCGGGGTAGACCGTCAGCGCGAACGCGACCGGACGGCCGGAGAGGTCGACCGGTCCCGTGGCGGTCGTGTCCTGCAGCCGTACCTTCAGCGAATCCGACAGCGAGTCCGGTTTCGCGGCGAGGCTGACGCTGTCGCGCGCCGGGCCGGCGGCGAATACCGTATCCGCCGCTGCCAGCATGCGGATGGCGATCGGATCGCTGGGGAGATCGCCCACGCTCGCCTGGATGCGTGCCGGGGTGGCGCTCCCTGCCCGGGCGACCATTACGCCGCTGGTGTCGTTCACCACGGTTAGTAGCGCCGCGTCGAACGTGGCCCAGAGGATCGTGGCTGGAACCGAGTCTCCCCGGCCGTCCAGGGCGACGGCGTGGAGGTGCAGGGTATCGAGCTCTTCGAGCGAGTCCGGGGGGTCGGTGACGGAGATCGCGACCACCCGGTCGAGGTCGGGTCCGAGCCGGCCGCATGCCACAGCTGCCGCGAGCATGAAGACGAGGGCGCGAACCCGGCCCCTCAGGGCGCCTCCGCGGTGGCGGCTTGGGTGGGCCCCGAGGCGCCCCCCCCCAGGTCCCGCAGCGCCTGCGTGGCGTGCTCGATCCATTTTTGGGCGTCGGGGCCCTTGGGCGGATGCGTGAGGAAGGCCCGCAGGTGCTGCGTCGCGCCGTCGGGGTCGCCGCGCTTCAGCAGCAGGAACGCGAGCCCGTAGTGGGCGCCGGCCAGCTCCCGGTCCAGCTCGAGGGCGCGGCGGTAATGGCGAATCGCCTCGTCGATGCGGCGCGTCTTGGTCAGCGCGATCGCCATGTTCTGCAAGATGCGGGCGTCGTTGGGGTGGTCGCGCAGTGCCAGGCGATACGACGTGAGTGCCGCGTCGTAATCGCCCTGGCGCTCGAGGGCGAGCGCCTCGTTCAGGTAATCGAGGCGCTGGGGATGGACGTCGTCGGCGCCCGAGCCGCCGAGCAGGCGGCGCCAGAAACCCATGGGCCGAAAATAGCTTGCGGCCGCTCGCGTTCGCAATGTAGCTTCTCCCCCCATGCCCGCCGCCGCCCCCCCGCCCCCCCCGCCCCCCCCGCCCCCGCACCAGCCGCCCGTGCCCAAGCGGACCGGCTTCACGCGCAAGACGCCGCACGGTGTCTTGCAAGTGGACTGGCCGTTCTTCGGCGAGCTGTGCCGGGCGCTGGCTCTCAAGATCTTCCGGGAGTACGACCCCGACGTGGTGATCGGCATCGCCCGCGCGGGAGTGATCCCCGGCGCCGTCGTGGCGAGCATCCTGCAGCGCGACTTCGCGTCCGTCGCCATCACTCGGCAAGAAAGCGGCGCGCGGCCGGTGGTGATCGCGGGCCCGCCCCGTATCGTCACCGGGCGGCGCGTCCTCATCGTGGACGAGACCTGCGACTCGGGCGACACGATGAAGCTCGCCCTGAACGCCGTGCGCGAGCTCAAGCCCGCCGCCGTGAAAACCGCCGTCTCGTTCCGCACCGGCGCCTACAAGCCGGACTTCTACGCGCTCGAGAGCGACAACTTCATCATCCTCCCCTGGGACCGCGAGGTGATCATCGGCGGGGAGATCGTCATGCGGCCCGACTACGCCGAGAAGCTCAAGGAACTCGGAGGTTGATCGACCGCCTCACCGCGGCGCTGCAGGGCTCCCGCGCCGACTTCACCGAGATCCGCGTCGAACAGAGCTGGAGCTCCGCCGTCACGATGCGCGGCCGGCGGCTCGAAGCCGCCACCGCGAGCGAGGACCAGGGCGGCTTCGTGCGCGCCCTGAATCGCGGCTCGGGGTGGGGGACGGCCTCGTTCACCTCGCTCGACCAGCTCGAGGCGATGGTGGCCCGCGCGGACGAGCTGTCCCGTGCCGTACGGCTCGAGCGCCCGATCCGGCTCGCCGACGTCCCGCCGCAGCAGGCGGACAGGGTGCCCGACCTGGACGGCGACGTGCGCGGCGTGTCGCTCGCCGAGAAAAAGCGCCTCATCGAAGCGTACAACGGCGAGATGCTCGCCGTGAGCGACCGCATCGTCGACACGCTCGCGACGTACCGCGACGAGGTGAGCGAGTACTGGTACGCGAATTCGGAAGGTGCCCTGCTGCACGAAGTCCGGCCCGAGGTGACGCTGTCCGGGACGGCGATCGCGCGGCGCGACGGCACCATCGAGAAGGGACTTGAGTCGATCGGGCTGAGGCGCGGGTGGCACTCGGTCCAGGGCAAGGCGGCCGGCTTCCGCGCCGTCGCCGAGCGGGCGGTGCGGCTGCTGGACGCGCCGACGGTGCGGGGCGGGACCTATCCCGTCGTGCTCGATCCCGAGCTCGCCGGCGTCTTCATCCACGAGGCGTTCGGGCACCTGTCGGAAGCCGACTTCGTCTACGAGAACCCGCAGGCGCGCGAGATGATGACTCTGGGCCGGCGCTTCGGCAAGCCGGTGCTCAACGTCGGCGACAACGGTGCCGCGTCCGGCTTGCGTGGCACGCTGCCGTTCGACGACGAGGGCACGCCCACCCAGGACACGGCGCTCATCCGGGAAGGCATCCTCGTCGGCCGGCTGCACTCCCGCGAGACGGCGGCCGCGATGAGCGAGCGGCCGACGGGGAACGCGCGCGCGATCTCGTTCCGCCACCCGCCGATCGTCCGCATGACGAACACCTACATCGGCAACGGGCGCGGCACGTTCGCGGACCTGATTCGCGACATCAAGCTGGGCGTGTACGCCTGCGGCGCGTTCGGCGGCCAGACCATGCTCGAGAACTTTTCGTTCACTGCCGCCTACGGCCACATGATCCGCGACGGCCAGGTGACGGAGCTGGTGAAGGACGTCGTGCTCGCCGGGAATCTGTTCCAGACGCTCGATCGCATCGACCACATCGCGGGCGACTTCCGCTGGAATCAGATGGGTGGCGGCTGCGGCAAGGGCGGGCAGTACCCGCTCCCCGTCACCGAAGGCGCCCCACACGTCCGTATCGAAGCAGCCTTGATCGGGGGCGACGTCCCCGCGTGATCGAGGGGTTGCTCGAGCTCGCGCGGCGCCGCGCGAACGGAGGCGCGGATGCTCTCGAGCGGCGGGTCGAGCGTACGGCGCTGGCGTTCGAGGCGGGCCGCCTCAAGGCAGCGGGCGTGACCGAGGAGGCCGGGGCGAACCTGCGGGTGCTGCACCGCGGCCGCGTCGGCATCGCCGGCACGACGAATGTCGGTGTCGGAGACGTAGGGGCACAGCATGCTGTGCCCCTACTCGAACGGGCGCTCGCCTCGGCCGAGCTGGGCGAGGAAATCGCGCTGGCCTTTCCTTCGACCGCCAAGCTCCCTCGCGTCGACACGTACGTCGCTCGAGCGGCGGACGCCCCGCTCGACCGGCTGATCCAGATCGGTCAATTCCTGCTCCAGCGGCTGGCTCGCGAGGGGTGCCAGGTCAACGTCGCGATCGAGCGCGAGGTGGGCGAGACCCGCGTCGCGAACACGGCGGGGGCCGAGGGCACGTACCGCTCGACCGGCGTGGCGGTGAGCGCGGACATTTGGCGTATCGCCGGGGATGACGTGCTGGCCATCGGCGAGGTGGTCGAGGGGTCGGACCTCCCCTCGGACGACGCCCTCGAGGCGGTGGTGCAGTCGATCACGACCAGACTCGACCACGCCCTGCGGATCGTGACGCCGCCCGAGGGCGCGCTCCCGGTCGTGTTCACGCCGGCCGGCCTGTCGGCGGTGCTGCTCCCGGTGACGCAGGGCCTCTCGGGCAAAGCCGTGCTGCAAGGCATCTCGCCGCTCGCGAACCGGGTCGGCGAGCGGGTCTTCGACGCGGGCGTGTCCCTCACCGACGACCCGCTCGCGCCGGGCCGGACCGCCTCACGTCCGCTCGATGACGAATGCGTGCCCTCCCGCGTCACCTGCCTCGTGCAAGGTGGCGGCGTGCAACGATTCATCTACGACCTCGAAACCGCGGCACGCGCCAAGACCGAGAGCACCGGGCACGGGCAGCGCGGGATTTTCGGGAAGCCCGTGCCGGCGTACACGAACCTCATCGTGGGCGAGGCCCGGGTCCCGGGTCCCGGGTCCCGGGTCCCGGGTGAGCTGGGCGGAGGTCTGCTCCGTGAGGTGAACGACGGGCTGCTCGTCGACGACCTCATCGGCGTGGGGCAGGGGAACGTGATCGGAGGAGCGTTCAGCCATCCGGTCGCGCTCGCCTATCGCATCGAGCGGGGTGAGATCAGCGGGCGCGTGAAGGATGCGGCGGTAGCGGGAAACGTCTACGAGCTGCTCAAGCGGATCGGGGGTCTCGGCAACGACGCGCGTTGGATTGGCGCGCGGTTCGCGCCGTCGCTGCTGCTGGAGGGGGTGGCCGTCGCCCGTCGCTGATCCCAGGCTAAAGCCTGGGCTTGGCGCGGCATAATGTAGGGGCGCAGCATGCTGCGCCCCTACACGCCGGATGCCTACTCGCGGGCTCCCAGCGCTTCGCCGTAGCCCGTCCCCTGCGTCATCTGCTCGTACACCGCATTGAGTGTATCCGGCGACGCGGACAGGAAGCGGCAGCGTGCGTCGCTTCTGCTGCGACACTCGACCTCCATCACGGCCACGGGCTCGCCCGACAGCCGTCCCAGGAAGTCCGAGAGCATCCCGGCCGTGAAGAAGCACATGGGGGTCCCGGCGCTGCCGGGTTCGGCTTCCACCCAGTCCTCGGTGTCCAGGGCCAGGGCCGCGCGGCCGAGCGGGCCGACCGTGACCGTGCCCCACCCGTGCGCCTGGAAGAACGCCGACAGCACCTCGCTCATCTGGCCGGCGTCGAGGTCCTCGGGCCGCGACGCGCCCGTTTGGACCGGCAGCCATGCGCAAAACGACTGGTACACGCCTTCGCCCGCCGCGAACCCGACCTCCTGGAGGATCGCGACGGCCTGGGGGCCTGCGTCCCGGAGCAGACTGTGACGCAGCTGGCGCAGCGCGCCGCGACCGATGGTCAGGCCGTCGGTCGCGGCGGTGGCGTGAGCCGGGGCGGTCATATCGCACGCCAACTTAGGGTTTGGCGCGTGCGCGGCGCAAGAGTTCCGCCTCGTCGATCAGCGGCACGCCGAACGCCTTCGCCTTCTCGAGCTTCGCGCCGGCGTCGGCGCCCACCACCACGGCCGTGGTATTCCGCGATACGCCGTCGGTGACATGGCCGCCGGCCGCCTCGATCAACTCGCCCGCCTTGGCGCGGGACAGGGACGGCAGCGTTCCCGTGATCACGTACACCTGCCCCGCCAGCGGCCCTTTCCCTTCGGTCGCCTCTGGCTCCTTCATGTTGAGCCCGAGCTTCTCCAGCCGTTCCACCAGCTTGCGGTTCTTCGGTTCCACGAAGAACCCGGCCACGGCCTCGGCGATGGCGGGTCCGATGCCGCGGATCTTGTTGATCTCGTCCGCGGAGGCCTTGGCCAGGGCCTTCATCGTCCCGAAGTGGCGGGCCAGCAGCCTCGCTCCCTGCACGCCGACGTGCCGGATGCCGAGCGCGAAGAGCAGGGTCGAGAGCGGTTGCTGCTGCGATGCTTGGATCGCGGCGACGAGCTGTTGGGCCGACTTCTCGGCAAACCCTTCGAGGGTCAGGAGCTGCATCGTCGTGAGCTCGTAGAGGTCTGCGACGTCCTTGATGAGCTTGGCGTCGAGCAGCGCCTTCACGCGCTCGGGCCCGAGCCCCCGTATGTCCATCGCGGTCCGCGAGGCGAAGTGGACGATGCTCTCGAAGATCCGACCGAGGCAGGAGACGTTGGGACAGTACACCATCACTTCGTCGGGAGGGTGCTCGACCTTCGATTTGCAGACGGGGCACCGGTCGGGCGGCTGGTATGGCCTGGCGCGGCGCACCCCCTTCTTGATCACCGGTCCCAGCACCTGCGGGATGACTTCCCCGGCGCGGGTGACCTCCACCAGGTCGCCTTCCCTGATGTCCTTGGCCTTGATCAGCTCGAAGTTGTGGAGCGTGGCGGTCGACACCGTCACGCCCCCGATCTCGACCGGCTCGAGTACGGCGTAGGGGTTGAGCGCGCCGGTGCGGCCCACGTTGATGCGGATCTCCTTGAGCCTCGTGACCCGCACCTCGGGGGCGAACTTGCGGGCGATGGCCCAGCGCGGCTCGCGGTCGCCCACGGTTCCCAGCTCGGCGTGCAGCTCGAGCGGGTTCACCTTCACCACCACGCCGTCGGCGCCGTAGTCGAGCTGCTCGAGCAGCGGCTCGAACGTGGCGATTTCCTGGTTGGCGGCGGCCAGGTCGGGGACGAGCTTGTGGTGGGGCTCCACGGGGAAGCCCCAGGCCGCGAGCTGCTGCAGCAGGTCGTGCTGGGTCGCGACCGGCAGCTTCTGGCCGGGAGCCTCGACGTGGAAGCAGAAGATCCGGAGGCGCCGGCTGCGCGTGATCTTGGGATCGAGCTGACGTAGCGCGCCCGCCGCGGCGTTGCGCGGATTGGCGAATGTCGGCTCACCGGCGTGATCGCGTTCCTTGTTGAGCTCGGCGAAGCGCGTTTTGGACAGGTACACCTCGCCGCGCACTTCCATGAGCTTCGGCCAGCCCTTGCCGCGCAGCCGCAGCGGGACGTCCAGCACTGTGCGCAGGTTGGTGGTGACGTCTTCCCCTTCCACGCCGTTCCCGCGGGTCGCGCCGATGACGCACACGCCGTCATCGTAGGTGAGGCTCACCGCCGCGCCGTCGATCTTCACCTCGAGCGTGTAGCCCGCCGTCTTCACCTCGGGGCTGAGCCGCGCGTTCCGCTCCTCCCACTCGGCGAGCTCCGCTTCGTTGAAGGCGTTGGCGAGGGACAGCATCGGTACGAGGTGCCGGTGCTTCTTGAAGCCGGCCGCCGGCGGGGCGCCGACGCGGTGGGTGGGGCTGTCGGGGGTCCGGAGCTCGGGATGCTTGGCCTCGAGCTCCTGCAGCTCGCGGAACAGCCGGTCGTACTCGGCGTCCGAGATCTCCGGCTTGTCGAGTACGTAATACCCATGGTTCGCGCGCTCGATGAGCCGCCGCAGCTCGGCGGCGCGCGCCGCGGCGGCCCTCCCCTTCACCGCCCCTTGGCTTCTTCCTGGATGACGGCCATCGCGACGCCGACCAGCCGTTCGAGCTCCTCGGAGCTCGCGCGCGGCAGCAGCGCCTCGGCCCACGCACCCTCGCGCTCCCCGAACGCGGCGAGCAGGCGCCGCAGGAACGAGAGCAGAGCCACGCGTTCGAGTTCCATGCGGCGCATCGTCTCGTCGGTCTCCTGATGCCGCTGCTCCAGCCGCTCGTAGCGATGCGCGTTACGGAGCGCCTGGGCGGTGAGCGACGCGACGACCTGTACGAACCGCACATCCTCGTCGGAGAAGGTGGGGCCGTCGCGGAACGTGCGCAGAAAGATCGCGCCGATCGCGACGCCGCGCCACGTGATCGGTACGACAGTGATCGACTTCACGCGGCGGTTGATCATCTCGCCCTTCACATGCTTCAGGCTGGGATCGGTCGCCGCGTCGGGAATGAACACCGTCTCGCCGCTCTGCATCGCGCGCTTGAGCTCGGGGTAGCGCTCGAGATCCACGACGTAGTTGCGGATGGTCGGGTCCTCGTAGGATGCCACCAGGCGCACCGACTTGCCGCCGCGCTCGGCGAGGAAAATCGAGCAGCGGTCCAGCCCGAACGCCTCGCCCAGCTTGCGTGCGATCGCCTGCAGGATATCGATGAAGTGCAGCGAGGTGGACACTTCCTTGAGGATCTCGATCACGGCGAGCAGGTGCTTGCGCTCGCGCTCGAGCTCGGCGACGCGGGCGGTGAGAGTAGCGGGGCCGGTCATGGCATAGTTTGCGTCCCTGGCGGACGGCCCGTCAAGCGCCGCGCCGCTGTTGCCGCGTCTCGCGGCGCGGGGTAGCTTCCCAGCCCA
>Ga0209761_1000890_pt1 | contig 18967 bp, 16 predicted proteins | sample GraSoi013_1_40cm_4_FD_185818 | JGI IMG/M metagenome (GOLD analysis project Ga0209761, IMG submission 185818) | Grasslands soil microbial communities from the Angelo Coastal Reserve, California, USA - Sample 09_25_2013_1_40cm (SPAdes) (version 2) | ecosystem: Environmental > Terrestrial > Soil >...
GGCGGCCGCGTCGAAATAGCCGGCCGATCCCGAGTCGGCGAAGTCGCGCTCCAACAGCCGCACGAGATCCTCCGCGATTTCCAGGTAGCGGGCCTCACCCGTCGCTTCGCGGGCGGCGAGGCATGCCCAGGCGACCTGCACCTGGTCTTCGAGCAGTGCCCGCACCGGCGAGCCCGAGCCCGCCACGTGCCGCACGGCGCGCCCCCGAGCATGCACACGCCGCAGCAGCGTGTCGAGCGCCGCGCGCGCACGCTCTACGGCTGCCGAATCGCCCACCGCCACGGCGGCGTCCAGTACCGACCCGATCACATACGCATCCCGGTCCGCGAACACGGTCCGGTCGGCCGTGCGGCTGACGGAGCCGGCGAGTCGCCGGGCCATGTCCCGCGCCTGGTCGCGATAGCGCGATTCTCCGGTGACCGACCACGCCGACACGAGATCGCGCAGCAGTCCGGCGCGCACCAGCTCAGGTGGATCGTCCCGCGCGCTGGCCGCCAAGCCCACGTCACCAGAATCGACCAGATAGCCGAGCACGGCGCGCGCGGGCGCAAGGTACGTGGAGTCACGGGTGCGGGCATACACGGCGAGCAGCAGGTCGACGGCCTGGGTGAACCGGAAGCTCGCGACGTCCGAGCGGGTCCGGGCCGCCGCGGCCGTCAGGCCGCGCACCGCCTCCGTCTCGCGCTGCACCGCGCCAGGTTTGAGCGCTCCAGCCCGGACCCCGCCACGACGCCCCCGGGAGCGCTCCCGCACCAGCGCGGCGCGCCGCAGGATGGAGGCGCGCTGCTCCCGGTAACTCCTGGCCACGTCGGGGAGTACCTGCTTCAGCCCCCGTCCGGTGATAGGATCATCGAGGGGAAAGTAGGTCCCACCGAAAAACGCGGACCCGTCGGGGGTGAGGAATACGGTGATCGGATAGCCGCGCAGGCCGGCGAGGAGCTGGACCGCGGTTGCATAGCGCTGAGCGACGTCGGGGCGCTCGTCACGGTCGACGCGGATCGGTACGACCAATGAGTCGATCATGGCGCCGAGCGTGGGGTCGCCATACACCTCGCGATCCATCACGCCGCACCAGCGACAGTCGTCTGCTCCCACATATAGCAGGATGGGTCGGTCGAGGCGCGCCGCGAGCGCGAACGCATCGCGTCCCCAGGGTTGCCAGCTCACCGGCTCACGCGCGGCGCGCGCCAGATAGGGCGTCGTGGACTGCGCCATCCGGTTCGTGAACGGCCCGTGCTCCGAGACGCAGCCGATCAGCGCCAGCAGCGGCAAGGGAAGGAGGAGTGACGCCGGAGGTCTCATGGGCGCGGTGGAAGATACCCTGACCGTCGCGGCGCCGTTCCCGCCCGCGTGCAGTTCGCGCAGTGTCGCCCTGGACGTGGCGAAGACGGCGCCGTTATCCTTGGACCATGGAGACCACTCGCATCACCCCCAAGCCCAACGGCCCCCTGGTCGTAGAGGGTCCGGTCAAGATCGTCACGCCGGACGGCCGGGAGCTGGCGGTACCCCCCCGGAAGGACGGCCGGCCGGCGGAAGTCGTTGTCCTGTGCCGTTGTGGAGGGTCTGCCACCAAACCGTTTTGTGACGGAAGTCACAAGCGGAACGGCTTCTCGGACACCCCTCCCGCAGGCCTCGCTCCCACGATTTGAGCACGGGGTATTATGTTGTCTCCGTCCCGGAAGGGGGGGTACCGGGGGAGCCGCCCCTGACCGCAGCCGCTTCACCCGCCCCCCTGCTGTGCCCCCGAAGGAGGAGCGCAATGGCGAAGGCTGGAAAGGCCCCGATGGCGGCGGATGAAGGCTACTGCGTGAAATGCAAGGCTAAGCGCAAGATTTCGAACCCCCAGCAGGTGAAAATGGCGAACGGCCGGCCTGCGCTGAAGGGCGTATGCCCAGTGTGCGGCACGGGGATGTTCAAGATTCTGCCGCCAAAGTAACTCGACACCAAACCGACGATGCGAGCCCCCGGTCGAGCACGGCCGGGGGCTCTTCGCTACCGGGCGCCAGGCGCAACCCGCCGGCCCCCGGCCCCCTGGTAGGCATACCGGAAGGTGACGCACGCCGTACCCACGTCCCTGCAGTAGTAGGCGAGCAGCTCGAGCTTGGCATACCGTCCACCCGACGTGCGCACCCCATACACGTGGTGCTTCGACGTCAGCAGGTGGCTGAGCATGCTGTAGCCGTACCACTTCCCCACGCCGGGGTTGATGGTGTCCGGCGCATTCGTGTTCCCGAGGTACCCGTCGAGGGGCAGCTCTCGCACCGAGTCGAACGGGACGGCGCCGAGATCCACGATGCCGCCACCGGGGGCCGTGATCAGGTGGAAGCGCCGGAAGGCGATGTCCCATCCTCCGGAATCCACCACGCCACCGCGCCGGAAGTCGAAGCGGCGCCAGCGGTCGGTGCTCGAAGCGTCCAGGGTGTAGGTCGCGGGCCCGACGAGGGAGTCGCCCACAACCGCGGGGTGCGGCACGGTGGGGGTGTAGGGGGGAAACTCCGGTGTGGTGAACGACCCGATCACCAGGGATGCGATGAGGAGCGCGAACGCGCCGCCCATCACGAGCACCAGGATGGGCGGCCGGGCGCTGCCCGCGGTCACGCCTCGGCCATGAACGGGTAGCTGAAGCTCCGCGGGGGGACGAAGTTCTCTTTCACGGAGCGCGGGCTCACCCAGCGGATGAGATTGAGCAGGCTCCCCGCCTTGTCGTTGGTGCCGCTGGCGCGCGCGCCGCCGAATGGCTGCTGTCCCACCACGGCGCCGGTGGGCTTGTCGTTGACGTAGAAGTTCCCCGCAGCGAACCGCAACGCACTCTTCGCCTCTTCGACCGCGCGGCGGTCTTGCGCGAAAATCGCGCCGGTGAGCGCATAGGGCGACGTTTCATCCACGAGGCGCAGCGTCTCGACCCAGCGGGCCGCGGGGTAGACGTGGACCGATAGGACCGGCCCAAAGATCTCCTCGCACATGGTACGATACGCCGGGTCTTGAGCTTCGAGGACCGTGGGCTCGATGAAGTAGCCGTCCGTATCGTCGGCGCCGCCGCCGGACAGGACCTTCACGCCTGGTGCGCGTTTCGCGGCCTCGATGTAGCCCTTGATCTTGTCGAACGCCTTCCGGTCGATCACCGCCCCCATGAAGTTCCGAAAATCCGCGGGGTCTCCCACCTTCACCTCGGCGAGCATCGCAAGCATGCGATCGCGCACCGCGGGCCAGAGGGCATCGGGGACGTAGGCGCGCGACGCGGCGCTGCACTTCTGCCCCTGATACTCGAAGGCGCCGCGCACCATGCCGGTCGCGAGCACATCCGGATCCGCGCTCCCGTGCGCGAGGATGAAGTCCTTGCCGCCCGTCTCGCCGACCAACCGCGGGTAGGCAGCGTACGACGTGAGGTTCGCCGCCGACTGCTTCCACAGCGCCTGGAACACCTCCGTCGAGCCGGTGAAATGGATCCCCGCAAACTCGCGATCGGCGAGCAGGCGCTCCGACACCTGGACCGAGGGCCCGGGGATGAAGTTGATCACACCCGGCGGCAAGCCGGCCTCCGCGAGGAGGCGCATGATGAAGTAGTTCGAGAGCACGGCCGTCGCCGCGGGCTTCCACACCACGGTATTGCCCATGATGGCCGGCGCGGTGGGCAGGTTGCCCCCGATTGACGTGAAGTTGAAGGGCGTGATGGCGTAGACGAAGCCCTCCAGGGGACGATAGTCCAGCGAGTTCCACACGCCCGAGACCGACAACGGCTGCTCGCCGTAGATGCGCTCTGCATAGTGCACGTTGAAGCGGAAGAAATCGATCAGCTCGCACGCCGCGTCGATCTCCGCCTGATGCGCGGTCTTCGACTGGCCGAGCATGGTCGCGCCGTTGACGATCGGCCGGTACCGCGTCGCCAGCAAATCAGCGGCCTTGAGAAACACGGCGGCCCGCCGGTCGAACCCCCACGCCGACCACTCGCGCCACGCGTCCCGCGCCGCCGCGATCGCCGCCTGGACTTCCGCTGGCCCCGCCTGATGCGCCTTGGCGAGCACGTGCCGATGGCAATGGGGCATGACGACATCGACCGTCCTGGCGGTGTGCACGTCCTTGCCGCCGATGACGAGGGGAATCTCGAGCTGGCGACCGGAGAGCTCCTTCAGAGTTCGCTTCAGCTCCACCCGCTCCCCGGCTCCCGAGGCGTAGCTCAACACCGGCTCGTTGACGGGTGTGGGGATCTTGGGGATGCCGTTCATTACGAAAATCTAACTCGTTGTACGACGTCACAACGCTACGTTGTACGAATGGACCAGAGCCACTTACAACGTAGCGTCATAACGTCGCGGAACTCACGAGCGTTCATACAGTGATGACCATTCATCCGAACACCCGCATCGGCCACATCCATCTCACGGTTTCCGACCTCGACCGGGCGCTCGCCTTCTACCGCGACATTCTCGGCTTCGACGTGACGAGTCGCTACGGGCGGGACGCCGTGTTCCTCTCGGCGGGCGGCTACCATCACCACATCGGGCTCAACACGTGGGCGGGCCGCGGAGCGCCGGCACCGGCCCCGGGGACAACGGGTCTGTATCACTTCGCGATTCTCTACCCCGACCGCAAGACGCTCGCCAAGGCCGTGCGCCGCGTGCTCGATGCCGGCGTGCCGCTCGAAGGCGCGTCCGACCACGGCGTCAGCGAAGCGATCTACCTGCGGGACCCAGACGGCAACGGCGTCGAGTTGTACCGCGACCGGCCGGAGCGCGAATGGCCGCGCGGGCCCGACGGCAGCATCGCCATGCAGACCCAGGCGCTGGACCTCGATACACTGCTGGCCGAAGCCGACTGACGCTACGCTAGTTCGATCCTTTGCCTTTCACGATCAAACTGTCGCTGACTTTCACCGCCTGCACCGGCGTCGGTTCCGTCTGGGTGCCCCGCGGAATCATGCCCGAGAGGTTCGCGAGCTCATAGGCCGACACCGCCATGACGGCGGACGCCTGCATCAGGTCCGCCGCGACCGCCATGTCGTAGGTGTCGGAATGAGAGTGGTGCGTGTGGCCGTAGCCCCGCTCGAGCTGGTTGAAGTTGAACCCGGGCACGCCATACGGGAGGAACGAGAGGTGGTCGGTCCCCGTCTTGTTCCGGTTGACTACCGAATCGACGCCGAGGCGCGCCACCGGCGCGAGTAGGGCGCGCCACAGACCTTCCAGGTCCGTCCGCCCCTGCAGCGCCTGCCCTGTGATCGCGCCGGTGCCGTTGTCGAGCACGATGACTGCCTGGATCGAGTCGGCCTCCGCGGCGTGCGCCTCCGCGTACTTGCGCGACCCGATCAAGCCCTGCTCTTCCCCCGTGAAGAGTACGAACCGGATGGTGCGCTTCGGCTGCAAGCCCGACCGGGCGATGATGCGGGCCGCCTCGAGGGTGCTCATCGCGCCGGTGCCGTTGTCCGTGGTCCCGGTCCCGAGGTCCCAGGAGTCGAGGTGCGCGCCGACAATGACCACCTGACCCGGATGCTCGCTGCCGCGGATCTCGGCGACGGTGTTCCACTGAGGCACGGAATCACGAGTGATGGTGTTCGAAATGCTTACCGCGAGCTGCGGCGTCGTGCCCGCCTGGAGCAGGCGATCGAACAGGGCATAGTCCTCATGTGCGACGGCGATCTGGGGAAGCGGCAGGATGCGGTTAGGGGAGCCGCTCATGTTGAGGAGCGCATGCTCCTTGCTCGCGTCTTGGAGAATGCCGAGCGCGCCGGCGCGGCGCAGCAGATAGGGCAGATCGTTGGCGAACTGCTGCATGCGCGCCCGAGTGGTCGAATCGAGGTCGCGGAAGGGCGTGAAGATGGTACGGAAGAAGTCGCGCTGCCGCTGCGAGTCGGCCGCCGTCATCGACGGCCCGTCGGCGTTCCACACGAGCGATGGCGGCCGGGTCATCACCCATGCCTTCTTCACTCGACCGCGATACAGGACGAAGCTGTCGGGCGTCGTGGCGTCGATCCGCACCACCGGTCCCGTGACGGTGGCGCCGCCAGTGCCCGGCGCCCAGGCCCAGCTCGCCGCGATGACGTCGTGCCCGCGCGGCGCGGTCATGTGCGCCCGCATCGGTCCCCGCGTCCACGTGCCGCCGAACTTCCAGGGCTCGAGGTGCGCCTCCAGGCCATAGGCCTTGAATCGCTCGAGCGTCCAGTCGTTCGCCCGGCGCGCGGCGGACGATCCCGTGAGCCGCGGGCCGATGACGTCGCTCAGGTACTGGAGATTCTGCATCACTTCGGAACGGTTGAGCGCCTCGTCGATCAGGACGCCGGCTCCCGTCGTGTCGACGACGAGATCCTGCCCGAACACGGGACGCACGGAACACACGGCGAACACAGCTGTCGCCGCGAGCACATGAAGACGCACCATGGATCCTCCGTTAGGACGCCGGGGCCTCGGACCGTGAATCGACGGCGCGCTGCGCGGGAATGGGGAGCGTGACGGTGACGGTGGTGCCGGTGCCTACGGTCGAATCGACCGCAACGCTGCCGACGAACATGTTGCGCACGACGCTCTGCACCACGACCAGCCCCATCCCGCTCCCTTCACCGAACGCCTTGGTAGTGTAGCCGGGCTCGAAGATCCGCTCCAGGTCCTGAGGACGAATGCCGGCCCCCTCGTCCCGCACCTTCAGCCTGAGCGCGTTCCCGACCTGGGTCAGGTCGACGCGGATCGGCGCCGGCCGGCCGGCGCTCGCATCGGCGGCGTTACGGATCAGGTTGACCAGCAGATCGTACAGCGCGTTGGGGTCGCCCTTCAAGTACACGACTTCGAGGGTGGAGTCGAACTCGAGGGGGATCTTCTTTTCCTTGAGCACGCGGCTCTCGAGCGTGCAGCAGGAACGGATCACGCGCACGGCGTCGAACCGCTCCGACCGGGCCAGCGCGCCACGCGCGCGGTCCTTGACGGCCCGCAGGAAGCTGGCCGACCGGTCGATATCCTCCACCACCTGTCCGAGCTCGTCGAGCAGCTCGAGCCGCCGTCCGGCCGCGACCTCCGTCCAGCGCCCCAGCGACTCCATCGCGAGGTGCAGGCCGGCGCGCGCGGCCGTCAAAGGATTCGACAGCTCGTGCGCGATGATCCCCGGCAGCGTGGTGATGTCGTGCAGCGGATCGGACCGGGCAGCCGGCGCCTGGCCGAGCGTCGGCTCGCGCCGGTCGAGCAGCCCGAGGCAGAGCCCGGCGAGCTCGAGCGTGAGCCGTTCCCGGCTGCGGCGCTCCCGGCCGTCGGGAGGCGGCGCGGGCGGCCGCGTGCGCACCGGGGCGACCACCCAAAAGCCCTCGGCGTTGCTCTGGCACCCCACCCAGCGGCTCCCCTGTACGATGACGATGTTCCAGCGCCGCAGGGTGGCATCGACATCCAGCTTGGTGGCGTGATGGGTGGGCGCCGGCTCGCTCGAGGCCTGGGGCTCGAGCTCTGCGCGCGCGGACACCTCCCACACCGTCACGGGTCGGCCGCCGAGGGCAATGCTCGCCTGGCGGAGGATTTCGCGTCTGCCTTCGACGAATGTCTCCGGTTGCGTCACCGCTGCTCCCACGCGCACCCCGACACGACCGGGCGGCCGAGCCGCCGATCACCGATGGGCATCCGTTTGGCACAAGGGGGCGCGCACTACATATGCGACAAACTGCACAGGTCGTCAAGCTAAGGACGGGCACGGTTTTGCCTCGCTCGCCAGGCGGCCTTATGTTCCCGGAATGGACGTTGCTCCCCGAGGAAAGGAACGCCACGTGACGCCCCCGAAAGCCTCCCCGACGCCGCGCGTCGGGCGCGCCCCGCGGGCCCCCATCGAGGGCCGGCGCGAGCGCGAGCGCATCCGCACCGTTGTGGTGCCCGATCACGACGATCTCGCGCTGCGCCTCGCCGACCGGATCGTGGAGATCGTCGCGCGGGAGACCGCTGCCAAGGGGCGTTGCGTGCTCGGCCTCGCGACGGGAAGCACGCCGCTGGGCATCTATCGGGAGCTGATCCGTCGCCACCAGGCCGGCGAGGTGGATTTCTCGCGAGTCGTGACGTTCAATCTCGACGAGTACTACCCCATGCCGCCGGACAGCCCCCACAGCTATCGGCGCTACATGTGGGAGAACCTGTTCGCACACGTCAACATCCGGCCCGAGCAGGTGCACATCCCCGACGGAGGCGTGCCGCGCGAGACCCTGGCCGAACATTGCGCCGCGTACGAGCGGGCCATCGTCGAGGCAGGTGGGATCGACTTCCAGATGCTGGGAATCGGCAAGAGCGGGCACATCGGCTTCAACGAGCCGGGCTCGTCGCCCGACGAGCGGACCCGCTTGGTGACGCTCGACACCGTGACCCGTAAGGACGCGTCCGCCGACTTCTTCGGCGAGGACAACGTGCCGCGGGAAGCGATCACGATGGGCGTAGCCAGCATTCTCGAGGCGCGGGAGATCGCGTTGATCGCCACCGGGGAGCACAAGGCCGACATCGTGGCGCGCGCCGTGGAGGGCGAGGTGTCCCAGGATGTGGCGGCCACGTTCCTGCAGCGCCATGCCAATGCCACCGCCTACCTCGATCTCGCGGCGGCCGCCGAGCTGACGCGGATAAAGACGCCCTGGGTGTTAGGACCGGTGGAGTGGACGCCGGAGCTCACCGAGCGGGCGGTGGTCTGGGCCGCCGAGCGGACCGGGAAGGCGATCCTCAAGCTGACGGCACGCGACTACGCGGAGCATCACCTGAGCCCGCTGCTGTCCAAGCACGGCGCCGCCGGACCCATCAACGGCGTGATCTTCAATCGCCTGCGGGACAAGATTCGCGGGCGCCGCAAGCTGCCCACCCGCAAGTCGGTGGTCGTGTTCTCTCCGCATCCCGACGACGACGTGATCTCGATGGGTGGGCTGCTGCGCAAGCTGTGGGAGAATGAGAACACGATCGTCGTGGCCTACATGACCAGCGGCAACATCGCGGTCTTCGATCACGACGTGCGGCGGCACCTCGACTTCGTCGAACGCGCCGCCACCACGCTCGGCCTCGAGCGGGCGGCGGCGCAGCGCGTGCGCGGGGAGGTGGAAGCGAGCTTCGAGCGCAAAGCACCCGGCGACGTCGACCTGCCGGCGGTGCAGGACCTGAAGCGGGTGATCCGCGAGTCGGAGGCGGTGGCGGCGCTCGAGTCGGTGGGCCTGCCGCCCAGCGCGGCGCGTTTTCTGAACCTGCCCTTCTACCGTACCGGCCAGGTCCGCAAGGATCCGATCGGCCCGGAGGACGTGGCGATCGTGCGGGCACTGCTGGTCGAGGCACGCCCCGAGCTGGTCTTCGTCGCAGGCGATCTGTCCGACCCGCACGGCACCCATCGCATGTGCCAGGCAGCGATCTCGGCTGCCCTGGCGCAGTACGACGCGGCGCGACCCGAGGTCTGGCTGTACCGCGGCGCGTGGCAGGAGTGGCCGCTGACCGAAGCCGACGTCCTGGTGCCGCTGTCCCAAGACGAGCTGCGGGCCAAAATCCTCGCCATTTTCAAGCATCAGTCCCAAAAGGACACGGCGCCCTTCCCCGGCGGGCACGACGAACGCGAGTTCTGGCAGCGCGTCGAGGCGCGGAACCTGGAGACCGCGGCCCGGGCAGACCGGCTGGGGCTGCCCGAGTACTTCGCAATGGAAGCGTACCGCATTCTCACACCAAAGGAGGCAGAGCGATGAACGCGATGACCGCCCGAGGGCTGAGTGTGGCGGCCGTGGTGGCCGTGTGGACGGGGATTTCAGAAATCGCGCGGGTGAATCTGTCGTTGTGGCCCGTGATCGTGGCCCTGGGATGCTCGCTCGCCGCGGGCGGCGGTGTCCCCGGCCTCCAGAAAACGGTGGCCGCCACGATTTCGGGAGTCGTCTGGGCCATACTCGCGCACGGCGTTTCGCGGGCGCTGGGAAACCAAGACCTCGTGCAGGCGCTGGTCCTCGGTGCCGCGGCATTCGGGATGGTGCTGCAAGCGCAACTTCCGCTCCTGTCCTACACAGCCGGCGCCTTCGCCGGCGCGGGCGTCGCGATGGGGCTGCGGGCCGTCAGCATCGAGGGCGGCGTTCGCGTGGCCATCGCGCTCGCGATCGGGGCGGCGCTGGGATTCGCCGCCGAGCGGATCGAGCGTGCATTGCCCCGAGGCCGCATGTGACCGAAGTTCGGGACGCCGAGGCGCGCGCCGCGTCGCGGCGCCTCCTCGCAACCAGCGAGCGCGAGCTGCAGCGCATCGTGCTGGACATGCACGACGGCCCGGTCCAGGACATCTTCGCCGCGCTGTCCCAGCTGCAGGTGCTCGAGCGCGCGCTCGCGGCGGACCCCACCGCCGCCCAACGCGCCCGCCAGGCGGTGCAGCTGCTCGAGCGTGCCCTCGGCGAGATCCGCAACTTCATCGGCGCCTTCCGTCCCCCCGGCTTCGAGCGGCGCGAGCTGGGCCAGATCATCGAGGGCCTCGCCGTCCAGCATGAGACGCTGACGGAGCAGGCGGTCGAGCTCGAGCTCCCCGGGGAGCTGGGCGACTGCGCCCTCCCCACAAAAATCGCGATCTACCGGATCCTGCAGGAAGCGCTCGCGAACGGCCACCGGCATTCCGGGGCCGCGCGGCAGCGCGTGAGCGTCGAGCGACGGGGTCTGTCGATCGCGCTGACCGTCTCGGACGACGGCCGCGGTTTTGAGCCGCAGCGCGTGCTGGCGCGCGAAGAGGACGTGGGCGTGGAGGGAGGGCACTTCGGGCTGCGCGGCATTCAGGATCGCGTGGAAATGCTCGGCGGTACGTTCACGCTCGAGAGCGCGCCCGGCCGGGGGACATCGCTGACCGTCGCGCTGCCGGCGGAATGAGGCGCGGGCCATGATCCGCGTGCTGCTCGCCGACGACCACGCCATCGTAATCGAAGGCCTGCGCGCGCTGCTGGACGGCGAGCCCGACATGGAGGTCGCGGCCTGGACCACCGACGGCACGGAGGTCGTCAAGCTCGTCGAGCAACACAAGCCCGACGTGGTCGTGCTGGACCTCGAGCTCACGAGCATCAAGGGGACGGAAGTGATCGCCGCGTTGCGCGACCGGACCACACCCCCCAAGGTCCTCGTGCTCACCGCGTACAACGACGGCGAGTCGCTCCGCTCGGCCCTCGACGCCGGGGCCGAAGGCCTCGCGCTCAAGACCGAGTCGCCGCAGCAGACACTGACGGCCATCCGGCAGGTGCATGCCGGCCAGCTGGTGTTTCCCCAGGCGGCGCGCCGCTGGATCGAGGGCCGAGGCGGCGCGCCCGGCGACCTCACCCCGCGCGAGCGCGAGGTCTGGGCACTGGTGGCGGGTGGACTCACCAACCCGCAGATCGCCGAACGGCTCGGGCTATCGGACAACACGGTGAAGTTCCACGTGCAGCATCTCTTCTCGAAGCTCGGAGTGAAGAACCGCACCGAGGCGGCGCTCAAGTACGCTCACGGCCGCTAACTCCTATCGGGGCTTGACAGTTCCGGCGGGCATCCCTACCGTGGGGCGGCTTCAGGCGCACCGGAATCTTCTCGTTTGACCCGTGCTGTCGTCGGGAAGAGGCTGGATGCCATACATGCTGGTCCGCGCAGTCGGTGGAACGGCTCTCACGCCGCCCTCAACGAGGGAGCGCGGGAGCCGTTTTCACTTTCGTCCTATATACGGAGGCTGGATCGTATGGATATGCTGACGGCGCTGGCGCTGAGCATCGGTATTCTCATAGCGCTCTGGGTGAAGGTCGGCACGATGGCCAGCCTGCTCGTCCCGGCCGGCATCGTGGCGTGGGCGTGCTTCTTCGCGGCGGGCGGGAAGACCGCCGGACTCCAGAAGACCATCGCGTCCACGCTGTCTGGCGTGGTGTGGGTCTGGCTGGCCCATATCCTGATCGGCGCGATGAACATGGGCAGTTTCGCCTGGATCATCATCGGCGTCGTCGCCTTCTTCCTGGTCCTCCAGTCGAAGGTGCCGATACTTTCCTTTATCCCGGGCGCGTTCTGCGGGGCGGCGGTCACCGCCTGGGCGGCACCGGCGGATCCGAGAGGCTATCTGATGGTGGCGGTCGCCCTCATCGCGGGGGCAGTGCTGGGTTACATCTCGGAGATGGGTGCCGGGATGATCGCGAAGAAGGCCTGAACCCGGTGGTGGAAACAACGAGGCGCCGTGACGTGTACGTCAGGGCGCCTCGCGTTTCAGCGCACGCCGTCGCCGCTCAGGGGCGAGCGGCCCCGACCTCCTCCGGATTCCACATGCTGATCTTACGCGTCTCCGGCATCAGGAACAGGCTGAGCAGGAATGCGACGGCCGGGACGACGATGGGGTAGACCAGCGCGTTACCCAGGTTATGCGTGGACACGTACGCTGCCGTCGTGATGACCGGCACCAGTCCTCCGCCCCAGCCGTTGCCGATGTGATACGGCACGGAGACGGACGAGTAGCGGATGCGGGCCGGGAAGTACTCGGCGAGGAACGCGCCGATCGGACCGTACACCATCCCGACGTAGCAAACCATGATCGCGACGATCAGGATCGCCAACGGGAAGTTGATGTTGGTCGGGTCGGCGGCCCTGCCCAGCGCGGTGTACAGCGGATAATACGTTAGGGATGCGAGCGCGAACCCCGCCAGGATGATCGGCTTCCGGCCGATCTTGTCCGACAGCCATCCGAAGAAGATCATGGACGGCGCCGCTATGAGCAGCGCGGCACCCGTGATGAGCGCCGGGTTCAGGACGTCCGGCTTCATCACCTGTTGCAGGAAGTAGTACGCCCAGAACTGCCCGCTGTACCACACGACTCCTTCGCCAATGACGACGACGCTCGCGATCAGGACGTACTTGACGTTCTGACTCCAGAAGGCCTCGCGCCAGGGATTCGTCGCGGTCTGACCCCTGGCCTTGATGGCCTGGAAGATCGGCGTCTCCTGGAGCTGCAGGCGGATGTAGATGGCGATTGCGACCATGAGCAGGGAGAGCAGGAACGGGATCCGCCATCCCCACGCGTTGAACGCTTCCGCTCCCAGGAGCTCGCGCGTCCCGATGATCACGACCATCGACACGACGATGCCGAGCGTAGGGGATGTCTGAAGCCAGCCGGTGTAGTAGCCGCGCTTCTCATCCGGCGCGTGCTCCGCCACGTAGGTGATGGCGCCGCCATACTCTCCACCGAGACACAGGCCCTGAACGAGACGTAGCAGCAACAACACGATGCCGGCCGCCGCGCCGATCTGGGCGTAACTCGGGACCACGCCGATCAGCGCCGTCGAGATGCCCATGCCGCTCAGCGTAATGAGGAAGGTGTACTTGCGGCCCACCAGATCGCCGACCCGGCCGAACAGGAATGCGCCGAACGGACGGATCAGAAACCCAGCGGTAAAGGTTCCCACCGTCTTGATGAGCGCGGCCCCGGATGTGCCCTCCGCGAAGAACTTGACCGCCAGGATGGTGGCCAGGCTCCCGAAGATGTAGAAGTCGTACCACTCGATCACATTCCCAACGGCTGCGGCGATGACGACCCGGCGAAGTTCCTTGGTGGAGAGACTGGGCGCCGTCATTGCTCCCCCCTCGAGGGTGTGGGTGTGTGCGGGGAAACCGCAGCTATGGTAGCGCTCACCCGCGCGGGGCGCCAGCACCGCAAAACCGCCACCGCACTACCCCAGACGCACCGTCCAGAGGACCGCGCGAACCGCCGCGGCGGCATCATGGCTGTGCCCCGCGATCCGCAGCACGCCGCCAGCCTCTTCGGAGATTGCCGCCGCCGAGCTGTGGTTGCCCCCCAGCGTGCCCAAGTCGAGCAGGCTCCCGTCCGGCATCCGGAGAAACGCGCGAGTGAGCGGCAGGCCTCGGGCATCGGTCCGGTCGGTTTGGCTCACTCCCACGATGTAGCCGAGATCGTTGACGTCGTTGGCGCAACTGGTACGTCCCCCGAGGGTCCCCAAATCGACCATCCCGGCCTGGTCCGTCCACAGGAACGCGTGACCGCTCCCGCCCACGACTTCCCTTCGGTTGTTGATTCCCAGCGCGATGCTGGGAGCCGCCCCCAGGGCGCCGAGATCCCGCATGCCATCGGCCGCCGTCCAGAGGAACGCGTGGGGCTGACGGCTGCTCGTCTCTGCCAGGCCCACGACCGCGCCGTCGTCGTTCACGTCGTGCGCGATGCTGGTCGTCCCCGCCCCCCCCAGGCTGCCCAGGTCGACCATACGGCCGGGATCCGGGATCAGGAAGGCGTGCTTCACGACGGCCCCGGCGATCCGACTGTGCCCTGCCACCTGTCCCCGCCGATTCACGGCGAGCGCCTCGCTCTCGTTCCCCCCCAGCGTGCCGAGATCGAAGCTCGTGCCCTCGGACAAGAGGTACGCATGAAAGTCCCCGAACCCGGTGTCCCCTCCGCCGGTGATTTCGCCGTTCTCGTTGATGTCGTTGGCCGACGTGTTCACGCCGGTGAGCGGTTTCAAGTCGACGATCCCCAGATCCTCCTGCCACAAGAACGCCCTGGTCCGGCCCTGGCCGTCGCGGCTCGTGCCCACGACCTGACCCCGGCGGTTCGCCGCCTTGGCCTGGCTCACCGCGCCGCCGAGCGTGCCGAGCTCGTGGATCGAGACTACCGGCGCCCGAGCTGCTTCGAGGCCCACAGTCCGGCCTGCACGGCGGTGTCGGCCGTCGGTCCGTCGAAGCGCTGCACCAGGATGGCCGGCCGACCGTTGCGGCTGATCGCAACCATGTGGAAGATCGAAACCTGACCCTCGGCCGGGCTGTATCTCAAGCGCAACTGCGCACCGCCTGCTTCACCGGCAGCGCCGAGCGGGATCGCCGGCCGCGCGCGCGCGTTGTAGTCGTTTACGAAGGCTTGGAGGACGTCCATCGCGTCTTTCTGCGGTTGCGGCTCGCTCATGCGTTGCGCCTTTCCTTAGGAGGGGTGCGCAGCCGTTCGACGATCACACCCCCCTTCCCACTTTCCAGCAGCTCGTAGCGTGGCTGGCCCAATGGGTCGCGCGTCACCGACTGCGCGCAGTAGGCGGGAAGCCAGGCGGGATAGTGCCCCGGTGTTCCCCAACCGCTGGTGTCGAACGCCGTTCGGCCATCCGTGACGCGGAGGAGCGCGAGGGCAGAGTCCTCAGCCGTCATCAGGGCGTCCGGGTCGAAGTCGGCCGCCCCGAAGAGCAGGCCGCCCTCGGCGTCTGCTTCCTTGACGTGGTCCTTCAGCAACTCGACCTCGGCGGCCACGATCGGTCGTTGCTGTCGTCGGCAGGCGATGAGGACGCGCCGTTCCCACCCGGCGCCCCTCACCACGCCTTTGACCTCAAGGAGATAGCCCTCGTCGGGCTCAGGCAGCATGGTACGCCGGTGGATACGGAGCCCGGAGATCTCGAGCCCGACTTTGCGAAGCTCTCGCATCACCAGGATTTCGAAATGCTCGGGGGTGAGGTCCGGCAGCTCAAGCATCTGCAGACACTAGAGCACCCCGGCGCCCGCCGCCAGACCCGATCGGGCGGAGCTATTGGAGCTCCGGGACCGGGGGTTGCGCCCTCAGAAACCGCTCCGTATATCATCCGACAATCGAGTCCGGCCAACCCCATTCTTCAAGCGGGGAGGATTCCATGCAGGTCAGTCGGCGGGATTTCCTGCAGCTTACGGCCAGCGCTGGAGCGGGGACCGCGATCGGCGGGCTCGTCGGGCTCGGCGTGACGCTGGCACCGGCCATGGCGCGGGCGCAGGAGCTGCGCATCAAGGACGCCAAGACGACGCCGAGCATTTGCCCGTTCTGCTCGGTCGGGTGTGCGACCCTCATCCACACCGTCGACGGCAAGATCGTCAACATCGAAGGCGATCCCCGCAGCCCGCACAACGAGGGCACCCTCTGCCCCAAGGGCGCGGCGATCTACCAGCTCCACCTCAACCCCAACCGGGCGACCAAGGTGCTGCACCGCAAGCCCGGCGCGAAGGATTGGGAGGTCGTGGAGCTCGAGTGGGCCATGGACCGCGTGGCCGAGCTGATCAAGAAGACCCGCGACGAGACGTTCATCGAGAAGCTCCCGAACGGGAAGCTCGTGAACATGACGCCCGCGATGTTCGCGCTCGGTGGCGCGACGCTCGACAACGAGTTCAACCACGTATGCCAGAAGTTCTGGCGTGGGCTCGGGGTCGTCGCCATCGAAAATCAGGCCAGGATATGACACAGCTCTAGCGTCCCCGGTCTGGGGACACGGTTCGGTCGCGGCGCGGCGACCCTGTATCCGCGCAATCTCGAGCACACCGATTGCTTCATCATCATGGGCTCGAACATGGCGGAGTGCCATCCGGTGGCGTTCCGCTGGCCCATGAAGGCCAAGCTCAACGGCGCGAAGCTGGTCCACGTCGACCCCCGCTTCACCCGCACCAGCGCGGTCGCCGATCTGCACGTCCCGATCCGCGCGGGCTCGGACATCGCGTTCCTCGGCGGCCTGATCAACTACGTCGTCAACAGCAAGCGATGGAACACGGACCCCTTCTTCAAGGAGTTCGCGGTCAACTACACCAATGCCGCTACGATCATCGGCGACGACTTCAAGGACACCGAGGATCTGGACGGCGTCTTTTCGGGAATGGTGAAGTTTACCGAGCCGGCGTTCTGGCCGTACAACGGGCTCGAGGGTCGGTACGACAACGCGACTTGGGCCTATAAGCGCGGGCCGAAGCCGCTGGGCCCCGCCACGAAGGACTTGATCGCCAAGCGCGCCGGACCACCGTTCGACGACCTGGTGCGGTCGCTCAAGCCCGGGCCGGCCGAAAAGGATCCGACGCTCCAGAACCCGCACTGCGTGTTGCAGATCCTGAAGCGGCACTTCGCCCGCTACACGCCCGAGATGGTGGAACAGGTGTGCGGGTCGCCCAAGGACAAGTTCATCAAGGTCGCCGAGATGCTGCTCGAGAACTCGGGCCGCGACCGTACCAGCGCGTTCGCTTACGCGGTCGCCTGGACGCAGCACACCTACGGCGTACAGATGATCAGCTGCTGTGCGCTGCTCCAGCTGCTGCTCGGCAACATCGGCCGGCCCGGCGGCGGCGTGATGGCGCTGCGCGGCCATGCCGCGATCCAGGGCTCAACCGACGTGCCGACCTTGTACCACAGCATCCACGGGTATATGAACGCCCCGTCGGCGCTGCGGCCGCACGAGACGCTGCGGGACTACATGGCGGCCGAGACCAGCCCCACGAGCTATTACGGCAACACCCCGAAGTTCCTCGTGTCGTACTTGAAGTCGATGTACGGCGCCGCCGCGACGGCGGAGAACGACTTCGGCTACGACTGGCACCCGAAGATCCTGGGGGACCATTCGCACATCGCCACGTTCGCTGCCATGGTGGACGGCAAGGTGAAGGGGATGTGCTGCGTCGGCCAGAATCCCGCCACCTCGCTCAATGGCGCCGCAACCCGGCTGGCGATGCGCCAGCTCGACTGGCTGGTGGTCAAAGACAACTGGCTCACGGAGACGGCCACGCACTGGTATCTCGGCCCCGAAGTGAAAAGCGGCGAGGTGAAGATCGCGGACATCAAGACCGAGATCTTCTTCTTCCCCTCGACTCAGATCGCCGAGTACGACGGGAGCTTTACCAACACGCAGCGCATGCTGCAGTGGCACCACAAGGCAGCGGACGCGCCGGGCGACTGCCGCACCGACACCTGGTTCTACCACAGCCTGGCGAAGCGGATGAAGAAACTGTACGCCGACTCGAAGCTGCCGCGCGACCAGGGGTGGAGCAACGTCACCTGGGAGTTCGACCCCGACCCGGGCGTGAAGCCCATCTACCCGGGCGAGCCCGACGCGCTCAAGATCCTGCGCGAGATCAACGGGTACCAGACGGCCGACGCGAAGCAGCACCTGAAGGGCTTCGCCGAGCTGAAGGACGACGGCTCGACGACGTGTGCGTCGTGGATCTACTGTGGCTGTTACCCGGCCCCGGATCAGAACATGACAGCGCGGCGCGAGCCCGACCCGCCGGGTGTGCCGGGGGCGCATCTCAAGTGGGGCTGGGCGTGGCCCGCCAACCGCCGCGTGATGTACAACCGCGCGTCCGCCGACCTGAAGGGCAACCCCTGGAGCGAGCGGAAGCGCTGGATCTGGTGGGACGCGAGCTTCGTGAACCCGCCCGATCCGAAGACCAAGAAGCCGGTACCCAAGGGAAAGTGGGTGGGCTACGACGTGCCCGACTTCGGCGCGACCAAGGCCCCCGACGCGCAACCCAAGCCGGACGGCATCGGCCTCGACGCCCTGTCCGGGACGCAGCCGTTCATCATGCGAGCCGACGGCAAGGGGTGGCTGTTCGTGCCGGCGGGCCTCGTGGACGGGCCGCTCCCGACGCACTACGAGCCGCACGAGTCGCCGATCCAGAACCCGCTGTACAAGCAGCAGACCAGTCCCGTGCACAAGGTGTGGGCGCCCGGCAAGCCGTACAACAAGCTCGCCGCGGTGGGCGACCCGAAGTTCCCGTACGTCATCAGCACGTACCGGCTCACCGAGCATTACCTCGCGGGCGCGATGAGCCGCTGGCTACCGTGGCTCGCCGAGCTCCAGCCCGAGTTGTTCATCGAGCTCGGGCACGACCTGGCCAAGGAAAAGGGGATCAAGAATCTCGATTGGGTGATCGTGTCGAGCCCGCGCGGCCATATCCGCGCGAAGGCGCTGGTCACCCATCGCATCGGCGTGATGCACATCGCCGGCAAACCGATCCACCACGTGGGCATGCCCTGGCACTGGGGCTGGATGGGCTTGAGCACCGGCGACGTGGTCAACGACCTCACGTCCTGGGTCGGGGATCCGAACGTTTCGATCCACGAAGGCAAGGCGTTCGTCTGCAACGTGGAGAAGGCGTGATATGCCGGAGCCCATGGGATTCTTCACCGACACCACGGTTTGCATCGGCTGCAAAGCGTGCGAGGTCGCGTGCAAGGAATGGAACCAGCTCCCGGCCGAGAACGGCGGGGTGGGGGAGCTGAGCGGCGACAGCTACGACAACACGCGGAAGCTGGACGGCATCCACTG
>Ga0209761_1000893_pt1 | contig 18934 bp, 16 predicted proteins | sample GraSoi013_1_40cm_4_FD_185818 | JGI IMG/M metagenome (GOLD analysis project Ga0209761, IMG submission 185818) | Grasslands soil microbial communities from the Angelo Coastal Reserve, California, USA - Sample 09_25_2013_1_40cm (SPAdes) (version 2) | ecosystem: Environmental > Terrestrial > Soil >...
GCCGCACCTGACCATGACGCTGACGGCAATGCCTCTCCCGGGCCTCGATCCACTGCTGCAGAGCGGTGTGATCGCCGTCGTGCGGGTGTCCGAGGCGGTCCGCCTGGGTCCGGCCGCCCGCGCGCTCGCGGCGGGCGGCGTAGGGGCGGTGGAGGTCACCCTGACGACGCCGGGCGCGATCGACACGATCGCCGACCTCGCCGCCGATGCCGGGCTCGCAGGGTGCGTCATCGGCGCGGGCACCGTGCTGGATGAATCGGCAGCTCGCTACGTCATCGATGCCGGCGCCCGTTTCGTGGTGAGCCCCACTCTCAATCCCGCGGTGATCCGCGCGTGCCGCGACCGCGGCGTCCCCTGCATGCCGGGAGCCCTCACCCCGACCGAGCTGCTCGAGGGGTGGCGCGTCGGGGCGGCGGTGATGAAGCTGTTCCCCGCCTCGGCGGTCGGTCCCGGCTACCTGCGCGACGTGCTCGCGCCGCTGCCATTCCTGCGGCTCGTGCCCTCGGGCGGCGTGTCGCTCGAAAACGCCGGCGAGTGGATCCGCGCCGGCGCGGCGGCCGTAAGTGTCGGGAGCGCGCTCGTCAGCGCCGCCCTGCTGGCCGACGGCGCCACCGCGGAGCTCACGGCGCGCGCCCGCGCTCTGGTCGACTGCGTCGCAAGCGCCCGGCGCAACGCGGGCAACGCACAGTGATGCGGGCGGTCACGTTTGGCGAGCTGCTGCTGCGGCTCAGCCCACCCGGTGAAGAACGTCTGTTCGAGTCGAGCGAGCTCGTGACGTGCTTTGGCGGCGCGGAGGCGAACGTCGCGGTCGCCCTGAGTCACTTCGGCGTCCGATGCGACTACGTCACCCGCGCCCCGGACAATCCCGTCGGGGACGCCGGCGTAGCGGCGCTCGCGCGGGAAGGCGTCGGCACCGAGTGGATCGTGCGCGGTGGCGAGCGCCTGGGGATCTACTTCGTGGAGCCGGGGGCGGACCTGCGCGCCATGCGCGTGGTATACGACCGCGCGGGTTCGGCATTCGCCCGGATCGAGCCGCGGGCCGTCGACTGGCGTCGCGTGCTCGCGGGCGCGGATTGGTTCCACGCCTCGGGGATCACCGCCGCGCTCGGCAACGGCCCGGCCGCCACGCTCGCGGGTGCGATCGCCTGCGCGCGCGCCCAGGGCACACCCGTCAGCTTCGACTTGAACTACCGCGAGGCGCTGTGGCGCGACCGTGATCCGCGCCCGCTCATCGAGCCGCTGGTGCGGCAGGCGCACATGCTCATCGGGAACGCGGCCGCCGTGCGCGCCATGCTCGCGATCGAGGCCGACGACGGATCGCTCGCGACGCGTGAGCGCGCGCGGGAGCTCGCGGAGCGCCTCGCCGGCCGCTTCGGAGTCGAGCGCGTCGCGCTCACGCGACGGGAGATCCTCGGGCCCCGGCAGCACGGCTGGAGCGCCGTGCTGTACGAGGCGCCGACCGGGCTGTTCGCCCAGAGCCGGCGGCACTGCGTGGAGGTCGTGGACCGAGTGGGCGGCGGCGACAGTTTCGCCGCGGGGCTCATCGCACGGCTGCTCGGCGGGGACCCGCCGGCCGAGGCCCTCGAGTTCGCGGTCGCGGCGAGCGCGCTGAAGCTCACCGTGGCCGGCGACTTCAGCCGCGCGAGCGTACGGGAAGTCGAGGCGATACTTCGCCAGTGATCCCGAGCTTCCGCTGGTTCGGCCCCGCCGACCCGATCCCGCTCGCGTACATCCGACAAATCCCCGGCGTCACGGGCGTGGTGAGTGCGCTGTACGACGTGCCCGTGGGGGACGCCTGGAGCCGGGCGCGCCTCGGCACGCTCAAGGCTCAAATCGAGGACGCCGGACTCTGCTTTAGCGTCGTCGAGAGCATCCCGGTGCACGAAGACATCAAGCTGGGGCGTCCCGGGCGCGATCGCCTCATCGACCACTACTGCGCCAGCATCGCGAGCATGGGCCAGCTCGGCATTCCGGTCCTGTGTTACAACTTCATGCCGGTCTTCGACTGGACGCGCACCGACCTCGCCATGCGGCTGCCCGACGGGTCGACGACACTCGCCTATGACGACCGAGCGCTCGCCGCCATTGACTTGTCGCGCGACACGGGGGAGCTCCCCGGGTGGGCGACGGCCTATCAGCCCGCCGAGTTGCAGGCGCTCGTCGCCGCCTATCGCGACGTGGACGCGGAGCGGTTGTGGGACAACCTCGCCTACTTCCTGGAGCACGTCGTACCGGTCGCCGAGCAGGCTGGCGTGCTCCTCGCGATCCATCCCGACGATCCTCCTTGGCCCATCTTCGGATTGCCGCGGATCATCACCAATGCCCGAGCCCTCGAGCGCCTCGTCGCCCTCGTGGACAGCCCGGCGAACGGCGTGACGTTCTGCACCGGCTCCCTCGGCGCGAGCCCCGAGAACGATCTCCCGGCCATGGTGCGCCGGCTTGGCGGGCGGGGGGGGGGGCGCATTCACTTCGCCCACTGCCGCAACGTTCGGGTCACGGGCGAGCGGCGGTTTCATGAGACGGCCCACCCCTCGCCGTGCGGCGGGGTCGACCTGTTCGCAGTGCTGTGCGCGCTGAGGGACGTCGGATTCACGGGTCCGATGCGCCCGGACCACGGCCGCATGATCTGGGGCGAGACGGGGCGCCCCGGATACGGGCTGTACGATCGAGCGCTCGGCGTGACGTACCTGCAGGGTCTCTGGGAGGCGCTCTCCCGGAGCGACAGGTGAGCACGGCGGTGGCACGCCGGCGGATCGGGTACCGGTGGACGGTGTGCGCGCTGCTGTTCGCGGTCACGACCGTCAACTATATCGACCGCCAAGTCCTCGGCATCCTGGCTCCCACACTGCAGCACGAGCTGCACTGGTCGGAGTCGGCGTACGGCGACGTCGTCTCCTGGTTCAGCCTGGTCTACGCGTTCGGCTTCCTCCTCGCCGGGCGGTGGCTCGACCGTGTGGGAGTGCGGCGCGGCTTTGCCGTCGCGGTGGTGGCGTGGAGCGTGGCGGCCATCGCCCATGCGTTCGCCCGCACGACGGCGGGCTTCTCCGCCGCCCGTGCGCTTTTGGGGCTGGGTGAGTCCGCCAACTTCCCGGGGGCCATCAAGACCGTGGCGGAGTGGTTCCCGAAACGCGAGCGGGCCCTCGCCACCGGGATCTTCAACGCGGGGACCAACACCGGTGCGATCCTCACGCCACTGCTGGTGCCGTGGATCGTGCTGCGGTGGGGATGGCAGTGGGCGTTCATCGCGACGGGCTCCCTCGGCTTCCTCTGGCTCGTGCTGTGGCTCGCGCTGTACCGGAGTCCCGAGACGCACCCGCGCGTGACGCCGGACGAGCTGGCGCACATCCGGAGCGATCCGGACGAGGAGGCGGACTCCACCGTCCCGTGGATCCGGCTTCTCGGCGTGAGGCAGACCTGGGCGTTCGCCGTCGGCAAGCTCCTGGCGGACCCGATCTGGTGGTTCTACCTGTACTGGCTCCCGAAATTCCTGGACTCGACGTACGGCATCAAGCTCGCACACGTCGCGCTCCCGCTGATCGTCGTCTATCTGGTCGCCGACGCCGGCTCGGTCGGGGGGGGATGGCTGTCGAGCGTCCTGATCAAGCGGGGCTGGACGGTGAATCGGGCGAGGAAGACCGCGATGCTCGCGATGGCACTCCTGATCGTGCCGACGGCGCTGGCCCCGCTGGCGGGGAGCATGTGGGCGGCGGTGGCGATCGTGAGCGTCGCGGCGGCGGCGCACCAGGCGTGGTCCGCCAACGTCTATACGCTGGCGAGCGACATGTTTCCCCGAGCGGCGGTCGGGTCGGTGGTCGGGATCGGCGCTTTCGCAGGCGCCATGGGCGGCGTGCTGTTCCAGCGGGTCACCGGTCGGATCCTCGAGGCCAACGGCAACGACTACACCCCCATCTTCATCATCTGCGGACTGGCCTACGTCTCGGCCTGGACCATCATTCATTTCCTCGCCCCGCGGCTCGAGCCCGCGACGACACGCTGATCGAGGGGTGCCGGCAGATTACGTGAAGGGCGTCGTCACATGCGCGTCTCGCTGTTCGTGACATGTCTGGCCGATCAGCTGTGGCCATCGGCGGCGGTGGGCGCCGTCGAAGTGCTGCGGCGCCTGGGGTGCTCGGTGGAGTTCGACGAGCGCCAGACGTGTTGTGGGCAACCGGCGTTCAACACCGGCTACCGCCCGGCAGCCCGCGCCCTGGCCCGACGGCAGATCGAGATCTTCGAATCGAGCGCGGCCGACGCGATTGTCAGCCCATCGGGCTCGTGCACGGCGATGGTGCACCATTACGACCAGTTGTTCGACGATGCGAGCTGGCGGGCGCGGGCGAGGGGAGTGGCGGAGCGGACCTATGAGCTCAGCTCGTTCTTGGTCAACCGGTTGGGCGTGGAGGACGTGGGAGCGACCTTCTCCGCGCGGCTCACCTGGCACGACGCCTGTCATAGCCTGCGCGACCTGGGGATCAAGCACGAGCCGCGACGCCTGCTGCGCCACGTGAAGGGAGCGGAGCTGGTCGAGCTGCCCCCCCCGGGGGCCGAGGCGTGCTGCGGCTTCGGTGGAACGTTTTCGGTGAAGTACCCCGAGATCTCCGTCGCCATACTCGACGAGAAGGTGGACGTCATCGAGCGGGCCGGTGTGGACGCCGTGGTGTCCGGCGACGTGAGCTGTCTGATGCAGATCGCCGGCCGGCTGTCGCGCCGGGGATCGACGGTCCGCGCCCTGCACATCGCGGAAGTGCTGGCGTCGCGGCCATGACCTTCGAGCGCGACGCACGCACCGCGCTGGCCGACGGCCAGCTGCGCAGCGCCTTACGCCACGCGACGACGTTGTTCGGCGAGCGACGGCGGTCGGCCCTCGCCACGGTGCCGGATTGGGAAGGCGCCCGCGACCGGGCCCGGGCGATCAAAGACGAGACGCTCGAGCACCTGGATCGCTACCTCGAGGAGTTCGCGGCGAACGCCGAGCGTGCCGGCGCCTGCGTGCATTGGGCGCGCGATGCCGCCGAAGCGTGCGACATCATCGGCGGAATCGCCGAGCGCCGTGGCGCCCGCACGGTGGTCAAGAGCAAGAGCATGGCCTCGGAGGAGATCCACCTGAACGCCGCCCTCGCCCGCCGCGGCATCGAGCCGGTGGAGACCGACTTGGGTGAGTACATCGTCCAGCTCGCCGGCGAGACGCCATCGCACATCGTGGTTCCCGCCATCCACAAGACCAGGGCCCAGATCGCCGCACTGTTCGCGGAAAAGCTCGGGATCGCGCCCTCCGACGACGTGACCACGCTGGCGGCCGCGGCCCGGCAAGCGTTGCGCCGCCGCTTCGCCGAGGCGGACCTCGGGATCTCGGGCGTCAACTTCGCTGTCGCAGAGACGGGCACGATCCTCATCCTCGAGAACGAGGGGAACGCGCGGCTCACCACGAGCCTCCCGCGCACCCACGTCGCGCTCATGGGGATCGAGAAGGTGATCCCCCGCTTCGCGGACCTCGAGGTGTTTCTGAAACTGCTCCCCCGATCCGGGACCGGGCAGGTGCTCACGGCGTATCAGTCATTGATCACGGGGACGAAGCGCCGACTGCAAGACGAGGGGCCGGAGGAACTGCACATCGTGGTGCTGGACAATGGCCGCTCGCGCATGCTCGCGTCCCCGGTCACCCGCCAAGCGCTCGCCTGCATCCGGTGCGGCGCGTGTCTCAACGCCTGTCCGGTGTACCGCCAGATCGGCGGGCACGCGTACGGGTCGGTCTATCCCGGTCCCATCGGCGCGGTGTTGAGCCCCCAGCTGTTCGGATTGGCGCGCTCGGCCGCCCTCCCCTACGCCTCGACTCTCTGCGGTGCCTGCCGGGACGTCTGCCCCGTCAAGATCGACATCCCGGCCCTGCTCCTCCATCTGCGCGCCCAGGTGGTCGCAGGGCGCGTCGGTGAGCCCCGCTCGCTCGAGCGGCTGGCCTTCCGGATCTACACCGCCGTGATGGTGCGACCGCGCCTGTTCGCGTGGCTGATGCGCGCCGTCCGTTCCTTGCGCATCATGCCGCCGCTGGGCGCGTGGACCAAGTGGCGCGACCTCCGGCCCCTTGCGCCGCAGAGCTTTCGCGAGCTGTGGCAGGCGGGTTTGCGCGATCAGCGAGGCCCTGATGCGTAGCGGCGACGCGCGGCGTGAGATCCTGCACGCGATCCGTACGAACTTGGGGTCCTCACCCCCTGACCCCCTCTCCGTGCCGGAGAGGGGGGAAGCCTTGAGTGCCCCCTCTCCCGAAGGGAGAGGGGGACAGGGGGTGAGGACTCCCGACGGGAGAGGGGAAAAGGGGGTGAGGCCCGATCTGGTCAAGCACTTCACAGACCAGCTGACGGCCGTCGGTGCCCAGTGCACCATCGTGCGGAGCGAAACCGAAGCCGCGGTCGCGCTGGCCCGCATCCTGACGGAGGCGGGCGCCCGCCGGGTCGTCGGCTCGGACGCGCCGCTGGTGCAGCGGCTCCTCGAATCCGTGGGGCACGGCCTGGTGCTGGTGACCGACCGGCTCGAGCGCCTCTCGCGCGACGAGCTGTTCGCGTGCGACGTCGGTGTCACGACCGCACAGTGGGGGATCGCCGACACCGGTACGCTGGTATTGGAGTCCGCGCGCGAGCAGAGCCGGCTGCTCTCGCTCGTCCCGCGGATCCACGTGGCTGTGCTGTCCCTGCGTTGCATCTGTGAGTCGCTGGGCGACGCGCTCGCCCGCGTGAGCGTCGCCAGCCACGCCACCACGTTCATCACCGGACCGTCACGCACCTCCGACATCGAGCTGACCTTAGTGGTGGGCGTGCACGGTCCCCAGACGGTCCATGTTCTCCTCATGGAGGAACCATGACGTCGAAGCTGCCGCCGATCCTGGCGCCGCCCATCCCGGGGCGATCCGGGCGTCTGGCCGGCGAGGCGCGGCGACATCTAACGAACGCCCGCGCCGCGCAGGTACTCGCCCGCCACGGTCGCGAACTGCGCGATCGCGACCTCGGGCTCCGCGATCTCCGGATGCCAGCGCTTCTCCCACTCGAAGCTGTACACGCCGCGGTACCCGATTCTGACCAGCGCTTCGATCTGACGGCGGACCGGCACCTCGCCGGTGCCGGTGAGCACGTAGCGGCGATCCTTCCCACCGGGCCCAGCGGGCACGGAGTCCTTCAGGTGCGTATGGCGGATGTAGCGCCCCAGCTGAAGGACCGTGTCCTCCGGCGCCTCCTTCCCCGACACGAACGTGTGGTGCGCGTCCCAGAGGAGGGCCACAGCCGGGGAGTCCGCCTGTCGGAGAATGTCGAGCAGCGTGGGCGAGTCGGTGAAGTCGCCGTGGGATTCGATCAGCACCGTGACGCCCTTGGGCCGCGCGTAATCGCCCAATTCGCGCAGCCCCTGAGCGATGTGCGCGAGCGTGACCTCCCGCGGCACGCCCTTCACATAATTGTTTCCGAACACGCGCACGTACGGGGCGTGGAGCGCCTCGGCTAGGTCGATGAAGCGGCGCGCCTCGTCGAGCTGCGCGGCGCGCTTCGTAGGGTCCTGCTCGTGCATCTGGGCCGACGCGCCGAGGTCGGATACCCGCAGCCCGCGGTCGTGGAGCTGCCGCTTCGCCGAGTCGAGACGTCCTTCCTCGCGCGAGAACTCGGGGGCCTGGCTCAAGTCCATCGTTTTCTGGAGGCCCCGCAGCTCGACGGCGGCGAAGCCGTGCGATCGTGCGAAATCCAGGATCTCGGTCCAGGTCCACGCCGGACAGCCGAGCGTCGAGAAGCCGAGCGGGAGGAGGTCGCCTTCGGCCGGCAGCCGCACGTAGGGGGCGGCGAGGACCGCGGCGGAAGCGTGGAGGAATTCGCGGCGGGTCGTCATGGTCCGGATCCTTCTCAGGTGCGCTTGTCTTGATATGCGGGTATAGGGGGCGATGCGGACGCGCCGCATGCTCGGTCTCCTTTGAAAGTTCATACGCTGTGCTCTACTCGGGCCAGTGCCCTTGGTCCCGCATCGGCGGGAGCAGCCGCCCGCCGCCATTCCCCTCGCCGAGCATCCGCGGCCTGACCACCGCTTGACGACGCTCGGTGCAGGCGTGATCCTCACCTAAGTGCCGGAGATGTTCGGAGCCGAGCAGACACTCATGAACCGCGCGGTCGACGAGGCTGTCGTCGACATCGTCGCCATGGTGAACGACTTCAAGGCGTACCCACAAAAATCCCCCAATGCGCACTGGATAGCGTGAGATCGTCATCGGGAAGGAAGGAGTGACGCTGTGAGCCGCGATTCGGTCAGTCGCCGCCAGGCCCTCCAGCAGGTGGCGATGCTCCTGGGCGGCGCCATCTCCGCGCCCACGCTGGCGGGCGCCCTGAGCAGGGGTACGCGCCCGGCGTGGGCGACCTCTCGCCAGTGGGCGCCGCGGACGCTGAGCCCCGCCCAGCTGGAGCTCGTCGCGACCATCGCCGAGCACATCATTCCCCAGACCGACACGCCGGGCGCCCGCGGCGCCGGCGTCCACCGTTTCGTAGACACGCTGCTTTCCGATCATTACCCGCCGGAGGAGCGTGACCGTTTCCTCGCGGGCCTGGCGGACGTCCAAGGCAAGCACTTCCTCGAAGCTACGCCGCAGCAACAGATCGCCCTGCTCAAGGCGATGGACGAGGCGGCGTACCCGCCCGTCCGGATCGACTCCGCCCGGCCTCCCGAGACCTGGTTCTTCCGGCGGATGAAGGAAGTGACGCTCGTTGGCTATTACACGTCGGAGATCGGGGCGTCGCGAGAGCTGCGCGTCAATCCGATGGGCACCTTCCTCGGCGACATCCCGTTCCCGGCCAGCGGGGGGAGGGAATGGTCATGACCTCCTACGACGCGATCGTGATCGGCTCCGGGATCACGGGCGGGTGGGCGGCGAAGGAGCTCACCGAGAAGGGGCTGCGCACCCTGGTGATCGAGCGCGGGCGGAACGTGGTCCACCGCAAGGATTACATCACCGAGCACAAGCCCAACTGGCAATTCCCACTTCGCAACGCGCGGCTCTCGGTGGGAACCAAGGGCGCCGAGGATTACCCGATCCAGGCGCGCACCAACCAGTTCCGCGAGTCGAACAAGCACTTCTTCGTCAACGACCACAAGCATCCGTACATCGAAGAGAAGCCCTTCACCTGGATTCAGGGCGACCAGGTCGGCGGCAAGTCGCTCATCTGGGGCCGCCAGGTCTATCGCTGGAGCGATCTGGACTTCGAGGCGAATCTGCGCGACGGGCACGGGGTCGACTGGCCGATCCGCTACGCCGACATCGCGCCCTGGTACGGCTATGTGGAGCGATTCATCGGGGTGAGTGGCGAGAAGCTCGGGCTGCCGCAGCTCCCCGACGGCGAGTTCCAGCCTCCCATGGAGATGAACGCCGGCGAGAAGTTCGTCAAAGCCGGGATCGAACAGACGTTCCCGAGCCGGCACGTGACCATCGGACGGGTGGCGATCCTCACGCAACCCCTGCACGGGCGGTTGCCGTGCCACTATTGCGGACCGTGCGAGCGAGGTTGCTCCACCGGGTCATACTTCTCGAGTCAGTCGTCCACGCTACCGGCGGCCCAGGCCACGGGGCGGCTCACCATCGTCCCGGACAGCATCGTGCATTCGGTGCTGTACGACGCGAGCAAGAACCGCGTCACGGGCGTCAGCGTCCTGGACACGAACACCAAGGCGACCCGCGAATACCACGCCCGCGTGGTGTTTGTCTGCGCCTCCGCGCTCGGGACGGCACGGATCCTCTTGAACTCTACGTCGGTGCGCTTCCCGAACGGCCTGGCCAACTCGAGCGGTGTGTTGGGTCACTATCTGATGGACCATCACTTCCTGGTCGGCGCGCGCGGCGGCATCGAGGGCTTGCTGGACCGCTACTATCAGGGCAATCGGCCGAACGGCATCTACATTCCCCGCTTCCGCAACCTGGGGGACGACGCCTCGCGCCGCGATTACCTGCGGGGCTTCGGCTACCAGGGCGGCGCCAGCCGGCAGGGGTGGGGACGCGGGAGCGACGAACGGGGGTTCGGCGCGGAGCTCAAGCGCCAGTTGCGCGACCCGGGTCACTGGTCGATAGGCATCACCGCCTTCGGCGAGTGCCTGCCGCGCGAGGACAACTTCGCGGCGCTCTCCGACCAAACGGATGAGTTCGGCATCCCCGTGCTCCGCATCCACTGCACCTGGGGCGACAACGAGCTCGCCATGCGGAAGGACATGGCGGCGTCGGCCGCTGAGATGCTCGAGGCTGCGGGGGTGAAGGACGTACGCACCTATGACGCCCATCGCGAAGGCGGTCTCGGCGCCGAGCCGGGGCTGGGCATCCATGAGATGGGTACGGCCCGCATGGGACGCGACCCGAACACCTCGGTGCTGAACGCGTACAACCAGGCGCACGATGTCCCCAATCTGTTCGTGACCGACGGCGCGTGCATGGCCAGCTCGTCGTGCGTGAACCCCTCGATCACCTACATGGCGCTCACCGCGCGCGCCTGTGACTACGCCGTGGGGGAGCTGAAGCGCGGCAACCTGTGAGTCTCTGCGGAGCGCCTATGATTGGCAATCAATGGTGGCTTCTCGTCCTGGCGGCCTGCGGCTCCGGGCTCGGCACCCAGACGCGACCGGCGACCGCGCCCACCGGCGCACCACCGAACACGCTGACGGCCGCCGAGCGGGCCGCCGGCTGGCGCCTCTTGTTCGACGGCCGCACCCTCGCGGGGTGGCGCGGGCTGGGCTACGACAGCGTGCCCACGGCACACTGGCAGGTCGACGCCGGGGCGATCAAGAAGATCGCCAGCGGCAACGTCCCGAAACTGCCGGACGGGCAGCCGTTGTACGGCGGCGACTTGATGACGGTGGACACGTTCGGCGACTTCGAGCTGACCTGGGAGTGGAAAGTGACGCCCGGCGCGAACAGCGGCGTGAAGTACAACGTCTCCGAGGAGCTCTCCGTGAAGGAGGCGCCGAACCACGCCGCGCTGGGATTCGAATATCAGATCCTGGACGACGATCGACACGTGGACGGCAAGCTGGCGACGCATCGCGCCGGCGCCCTGTACGACCTCATCGCGCCGAGCCGGCCCACCCACGTCCATTCCGTGGGCGAGTGGAACCAGGCGAAGCTCGTCTTCCGGGGCACGCACGGCGAGCACTGGCTGAACGGCGAGAAGCTGCTCGAGTTCGACCTCGGCACGGCACGCATGGACTCCGCCCTCGCCAAGAGCAAGTACCGCTCGCTCCCCTGGTTCGGCGAGCGGCGCCGCGGGCACCTGATCCTCCAGGACCACGGCGATGAGGTGTACTTCCGCAACATCAAGGTGCGTGACCTATGAAACGCCGCAAATTTCTGAAGACGGCCTCGGCCGCGGGGCTGAGCCTCATGGCCTCACCGGAGGTTTCCTCCTGGCTTCGGTCGCCGGGCGAAAAAGTGAGGGTCGCGGTAATGGGCCTGAACGGCCGTGGCACGGTGCTGGCCCGGGGCTTCGCTCGGGCAGCTCACGCCGAAGTGGCCTACGTCTGCGACGTCGATGCGCTGGTGCTCGCCAAGGGCGTCTCCGCCGTCACCGGCGTCCAGGGCAAAGCTCCCAAGGGGCTGGGCGACTTCCGCAAGGCGCTCGAGGACAAGGACGTGGACGCGCTCGTCATCGCGGCGCCCGACCACTGGCACACGCCGGCCGCGCTGCTCGCCATGCAGGCGGGGAAACACGTCTACGTGGAGAAGCCGTGCGGACACAACCCGCGCGAAGGCGAGCTGCTCGTCGAGGCGCAGCGCAAACACCAGCGCGTGGTGCAGATGGGGACGCAGCAGCGCTCGGCGCCCCGCTCGATCGAGGTCGTGCAGGCGATCAGGGAGGGCGCCATCGGCCAGCCCTACCTCGGGCGCGTCTGGTATGCCAACACCCGGGCGACGATCGGACGCGGGAAAGCGGTGCCCGTCCCCGCGAACCTGGACTACGAGCTGTGGCAGGGCCCGGCGCCCCACACCCCGTATCGCGACAACATCGTTCATTACAATTGGCACTGGTTTCGGCGCTGGGGGACGGGCGAGATCTGCAACAACGGCACGCACGAGATCGACGTCGCCCGCTGGGCCCTGGGCGTGAGCTACCCCACGCGCGTCACGTCCGTCGGCGGCCGCTATCACTTCGCCGACGACTGGGAGTTCCCCGATACGCAGGAAGCCTGCTTCGAGTTCGCGGGCGGGAAGACCATCATCTGGCAGGGCCAGAGCTGCAACGGCTTGACCACGTACGGCCGCGCGCGCGGCACGGCCATCCTGGGGACGACGGGCAGCGTGGTGCTCGACCGCGACGGGTACACCATGTACGACCTCAAGGAGAAGGTGGTGAAGTCGTCCCTCGCCGTGCGAGCGGGGGACGGCCTCAACACCGGCGCCGACGACGACATGACCGCGCTGCACATCGACAACTTCGTGGACGCGATCCGCACCGGTGCTGCGCTCCATCAACCGATCGAGGAGGGAGCGAAGAGCGTGCTGCTGGGCCACCTCGGCAACATCGCTCAGTCGACCGGTCGCGCGCTGCGAATCGATGCGGCGTCGGGACGGATCACAGGCGACGAGGAGGCAATGAAGTCCTGGCAGCGGGAGTACGCGCCGGGCTGGGCGCCGGTCGTGTAGGCCTGTGTCCGCCATCCTGGACGCAGACCGCTTTTTCGATCCCGATCCCACGGTCCGTCGCGTCGCGCGCGAGCTGTACGACGAAACGCGCCGGCTGCCGATCGTGTCCCCCCACGGTCACGTGGATCCCGGGATCCTCGCCCGGGACGAGCCCTTCGCGGAGCCTGCGGCGCTGATCGTCCAGCCGGACCACTACATCCTGCGGCTCCTGTACGCGCGCGGCGTTCCGCTCGAGGCGCTGGGCGTGCACCGCCGGGATGGCACGTCCGTCGAGGCCGATCCGTGCAAGGTGTGGCAGCGGTTCGCGGACCACTACTACCTGTTCCGCGGGACACCCACCGGCGCGTGGCTCGATTACGAGCTGCACGAGGTGTTCGGCGTGCGCGACCGGCTGTCGGCCGAGACGGCGCCGCGGATCTACGACGAGATCAGGGAGAAGCTCGCTTCCCTCGAGTTCCGGCCGCGAGCGCTGTTCGAGCGCTTCGGCATCGAGGTCCTCGCCACCACGGACAAGGCCAGCGATCCGCTGGAGCACCACCGCGCGATCCGGGAGTCCGGGTGGAAGGGACGAGTGATCCCCTGCTTCCGTCCCGATACGGTGTTCCGGATCGCCTCTCCCGAGTGGCCGGCCGAGCTGGAAACGCTGGGCCGGGAGCACGGCGCACCCCTTGTGGACTACGCCGAGTTCCTCGACGCGCTGAAGGATCGCCGCACGTTCTTCCAGGGCATGGGGGCCACCGCCACCGACCATGCCGTGCTCGAGCCCTACACGGCCTGGCTGCCGCCGAACGAGATGGAGGTCTTGTATCAGCGAGCGAGGCAGGGCGACGTGACGCCCGCGGACGAACGGCGCTTCATGGGTCACCTCCTGATGGAGATGGCCCGGCTGTCGCTGGAGGACGGATTGGTCATGCAGATTCACGCGGGCGCGCTGCGCGATCACAACCGCCCCCTGTTCCAGCAGTTCGGCCACGATCGCGGCGGGGACATTCCGGTCGCGACCGAGTTCACGCGCAACCTGCGGGCCTTGCTGAACGCGTACGGCAACGATCCGCGATTCACGCTCGTCGTCTTCACGCTCGACGAGTCCACCTACAGCCGGGAGCTGGCGCCGCTCGCCGGGCATTATCCGGCCATGCGGCTCGGGCCTCCCTGGTGGTTTCACGACTCGTGGGAAGGCATGCAGCGCTTTCGGGCGCACACCACGGAGACGGCGGGGATCTACAAGACCGCCGGCTTCAACGACGACACGCGCGCGTTCTGCTCGATCCCCGCCCGGCACGATCTGGCGCGGCGCGCGGACGCGAACTTCCTCGCGGGGCTCGTCGCGCGCCATGTGATCGACACGAGCGATGCCCGCCGCATGGCGCGGGCGCTGGCCTACGACCTGGCGAAAGAGACCTACAAGCTGTAACGCCGCACCGCGATGTCTCCCGGCGCGAGCTCGGACAGCGTGTTGCCGAGTGACTCGCTCGAGACCGTGATGCCGTCGATGACGAGCAGCGGATGGTCGTCCGTGGGGGCTCCCCGGATGCCGCGCGCGCCGCGGACGCGCAGCCGGTAGCCGCCATCCGAGGTCCGCCCGGTATCTCAACAGGTTAGCCGCGGTCCTCCGCCGTCGAGCCCACCCCGCTGCGCGCCGGCCACACGCGGCCCGGGCGTGTGCCGAGCCCCCACGACAGGGGAGGTTGGAACGGCACCTGTACCCGGCGACGATACGGGTTTGCCGAATGCGGTCGCCGGCGTCGAGATTCAAGCCTCATGGCCTCGACCGCCCCTCCCGCCGGCGCTGGTCACGTGGTCCGCGCGCCCGGGCGCGTGAACTTGATCGGCGAGCACATCGACTACTGCGGCCTGCCTGTCCTCCCCATGGCCCTCCGCCAGAGCGTCCGCATCGCGTTCCACCCCCGCTGGGATCGAGAGACGCGCCTCATCAACCGCGATCCCCGCTTCGCGCCCAGCGCCTTCGCGGTGAGCGACAGCATTCCGCTGGCTCCGGCGGGGGACTGGGGCAACTACGCCAGGGCGGCGGCCCGGGCTCTGGCCCAACGATTCCCGGAGCTCCGGGGCGTCGACGCGCTGGTGGAGAGCGATCTCCCGATCGCCGCGGGGCTCAGCTCCTCGTCCGCGCTCGTCGTGGGCATGGCCCTCGCGATCATGCACGCGAACCGGGTGACCGTGCCGTCGCTCGAGCTGATGGACCTCTTGGGGCGAGGCGAGCGCTACGTCGGCACCGCGGGCGGCGGGATGGACCAGGCGATTATCCTCGGTGCGCAGGCCGGGTGCGCATCCCGGATCGACTTCCACCCGCTCCGGCTCACGCCCACGCCCGTGCCCGCCGACTGGCAGTTCATCGTGGCGTCGAGCCTAGTGCACGCCGAGAAGTCCGGGGCTGCGCGGCAGGCGTACAACGAACGGACGCGGCAGTGCGACGAGGCACGGCGCCTCGTGGCCACGCGGCTCGGCCAGCGGGAGGACATGGCCTACCCCGCCCTCCTCGCGGCGGCCCCGGTCGAGGAGCTGCTCCAGGTGGCGGGGGCAACCCTCTCCGACGTGCTCTCGCGGCGGTTCCGCCACGTGGTCACCGAGGGCACGCGCGTGCGGCAGGCGGAGGCGGCGATGGCCGCTGGGGATTTCACGGCGTTCGGGCAGCTGCTCGACGCCTCGCATCAGAGTCTGCGGGACGACTACGAGGTGAGCCACCCCGAGCTGGACCGGCTCGTGGAGCTGGCCCGGGAGGCGGGTGCGGCCGGGGCGCGACTCACGGGCGCCGGGTTCGGCGGCTCGATCGTGGCACTCTGTCGCGTCGAGCGCGCGCCGGAGGTCGTGGCCGCTCTGCGGGAGCGCTTCTACGCCCCCCGCGGCGCTTCGGACGACGTTGGGCGGCACATGTTCCCGGCCGAACCGTCCGCGGGCGCGGAGGTTCTGACTCCGGGCGCAAGCCCGGGGTGAGCCCCAGGCGGTCTCACGAGGTGCCTAGGCTAGAAGCGGACGGATTACTCGAACCCCACCCGCGGTAGAGCGCGGAACAACCCCCAGGCCGCCGCGCCCGCGGCCACCAGGCACACGATCCCGGGCAGCGACTTCCCGTACAACAGGTATCCCGTGCCGAACAGCGCCGCGTAGATGACGACGCAGCCCAGGAACCAGCACAGGAAGGCGGCGGTCACGCTGTCCCCCGGGTTCGCCGGCCGGGTCGTCACCGCGCCGTTCCATCCGGGGCCCATCGGCCGAATCCGGTCATAGAACGTCTGGAGGGTAGTGCGATCGGCGGGCGGCGTCGCGAACGTCACGGCCAGCCACCCGACGGTGGTGATCGCGACGCCGATCACGAGCTGGAGCGTCGGGGTGAGCGGCGCGAGCCCGAGCACCCGGTGCACGAACTGGAAGTACACGGCGACTACGAAGGAGATCACCATGCCGGCGATCTCGCTCCACGCGTTGACCCGCCACCAGAACCAGCGCAGCAGGAAGACGAGCCCGGTCCCGGCGCCGATCTGGAGCAGGATCTGGAACGCCTGGTAGGAGTTTTGGAGCCAGAGCGACAAGGCCGACGCAAGCGCGATCAGCCCCACCGTGACGGCGCGCCCCACCCGCACGTAGTGGCGTTCGTCCTCGTGGGGCGCCACGAACCGGCGGTAGCAGTCCTCGACCGCGTAGGAAGCCCCCCAGTTGAGGTGAGTGCTGATGGTGGACATGTAGGCCGCCGCGAGCGAGGCGATCATCAGGCCGAGGAGCCCGTGCGGGAGATACACAAGCATCGCGGAGTAGGCCAGGTCGTTCCGTACGATCGCCCGGTCGATGTGAGGGAAGCGAGCGGCGATGGAGGCGAGGTCGGGATAGACGATGAGCGACGCGAGCGCCACGATGATCCAGGGCCAAGGGCGCACCGCGTAGTGGAGTACGTTGAACAGCAGGGTCGTGCGCATGGCGTCGCGCTCGGTGGGCGCGGCGAGCATGCGCTGCGCCACGTAGCCCCCGCCGCCCGGTTCGGCGCCGGGATACCACGTGCTCCACCACTGCACCGCGAGCGGCACGACCAGGACCGCGGCCGCCGTGCTCCAGTCCGAGAAGTCGGGCAAGAGCGACAGGCGCCCGGCCACCGCGGGGTGGGCGAACAGTCCCGACAGGCCGCCGACTTCGGGGAGCCCGAGCGCGACGACCGCGGCCATCACGGCCCCGACCATCGCGATCAGGAACTGGACGAAATCGGTCAAGACGACTCCCGACAGCCCGGAGCTCGCGGCGTAGAGCACCGTGACGCCGCCGCCGATGAGCACCGCCGTATGGCGATCCCAGCCGAGCATCACGCCGGCGATCTTGGTCGCGGAGAGATTGACCGAGGCCATGATCATCACGTTGAAGAACACGCCGAGGTAGATCGCCCGGAAACCGCGGAGGAAGGCCGCCGGCCTGCCGGAGTAGCGGACCTCGTAGAACGCGATGTCGGTGAGGGCCGCGGAGCGCCGCCACAGCTTGGCGTAGAAGAACACGGTGCACATCCCCGTGACCGCGAAGGCCCACCAGACCCAGTTCTGGCTCACGCCGCCGGTGCGCACGAGATCGGTGACGAGGTTGGGCGTGTCCGTCGAGAACGTCGTGGCCACGAGCGACACCCCCAAGAGCCACCACGACAGCCGGCGCCCCGAGAGGAAGAACTCATGGCGGCCCTGACCGGCGCGGCGCGCCACCGCCAGGCCGATGGCCACGCAGACGACGCCGTAGAGCGCGAGCACGATCCAATCGAGGGTGTCCAGTCGCATGGCTCCCGTTGATGCATTCTCGGAGGCGTGGCGTCAAGCCCGGATCACCGCCGGCCGCGTGCGGTAGTAGAAGAAGGAGAATGAGGAGGGAAAGGAGGGTGTCGTCCCTTCTTCTCCATTTCTCAGAGCGCGCGAGCGTGTCATCCTGAGCCCCGCAGGGACGAAGGATCTGCTTTTCGAGGCGTAGCGTCAGGCGTGACGATCCCCAACTGCGGCCACGTCTTCCAGCGGCCGCGGGTGAAGTCCGGGAACTCGACGGGCCGGCTGCCGTTCGCCACGGACCATTCGGACAGCGGCGTGAGGACACTGAGCGCCACCGCGTCGTAGACGTTCATGTCGGTGGGAAGCCCTTCGCGCAGGCACTTGATGAGCCGGTAATCCTCGAGGTAATCCATGCCGCCATGCCCGGCGCCCCGGCTCTTCTCCTCCATCTGCTTCCACAGCGGGTGGTCGAACTCGGCCAGGTACGCTTCCGCCGGGTCCCATTCGTCTGACTTGCTCCGCCCCTCGATGTAGACGCGGTCCGGGTAGCCCTGGAACAGACCGCGGGTGCCCTGAACCACGTGGACTCTGCTGTAGGGGCGCGGGAGGTTGGTATCATGGCTCACGCAGATCGTGCGCCCGTTTGCCGTCCTGATCAGGCTCGTGTTCACGTCGCCCAGGACGTACTGCTCCTGCCGCTGGGGTGAGCCGCCGGGAAAGTGCTCGCGGGCGTACAGCTGGAGCCCGCGGGAGGGACTGCTCATCGAGACCAAGGACGCAAACCGGTCGCCGCGGTTGATATCCATGCAGTTGGCCACCGGGCCCAGGCCGTGGGTCGGGTAGAGGTTGCCGTTCCGCTGCATCGAATGCGCACGGCGCCACAGCCCCTCGCCTTCGGGGCTGAATTTCACGGACCGCAGGTCATGCAGGTACCCGCCCTCGCCGTGCAAGATCTCCCCGAACACGCCCTGGCGGACCATGTTGAACACCATCATCTCCATGCGCCCGTAGGTGCAGTTCTCCATCATGATGCAGTGCTTGCCGTACTTCTCCGCGTGCTCGACCAGGGCCCAGCAGTCCTCGACCGTGTAGGTCGCCGGCACCTCGGTGGCGGCGTGCTTGCCGTTGCGCATCGCCGCGAGGCAAATCGGGACGTGCCACTCCCACGGCGTGGCGTTGTAGACCAGATCCAGGTCCTCCTCCCCGCACATGCGCACGAAGTCCCAGGGACCTCGGGAGTAGCCCGCCGGGCGGGGAAATCCGGCCGCGGCGACCAGGTCCTGCATGCGCGTCACCTTTTCCGGCACGATGTCGCCCACGGCCTTGATGACGCAGCCCTCGACCCGGATCAGGTTACGCACGTGGGCACTCCCCATCCCGCCGACGCCGACGAAACCGATCCGCACCGTGTCCATCAGCGGGGCGGCAAAGAACCCCTCGGGTGAACCTCCCTCGGTCGTGCTCCCTTGATGCAGTCTCAGAGGCGGGCCGTCAAGCCCGGTGGCGCTGACGGTTGTCGTCCTCCAACGCGTCGAAGGAATTCTGGATATTG